>Ga0209080_1000210_pt1 | contig 45570 bp, 36 predicted proteins | sample JNZ110809AmetaG_FD_184123 | JGI IMG/M metagenome (GOLD analysis project Ga0209080, IMG submission 184123) | Hot spring microbial communities from Jinze hot spring, China to study Microbial Dark Matter (Phase II) - JNZ 110809A (SPAdes) (version 3) ...
GGCATAGATTGACAGCAATTATAATTATAGCATTGGAAATGCAAAAACGCAATTTGCTTACCTGTGATGTCGTGACTAACGCCACTTTGCTTTGTGGCTTACTACGAACGGTTATAAGGTTCGTAGTGAGGCACGCAACGAAGTGAAGTGCCGTCAGTGATGTCGTGACTAACGCCACTTCGCTATCGCTTCGTGGCTTACTACGAACGGAGTCATGATAAACGCCACTTTGCTTTCGCTTCGTGGCTTACTACGAACGGTGTTATGACTAACGCCACTTCGCTATCGCTTGGTGGCATACGGTGTAAGGAGCGATTTCTGGCGGACCGTCGTCTGCCACTACAGTTAGCGGCGTTCACAGTGTAGCACATCAAGCAATTCTGCCCTTCTGCCCTTTGGCATTTCGCAGCGCAGCTCATCGCCTGTGAAGAAGCCACAGCCGAGTATGTCGCCTTCAAAAGCTATGGCGACGAAGCCCCTCGTATTGTCGGAACGCAATTTGACTGATTGACCAAGGAGCAGCTTCACCAGCTCATCCAAAGTAACGCTGATGATGCCAGACTTGATGTGCGGTTGTAACCACATGAGGGCGTAGCTTGTTGGTTTGAACCTGCCGTCCATGATGTGCGCAAGGCGCATCCCGATGGATGAAACTTTGCCAAGCACATCCGCGCAGCTCAAGTCAGCACTGGTCACCCATATGCTGTCTGCGGACTCAACAAAATTAAGCCCATCAAAGACGAATGTTGGTATGCCGAAGCGCTCGTTGAAGTAACCGATGAGTGAATTGATGGTGTCGGGCTTTGCCATTTGCACTTGCCTGCGCATTTTGTGGTGGAATGTATTATCGCTATGTGGCTCACTTTTGCCATCGCCGATTTTTCTCAAGCGTGCTACGAAGCCACCACCGGAGTTGAAATGGTGTGGGTATATGCGAATCGCATATTGCATGTCGCTGTGAAAGGAAACGCCATCCCACTTTGTCAATCCGGGTGAGTGGGGTGCTTCAATTTCAACTGGCTCAATTTTGACATCGCGCTTGTTAAGCGCATGTTGAACTACCATCTCGTTTTCTTCTGGCGCAAATGTGCATGTTGAGTAGACTACAACGCCGCCGGCTTTGACCGAATCAATTGCGCGCAGCAGCAAAGCCTTCTGTATTCCGCTCATGCGTCTTGAATAGCTCACGCTCGTCCCAGAGCGCCTCTGTGGTGACTTGCGCAAATTACCCTCAGCCGAACATGGTGCATCAACGAGTGCACAGTCAAATTTGAGTTCCGAGAGCGGAAAGCGCGTCCCGTTGTATTCGGTGATGATGCAATTTGTGACGCTCAACTTGTATAGGTTGCTCGCCAAAGCCCTCAGGCGCTTTGCATTTGGGTCATTGGCAACAATTGTTCCAGTGCCGTTCATGAGCATTGCAATGTGCGTGGTCTTTCCGCCTGGTGCTGCGCACAAGTCAAGCACCACATCTTTCGGCTTCGGTGATAAAGCCAACGGAGCAATGAGCGAGGTAGCCTCCTGAATGTAGCAAAGACCAAGCCAATGCTCAATCGTTGAACCGACGGGTATATCGCCATGAAGCGTGAGCAAGTAAGGGCACCATTGAGAGCGCTCAACTTTGAACCCTTTCGCTGCGAACCTGCTCATCAACTCTTCAACGGATATCCTGAGCAGGTTGACTCTGACCGTCGTCGGCATCGGCTCCATTGCGACACGAAGAAACTCTTCATAGTTTGGGATGATGTCCCTGTAGCGCTCCATTGCAAATCACCATCAACACTGCTGCGTTATCGGAAGCACATCCATGGCATGACAAAGGTTTTTCCATTGGCACGCCAGTCGGAATGACGCAATTGTGCTCACCCATCGCATGCCCAATTGCTCAGTTTGCCTCAAGCGTGTTTGATGGCGATGGCAAGTTGTGCATTCTGTTTCCAGAGCGCTAAGACGGTGTCAAACTTCACTTGATGGCATCGTCTGGTAACGCTTCAACAGCGCTGCCTGAGCGGGTGCATATTGGGCATTGCGTGTGAGCGTCGGCGGCGTCCGTTGCGGCATGCGGTTTTGAGTTTGTGAACCTGTTGCTGGTGTTTGATGGTGATGGGGCATGCCGATGCGCTCTTACGATGGGATGCTTGTTGATGAGGCTTATGTTGAGCTGCTGAGCAAGTGCGGGTTAACATCGTTTGACTCCTTCATGAGCTTCGGCGGTAAGCTGGTCAAAAGGCGCGGCAGGAAAGAGGTGTGCTCATTTGAGGTTGACGGTGTTTCGTTTTACCTCAAGAGGAGATGGGCATCGCTTTGGGATTTTTTGAGCGCCATCTTGCGCGGTGGCACGCTCGGATTTTATGGCTTAAAAGAGCTGCGCAATATCATGCTTCTTAACTCGTTCGGAATAGCGACAGCGAAACCAGTTGCGGCTGGCTCAAGATGGCGAAGGGGATTTAATGAGGCTTTCCTTTTGACTGAGGGGGTTGATGCGCTCAGGCTTGACGAGTTTCTCAGGAGTGAGCTTGCATCACCGCTGCCGGGGCAAATGGTTAGGCGGAAACTCATCTTGCAACTTGCAACGCTTGTATCAAAGTTGCATTCGCTTGGGCTATTCCATCAAGGCTTGTTCCTGTATCACATTGCCGTGCGCCCGCATGGCGACGGTGAATACGAACTAATCCTGCTTGACCTTGATAGGCTTGTCCGACCGAGGTTTTGGCGCAGGGCGATGATAAAGGATTTGGCTAAGCTCCTGCTATCAAGTTACCATCATGTGCCGCTGTCCGATGTTGACAGGCTTCGCTTCTATCTCGCATATGCAATGCGCAGCAGGCTTGAGCCGAGTGATATAGCCCTGATAAAGCGCGTGTGGAAGAAGGCGCTCTGGGTGGAAAGTCACGATGGGCAAATGAGGGGCGCTTCAATGCGAATGCCACGCCGGCTTCCATCGGCAATTGAGGCTCGCGTTGGACGGGGGAAGTCAACTTGAGTTTACGCTTGTGCAATGTGGCTCACATGAAGTTGAGCGGAAGGCAAATTGGGATAGCGTTCACAGTGATAACCTCAACACAACAAATTGGGCAAGGTGGGCGAGCGTGGAAAGCATTGAGCACTACTGCAGGCGCAAGTGGCACTACCGGGATGGGATTGTTGCGAGGGAATACGAGGTGAGGCGCTTTGGCGGGCTGTTTGGGCGCATGCGCCACATGCGCGATATTGCCGCCATAAGGCGAGCTATAAGGTATGCCAACTCGCTTGGCACGCCGATTCGCTTCGCTTTGGATGTGCCGTGTGGCACTGGGCGTGTCTTTCAATTGCTCTCACAAGAGGGAATAAAGTTTGTTGGTTCGGACATATCACATGCCATGCTGCTTGAAGCATCGCGCAAACCGAAGCCGCATATTGATGGGCTAATCGGCTTGGTCATGTGTGATGCTGAGAGGTTGCCGTTTAAGGACGAAGTATTTGATGCCGTCATCTGCATCAGGTTCATGTTTCATGTGCCGAGGGAAATTCAGCTGCGCATCCTCAGCGAAATGAAGCGTGTGAGTGCGCGTTGGGTCATCGTTGAGTTCAGGCATCGCTACACAGCGCGATACCTGTTGCACTGGCTGCGCCATAGACTCGGCTTGATGAGCGAACTCAAATATCGCTTTAGCAAGCAAGACCTGATAGAGCTCGTCCATGAGGCTGGTTTGAGGGTGCGTTCTGTCTTCTCAACTCGCCCGTATGCGCCGTTCCTTTCAGATAAGTGGGTCGTGCTCCTTGAGAGAGTTTGATGTCTTTCAAGAGTTGCGTTTCGGAGCACATAGGGATGACACAACGCCGGCATGTGGCTGTGTTGCCTTTGGCTTATTGCTTCAGCTGCGGTGCGCTCTTAATGGCTTTGAGTTTGCCCTCAATGTCCTTTTGCAGTTCCGGCGCTGCCCACATGAGCCATCTGAGCCAACCTGCAAGTTCATCAACATCGCCGCGCCCCTCGTAGTATTTGCACAGCCACTCAATCGCGGCTCTGCGGACAACCTTCCTTACCCCGGCACCCAATGCGACCTGACGATAAACCTTCACGGCTTCCTCCTCCTTCCCCAATCCCTCAAGCAGCTTTGCTTTCATGAGCATGTAAGCTCCCAACTCCGTGAGGGATGTATCGGCATTAACCTGCGCAACTGTGATTGCTCTATCAATCCACTTCAATGCCTGAGCCGAGTCGCCGGATGATGCGAGCGCTTGTGCGTAGATGAACAGCGTTCCGGAGTTGGTCGGTGAGTATGCGAGCATTCGCTTTGCCGCTTCTAAAGCTGCCTTTGCGTTGCCGCTTTGAATGTGGATGGCAACCAGCTTGCGGTATGCTGAGAGCCTCGCCGGATGCAGGCGAATGAGCTCCTCGTATGCCGATACAGCCTTCTGGCTGTCACCCAAAGCCGCAAAGCCATCACCGACAAGCTCAAGCAGGTCGCATCTGACTGTCAAGTTCTTCACTCCCGATAACCTTGCCATTGCCGTTTCAAAGTGCGAGCCCGCTGCCTTTGCGTCATTGCGCATCGTTGCCACCCATCCAGCCATAACCAGCGCTGCTGGGTCTGTGCCGTTTTGATTCAGCCATTGTTGCATGATTGATAGGCGTTCATTCACATCGGCTTCAAATAGTTGCCTTTGAAGCGGCATCACATCTGGTGGGATGACCATTAACTCGGTCAGCGCTGTCAAAAGTGCCCTTTTAACCGATATCGGTTCGCACCCGCTCATTGTGGCGTGCACGGACAATAGGGCTTCGTTAAATCGCTTCCTTGAGACCTCGCCCATCATCCATTCGCGAGCCAATGCAGCAAGCTCAAACTCGTCGTTAATCAGGCGCATGAGTGCCCTGTATTGCGCCCTCGCGCTTGCCCACTTTCCCGTGCGCCCATAGCATGATGCGAGTGCCCTGCGCAGTGTCACAATTACATCCCCTATGTCACCGTCGGGCATCCGTGAGTTGAGGGCGTCTTCTAACATTGACAGGGCATCAAATGGCGGCGATTGGAACGAGGCGACATCGTTGGCTAATGCGATGCCATAAACGAGCCGAGATAGCGGCACATCGCCGAACCGTTGCAAGAACTCCTCCCTTGAATTCCTCTCGCTGCGCAGGACGGTGGCAAATTCCGACCTATCCCTCGGGAGGCTCAATGAAGTCCTCCAGCGATAGTATAGCCAGATGCGTTCGGCGTGAAAGTATGGTTGGGTGCGGTTGCGCTCACACTCACGCCGAAGGACAATCTCCAAGTCACGCCACTTCTTTGCGTCTCGCAGCGCTTGCACCTCTGCCCTCTTGAGCCATATGTTGTTCGGGTAGCGCGCTGTGCCCCTCCTCGCCCATGTTAATGTGCCACTATAGTCGGCTGCCAAGTGATACAGGTCGGTTATGAGCGTGTATATGATTTCACGATGCATCCCGCGCTCAATGCATGCTTCGGCGTATGCCTGAAGCGCGTCAGCGGAGAAGTGGCGCATGAATGTCTCCTCAAATGACCTGACCGTATCAAGCATGTCCGCATATCCATCAAGCCATCTCTCAACGGCGAGCAGCCATCCAAACGCTTGAGCATACTGACCACGCCTTATGGCTATGGCGCTGAGTTGACGCCTCGCTACGGATGCGTGTGGTGATAGCGGGTGAAGCGCCACTACAGCGGAGTATTCGGCTTCGGCTTCGTTAAGCATTCCGTGCATCATAAATGCGTTGGCGACACTCAGCCTCAGCGGCAAATTGTAAGGATGCATTCGCACAAGTGCCGCATGGTGCTCATTTGCGCCATCCGCATCACCCAACTCAAGCGCCACTTGCATTAACAGCAGATGAAGGAATGGCGATGGTTGCCTTGCGGAGAGCTCCTTTGCCTCCTTGGCGAGGGATGCGAAGTCGCCATCATGGCGAGCAATTGACAGCAATCTCTCAACTGATGCTATGGCGGCGTTCGTATCAGCATCCGGCATTGAAAGCAAGCTCAAATAAACTTTCCTTGCCTCACCAAGCTTGCCCAGCAGCTCAAGGCAGGCTGCCTCCTGCTGCAACAGCTTTGATGCGCTCTTCCTGTCAACATTGCCACACGCAGCCCTGAGCAAATCCACCGCTTCATTCAATCTGCCCATCGCTGAGAGCACTCCAGCGAGCATTAAATGCGCTTCAACGGATTTAGGTGATAGCTCTATCGCCTTGCGAAGGGCGTTCTCAGCATCGTCATACCTATACGCACTCATGCATGCCCTCGCGTAGGTGAGCCAGAGCTGTGGCGCTTGTGGATTCCTATTAATGGCGGCTTGAATGTGCGTTATGGCTTCGTCGGCGTCGCCGAGCTTGAGAAGGTGCAATCGGGCGAGGTTAAAACGCAGGTTGGCGTTGTCGGCTCGCTTTATGTCATCTCGGTATTCCCTTGCGCTTCGCAACTCCGCGTCCATGATGACGGCATCCTGTGGCAGCTCAAATTCGGTCGCTCCATCATCCGTCAGCTCATCAAACGATGTGTAAATGAAGTCGCCCATGTGCGTGTTTGCCGCATCCCGGATTTCATAGCGCCTGTATAGCGGAATGCCATCCTTCATCTGTTGGGTTGTGTCTGCCGTGGCGACGCCGGTCACCCTTCCATCTTCATTCACATGTGCTCTGTGGAGGAGCGAGAGCGCCTCAACATCAAAGGCGAGTTGAACTGATGCCGGTTGTTCCGTGACCGTTATCATATATGGCGAGCAGTAAAAGCCAAGCCCATATGGACCGCAATCACAGTGCGACAGCACATATCTTGTCCTCGGCTTGATGCACTTTAGGGTCATCAGGTATGCTGGTTTGCCGCGCACGGCGATAAGGCTCACCGATACGGGTTGATATTCATTGAGGGCAGCCTTCCATGCCTGCCCAAAGCAAGCCACATTCCCCGGACCACCGAGCATCATTCCCAAGCGCGTGAGTTTATTTTCATCCCATCGCTCCGCAAGATGCTCCTGAGGCAAGTAGCGCAGGGTCACTCCACGCTGTATGCTCCATATCTCCTCCGTTGCTGTTGTGGATGAGGCTCTCAAAAGCGCTTTGTCTGGTGATGAGAGAAAGAGCTCAATCTTCCTCTCGCCCCAATTGATCCCGTCCCAAAGCCTCTCAACGGCGGTGCACTTGAAGCGCTTCAGTTTTGCCCACGCATCTTCAACACGCTTAATGAGCTCGTCCGGCTTTGGGAGTGGCATGACGATGTATTCGTCACCGATGAGACAATAGCCGCACTGCGCCGCCTTGCAGATTAGTTCAAGCGCTTCGGTAAAGCTTCTGCCGCGAATGCTCAAGTTGAGCTTGGCTGTCGTCTCGCCACGCAGTGTCACCTTCGCATTGGCTTGCTGTGAAAGCATTGCCAAAGCCTCACCAACGGTTGCCCCTTTAAGTTCCACCGTGATTGCCGGCTCTTTCCCCTTGTCGGCACATAGCGATTCTTTCGGGAGCGCAGCTGTTGCCAACACAACAGCCACAAGCGCGATGGGTGAACAAACCATTCGCCATCTCATCCCGTTGCACCTCCGCATCATCTTGGTCATGCTAAGAATTGTGCTCAAGCGAGTTTGACAGCCCGTGATGTTGACCGGCTTCAACTGAAACAGGACTGCAAGAGAGGTGTTCCTCACATGAGCACAGTTTACCTTCCGACGGCGCTCGTTGGCAACGGGAGAGTGCTTTGCACCATAGGTGCAAGTGGAGAGGTTATGAGCTTCTGCTTCCCAAACATTGACCACGCACAGCACATACATGAGTGCATGCTTGGCGTTTATGCATCTGGCCATGGCTACTCATGGACATTTGAGCCATCTTGGGAGCGCCATCAGTCATACATTGACGGGACGAATATACTCCGCACGAGACTTTTCAACCGCCACATCGGGATTGAGGTGATGCTTACCGATTTCACCCCGCCCGAATTGCCGGCGCTCGTCAGGCAGATTGAGGTGCGCCGAGCCGGATTAATGCATGTGCATACGGTCATCTGCCAGTATTTTGAACTTTGGGTTGATGGGCACAAGTGGAAGAATTGCGTTCAGGCTTTTCCGAGCGAGAGGCTGATGTTGCAATGGCACAGGGATACATGGATCGCAGTTGGTGCAACACCATTCCATCAGTTTCAATGTGGCAAGTCGGATGTTGGCGCATGGTCAAATGCTAAGGATGACATTTATGATGGCTCTCTCAAATGTCAGTCGCTTGAGATCGGCTCTGTCAACTTCGCCCTCGCATGGGAATTGCCAGTCGGTGAGACATTCTTGAGTGTGAACTTAACGGTGGCAGCTGGAAGAAGCAAAGATGAGGCTATCGCATTGACGAAGCGGCTTCGGCGCATACCGTATGAGCAGCTGCTCTCGGAGGCGAAGAGGCATTGGGCGAGATGGCTCAAAGATGTCGTGCCGCCAACGGATGATGAAGACTTGAAAGCTGCATACATCCGTGCGCAACTTGTGCTCCCGATGCTCTTTGATTGCTCCTGCGGAGCGCCAATTGCAGCGCCTGAGTTTGACCCGGCTTTCATCGCATCAGGTGGCTATGGGTTTTGCTGGCTCAGGGATGCGGCTTGTATGATGGAGTTGTGGTTGAAGCAGGGCAGGTATAGCCAAGTTGCTCAATTCATGAGGTGGGCTTCCAAGGTCCAGTTGGGTGATGGCTCGTGGCTTCAGAGATACTGGTTGAATGGGCATCTTGGTCCGGCGTGGAGCACCGGTGATGAAAACCTGCAATGGGATCAAATCGCTTCAATGGTCATCCTTGCCTGTAAGTGCCTTCGCAGTTTGGTTTCATTCTCCGATGATGAGGGTGAGAGGGAACGCCTCAAGCGGTTGCTCATGAACATGGCTCTCAAGGGTGCTCAAAAGTTGTATGAGCGTGCCACCGAAGATATAGCGAGCGGTAGGGTGCCAATAGTCGGTATGGATTTGTGGGAGACATTCCGCGGCTCGTTCGTATACACCAACGCAGCCGTATACAGGGCACTTTATAGCGCAGCTGAGCTCCTAAGGAGGCACGGGAGAAACAGGCGTGCGCTACAGTGGCTTGAGATGGCGGAGAGGCTCAAGGAGACGAGCTTGCAAAGGATGGACTCAAATGGTCACCTTGTCAGGGGAGTGAGCGCCGACGGATACCTTGATGGGGCGGTTGATTCGTCAGTGCTCGGCGCCATCGCCCCATTTGAGATGCTCTCACTTAAGGACGATGGGGAATTGAAGCTCGCGATCAATACAGTTGAAGCAGTGGTCGGCGGTGCTGGAACATCAGTTGGCGGGCGAAGGGGCATTGCAAGGTATGTTGGCGATTCGTATGCCGGTGGGATGGTGTGCACCATGAGCACGCTTTGGGTCGGCATGGCGATGCTGCGCATAGCCAAAGCTCACATTGAGCGCAACGAGGTTGAATCCGCTAAGGCATGGCTTGGCAGGGCGGAGGAGTTCATACGCAGCGGCTCATCCTTTACGACGCCGGCTGGCATACATTGTGAGCTTTTCAAAATTGACGGCTCCGGTTATTGGGCGCCGGGACATGCATGGGCATCTGCGTGGGTGGTGCATGCCATTGATGAGCTTGCAACGCTAAGGCGAATGCTGAATGCATGATGGAGCAAGCCCTTTGTTCGTTTGCCATTATGTTGCGGAATGGCTTTTGTTGCGGTATCATGACAGGTGAAAAAGGCAAGGAGGTGAAAGGTGAGCGATGAGGTGGCACATCTTAAAGGGGAGTATAGCGGGAATGCTTATTGCGGTGACAATCTATGGCATTGTATCCGTTCTATCTCGGATGGGCTTCTGTGGCGAGATAACTGGGATTGAGATTAAGCCAACCCCAATTAAGCACTCGCTCATGATCACATCAGTTATCGGGCGCGCCGAAATAAGAGAGCGCACCGCAGCAGCATGGCAATTGCTGAGGGAAAGGATGCCAGTCTTGCCGGGTTACCAGGTGCGCGTTGACAAGGAGAGCGCAGTTGAAGCCCGCTGGGAGCCCACCAAAACGAGGGTGAAGATTGCCCATGACACGCTCATAGAGATGCGCGCCGATAGGCTTGCCGTGTTGGCGGGGCGAGTGTGGGTTTGCGCTGCGCAGAATCCGGGTGAACGGATACCGCTTGTCATTCAGTCGCCGAATGCGTTTGTGGCGACGGAGCGTGGTTGGGTGAGTGTTGCCCAGATGCCTTGGGGGTGGACTTTGGTGTCGTGTGATAGGGGCAGCGCTTCGGTTGCCGCAAGGAACAGCGTTGTGATACTGCGTAATGGCGAGATGACATTCGTTGCACCGGGAGCTGTGCCGGATACGCCGATGAAGATAACATGTGATGCGGTGGATTGGAACACGAGAATTTACCTTGGGGAGTTTGTAAAGCGCTGTCATGGCATACCGCCGACGCCTCTCCCAAGGAACTTTCTCTCATGTGCTGAGAGATTGCTTTGGGACAGTGGCGGTGTTGTGCCGAGGTAAGCGATGATGCGCTTTTCTTTGACGGGAGTGCCTTACGCCAGTCCATCACAGCAATTTTGGGATGAGACAACAAGCCCCGTTACAGTGTGCGTGAATGCCTTCATGATTCAAGTAATCCAGCGTTGTGGTATGGGTTCATTGCAACGCCTAAGGAGCAAAAGCAGCATGCATGGCAGCATTGTTCAGACGGAGGGATGAACTAACATGAGGGCTAAGGACAGGGGGAATAAGTGGCGATATGAATTTGGTGGGCTGGCTGGGGCGGGCATAAGTTTGATCCTCCTCGTTGGCATGCTCGGTTATACGGGCGGTGTGGCTGTTGAGTATACATGCAAGGTGTTGCGATACGCCTTTGGCGTAGGCAGCTTCGCCATACTGTCGTTTTCGCTTTTAGCCTGTATAGCGTTGATGTTTTCTGAAGGGAGGGCATTTCTGCGCAACGCTGTCACTTCATTTGCTTTGCTTTTGGTTTCCTCTCTTGGCTTCATCCATTTGCTTGTCCCGGCTGGCGATGAGTTTGCCAGTTCATCGGTGACATCTCACGGTGGATTGATCGGTGCTTTCGTTAGCTTCATTCTTCGCAGGGCATTTGGTGATGTTGGCGGTTACATTGTTCTCTCAATAGTTGCGTTGAGTGCCCTTCTTATTTGCGCCGGTCTTTCGCCGAGCGAGATGATGCGCTTATGTCAGCAACGGCTATCTGGACTTTATGCTGGCGTCCGCAGAAGGTCCTCAAGCCGCGAGAGGGAAAAGCAGCGCGTTGAACAGCAGCGGAGAAGGCATCAGAAAGATGTTGAGGAGCGGGGGGAGAGCGCTACGGCGAAGACGGCTACGAAGGCAGCCACAACGGGCACCGAAGAGAGTGTAGGGGGTGGAAATGGAGATGAGCGCTCAAAGGAGGACGAGCGTGAGGTGGGCGTATATGTGCCACATGTGATTGGTGAGGTTAAGTTGAAGCGCCAAAGGCAGTTCAAACTCTTACCCGATCACTACTGGAAAGTTGTGGCGGAGCTTGATATGCCCTCGCCATCCGATGAGACTGACTCCGAGATGGACATTGAAGAAGGCATAAGGCTTGTTGAGGAGACACTTGCCAGCTTTAAGATTGATGCCAAGGTCGTGAATGTCAAGCGCGGACCTGTCATAACGAGGTATGAAGTTCAACCCGCCCCGGGGATACGGGTGAGCAGGATAGTCAACCTTGCCGATGATTTAGCGCTTGCTCTGGCTGCAATTGATGTGCGTGTTGAAGCGCCTGTTCCCGGGAAGTCGGTTATTGGGATTGAAGTCCCAAACAAGCGTGTTGGGCTTGTGCGCTTAAGGGAGCTGCTTGAGCTTGAGGAATTCAAGAACGCACAATCAAAGCTCACATTCGCGCTCGGGAAGGACATAGCCGGGAATCCGAAGCTCGCCGATCTGGCTCGCATGCCGCACCTCCTTATTGGTGGCGCAACAAATTCGGGAAAGAGCGTCTGCCTCAACTCAATGATAATCAGCCTCCTCTCAAGGGCAGACCCTGATGAGGTCAAGCTGCTCCTGATTGACCCAAAGAGGGTTGAGCTGAGCCTGTTTGATGGAATACCGCACCTTGTTCATCCAGTCGTAGTTGATGCAAAGCACGCGGTGCTCGCACTGCAGAGCGCCGTCAGGGAGATGGAGAGGCGATACGAACTCTTCGCCGAAAAGGGTGTGCGCAATATTGAGAGCTACAATGCGAAGCTCAATGAGGATGAAGAGCCGTTATATCACATTGTCATCGTGATTGATGAGCTTGCCGACCTTATGATGCAAGCGCCAGCCGAGATTGAAAAGCTGATATGCAGGATAGCTCAGCTTGCCAGGGCTACTGGAATTCATCTTGTGATAGCGACGCAGCGTCCATCAGTGAATGTCATAACCGGCGTGATAAAGGCGAACATACCCTCACGCATTGCCTTTGCCGTTGCCTCCCAAGTTGATTCAAGGACAATACTGGACATGAACGGTGCCGAGAGGCTCATAGGGAGAGGCGATATGCTTTATCATCCGATTGATGCGCCCAAGCCGATAAGGCTTCAGGGAGCTTTCGTGAGCGAGGGCGAAGTTAACAGGGTCGTGAATGTCCTCATCCAAGAGTATGGTGAGCCGGAGGAATACCCATTTGACCTGCACGATATTGAGGGCGAGGCGGAACTCCAAATCCAGAAGCCGGAGAGGCGAGACCCGCTGTTTGATGCCGCAGTTGAGCTTGTCAGGAGAAAGGGCTACGCATCGGCATCAATGCTGCAGCGTGAGTTTGAGATTGGATATCCGAGGGCGGCAAAGATAATTGACCAGATGGAGCGAGCCGGCATCGTCGGACCACCTGAGGGGAGTAAGCCGAGGAGGGTGTTAATACCGTTCGTGGATGATATTGGGCGAGGCGATAAGTTGCGTGACGATGAAGCGCAGCGCTATGGCGAGGACGAGTTTGAAGATGATTTGGGGCGCGATGAGCGGTGAAGTGTCCATGTGATGTTATAATGTGGCTATGAACATGAAGCTGGAGGTGGCGGATGTGGCAAAGACTCAGGGGACGACCGAATGGCGTGATGACATCAAAGTTTTTTTCACGGACTACCTCATGCCAATCCTGATCGCGTTCGTGTTGATGTTTTTTGGCATCGGGTTGGCTATTGTCATGTCGTTGCTCATCATTATTGGCGTTGTCGCCGCAATCGTTCTTGGGTTGGTGGTGGGCATTGGTGGTGGGATAGCCGTTGCATTAATGATGGCGTTGGTGAGGATGGCAATTGCGAACCTGTTGTTTGGTGCGGTGATGCTTGCTTTGGCTGCTTACTGCCTCTTCAACTGGGATGTGGTTGGCACGGTTCTGGGATTGCTTGTCGGGTTGATGGTTGGATGGGTCGCTCGTCCATGGCGTGACATAGCTAGGTTGGGGAATATCGCATCAATGCATGCGTTGGAGTTCAAGCGCGAAGATGGCAAGGTCTTTCGCTTTGTTGCGCTCAACCCGGATGCGACTCTCGGCTTTGAACCGCCATTGTGGCAGAGCACCATGCTTTGGTGCATCGTCGTGCTCTCAATCATGATCGGCGGGTTCATTTTGAAATGGTGGGGTTTTGTCTGGGGCTTGCTATCGGCATCAAGCCTGTGGAGTGGAATTTGGTGGTTGTTCCTTGAAGCCGAGGCTAATGCGATGGTGTTTGGACAGCTGCTCACAAAGGAGCATGTTGAGAGGAATCGGCTGGGGCAATTTGCCATCACGCTGCTCAGGCGCGCCAGAATGATTTTACAAACGCACTTCCTGCGGTGGGTTTGATGCTGATTACACCTTTATGCAGATCCTCTGGGGGAAAGGGTTGATGCGCATCCTTATTTTCGGACCACTAAAGGATGCCCTCTCCTCCGGCGTTGTGGAATTGGATTTGGACACGCCGACAACACCGCGCGAGCTGTTGGAGAGGCTTTGCTCTGAATATCCGAGCTTGGCAGCATTGATTAAGCGGTGTCGCATCGCAGTTGATGGTGAATATGTTGACTATGACCAACTCATAAGCGGTGAAGCGGAGGTGGCGCTCATACCGCCGGTGAGCGGCGGCTCTGAAGATGCATTGAAAGGGAATTCTAAGTGGCGCTGTGAATTGACCGAGGAGCCGATTGATGTTGGTGGTGTGTTGTCGGAAGCCGTTGACGAACAAGTTGGGGCAGTGGCACTGTTCATCGGTGTTGTCAGGGGGCATTCTAACGGAAAGGAAGTTGTGGCGCTTGAATATGATGCATACAAGGCAATGGCGGTGCGCAAGCTCAACGAGATAGCGAATGAAATTCACTCAGCATATGGTCTGGAGCGCCTCATCATCATTCACAGGGTTGGCAGGGCGATGGTTGGTGAAGTTGTTGTAGTGATAGCTGCATCATCGGAGCACCGCCATGAAGCCATTGAGGCGTGCAGGGAGGCAATTGAGCGAATAAAGTCGGATGTGCCGATATGGAAGAAAGAGATCCTCAAAGATGGTTGTGAGTGGGTCGTCCCATAGCGGCTTTTGACCACAGTTGCAGCAATGACATGGTGGGCAACTTTGGAGGGGTGGTCAACTTGGAAGTGAGCATAGGGAGAAACAGGAGGGCATTTATGGCGTATGGGTTTGATGATGTGGCTCTTGTTCCGGGGACTGAGACGGTTGACCCGGATGATGTGGATGTGAAGTTGCGCATCGGCAACATAGAGCTTGAGATACCGATATTGGCATCGGCTATGGATGCTGCGGTTGATGTCCGCCTTGCGATACTCATGTCGCAGCTTGGCGGCTTGGCTGTGCTTAACCTTGAGGGTTTGCAAACAAGGTATGAATCGCCCGATGAAGCGATTGAGCGCATAGTGGAGGCACCGCAGGAAGATGTCGTAAAGGTGCTCCAGGAAGTTTACCGTGAGCCGATAAAGGAAGAGTTGGTTTATGAGCGCGTGAAGGCTATCAAGTCCTCCGGGGCAAGGGTTGGTGTTGCGAGCACGCCGATGCATGCCGAATGGTTGTTGCCGATAGCTGTTCGGGCTGGGGCTGATGTTGCCGTCATACAGTCAACGGTTACGACCGTCAGATTCGTATCCACTCGCCGCCAACCGCTTGATTGGAAAGTTATAAGGGAGGCTATTGATGCGCCGCTGCTTGTGGGCAATTGCGTGACATACGATGCCGCAATTGAGCTTATGAGAGTCGGAGCTGATGGAGTCCTTGTCGGCGTTGGACCGGGAGCAGCCTGCACTACAAGGCAAGTTATAGGTGTTGGAGTCCCTCAGGTGACAGCCATCGCCGATGTCGCCGCAGCGAGGGACGATTTCTTTGAGCGCACCGGAAAGTATGTTGTCGTGATAGCCGATGGCGGTATGCGCACAGGTGGCGATATAGCGAAGGCTATTGCAGCTGGTGCTGATGGCGTCATGATTGGTTCACCGATTGCCAGTGCGGAGGAAGCCCCCGGAAGGGGTTACCATTGGGGGATGGCTGCGCCTCATCCCGGGCTGCCGCGCGGGACGAGGGTAAAGGTTATGCGCAGGGCACCGCTTGAGACGATATTGCTCGGACCAGCAACGACTGACGACGGGACGCAAAATTTAGTCGGGGCGCTTAAGCTGTCAATGGCTACCTGCGGTGCGAGAAACATTCGCGAGATGCAAAAGGTGAAAATGGTTGTGGCTCCGGCGATACAGACCGAGGGGAAGCTGCTACAAAGGCAGCAAAGCATAACTTGATTGCTTGACCGTTGTGTCCCACCCTTCAGCTCGCTTCGTTGCAAGTTAACACATTGCCTTTCCAATTGGAGGTTGAGTTCTGATGGAGTGCAGTCGCCCCGAGGAATTGATTCTCGTTGTGGATTTTGGGGCGCAATATAGCCAGCTAATTGCGAGGCGTGTGAGGGAGTGCAAAGTCTATTCTGAGATAGTCCCATGCGATATGCCGCTTGAAAGCGTGCTTGCAATGCACCCCAAGGGGATAATCCTGTCCGGCGGACAAGCGAGCGTATACAATGAGGATGCACCCAAGTGCGACCCCAGGTTGTTTGATGCCGGAATACCTGTGCTGGGGATATGCTACGGTGCACAGCTTATGGCTCACATGCTCGGCGGGGAAGTGCGTCCCAGCCCGCGCGCTGAATATGGCAGGACGCAACTTGAGGTGCTTGATGACTCAGACCTATTTGAGGGCTTAAACCCAGAACTCGTCTGCTGGATGAGTCACAGGGATGTCATAGTTCGTGCACCTGAGGGTTTCAAAGTCACGGCGAGGACTCCGAACTCGCCGGTGGCTGCAATGTCGGCGCCGCAAAGGAAACTGTTTGGAGTTCTGTTTCACCCCGAAGTTTCGCACACGCCCTGGGGCATAGAGATAATTCGCAACTTCGCATACAAGGTGTGTGGTTGCAAAGGCACATGGACAGCCGGCTCGTTCATAGAGAGAGCCATCCGCGAAATAAGGGAGCGGGTCGGAAAGGAGAAAGTGATATGCGCTTTAAGCGGTGGTGTGGACTCAACTACGACTGCCGTTCTCGTCCACAGGGCAGTTGGCGATCAACTTACATGCATCTTCGTTGACCACGGCTTTATGCGGAAAGGCGAGCCTGAGAAAGTCATTGAGACATTCACCCGCCACTTCAAAATCAACCTCATCCATGTGAATGCTTCTGAGAGGTTCATGAACAGGCTGCGCGGTGTTGTTGATCCCGAAGAGAAGCGGAAGATAATCGGGGAGGAGTTCGTGAGAGTATTTGAGGAGGAGGCTGCCAAGCTTGGCAAAGTGAGGTTTCTCGCACAGGGCACACTTTATCCGGATGTGATTGAAAGCGGCTCAAAGTTTGCGGCACGCATAAAGACGCATCACAATGTTGGTGGGCTTCCAGAAAGGATGCAATTTGAATTGATAGAGCCGTTGCGCTACTTGTTCAAGGATGAGGTCAGGATGGTTGCCGAGCAACTTGGCATACCGCCGGAGCTCGCGTGGCGACACCCATTTCCCGGTCCTGGGTTGGCTATACGCATACTTGGCGAGGTTACGCCACAGCGCCTTGAAATACTCCGTGAGGCGGATGCGATAGTGCTGGAGGAGATAATGCGAGCCGGTCTTTACAGGCAGCTTTGGCAAGCCTTTGCTGTGCTCCTTCCGATACGGACGACCGGCGTTCAGGGTGATAGGAGATCATATGCCTATGCCATCGCCCTGAGGAGTGTTGTGAGTGAGGATGGAATGACTGCTGACTGGGCGAGAATACCTTACGATGTGCTTGAGCGCATAGCCAACCGAATATGCAATGAGGTGGAGGGTGTAAACAGGCTCGTATACGATGTCACATCAAAACCGCCAGCAACAATTGAGTGGGAGTGATCATGGCATGGTTGTAACTTGCAGGCTTGACGCCGACATTCAAGAGGTCCTCATAACGGCTGAGGAAATTCAAAAGCGAGTCGCGGAGCTCGGAAAAGCCATCTCAAGGGACTATGAGGGTAAAGACCCGTTGCTTATTGGCGTGCTCCGTGGTGCCGCTGTTTTCCTCGCCGACTTAATAAGGCACATAACAATCCCTGTATCTTACGACTTCGTCGCCATAAGCAGCTATGGCGCCGATACGAAGACAACCGGCGTCGTGAGGATACTTAAGGACTTGGACGAGAGCATACAGAGCAGGCATGTCATCATAGTTGAGGACATCGTTGATACCGGGTTAACCTTGAACTACATCCTCAAGATGGTGAAGGCAAGGAATCCGGCGAGTGTGCGTGTCTGTGCCCTCCTTGACAAGCCGGCGAGGAGGAAAGTGCCAGTTGAAATTCACTACCTTGGCTTCACCATCCCGGATGTGTTCGTTGTCGGTTATGGGCTTGACTTCGCTCAACACTATCGCAACCTACCTTATGTGGGTGTGCTGCGCCCCGAGATTTATGCGGGCGAATAGCGAATCGCACAGGGTGCGCCAACCTAATGTAGTGGAGATTCAAAAACCGCTGGGAAGCCTCGCTTCGTGCGAGTTGTGTTTGTCATTGGCAAATTAGTTGGACGAGACGAGTTACATCCCTTTGCAGCTTGGTTTTTAAGAGCCGCTCAGGCGGATTTGCGCATCCAATCCACAGGCGGTATGAGGTGTTGTCACCAAGCGGGATTCCCAAGAGATGGCTTTACCAGCGGTGTCATGTGATGATACTTCTCAATCCATCCGAGGGCTATAAAGAGGCATCTCGCTTCACCCTTTGTTAACCGCTGGGCAAATCTCGGGGCGGTTAGCAGCATGAGGATGTTTCAACCACGGGGGCACCATAATCAAAATCATTCCTGCGTGTCCACTTCGCAGATGGTCTTACCGGTTGGATATTGCGAACAGTCAGCGCAGATGTCCTTTGGAGGTGAGGGGAATGAGTGTGATTGAAGAGAACGATGTTGAACTTGCAGAACTTCAGGCTAAGACGCTCACCGAGCTTCAAGAGATAGCCAAAGAGATGAATATACCGGGCTACACGAAGATGAAGAAGCACGACCTCGTCTTTCGCATACTCGGGGCGTATGCCCAAAAGCGCGGGTTGCTCTTCAAGGAGGGCATCTTGGAGATATCAAGCGATGGGCGTGGCTACATGCGCGTCAATGGCTACTTGCCGAGCCCGGAGGATGTGTATGTTGCTCCGGCTCAGATAAAGCGCTTTGGGTTGAGGACTGGCGACCTGATTTGCGGGTATGTTCGTCCACCGAAGGAAACAGAGCGATACTACAGCCTGCTTCGCATAGTCGCTGTGAACGGTGAAGATCCGGAAAAGGCGCGCCATCGTCCGCACTTTGAGTCTCTGACGCCGGTCTTCCCATATGAGAGGTTAAGGCTTGAGACGGACCCAGATAACATTTCGGCGCGCTTGATAGACTTGATTGCTCCGATAGGTAAAGGGCAACGCGGTCTGATTGTCTCGCCCCCAAAGGCTGGCAAAACCACCCTGCTCAAGACGATCGCAAACTCAATCATTGAGAACTACCCGGAGTGCATAGTCATCGTCTTACTCGTTGACGAGCGCCCCGAGGAAGTCACCGACTTCAAGCGCGCCACAAAGGCTGAAGTTATATCATCCACATTTGACAGACCACCGAGTGAGCACATGAAGGTGACGGAACTCACATTGGAGAGAGCGAAGAGGCTTGTTGAGCACGGAAAGGATGTCGTCATATTGCTTGATGGGATAACGAGGTTCACGAGGGCTTCAAACATTGATGTTGAGCCGAGCGGGAAAACGCTTTCCGGTGGGCTTGACCCGGCAGCCCTTCACCGCCCGAAGCGCTTCTTCGGCGCCGCGAGAAAGGTTGAGGAAGGTGGAAGCATCACGATTATAGCGACGGCGCTAATTGACACCGGCTCAAGGATGGACGAGGTCATATTTGAGGAGTTCAAAGGGACGGGCAACATGGAACTCGTGCTTGATAGAAAGCTTGCCGAGAGGCGGATCTTCCCCGCCATAGATGTCCTGCGCTCCGGAACGAGGCGTGAGGAGCTGTTATACGATGTTAAGGAGCTAAACGCGATATGGAAGTTGCGCAGGGGGCTCGCCAACATTGACCCGATGCAAGCAACCGAGAGGTTAATTGAGCAACTGCGGAGGACAAAGAGCAATGAGGAGTTCTTAAGCATGGTAGAGCGACAATACAGATGATGGTCATGCGCTGCCCCGCATCAATGTTCTGGGTCAGTAACAAGAAGCCGTGCCCTCACATTGTGACATATCAAGCCCTCCAAATGTGCTCGAACAGCTGTGACGAGATTGAGAGCACCAGCGCAAGGTAGACAACGAACCACAGGATGTCGGCTTTGCTTGCGCTCTCTTGCATGATGCAATCAGCCGTGCACTTAATCGCCGGTATGAGAATGGGAAGGAGTATCGGGAATGAAATCACGCCCATGAGTGATGAGCGCATCTTTGCCTTTGATATCATCGCCGCAAGGAGGGTTTCTGAGGCTGCCAATCCAAATGAGATGAGTATCGCCACGAGCGCGAGTGTGAGGATGGCTTTCCAGCTGGCGCTATTCCATCCCCATATCGCTGCAGCGAGGGCGAGGAGCAGCAGCGACACGGATGATGTGAGGATGGCACTCTGCAGCCATTTGGAAGTGAAGACAGAAAATGGAAGCGATGCGAGGCGGAGCGTTGATGCGGTCCTTTTATCTTCCTCCCTGAGGAAGGCTATCGGTATGTTGGTGCATGACACAAATGTCACTGTGAGCCAAAACATCACCGAGTAACCGGTATGGCTTAACCCGGCATGCGCGGAAATTATGCTCACGAGCAGGAATGAAGTCGCCCCGAAGCCGAGCCCAATCGCAGTGGTGTATCTCGTGCGCGACTCAATCTTTAAGTCCTTCGCGAGCAGGGTTATGCTCTGCCTCGCCCAAGTTGATAACCGCAGTTGCATCTTTAACCTCACCGGCATCACATGTTGCCCAAACAACTATTGAGCCTTTGTTGCGCATCTCGCAAACCGCGCTCTCAACCGCAGCTCTGCCCACCCAATCCAAATTGACCATAGGCTCATCAAGCAGCAATAGCAACGGCTCACTGACACATGCCATTGCCAGCTTGAGCCGTTGCCTCATGCCGGACGATAGCGAGCAGACAAGCTCATCGGCGCATTCAATCAATTGGAACTCCCTCAAGAGCCATTCAACTTGTGAGCGAGCCGATCTGCCATGTTGTTTCTCTGAAGCGTTTTGAATGTGCCATCCATGAGACAGCTTGAGTGAGAGGAGAAGGTTCAAGTTCTCTCTGACTGTCAACTCATCGTATGGCTCGCAGTCATCAAGGAGGGCGCCGATGAATGGCTGTGCCTCAGTGGGTGTGAGGGTCATCTCACCGATGAGTAAAAGCGCCTCACCGCTGCTTGGTTGGAGCAAGCCGCATAGGCACTTTAGCAGTGTCGTCTTTCCAACACCATTTGGACCGACAACCGCAATGCAGCTGCCGCCGCTTGCCCGAAATGTTATCCCGTTGAGAACCACCTTACGCCCATAGCGCTTGCGCAAGCTTGAGACAATCAATTCCACGCGCTCCATGCTGCTCACCAGATCACGATGGCTTGAGGGATATCCCACCCTCAATCTGCCCTCAATTTGCCCAACGCCAAACAGCGTGCCATCATAGCAAAACGGGCATCCTCAGCAATGCAATATGCCACTGCTCAAATCTTCAGGTAGCCGTTCTTGAGCTGTTGTTTGTGGGTGATAGCGATATGGCTCGCTATGCTCAAGTCTCTGTTGATACTCAATCGGTGGCGATTGATAAGCCGCTAACATACGCCATACCGATTGAGCTTCAGGACAGGGTCTCAATTGGCACGCCCGTCCTTGTGCCAGTCAGGAGCAATTGGGTGACGGGTTATGTTGTCGGGTTGAGCGATAGCGCCGACATACCGCCTGAGTCAATCAAGCCAATTGCAAAGGTGCTGTGGGATCAACCGCTGTTTGATGACGAGCTGCTCAAGCTCGCCAAGTGGGTCAGCCAGTATTATCACTGCCCGCTGTTTGACGCTATCAGATTGATTGTCCCTCCGGGATGGCAACAGGAGGTTGAGGAGAAGGTTTGGATTGAAGATGTGGATGCGGCGGAGCGGCTGTTGAGGGAGAGTAAGCGCTCATTGAAGCGAGCCGAATTGATCAGGCGTTTGTTGGAGGCGGGTGAGCCGGTCAAATTGCGCAAGCTGCGCGAGGAGTTTGGTTCTTATGTTGGGCAGGCGCTCAAACAGCTTTGCGAGATGGGCATAGTTAAGGTCTCGCGCACCGAGAGGGCGCACATTCCCTCAATGGTTAAGCGTCAGGCTGCAAGGCTGACTGGCGATGGTATGAGCGCCTTGAGTTCGTCGGAGGTTCAGTTGACGGATAAGCAGCGTTCGTTGCTTGAGCGTCTCAGCGGAGCGCCGATGCCAGTAACAATTTCGCAGCTTGAGGATGAGGGCTTTACAAGGCACACGGTTGAAGCGCTCGCCATCAGGGGATTTGTTGAAATAGTTGAGGTGATTGTCCCGAGGGTTGGCGAGCTCGGTCCTGAGGGATTTGAAGTTTCGCCAGAGGGGATGATTCTCACGGACGAGCAGAAAGCAGCATTGGATGAGATCATAAGGAGCGTAGAGACGGGCAAGTTCAATGTCATCTTGCTTCACGGCGTGACGGCGAGCGGGAAGACCGAAGTTTACCTCCGTGCTATACAGCATGTGATTGAGCGTGGCGGAAAAGCCTTGCTCTTGGTCCCAGAGATAGCGCTGACAGCACAAGCCGCAGCCATATTCCGATATAGGCTCGGCGAGCGCGTGGCAATACTTCACAGCGCATTGAGCACCGGAGCAAGGTTTGAGGAATGGATGCGCATCCTGAATGGCGAAGTGGATGTGGTGATTGGACCTCGCTCGGCTGTCTTTGCTCCCTTGAAGAGGCTGCGGCTCATCGTTGTTGATGAGGAGCAGGATGAATCATACAAGCACGATATGATGCCCAAATACAATGCGAGGGACATGGCGCTTGTTCGCGCCAATTGGTGCGACGCTTTAGTTGTGCTCGTAAGTGCCACGCCATCAATTGAAACCTACTACAAGGCGCTCACGGGAAAGTATAAGCTTGTGCAGCTGCGAAGGCGCGTTGAGGATAGACCATTGCCGACAGTGCACATCATTGACATGAGGAGGGCTTCGTTCAGGCGCTCAATGTGGCTAAGCGATGTCTTAGTTGAGGCGATTGAGAGGAGGCTTAGAGATGGTGAGCAAGTCATCCTGTTCCTCAACAGGCGCGGCTATGCTCCATTTGTCATATGCAAAGGTTGTGGCTTCGTTGAAACATGCCCAAACTGCTCGGTCTCGTTGACGCTGCACAGGGATCGTGGCATCCTGCTTTGCCACCATTGCAATTACAGCATTTCAGCACAAGATGAGTGCAGGGCTTGTGGGGGTAAAACGATAGCGATGAGCGGCGCCGGCACGGAGAGGATTGAGCAAGAGGTTAGGAATCTGTTCTCCGATGCGAGGGTGCTTCGCATGGATAGGGATACGACACAGAGGCGCGGCGCACACTCTGCGATACTCAGCGCCTTTAGGAAGGGCGAGGCGAATGTCCTTGTCGGGACTCAGATGGTCACTAAAGGGTTGGATTTTCCGAATGTGACCCTCGTCGGCGTCTTGAATTCCGATGTCGGGCTCAACTTCCCAGACTATAGGGCATCCGAGAGAGTCTTCCAATTGCTCTCACAAGTCGCCGGGAGAGCCGGAAGGGGTGAGAGGGCTGGTGAAGTTTACATCCAGACCTACAATCCACAGCACTACGCTATAGCTGCAAGTGCCATGCACAACTATGAGGAGTTCTTCAAACGGGAGTTGGTGCAAAGGCGAGAGCCGCCATATCCGCCCTTCAGTTACCTCATTGATGTTGTGGCGAGCGATGAAGATGAAGGCAAAGCATACGAGGCAACTAAGGCAGCGATGGAAGCTACAAAGGTGGCGATAGCTATCAGTGGCGGTAAAGTCACCCTGCTCGGGCCGGCGCCATGCCTCGTATCAAAGCTGCGCGGTGAATATCGCTTCCACTTCCTTTTGCGCAGCCAGAGCAGGAGGGAATTGATGAAAGTGATGAGCATGGCGCTTGAGCGCATGAGCAGTGACTTGAGGGCGAAGCTCTCAATTGATGTTGATCCAATGATGATTTGCTGAGGAGGTTAATGGGGCATGACGGAAGGGACAAGAAAGCTCCGCCGAAAGCGCGCTTGTGGGCGCAATTCAAATGGTGCATCAAAAGCTAAGCCGATCGTTTTGCTCGGCGACCCGGTGTTGCGCACGGTGGCAAAGCCAGTCAAGAAGTTGGACAGGGGTGTGGCGGAGCTAATTGACTGCATGATTGCGAGCATGGAAGCCGCCAACGGTGTTGGGCTGGCTGCAAATCAAATTGGCATGGCGGAGAGGGTATGCGTTGCAAGGCACGGCGGACAAACTTATGTGCTCATTAATCCGGAGGTCATGTGGGAGGATAGCGAAACTGAGGAGGACATTGAAGGTTGCCTGAGCATACCACATGTGCAAGCGCTCGTCCCGCGCTCAGTTAGATTGCGCGTCCGGGCATATGACCGAGATGGCAACAGGTTTGAGATTGACGCCGAGGGAATGCTTGCGAGGATTCTGCAACACGAGATTGACCACCTTGACGGCAAGCTAATTATTGACAGGGCGATTGAGGGCAGCTTGCATTGGGTGTTGACCGAAGTTGATGATGAGGGGAACGAAAGGTTGGTGACGATCCCAACCACACCACAGGAGGTTGAGAAGGCGTTTGCTGATGGGTTGGAACTCAAAAGGCGATTCCGTAGGTGAGCAGTTGGGCAAGAGGGGTGGGATATGTGCGCATCGTCTTCATGGGCACGCCACAATTCTCTCTCCCAACTCTGAAAGCCTTACACGATGCCGGACACGAGCTGGTGCTTGTGGTGACTGCTCCGGATAAACCAGCCGGCAGGGGACATAAGCTTCAGCAACCGCCGGTCAAGCAACTGGCAATTAGTTTGGGCTTGGAGATTTTCCAGCCCGAGGATGTAAATGAGGCAAGCTCAATCCAACGAATAAGGGAAACCGATCCCGATGTCATCGTTGTGGTGGCGTTCGGTCAAATACTCAGCGCTGAATGCCTTTCAATCCCGCGCCTTGGGTGCATCAACTTGCATGCATCACTTCTTCCGAAGTATCGCGGTGCCGCACCGATACAGCATGCGCTTCTCAATGGAGAGCGAGTGACCGGCGTTACGACGATGTTCATGGTTGAGAGGATGGATGCGGGTGACATCATCCTTCAGGAGCGCGTTGAAATTGAGGATGAGGATACTGCTGGGACGCTCTCAGAGAAGCTTTCGCGTGTTGGTGCGAGGTTGATGGTTAAGACGCTTGAACTGCTCTCAAGGGGTGAAGCTCCGAGGATACCACAGGATGAGTCAGAGGCGACTTACGCTCCAAAGGTGACAAAGGAGATGGCGATGATAGACTGGTCAAATGATGCCGAGAGGGTGCGCAACCAAGTGCGCGCTTTCAATCCGCATCCGGGCGCATGGACAACTTGGCATGGTCGTGTGGTCAAAATTTGGATGGCGAAGGTTTGTGAGCCATGTGAGGTGGCACATGTGTTTCGTCCCGGGGAGGTAGCGAGCGTGGACGACGGTTTGATCGTTGCAACTGGCAAAGGTTTCCTCAGGCTCTTGGAGTTGCAGCTTGAAGGGCGCTCAAGGCTCTCGGCTACCGATTGGATGAGGGGGATGAGAGTAAGGGTGGGGGATGTATTTGGCAGTTAGCCTTATATTGAGGCTCGCGATTTGGGCGGACAGAAGGACACCTTAGGTATGTCTCAAGAGGGGCGGGTGAGATGAGCGCTCAAGATAACAGCACGATAGATGAATTGATTGACCTCGCTGATGCTGCGCGAATTGACGGCAGGTATGATGAAGCAGTTCAACTCTACAGGAAAGTGCTTGAGAGCGATCCGAATAACTTGAGGGCTCATATTGGGCTTGGGCTTATCTACAGCTTTGGGTATGAGGGGATGTTCATGGAGGCGTGTTATGAATTTGAAAAAGCCACTCAGCTCTCACCGAACGAGCCGCAGCTCTGGATATGGCTTGGGAAAGCATACCAGCAAGTTGCGTGGCTTGAAGACAATCAGGAACTGTTGCTGAAAAGCAAGGCGGCATTTGAGCGGGCACTTGAGATAGACCCGAATAACGAAGAGGCTTTGAAACAGCTGCGCTACCTGAAGGAGTTTGGGTTGTGATTCAGATGGAGGGTTCAAGCCTCAGACGCGGTAAGGTGCATTGCTCCGACATAATTCGCTGTCCGGCTTCCCATTACCTCATCTGTCAGGCATACTCTGAGGGCAAGCTTTGCTTTGAGGTTGCGGGTAAGCCATGCTGCAAGCGCAACGACCCAAGAAGGTGTTTCAAGTGTTGGGTGTTTGTTGAATACCACTTGCGTGCCGGATTGCCGCTGCCCGAGGAGGGCAATGAGGAGTAGCCTTGGTGCTGTGAGGTGCACTTGTGGTATGGTGAATCCGAGAAAGAGCATTGAGCAACTGCTCAATGCGATTCGCTCTCAACCTTGGTATGGCGGTCAAATTGTGCATGTCATTTTTCAAGGCAATCGTGTGGCTGAGTATGGTGAGCTGACGAGTTCGTTACATGAAGTGCTCATTGAGGCTCTCAGGGAGTTGGGCATAGTGAGGCTTTATCGGCATCAGGTTGAGGCTATCAATGCGGTCATGAGCGGTGAGAATGTCGTCATTGCCACCGGGCCGGCAAGCGGCAAGACGCTGTGCTATCACCTCCCGACATTGCAAATGCTCCTTACCGACGAGGGAGCAAGAGCACTTTACATCTATCCGACGAAGGCGCTCGCTCAGGATCAGCTTCGCGCCCTAAATGAGCTTCTCTCAAGATGCAAGGTGAAGTTGCCAGCGAGACCGTTCACATACGATGGCGACACGCCGCCCGCAACGAGGCGCAAGGCGAGGAATGAAGGTAATGTGATATTCACCAACCCTGACATGCTCCACAGCGGTATACTGCCATCACATGACCGTTGGGGTGGCTATCTCTCCAACCTGAGGCTCGTCGTCCTTGACGAGCTGCACACATATAGGGGCGTCTTTGGAAGCCATGTGGCGAATGTCATTCGCCGCCTGAAGCGCATTTGCAGGCATTACGGTTGTAATCCGGTCTTCGTATGCGCCTCTGCGACGATAGCCAACCCGAAGGAGCACGCAGAAAGGCTGCTCGGTGAGCCGGTCAGGTTGATCAACGAAGATACATCGCCATGCGGGCGAAAGGCTTTCGTGTTCTGGAATCCATCGTTGATTCCCTCACACCCGCATGAGAGGAGGAGCGCAAATCAGGAAGCGGCAATACTCCTCTCAATGCTCGTTGAGAATGGTTGGCATACGATCGCCTTCACGAGGACAAGGGGCGCAATGGAGCTTACCCTCAGGCATGCTCAGGATATGCTCATGCAGCGCGGGAGTAGGTTCAGCAACTCAATCAGGGGCTATAGGGCTGGTTACCTGCCCGAGGAAAGGCGGCAGATTGAAAGGGAACTATTCAGCGGTCAGCTTATGGGGGTTGTAGCGACGAGTGCGCTTGAGCTCGGAATTGATGTTGGTGAGCTTGATGCGTGCATTCTCGTTGGCTACCCGGGAACGATAGCGAGCTTCCTGCAGCGTTCCGGAAGGGTTGGAAGGGGTGGCAATGATGCGCTTGTCTTCTTCGTTGCGCATAACACGCCGATTGACCAATACCTGATGCGCCATCCGGAGTATGTTTTTGAGAGACCACCAGAGCATGCCCTCACAGACCCGGATAACCCGCACATTGTCCTATCTCATCTGAGGTGTGCAGCATCTGAGCTGCCAATTGAGCCTCGTGAGCTTGAGCAATTTGGCGAGTATGCTGCAGCAGTCATTTCACTGCTTGAGGAGTATGGCGAAGTGAAGCGCTTTTGCGGGCGTTGGTATTGGCATGGGAGAGGCTTTCCGGCTGCCGATGTTGATTTGCGCAACATCGGCGAGAACACATTCACCATCATTGATGTCGGTGAGCAGCCTCCAAGGACAATCGGCACGCTTGACGAATACAGTGCCTTTAGGCTTGCGCATCCGCAAGCCATTTACATGCACGAGGGGGAAACATACTTCGTTGAGGGGCTTGACTTGGAAAAGCGCATGGCGAGTGTCAGGCAAGTTGATGTTGACTACTTCACATGCTCAATCTCGGAAGTGCGCATAAGGGTGCAATCAAGTGAGTTGCAAAAGAGGTGGCGCATCTCGGATGTGCACTGTGGCAGGGTAATCGTCACCGACACCGTCTTCATGTTTCGCAAGGTGAAGATGCATACATGGGAGTCAATTGGCTATGGCAGGGTTTACCTCCCGCCGGTTGAGGTTGAGACGCAAGCTGCATGGCTCATACCGCCAAGGGAAGCAATGCAACTCATCAGGAGTTATGGTCGCAACCCATCGGAGGCTATGCTTGCAGTAGCTAATGTCATGGCACATGTTACACCCCTGTTTGTCATGTCAGACCCGTCAGATGTCGGCACTGTGGTTGACTCCTCAAATACGGGCATTCCAACGCTGTTCATTTACGATGTTCATCCCGGCGGTGTAGGAATCGCTCAAAAGGCGTATGAGCTGATTGAGGAGATGCTGATGGCTGCGAATGAGTTGATAACCAGTTGCCAGTGTGAGGATGGTTGTCCGGCGTGCGTTGGCGCGCCGGCATGGTATGCTCGCCTGCCGCAATTCATCAACGGAGCTGAGTTGATACCGGACAAGGAGGCGGCAAAGGCACTGTTGCATGAGCTCCTTGGGCTTGAGCCGTATGTCCCAAAGCTGAGGAAAATTGCGCCCTCCGAAGTTGGTGAAAGCGCATCGGATGAAACTGAGGATGTTACCAGCGCGGTGCAGTTAAAGCCGCTCCCGGAAAGGGTTGAAATGGAGCTTCGCCAAAAGATTGAGAAGCTGCGCTCACGAAAAGTTAACCTAAGGTAGCCTTATCACCTCAACATCGTCCACCCACACATCACCATCTCTTGCGGCAATGCGCAAGTATGCCCTCTTTGCATCTTCAGGTGCTGTAAATGTCGCCTCAACCTGCTGCCACTTGTCGGTGAGCTTAATTTCCTCCTTTGCATCTCTATGCCGTTTGGACTGCATGAGTGGTGCGGGATATGACTGCCACCACAGCATCTCAGCGGAGATAACCCCGCTGCCACAGGAGAACAACCGAATGCGATATTGCGCGTTCGGCTCCACATCAAATGCGTGCGAGTGTAGGAAGGCTTTTCCCTTCTCTGAGAGCGAGAACTTGAAGGAGCGTTTGCCCGATACAGCTTTCGCCTCATCGCAATAGCCTTCCGCTGGGAGGGCGATGATGTAAAGTTGCCAACCATCCGGCATCGGCTTTGCTGTGGTGCCAACCCTTTTCAGCATCTCAAACGATGAGTTGGATATGAGGTTCACCGCTTTCTCAACGGCGCCGAAGGCGAAAGAACTCAAGTTGGTTATTTGGTTTGGCATGCGCTTCGCTTCCGCAATTGCATGAGGCTTTAAAGCCGAAGGGATTTTGACAGCTCCAGAAAGGCTTAGAGTCAGCGCACATACCAAGCATGCACTCCGAATGTAAGAGAAAGCGCTTACGCTCTTCATGTTCTCACCACCACCGTGAGTCGTTATCATGAGCCGCTTATTGCCCGCCGCAATTCGCCAGCGTATTGGTAGAACTCTTCCAAGCTCATTTTTCGCAGGAACACAAAGCCTCTCGTTGCTCGGATGAGCGGCGCACGATGGAAGTAGAAGAACTCACGCCCAAGGCATGTCTTTAAAGCGCGATACTGTTCCACCTGAATGAGCTGCGCCAATTCGGAAAATGGTCCTTCATACTCATAGCTTGGGAAAGATGCTTCCCATTGCGATGCGAAGGCATTCCTGAATGAGTTCTGCAATATGGCGAACATGTTGAGTGAGACTGGCACAAACAAATTCGCTTCCGATGGATGAAAGCGAGTCCAGACATTCCTATATCCAATCACTTGCAAGTTGCTCCGCCCACTTTCGCGCTCATACATCTTCAATGCCTCCGCCATGATTTGCATGACCTTGTAATGCGCGTCCGGCCCGGCTCCCTCCGGGTCAAGAGCCACTGTAACGACATCGGGTTTAACTTCACGAATGAGTTCCAATACGGGTATGACATCTCGTTCTATGACGGGCTCTTCACTGAATATATCTCCCGTATAGAAGCCGAGGCGCAGATGGTGCACGAATGTGCAGTCAAAGCCGAAGTAACCCCACATGCATTCCGATTCCCACTCCCTTACCATGCCCTTGATGCGCTGTATGTGCGGCAAATCTTTTCGCCCCGGGTATTGGGTTTTGAAGTAATGGATGAGCTCATCAACTCGGTTGCGCAAATCATCCAAGCTCTCCTCCTCAAAGACCTCAATCAGTATGCGCAGCATTCGCCTTGCCTCACCTTCATCCTTCATGAACTCATCACCGGAGGCGACGCCATCAAGGAACTGCCATACATCCCTATTGCGTCCAACAGTGTTGTCGGGTTGGAAGTAGCCCTCAGCGTGCATTTCATCAAAGTGACCCTCATTTAGGAAGCGCTTGAGCTTCTCCAATAACATGAGCATGTGTGAGTTGGTGACAGATGTGAAGCCAGAAGTCATGTAAGCGAAGTGGTGATTGTTAGATGGTTCACGAACATGCCTGACGATAAAGGCGAGGTAGCCGAGCTCAATGTCATCATGGTGCGGCGCAGTGTGCAGGAAGGTTACTCCGCGCATCACCTGCATGCCTTCCTCAATTTTGCGCTTCAAGTTGGACTCAACTTGCCTGAGCAGGCTAAGGACATCATCATCGTTGCGCTCAATGAGGATCAGGGATGTAAACTTGTCACTTTCAATCTCCTCAAGCGTTAGGTTTGTGATGCGCTTCTTCAACTTGATGGCTGTATCAACGAGCAGCTGTTCGCAAATGTGTTCCGGCAATTTGCCCATGCGCCTTAGCTTGTTAATTCGGCGTTCGGTGAGCAACTTAGCGGCACCGGATGTGAGGTAAAAGCGTGCGTTGGGGAGCTTGTGAAGCGCTGTAGCTGGAACTTTGATTGAAGGCTCGCTCTCAATCGCGTCCTTAACAACTTTAGCCTTCGCATCGCCAGCGGCAATTATGATGGCTACGCAGTTCGGGTTGTATGTGATGGTTGCCAAACCTATCGTTATGACAGCCCTCTTCTTTGCCACTTCAATTCCGCCGAGGTCAACTGCCGCGGCAGCTTGCGTTTCATAGTTTGTCATTGTAAGGCGAGTGGTTGAGTGGTGAGATGAACCGGCAATGTTGAATGCTATGTGGCCGTCCGGACCAATGCCGCCGAGGAAGAAGCCGATACCGCCCATCTCCCTTATCCTCGCTTCATACTCTTCACACCATTGGTCAACCCTCTCAATCACCTCCTTTTGCAACCGCTCAAGGTTCGTCTTTGGTCGCCTGTGGCGTAGTGACAGGTCAACAGCGTAATCTGGAAAGACATTTTCAAGCTTTAGTCCACGCGGTATTCCGATGCGCGTGCAATCAATCAGCATAGCCTTTTGCGGGTCAAGCCCAAACCCATCAATGTAAAAACGCCTGACATAGTAGTTGAAGCTGTTGTGATGCGCTGGGTCAATCGGATAAAATTCGTCAATCTGCACGAAGTGAAGGCTCTTCATGTCCGGGCGAATTGACGGGTCAACACCATGCGCTTCAAGGTCGGCAGCAACTTCGGCGTTATCCCAATTTCGGATGTAATGTTGCACCCACTTGATGAAATACTCCGGTGTCTTGCCAGTCGGCAGCGCGATTACGCCACCCGGGTTTTGCTGCACCCATTCAATGAAGCGCAGCGCCGTTAGCTTGCCGAGCATTGGGAAATTCTCAACCACTATGACGCCAACCTTCTCCGTTGGCGGATACATTAGCTCCTCGCCAGCGCGCTCAAGCATCAATTGCTCAACCCGTGATAGAGTCGTTGTGACCGCCATCTTTCCTTCACCCCTTTGGTGCTATGCTTTCCCCACCACATTAGGATACTTCAGTATGCCCATTTTGTTTGATTTGGATAGCGCCTTGTCCTCCTTGCCTGTTCCCTTGCCTCTGCTCTTTCCTCACATCGTATTTGCGGTTAAGGCACAATGGGCAAGGATGGTGAAGGTTTGACAGAGGCGAGAAGTTGCGCAATTATGAGGTCATTGAAGGTTATCCAATTGGCATCAAACTCACACAACTGGGAATGGGGCTTCCCGTCGGCGGTTGGGTTGACTACACCGATCAGTTGACAATCAAGGGGCGAAAGGGAATGACCGACAGGGAAAGGTATCTCAGGACGATGAGTCTCCAAGAGACCGATCGTTTTCCATTTCACGAGATAGGCGCATGGGAGCAAACTTTGGAGGAATGGAAGGCGCAAGGCTTGCCAGAGGAAGAGATGGAGCGTGAGGGTGGATTTTTCAAAGGTGGCACAAAAATTCTGCAGTTGGACAGGAGGGAATTCATCAGCCTGAATATGGGTCCAATTCCTGGCTTTTACAGAGTGCTTGAGGAGACTGATAGGTATGTAATTTTCACCGACTCTTGGGGCATAAAGCGCCGTGCTTTGAAGGAGGGGACAGTAAGAGGGATGAGACTCAGCATGGATACTTACCTTGACTTCCCCGTCAAGAAAAGGGGGGATTTTTTGGAGTTAAAGGGGCATTTTGACCCGGGTGAGCCATCACGCTACCCGAAAAACTGGGATGAGCTGAGGGAGAGGTGGAGAAATAGGGATTATCCGCTTTATCTATACCAAAATTGTGCATTTGGCGGGCTTTATTGGAATTTAAGGCTGATGATGGGGACGGAAGGTGTTTCTTATGCCTTTTACGACCAGCCGAAATTGGTTCACGAAATTCTTGATTGGATGGTTGAGTATTTCATGGAGGTTACGGGGAGGGTGTTTGAGGCTTTGGGAGATGTTGAGGTTGATGCGTGCATAATTAATGAGGATTTCGCCTATAAGGCAGGACCATTGATTTCCCCGAAAATTTACCGGGAGTTTTTCCTTCCAAGGCATAGGGCGATCTTTGACTTTCTGCGCAGGCATGGTGTAAAGGTGATTGAGTTTGATAGTGACGGGAATTTTGAGGTTTTAATCCCGATGTTGATTGAGGCAGGTGTTAATTGCATCTGGCCTTTAGAAGCGGCAGCAGGGATGGATCCAGTCAAGATTCGCAACGAATATCGGAGTGATTTGGCAGTGAGTGGTGGCATAGACAAGAGGGTGCTCGCCGAGGGGAAAGAAGCCATTGAAGAGGAGTTGAGGAGGAAAATTGTGCCGTTACTTGACATAGGTGGCTATATTCCGACGGTTGACCATGCTGTTCAACCGGGCGTGCCACTTGAAAATTTCCTCTACTACATTGAGCTCAGGCGAAAAATAGCGTATAGGCAATGGAAATGAGACGGACTATAGCGGTGGCGTTCTCAAAATGCCGTTGGGGCATAAAGGGGAGTTTGGCGTAAGTGGTTAGCGCTCAAGGAGCTCCTTATTCGTGGTGACACCGTTGTTGCCGGTTTGAGCGACCAAGAGCTTCACTGGACACAAATGGGTGTGCAGATGTGGTATTGCTTGCCGCCGCTTGCACCTGTAGGTGACGCGATGCTATGGTTTGTCCAACTGCTAAAGCGAATGCAGACAAGTTGAAGCGGAGAGGATGGAAGTTGACGAGCTACAGAAGGCCAGTAAGGAAAATGGCAGCATGCTTCTGTTCCGTGAGCACTAAGATTGGTGTCAGACAAGCTGGTCAATACTGCTTGAGTTGCCCGCACATGGCACAAAGGCGCTTGGCGAGTATCCGATTGTTGAGTTACACATAGATGGTCTGGCTATGGATATGGTGGTAGAATGCATGGAAGCGGATGGAAAGCGTAGCTGGCACGATACCGGCATTCGGTTTGACGGCTCATTGGGTTTATTCACGGCAGCTTGGTATGGCATAATGAAAAACCGCCGTGAAGCATTTCGGCTCGTAATGCAAATGATGCTCTTGGAGTGATGGCAAATATGAGCTACTATGGTGGTGTTGATGTTGGCTCAGTTTCCTGCAAGGCAGCAATTATAGACGCTTCAAAGCAATTGGTGGCAAGCGCCATTGTTCCCACTGGTGCTTCTTGCCGTGAAGCTGCGCATAAAGCCCTTTCCATAGCTCTCCAGAGAAACCGACTCAGCATCAAGGATCTGGCAGCAGTTGTGGCTACAGGTTATGGTCGTGATAGTGTTGAACATCGTTTGTTTTCGGTCACCGAAATAACCTGTCATGCGGTTGGCGCTACCCACCTATTTCCAAAGACACGCCTTGTGATAGACATTGGCGGGCAGGACTGTAAGGCAATTCGTGTTGATGAGCATGGTGTTGTCATTGATTTTGCTATGAATGACAAATGCGCTGCTGGGACTGGACGGTTCTTTGAAGTTATGGCGAGAGCTTTGGAGGTAGATTTGGGCGACTTTGGTGCAATGTCCCTGAAGGCGTCAAAGCAAATCAGGTTGAGCAGCGTTTGCACCGTTTTTGCGGAAAGTGAGGTTATATCGCTGATTGCTCAGGGGGAAAGGGTGGAGAATATTTTGTTCGGTTTGTGTCTTTCTGCGGCAGAAAGGGTCAAGAGGTTAGCACAAAAGGTCGGGATTGCTGAGGAAGTGACGGTGACAGGCGGGGTGGCAAAAAATGTCGGATTCATTGAGGCTTTATCTCAGTTGCTTGGTGTCAAAATGAACATTCCCGAAGAACCGCAAATTGTCGGCGCTCTCGGCGCGGCTTTGATTGCTTTGGAAAAGTCGGAGAAAAAGGCGAATGCGTGATTGTATTCCATCGGAAGAGGAGCGATTTCCATATGGAAGCAATGGCTTACTTCAGGGAAATTGTTACAACAGACCGAAGGATACAGGAGCTAAAGGAATCGCCGAGGATGGTTGTAGGAGTTTTTTGCAACTTTGTCCCAGAGGAGATAATCTATGGGCTTTCGGCGATTCCTGTGCGCCTTTGCTCCGGTGACTTTGAGTTGGCAAGACTTGGCGAGGAGGTTTTTCCAAGAGATGTATGCTCGCTTGCCAAAGCATCCGTTGGGATGGCAGTCGGCAATCACCCATTGTTTGAGCGCTTGGATTTTGTTATCATCCCAACTCCATGCGATGCAAAAAAGAAGTTGTGCAATGTATTCCGATCATACAAGCAAGTTCATGTTCTTCAATTGCCGCCATGCAAACATGAAACTGAAGCGCAAAGATTTTGGGTAGAGCAGGTATGGAAGCTCAAGGAGAAGCTTGAGGAGCTAACTGGGAAAAAATTGGCCAAAAATGGCTTGAAAGAGGCAATATTGGTGCTGAATCGCCGCCGGGAGGCATTCATGCGCTTCCTTGAGATCAGGAAGCTAACTCCGCCGGTTATTTCCGGAAAGGAAGCACTTATGGTCACTATGGCTTCATTTTACGACGATCCGGAACGCTGGACAGAGATGGTGCTTCGCCTTTGTGAGGAGCTTGAAGAAAAGCGCAGCAATGGGCAGTTTATTTGCGATATTTTTGCCCCAAGGGTGCTTATCACTGGTGCGCCGTTGGTATACCCGAATTTTAAGCTCATAGACATCATTGAATCTGCCAAAGCAGTGGTGGCAATTGATGACTTGTGTTCGGGCACGCAAAGGCTATATCAACCGACGATCGTTAAAGAGTGGTCAATGAAGGAGATGATTAGGGCAATTGCCGAAAGGACGCTTTTGCCGTCAATGTGCCCTTGTTTTGTTGAGAACGAGGACAGGATAAACCGGGTGAACCAACTGGTGGAAGAATTCCAAGTTGACGGGGTCATCCATCATAATCTCAGAATTTGCCCCCTTTTTGACATTGAATCGGCATCAATACATAGCGAGCTGAAGCGAAGGAATGTTCCATGCCTTGTCCTCTCGACCGATTACACTTACGAAGATACACAGCAGATTCGCAACCGAGTGGAGGCATTTTTGGAGATGATTTTGGGCAGGATTGCCGCATCCAAGGGGCGTCATTAGCTATCCGGGTGCTCAAAACGAGCGCACCAGTGTTTTTCCGAGGATTTTGGCTTCAAGGCAGTTTTTCTCCGGGCATATTTCAACGCATCTGAAGCAGAGCAGGCACTCATGGTCAGTCACAATTTTTAGCCTCTTTTCCCTATACACTCGCTCAATATCCATTGGGCAGCACCTCCTGCATGCCCCACAGGAAGTGCACTTTCTATGCTGCTTTTCAAGGGTTAAAAGGGCACCGCGATTGAAGTAGGATAGTAAGGCACCTATTGCGCAAATCCTGCACCAGAATCTCGGTATGGCGAAGCTGACGAAAAACGCTGCGAAGAAAATTAAGCCAAGAATTGTGAGAAATATGGTTATTCCGTTGGTGGTATCATACCAACATGGGTTTATCCCGCCAAGAAGCGGATATATAAGCCTCGCCGGACAAATTTGACAATAGACCAAGAATAGTGAGTCATTAACGCCCGTCCTCCCAAAGGCTGGAAATGCTATGAGAAATGATATCGCTATTGCCAACCACAGGAGCAAATGGCGCATGTTGAACAGAAAACGCCTAAGTGGCTGTGGGCAATCCAAGGGCGCAATTGTGAACTTCCGCCTGAGCCAAGTTAACGCATCCTGTATTGCCCCAAGAGGGCATACCCATCCACACCACCATCGCCCCAGAAGTATGCTCAAGGCGAGGAAAAAGATTATGTGTGGAAGCAGCACCTTAAGTGATGTTAACCATGTGAGGTTTTCGGAAAGGCAGTGCAAAAAGCACGACCTGAACAATGGCGAGCGTGGCGCAAATCTGCAAGCAAGCGTTGGCAGGTAAAGCTCAATCACAGCCTCTTTGCCAGATACCCACAATATTCGGTTGCGCTCATAAAGTGTCGTTCTTGGGATACCCGGTTCTATGCGGGGCAATGGCGTATCAATGGCATGCGGAAATAACCAACCACCGTAAATGATCGCCAATAACGAGACGAATTGAACGATGCTCCGTATGGTCGTCACACGCTTCCTTTTAGCGGGGTAAATCGTGGGCAGCTTTGAGGGTGTGCTTGATCGCCTTCGCAGCCTTTGCAATGTGGCTGGCACTACGCCATCCGTTCTTGGTGATGGAGTTTCAGCCATAAACATCACCAACTCCGTTATGGGCGTCTATGATGTGCATTGGCATTCGTGATGCTTTGAAGGACGCCCTTAGCGACATCCAATGAAAGCGCTTCAAAGCATATGGCAAGCAGCGGCTCATTTCGTTTACCGCTGAACTTCACAGCTCCGCAGAATTTGCCCCTGAGGCGAGCAAATGCTTGGTTGCCTGACATGCTCCTTGAGTTTTCCGGAAATACCTTCCCGTAAAGTTGGCGCATTGCCTCATTACGGGCGTTCGCTGAGGGATACCGAATGATGACGACCTTGACCTTCGCATCCCCGAAACTGCAATCTGCGATCACACCCTCGGTAGAACGGGATAACCCAAGCACATTCTCGGTGGACACATAGTAAAAGCTGTTGAGGTCTTCATCGCAATGGAAGTATCGTATATCGGTCGGCTTTAATTGGCTTGGCAATGCCGAAATTAAGTCGGGGAGCGGACCTCTCTTTCCGATCCACCTCACAATGTGCTCCGCTATGGCGATAGCGAACTGTTTGAACGCATCCGAATGTGATTGCCCCTTTACTTTGATGAAAAACCTATCTTGCCAGCAGCGCAGCACTCCGCCTTCGTATCTTGCCCCTTGACCCAACTGCAAATGTTCGCCATAGGTATCCCATGAGAAAACGCCGAATGCATCCTTTGAACTGCCCATGTCGTAGAGTTCAACATTGGCTGTTTGACCCGGCAATTTGTAACTGGCTGTGTGAAGCAATTTGAATCCGTAGCGAAGATACAGTTCGGCAGCTCCATTCATGTAGTCAAACACTGTGCGTTCGTTCCATGTTTTAGGGCTTCCGATGCGCACAGCTTCGGCAATCCTCTGCGGAAATGCGTAAGATACCCCAGATTGGCTTTCGGCGGAGTTAACGGTGCAGTTTGAGCTTATGGCAATGAGCAGCGTTGAGAATGTGAGTAGGACAACTCTTTTTGGCTTGCGTGAGTTCATGGCGCTCACCTCCCAACGATTATTGCGATGCCATGTGATGCAAACCAGAGGGCGCTCAGCAATATTGCAGCCTGTGCCATGCCTTTGAGCGACGGCAACTTGCCAAGGAGCCATGCAAATGAAGTTGGAAGCGCAAGCAATGCTGTGCCGGCGAGGAATGAACCCAAGAATGTAAGCGAGGTTAACACATGCCCTGTGGTCAAAGCGAATGTGTATGCGATCAAGACCGGTGGGCATGCGTTCATGCCAACCACAAAGCCGGCTATGAATGGGATGTTCATGGATGCCTTTGAGAGCAGCTTCAGAACATGGGTTTGCGGTTGAAAGCTACATATGCGAAGTTGCGGGAAGTTGACTTTCAATGCGTGCACCATCAAAATCACCGCTAAGGCAATGAGGGCAATGGCAGCCATCATTCGTCCGGCGGTGCAAGATGTCATCCGTTGACCAAGCGCGATTGTCAGGGCGCCAACCAAAGTGTAAGCCGACATGCGGCCAACCAAATATTGCATCACCATGCGGAATGAGTTGCCAATGCTTTTCCCATCAGCTATGATAATCGGCAACAGCACGGGCGTGCAAGCGCAAATGCAATAGATGCCTGTGGAGATGCCCAATACGAATCCTTGTAGCATCATTGAAAAGATGTTCACACCACTCACCATGCCATGTTTGCCCTATGCTTGCGATAAAGGAGAAAGCCAACCAATCCGATGGCACACAGCAAACTGCCGTAGTAAAGTGCCCTCTCAAGCCCACCAACACGGACAACAATTTCACCAACTGGGACGCTCAGCAGCTCATTCGCCTCCCTTTCGCCGGCTGCGGTGAGCGGGATGGGAAGTTGCACAGGCTTACTCTTTCCAAGCTCATCGGATTCAAACTCAATTGTTATCTGAGCTGTGTCTGGGATTGATTCCGCCGCCATTGACTGACAATGGAAGTGAATCGTCATTTCCTTTATCACCGTTGGCTCAACCTCTTCAATCGCCGGTGGCTTAACAACCACCCTAATCCAGCCCAAGTTGCTCTGTGCCCTCACTTTGAGGTTGTGCAATGCTATTGGGTATCGGTGATATACGAAAAGTTTCATCCTGCCCCTCGGTAACATGGCTTTGATGGGCAATTCCACATTGAAAAAGAACCTGTCCCACACCGCATGCTGCTGTGATTGTGCTTCCGATGGCATCGTATTGAAGGCGAGCGCGAGGAGAAGAAGGGACGAATTATTGCCTGCTGGCAATGTCAACCAAAGCATCGCCAGCCATAACCCTTTGCATTGGGTCATTCGTGGCAAACGCAGCATCAAGCACTTGAACCCCCTCTTTGTAGCCATGCGCTGCAAGAGCCCAACCACAGGCGATGCGCACATAAACATTTGAAGCCTTCAAGCCCTGCATGAGCCAGTCAATCACTTCCTTGCTCTTTACACCCGATAGCGCCAACCCCGCCACAGCACATGCCCTGACAAACTCATCCTCATCCTTAAACATCTCGTAGAAGGTGTTTGCCTCGTCCTTGAGCAAGCCAAGCGACAGAAGGGCGTTCCCGCGGAGAAAGCCATCCCTGTCTTGAAGCATTGTCCGCAGCGCTTGAATGCCCTCAGTTGCACCGGCTTTCCCAAGCGCCCTTATCGCCCTGCTTCGGTAATCCCTCGCAATGCGTTCATTCGTCATGGTGCTAATCAGCCACTTCAATCCGCTTGGGTCTTTTCTTCGTGCAAGTGATTCCGCCGCCAATACGCTATTACCGGCACTTGGCGGGTCTGAGAGAACGCGTCTCAGTTCTTCAACACTTGGCTCCTCAACTTGCCGGAAGCCTATTTCGTTGGCTGATATGTTCAGCCTCAAGGTGTATTGTTTCTTTTGTGCGCCATCGGCTTTTATGTGAACGGTGAAGGAAGTTCGTTCGCCGGCTTTCAAAACTTTTATTGACTCCGGTTCAACGCTAACGGAGACGCCATCGCCATCTACGGATGCCGATAGACGGATGTTGTGCAAGTAGGTTGGGTAGTTGTTTTGCACGAACACGCGCACTTGTTCCCTGTCGGCTACAATCACTGTCTGCCGCTCCGGTTTCACAATGACCCTATCCGGCGTCCGATAGATGTTGTTGCATAGGTGAGCGAGCGCCCAGCTCGTCATCGCTATCGCCATAAGCAAGGTGTAACGATAAACATCATGCTTCATTGCTCAATCACCCCTTTAAAGTCTCACTCCTATGCACTGCCCGATATTTTGACGGCTCAAAGGACACATGTAAAGGGAACATGCCTTGGCTCAATCCTCTAACGCATATGACACATTGTGCAGCCATCCGTAGCGCAGGCGCTGATGCGAAGTCTGTTTTTGGGATTTGTTGTTTGCCATGCAAGCCCTACCGTCAACCGACGGTTGGAAGTGGGTGTCAAAATAGAAAGTGCCGACCCTACCAAAATGTGATTTGCCCAAGGGAGGGGGTGAACAATGTATCAGGTTGCCTTTCATTGGCGAATTGCTTTGGCATCCCTCCTGATGATGCAATTTCATAGCGCATTGTATGCCCAACCCAAGCCACAAAAGGTCTCACTGGATGTGCGAGATGCCCCAATTCAAGAGGTGGCTTCCATTCTGAGCAAGCAAGCCAATGTGAAGATAAAGGTAGCTCCAAATGCTTCGGGGAAAGTGACGATTGCTGTTAAGGACATCCACCTTGAAGACCTTCTTGACATCATCCTCCCGCCGCTCAGATTGAGTTGGCGCAGGGAAAAGGACACCTACATCATTGAGCCAGCTGGAGAACATGTCACTGGTTTGGAACGCCCACCAACGATACAACCACCGGTTGAGCCAATAGAGCGCCCAAAGAAGGTGCCGGGCTTGCCACCTTTGCCGACGCCGAAGGTTGAGCTTGCCGATAGGGGGTTGTATCCGGGGGGCATTGTCGGATGGTATTACGACGACCCAGACCATGCGGAATACGAAGTTGGAGCGCCACCCAAAGGACCATTTTTCACGAGGTTTGTGTTCAAGCGAGTTGATCCGCAAATCAACTTTGCATGGAATCAACCCACCACACCTCATCCGTTGCTCGGCTACCAATATTGGAGCGCGCGTTGGAGCGGAAAGTTCTTTGTTCCTGAGGATGGCACATACACCTTCATGCTTGAGAACTTGGACGACGCAGGCAAGCTATGGGTGGATGATAAGCTCATCATTGATGCATGGCGCATTCAACCAATGACAACACACCAAAGCCAGCCAATGCGCCTGAGCAAAGGTTGGCACACGATCAAAGTTGAGTATCATCAAGGTCCGGGACCGGGCGCATCAATACGCCTATCATGGCAGCTGCCAAACGGTGAGAAGGAAGTCATGACTTTCCCTCAAGGCTTGACTGCCGAATACTTTGATGACCCGGATCATGAGACATATCAGCTTTGGCAACCGCCACCCGGTCCGTGCTTCACAAAGAAAGTGCTGACTCGCACCGAGTCAAAGATTGACTACAATTGGGGACCAACACCTCACCCTGACATCAATGACCAATACTTCAGCGTGCGCTGGGAAGGGCAGCTGCTCGTCCCGAAGGATGGATGGTATGTCTTTTACCTTGACAACCTTGATGATGCTGCACGCCTGTGGATTGACGACCAACTCGTAATTGATGCGTGGCGCATACAACCGCCAAGCTCGCATTCAAGCCCAAAGCTAACGCTGAGTGCAGGACTGCACAAGATAAAACTTGAATACCATGCGGGTGCTCCACCTTTGAACTCAATCGTGCTCGCGTGGGAGTCGGAACACTTCCCGAAGGAAGTGATACCGCCGGCTGGCGAGATTAAAAAGTGAGCAGCGCAGCCATGCTGGCGTGCTTCAAAATGTCTCGTTGCCACTTCACATGAGCCAAATTGGGGGGCGCATTGCAATGGTGCGGCTGAAGCGAGCATTTGGGGGCTTACGGGAACACATTGATCGCAGATGGTCAAAGCCTAAACGGGTTGTGAGCAGGGGTGAACAAGTTGTATGTTGCATTCTGCTTTTGGGATTGCTCTCCATTGCCGTATGGGTGGCGTTCAGAGGGCAAAGGCATGATTCAAACCTTTACACGCTCTCGGAGTCAGCATTCGCCACATCTGCTGGTGAGAAAGCCAAGTTGCATTTCCCGGAAGCGATTGCGGGTGGATGGAAGCGCAGTAAGGTTGAAACCTACACCGCTGACAACCTCTACGAGAAGATAGATGGGCGTGCCGAGTTATACATCAGCTACGATGTCGTTGGACTAATATGCACATCCTATAGGCAAGCTGAGAAGGGTGGCGAGGGGAAGTTCGTGGATGTGTTCGTTTATGATATGGGCAGCCCGCAGAATGCCTTCGGCATTTACTCCTACGAGAGGGTGGCAGGCATTGGCAAGCCGATAAAACTCGGCAACGGTGGTTATCAAGCTGCCGGTAGCATCTACTTCTGGAAGGGGAAGCACTATGTGCAAGTTGTGGTGCCGTTTGAGGATGACGATTTGAAGAAAGCATGTGAGGCAATCGCAAAGGCTATTGATGCGCAGCTTCAAGTTGAGCCAGTTGATATTTGGGGGCTTAAGGTGTTCCCAAAGGATGGGCTTATTCAAGACAGCATCACATACATTAAGCGAAAGGCGTTTGGTTACGACTTCTTAAGTGAGGTTTATACGGCTCAGTATCGCCATGCCGGAAAGTTGCTCAAAGCCTTTGTGTGTAAATGTTCATCCGTTGATGATGCGAGAGCAAAGCTCAGCAGGTGGAAGAGTGCGCTGCGCAAATATGGGAAAGTTGTGAGCGAGGGAAGGCTCAATGGTGAGCTGTGGTTTGCGGGGAAGGTTGGAAGCTCATTCACAGTGGCATTTTGCAAAGGTAACTTGCTTGGTGGTGTGGTTGAGGCAGGCGATTTGAAGTCAGCTGAGGAGTTCTCAAAGAGGCTGTTCGGTAAACTCAGGCAGTAGAACGCACAGGCATAGTTGGTGGTGAGGCGCAGGATGGCAAATGGCACCGACAGCTTTGACAGGCGTGAGTTCGTGAGGAGATTAGCCGCAACCGGTTTGGCTGTGGCTGGGACAATCGTCGGTGGGCTATTGGTTCACGATAAGCGCACCGGGAGGGAATACTTTCGTGAGCTCGCTGAAAGGCGAGCGCACAGGATACCGAAGTTCGCCGTTGAGCTCGCTCCGTCAGATGTGCAATTAGTCATTGTGCGAGGCAGCTCACCGGCGAAGATGGTTCGTGCGGCATTTGATGCACTCGGTGGTGCACAAAAGTTCATACGAAGTGGCGATGTTGTCTTCGTCAAACCGAATGCGGCATTTGACCGCCCACCGTCGCTGTGCGCTACGACAAACCCGGAAACGCTCAAAGCTGTGATTGAGGTGTGCTACGAGGCTGGAGCTAAAGAGGTGATCGTTGCGGACAACCCTATAAACGACCCCGAAGGGTGTTTCATCAAGACCGGCATAAAGCGCGCAGCGCTTGAAGCTGGAGCGAAACTTGTTTATCCAGACCAGGCGAAGTTTGAAATGGTTGAGGTTGGAGGAGAAAGGGTGAAGAGATGGATAGCCTTTTACGAGCCGTTGAAGAGGGCAACAAAAGTTATAGGGGTTGCACCAGTAAAGGATCACAATCTAAGCAGCGCCTCACTGTGCATGAAGAATTGGTATGGCTTGCTCGGCGGGGCAAGAAACAGATTCCACCAACACATTCACTGTGTCATTGCCGACTTGGCCGGCTGGATAACGCCAACGCTCGTCATCTTGGATGGCGTAAGAGTGCTAATGAGGAACGGTCCGACTGGCGGAAGCATGAGTGATGTTGCTGTTAAGAATACGCTCATCGCAGGCGTTGACCAAGTTGCCGTTGATGCCATAGGTTACACGCTGCTTGAAAGAAACCCATCGGAGCTCAAATACCTGCAGAGGGCAAAGGAGAGGGGCATTGGCAACCCGAATTGGAAGGAGCTCAACTGGAGAGAGGTGCAAGTGTGATTGGGCAACGGATGAATCATTCCTCAGCAGCTTAAGCATTGCCCTACTCTCCCTGCTATAAGCCTCAGGTGAGCGGTTGTGGATTTCCCTTTGTGGAGGTGGATGGCGGGATGCGCATTACGACAGTGAGGGTTGTCTCTCAAGTTTTCTTCGTCGCCCTCTTCACCTTCCTCATCTTCGTTGAATCGCTTGAGCGTATGAAGGGCTATCCGGTCTCGCTGTTTTTGCATCTTGACCCATTGGTTGCCGTTAGCACATTCCTTTCAACCGGCAAGTTGTATGGTGAGCTTACTCTGGCGCTTATCACAATCGCAGCAACGCTTTTGTTCGGCAGGGTATTTTGCGGTTGGGTTTGTCCGATGGGCGCTTTGAACCAATTCGTCGGGTGGCTGTTCAATACACGCCCGCTGAAGGAGCGGATTGACTCAAACAGATACAGGCGCATGTATTCGGCTAAGTATTATGTGCTCGCATTTATGCTTGTGGCTGCCCTGCTTGGGTCTGTTCAAGTTGGTTGGCTTGACCCGCTTTGCCTTTTGCATCGCTCAATGGCGACCGCCATCCTGCCGGCATTGAACATGCTCACAGGCGCAATCTATGTTCGTCCACATGAGTATCATCTTTCGTGGCTCATCGGTTTCTTGTTCATCGCCATCTTGGGAATGAACTTGCTCCTGCCGCGCTTTTTCTGCCGCACATTATGCCCACTTGGGGCGCTGCTTGGGATACTGTCCCGCTTCTCACTCTGGCGAATTGAGCGTGATGAAAATAAGTGCACACAGTGCGGTGTGTGTCTTAGGTCGTGTGAGGGCGCGAGCGACCCAGACAGGCGTTTGCGCAAGTCCGAATGCATGGTCTGTTTTAATTGCCTTGAGGATTGCCCACATGCAGCGCTTAACTTCGCATTCATCCCACCGAGGGATGGAGAGGTGACAAATCCGGACTGGTCTCGCAGGGCGCTATTGCTCTACGGATTTTGTGGGCTTCTCTTTTATCCGTTTGCGCGCCTATCGGGTAAGGTCCAAAAGGCATTTGACAAGCGAGTCATTCGCCCACCGGGATCGGTTTCGGAGCCTGAGTTCCTTGAGAGGTGCATCAAGTGCGGACAGTGCATGCGCGTGTGCCCAACAAATGCTCTTCAGCCGGCATTGTATGAAGCCGGGATTGAGGGCATGTTCACGCCAATACTTGACATGAGGCTCGGATATTGCGAGCTCAATTGCACGCTGTGTGGGCAGGTTTGCCCGACTGGCGCCATACAGCGCATAACTGTTGAGCAAAAGCTCGGGCTCGGAGAGTTCTCCGAACTTGGTCCGATAAGGATTGGGACTGCTTTCTATGACTGGGGAAGATGCCTCCCTTGGGCAATGGACATACCATGCCTTGTATGTCAGGAGGTTTGCCCAGTCTCACCGAAAGCCATCTTCACAAGGACGGTGACAGTAAAGAGGCGAGATGGGACTGTTGCTGAGTTGAAGCGTCCATTCGTTGACCCAACAAAGTGCATAGGATGTGGAATATGCGAGCACTCATGCCCAGTCAAGGATGAGCCTGCAATACGAGTTACGGCAATAGGCGAAACGAGGTCGCACGAAAGGCAGTTACTTCTCAAGTGATGGGACGACGCGACAATAGTTGGCAACTTAACTCTCACCGTTGGATGGGCAAGAGATGAGTGCGATTACATATGGTGCAAGTTTATTCCGAGGCGAGAAGAATCGGCTTGAGTTTATCGTGGGCAAACATCTTCTCATTGGCGTTCATTGCTTTTTCAGTGTGATAGGTCCGTTGGCATATGCCGTGAAAGCGCCGAAGCGAGCCATGAAGCCAACTTCCCCGTTGATGGCGTTGTTGACAATTTCTCCCGCTAAACCAACCCATGCTGCT
>Ga0209080_1000212_pt1 | contig 44965 bp, 35 predicted proteins | sample JNZ110809AmetaG_FD_184123 | JGI IMG/M metagenome (GOLD analysis project Ga0209080, IMG submission 184123) | Hot spring microbial communities from Jinze hot spring, China to study Microbial Dark Matter (Phase II) - JNZ 110809A (SPAdes) (version 3) ...
CTGTTCTTGTGAGAGACTTCTACTTAATGAAGAAGATTGGCGCAAACTCTTTTAGAACATCCCACTACCCATACTCAGAAGAACACCTAGATCTAGCAGATGAGCTAGGATTCCTAGTAATACTAGAGTCCCCCTTCTGCCTTTCAGGCGTAGGCAACCTTATACCTAAGCAAGAGATAGATAAATGGTGTCTAGACCCAGAGGTACGCAGTAAAGCGAAGAAGATGGTGGAGGAGATGATATATCAGTACAAGAATAGGCCTTCGGTGATAATGTACAGCGTAGCAAATGAGGCTCCTATAGGCTACGAAAATTGTCGATCCCTAGTACGAGAGCTTTCTGAATTCGTAAAAAGCTTGAATCCGCAGACACTAGTTACTTTTGCATCTCATAGGCTTGACATAGGAGATCTAAGTAACGTTGTGGACGTTATATCTCTTAATGTGTACTTTGGGTGGTACACAGAAGGTGGCGATCTTGATAAAGCTATAGCACGGTTAGAGAAAGAGCTTGAGGTAGTCCATCAAAGGTATCCTGGGAAGCCGATAATAATTACGGAATTCGGGGCGGACGCTATAACGGGTTTACATAGTGATCCACCTGTAATGTGGAGCGAGGAGTATCAGGGTGAGTTCATTAGAAGGTATATAGAGGTTTTAATTAAGAAGCCGTTCATAAAGGGTGTACATGTATGGAATTTCGCAGACTTCAGAACCCCTGAATCCCCCTTAAGGGTAATACTTAACCGTAAAGGCGTTGTTACTAGGGATCGTCAGCCTAAAGCATCTTATTGGATTCTTCAGAAACTTTTCGCTGAACGATGAAGAAGGATTAAATGATATTAAAAAGGTCTTTTTATAAGTTAACAACTACCTCGTCTCCCTTATATTCTACTTCGGCATCCGGCTTAGCTACATCTAGGCCTACTCCTTTCTCCTTATCAACAACTACTATCCTAAAGACAAGAGGTTCTAACTCCATTATCCCTCGCAATTTACCTAATATCACCCGTTTATCGCCTTCCACCCATTTAATGGGCACTAGAGCATATCTTCCCTTCTCGTAATCGTATGTTTCGCCATCGTCTATATAGAGCTGGAATTCTCCGTCGTTTCCTCTGTAAACCCTTAGCTCTATTTCGTTAAACTTCTCTTTGGTGTGGCTAAGGTCTTTAGCAACCATAGGTATTAGCGCCCCGGCTTTAATGTGAAGTGGTATTATATCTAGTGGTGCACCTACCTTAATTCTTCTACTGCCTACCATTCGTTCACCTGTCCAGAAATCGTACCAAATTCCGTGAGGTAAGTATACCTCTCTCTCAAATGTCGACGGCGTTGTTATAGGGGAGACCATTATGAAGGGGCCGAACATGTATTGGTCATCTATGTTATGTGTTTTCTCGTCGTCTTTAAAGTCCATAACAAGGGGCCTCATTATTGTGTAATCCTTTTCATGCACCATCCACGCTAACGTGTATATGTATGGTATTAGCCTATACCTTAACCTTATGTACTTAACGAGTATATCCTCAACCTCTTTGCCGAATCTCCACGGCTCTTTCGGATAGTACGTTCCGTGAACTCTAAAAATAGGGCAAAAGGCTCCCCACTCAAACCATCTAACGAATATCTCTCTACAGCTCTCTAGCTCTGGGTTACAGCTAAAGAACCCGCCTATATCGGTTGTCCAGTACGGTAAACCTGATAAACTGTAGTTTAGCCCAGCCCATATTTGTGTTCTAAACGTTGTCCAATCGCATGTTACATCGCCGCTCCAGTTTATAACGCCATTCCTTTGAATTCCTGCGAAGCCAGACCTCGTTAGTATAACAACTCTTTTGTTTGATACCTTCCTCTGGCCTTTGTAAACGGCTTCAGTTTCAAGCAATGGGTATATATTTAGATACTTAAACATCCTTACGCCTGGCATAACTTCAAGTTCTCGTTGCCATATGCCGTACATCCACCTTAGCACTATATCTGGTTCAGATGCGTCAAGCCACCAACCATCTATTCCTATGCTATAGAATGCCTCCTCTATCTTCTTCCAATACCACTCCCTGCACTTTTCTTCAAATACGTTCAACAGAGTTGTACCTGCTATTATACACCCAATCGATTGGGCTTCCCTAAATACCTCTGTATTATCTCCAAAGAAAGGCCATACTGATATCAGTATTCGCATGTTCAACTTATGGAGTTCTTCAACCATATGCTTAGGGTTCGGATAGAAATCTACATCAAATTTAAATGCATTAAAACCGTGCTTCCCCCAGTATTTATGATCTTGCACTATCACATCTATAGGTATGTTCTTTTCCCTAAAGGCTCTAGCTACCGCGAGTATTTCGTCTTGGCTTGCATACCTTTCCTTTGACTGCCAATAACCTAATACATACAGAGGTAATAGAGGTACCTTACCTGTTAACCACCTATAACCCGCTATAACCCTATCTATAGATGGACCATATATGAGGTAATAATCAGCAAAATCGCATGCCTCAAACCATACACCAACAATACCATCGTAATCTACGGATACTGCCCCCATTGAGTATATATCCCATAAAATACCGTAACCTTTGCTAGAGACCATGAATGGTACAGCTATATCTGTATTCCTCTGCATCAAATATACCGTTCTACCACGATAGTTAAACCCTGTGTGCGCTGAGAAACCAGCATGCTGACCTAAGCCGTAAACTGATTCACTAGGATCTATAGAGAACTTCTGCTTAAAGCTATAGGTGTCTATACCTAATATCTTTCTACTAGTTAATTCTCTCTCTATTTCTTCGACGATTTTAATACCACGCGAATAGAAGGCAACTTTGTTATCCCTTCTATTAACTACAACAACAATTTCATCTGTAGATATAGAGACCGCATCGTCTTTAACTTCTAAATTGAATGGACATCCCTGAGGTCTCTTGACTACTACAAAGCTCGCTTTATCTAGGGCTTCACCGACACTAAGCTTATCCAAAGGTAAATAGGATACCCTAACTATGTTAGATGCATATACTGATATAACTACTTTGAATTCATTTAGATTTACTATTACGAGGTTACCCCTTATCTCAACTAAATCTTGCAATACATGTACACCTCATCTCAGATACCTCTAAAGCCATTAAAAGAACATAAAACCATGTCTACTCTAAACCTCCTTAGGCTGAGCCTCAAGCTTTAAGACTGTTACGAGGCGGTTTATCGGCGAATATGGAAGACCTTCTATCACTAAATCATTGCCACTCTTTTTCATATTCAGCGCTTGCATTGTTTCCAATACATAGGCTTCACCTACATCGAATTTCTGTAAGATGTTGTATATCCTTAGTTGTCCATTCCACGGCCACCCTATTAAGTGAACGTATATCTCGTCCTCTTTCGACTTACAAGGCCTGTATGTTAGCTTGTATATAGTACTAGAGGGTGTATCAATGGGGGCTGCATAGGTTCCATAGATGCTTTCACCGTTTTTCTTCAGCCAGCTCCCGATCTCCAAGAACATTGTGAGTGATTCATGAGGTATTTTTCCTGTTGGCGTAGGACCTGTGTTGATGAGCAGATTGCCATTTCTACTTACGACGGTTATAAGTGTTTGTAGTAGTTTACCTGTAGACCTCCATTCATGGTCCCAGCTCCTCCAACCCCATGTGCCGTTGTGCGTTATTGGTACCTCCCAATCGCATTCAAGGGTATACGGCGGTATAGTGTTATCGTGTAGCTCGAGGTAGTCACCAAACATAATACCTCTTCTGCATAGGTACCTAAAGTCCTTAGATATTAGGAAATCATACCTTATAGTCCATGGATCTATCCTGCCGTTCACTATTATGTTTGGGTTAGCCTTGTGTATTTCTATCCTAAGATCTCTTGCGTAGTCATGCGTAGGGCATCCTATATCGAACCACATTATATCTGGGTCGTACTTCTTTATCAACTCTATAACTTGCGGTATGGAGTATTCGTAGAAGTACCTCCTAAAGTTTTTACTCCATGGATCATAATCCCATTCATTGCCAAGGGCATCCTTATGGAACCAATCAAGTGTTTGTGAATAATAGAAGCCTACTTTAATACCTTCAGATTTAAACGCCTGGGTAACCTCCTTAATTACATCTCTGCCGAAAGGTGTTGAAGAAACAACATTGTAGTTTGTTAGAGATGAATCAAAGAGGCAGAAGCCATCGTGGTGTTTAGCCGTTATAACTAGGTATTTGAAGCCGCTTTCTTTTGCTATTCTTGCCCACTCCTTTGGGTCGAATTCCACGGGGTTAAAGAGCTTCGCCAACTCTCTGTACGTTTTCACGGGTATTTTCTCCATAAACATAATCCATTCTCCGACTCCGGGAATCATAGAGTTATTCCAAACTCCTCCAGCAACCGCGTATAACCCCCAGTGGATGAATAAACCGTACCTTGCTTCTCTCCACCACTGCAATCTACTTTTTCGCGAAGACAGTATCTCGTTGATGATCCCCGTATTATCCAAGAGTAGCACCTAAAGTAATGTGATAACGTATTTGTGGTAAAAATGGCTTTAGTGTTCTTTAACTAATACCCTAAGTGATATAGGGTACCTTACATCAGTTGTAGGTAGCTTAACAACTAGGGCTTCGTTAGTCCATTCCCAAGCTATTTTCTCTTTGTTAGAAAGAAGCGCTACATCTATTATTTCTCCTCTAACTAACCTCATGTTTCTACCTAAAGCTCTAAGCTTTACTGTATCCTGGGGTTTACCTAGGATTGATGCATATATTGCTTTCCCTAAAGGATATAGATCTCTTACGGTGTATCTAACGTCTTCGGATGTTAAATTGAATTCTTTCTCTTTCACTTTATAGATATCCGTGGGTCCTTCGCCATACACAGACCACGGTTTTGTACCATATACCGCTTCACTATAGAGCTTCATCCATTCGCCAACGTTGTTAAGAATTTTCATCTGTTCTTCTGCTAGTGTTCCATCTGGTTTAGGGCCTATGTTGAGGATGAATACCCCGTTTTTGCTTACCACGTCAAGCATGTGACTAATTATTTGCTCCGGGGGCTTATACTCCCCATCTTTGACATATCCCCAGCCACGGTACGTTACAGAGGTATCAGCTGACCAAGGCATTGGCTGTATATCCCTCCTAGTCCCTCTTTCTGAATCAGATACGGCTGTTCCCTCTGGGTATGCACCCCACTTGTATATGAGGACAGGCTCTATACCCCATCTATAGCATCTATTGTAGTAGTACGCAGCAAACGCTTTTAGGTATGGCTCGAAGACTGGATTAGCTATCCACCAATCGAAGTATACAAGCCAAGGTCTGTATTTTTCGACTAGCTCTACTAGTCTTAGAATCCAATCATTTAGGAATTGTCGATCTGGGGGTATGTTATCAGGCCCTGGGGGTGCTCTAGGTTCTTGCGAAGCTGGTTTCGCGGGGCCGTATAGATCGTAGTACTTAGGGTCTTTAACATCTGATTCTATCCTCATCCCTGGCTCAAAGTAGAACCAGTGTTCTGCTCTATGATAGGATACCCCAAATATTAAGCCCCTATTCTCTACAGCTATCTTAAGCTCTTTAACTATATCCCTCTTAGGCCCTATCCTAGCAGCGCACCACCTAGTATAGCTAGAATCCCATAGAGCATACCCGTCGTGATGTTCAGCTACAAAGAGAACAAACTTTGCTCCTGCTTTCTCGAAAATTTTAGCCCATTCATCAGGATCCCAGTTCTCGGCTGTAAACATGGGTATAAAGTCCTTGTATCCGAACTCTGTTAAAGGTCCGTATGTCTTGATATGGTACTCGTGCTCTGGTCTAGTAGTATCGTACATGTGTCTTGGGTACCACTCGTTGCTGTACGCAGGAACAGAGTAGGGTCCCCAATGGATGAATATACCTAGCTTTGAATCTGAAAACCACTTTGGTACTCTGTAGTTTTTCAGAGAATCCCACGTAGGTTTATAGGGTCCATCTGTTGGTGCAGGAAGGCTCTTCAGAATATCGTTTGGATCTGTCCTAAGGTTCTCCCAGTATATCTTCATTATAGCTGGTATAATGTCTGCCACATTTATCACCGACGAACTAAAGTCGGCGATGTAATGTGGATGCACTAAATTTTAAAGTTTGCGTTAGGGTATACCCGTTAATATTCGTTATTGGTCCGTAAGCCTATAGAAGGAAGCCTTATAAATAGGGGGTGCGGAAAACCCTACGATATCGTTAGCTAGGTGATTAAACTGGTTAGCAGTATACATGTAGTTGATGTGCGAAATAGCACCTACGCTCGTTTAACTCCTATCCCGTTAAACAAAGTCCGTGTTATAGACAGCTTCTGGGGTCCTCGGTTAAGGCAGCTTGTTTCAACAACTCTTAAATCTCAGCTGAATTACATTAGGTTGTCTGGGAGGATCGATAACTTTGTAGCTGTTGCTAAAGGAACGAAGTGTTGTTTTAAGGGTAAGCATGTTTACGATGAATCCGAAGTCTATAAATGGATTGAAGGAGCCTCCTACGCTTTAGTACACAACTTCGATGAAGAGCTATACAAAGAAGTTGTACAGCTCGTGGATATCATTGTAGATGCACAACAACCCGATGGATACTTAAACACCTACGTCATACTTAATAATAAGGAGCGTTGGAAAGATCTTAAGCATTCCCACGAACTTTATACCGCAGGACATTTAATTCAAGCTGCCCTAGCTACTAAAAGGTGCTTTAAAGACAATAAACTGTTTAAAGTAGCGTTGAAGTACGCTGATTTACTCGTTAACGAGTTCGGTTACGGAAAACTAGAGACAGCCGATGGACACCCAAATGCCGAAATGGCTCTCGTAGAGTTATTCAGAGAAACCAGGGATACTAAGTACCTAGATTTAGCTAAGTTCTACATCGATGTAAGAGGGTACGGATACGTATCTAAGTTCACGGAAAGCGTCTCCCCTATATCCGCCGGGGGAGATGTAAAGATACTCGACCATAAACCTCTTAGAGAGTTAGACGATGTTGTAGGCGTACATGCTGTTAGAGCTTTATACTTATTCTGCGGAGCAACCGATGTATATATGGAGAACGGAGATAAAACCTTGATCGATGCGCTAACGAGATTATGGAGTAGGATAACCTCTAGGAAGATGTATATAACTGGGGGATTAGGGTCTAGAACCAAAGGAGAAGCCTTTGGAGGAGACTACGAACTCCCAAATGATACAGCTTACTGCGAAACTTGCGCCGCTGTTGCTGGGGTTATGTGGGCCTGGAGAATGTTCCTAGCCTCAGGAGACCCCGAATACATGGACACCCTAGAAACAATACTATACAACGCAGCATTAGCCAGTATATCTATTGATGGTTTGAAGTATTTTAGAGCAAATCCTTTAGAAGATTTGCTAGCATACCACGAGAGGCAACCCTGGCTTGAAAGTGCTTGTTGCCCTCCAAATATAGCTAGGTTGTTAGCATACATACCGAACATGGTTTACGCTATATCTAAGAATGAACGAAAAATCTATGTAAACTTATTCATTGGGAGCACAGCTGAAATCGATCTAAGCGGTAGCAACGTGAAGATTTTCCTAGAAACAAGCTATCCGTGGTATGGAGAAGTAAAGCTTAAGATAATGCCAGATAAAGTCGATGAGTTTGCAATTGCTTTACGAGTGCCTTCTTGGGGTAATGGCGCCGAGGTAAGGATAAACAAAGATGAGCCGTTGAAGACACAACCTGGGAGATATCTAGAGGTAATCAGGAAGTGGGATTACGGCGATGAAGTAGAGCTTAGAATACCCATACGCTCAACCTTCGTCGTATCTCATCCAAAGGTTAAGGTAAACCATGGAAGAATTGCTATAAAGAGGGGTCCCCTCATCTACTGCGTAGAGAACATAGACTTAGATTACGACCTAGAGTACTTGGTAGTAGACCCAGATTCATCATTGAAAGAGTACACTGTGAAGAACCAGGGATTGCTCAAGGACATAGTTGTAGTAGAGGGTGAAGGTCTCCTAATGGATGAGGGTAACTGGCGTAACAACTTGTACAAGGGTATCGAAGAACATAGATCGCCGCAATACAGAAGAGTAACCTTCAAGGCTATCCCCTACTTCTATTGGAACAATAGAGGTAAAACAAAGATGATGGTGTGGTTGAAATCAAGGAAGTGGTTATAAGCATTGAGCCAACGGCGAACCCAAGTTTTCTTAGCGCTTAGAATATTTATCCTACGTACCCTAGAATTATTTAATCGATGCAAAACTTAAATGAAATAATATTATCGACATCTATAGCTATAACCATAGTGGCTCTCCGTAACCTAGCCCTTAAACAACGTTTTTCAGATCGATGAAAGTAGACCTCATAGTGCCTCGTACACTAAGAATAGTTAGGCGTGGACGTACTCTTAAGCTATTTCACAATCTACCTACTAAGATAATCATTATGATGCATCATGCAGATTTTTATACTTCTTACACCTACACCAATCAACTAAGGTGGCTATGTAATGGAGCCTGTATTCATTAAACAGTTTGTGCACAAGTACTCTCCAAACATGCCTATGGTTCATGCACCTACAATTGTAGAGCTACCGGATAGAGATCTTTTAACCGCTTGGTTTGCTGGTACAGCCGAAGGTAAAGCTGATGTAAATATATGGTGTTCTAGGTTACCTAAGGGTTCTAATCAGTGGAGTGAACCGCAGCTTTTAGCTGATATCCCCGGTAACTCCGATCAGAACCCCGTACTCTTCGTAGATAGAGATGGTGTAACATGGTTGATCTGGACTTCGTTCCCAGAGAAAGAAGGATCCAAGGCTAGTATTATAATGTGTATGAAATCTTATGACTCTGGGAGAACATGGACAGAACCGAGGCCTTTGGTAAGGAGGAGAGGCTACTGGACTAAGCATCCCCCGGTTATACGCAGAGATGGATCCATAGTGCTACCGGTATACGATAAACTCTACCACCCCCATAGGGTATACGCCTTGGTATCCGAAGATGGTGGACAGACATGGGATTCATACGGACCTGTAACTTATTCGTGCGGATGTGTTCAAGGAGCTGTAGTAGAGCTATCAGATGGAACGTTGCTAATGTTCATGAGACCTCGGACACATCCAAAATTCTCATCTTTAAAGGGTTGCAAGAGAGAGTTCACTATAGAGGTTGAGCCTGGGATCACTATAAAGAAGACCGTTAAGGGATCTATAGGTGCTTTCACGATAATGAGTACCTCTAAAGATGGCGGAAGAACCTGGACAGAACCCGTGGAGACAATGTTTAAGAACCCTAATAGCGCGATATCGCTGATAAAATTGCTTGACGGTAGCCTTGTTGTTGCTTTCAACGATAGCCACGTTGGTAGAGCACCGTTAAACGTAGCGCTTAGCGAAGACGATGGCAAGACATGGCCCTTCGTAAAGATGATAGAGCCTCCTGAAGGTATGTTTGCATACCCATTCTTAACCCAAAGTAGAGATGGAATGATACACCTAGTTTACTCGTGGTTTAGGTTAAAGATAGCCCACGTTATGTTCAATAAAGAGTGGCTGAAGCTTGTAGAAAAGCCTGCTGGATAAGTAGAGAAGAAGCAGTAATCAATGATTTGCTTTATGTGCTGCGTTCGGTGTAAAGAGTGACATGCCGGGAGCTAGACCCTGCAGAAGAATGGCTAAATAAATTTATCTCTAGCTTAAATTTAGAGAAGAAGCTTACGCAGGTAAGATCAAGCTCAAACCCTGAGCTACTTGTAGGCAACCTTACTAGAGTTCTAAGGAGGTTATCACCGTCAGAGGGAGCTCAGAAGGCTAACGAGATCCAGAAGATGTACTTAGAGAAACTCGGTATACCCGTTATAATTCACGAAGAGTGTCTGCATGGATGTATTGCTTTGAATTCAACTGTTTTTCCTCAGGCAATTGCTTTAGCAGCGACATGGGATCGAGACCTCTTATACAGGGTAGCTAAAGCAATAGCGAAAGAGTGTAGAGCTAGAGGTATTAGGCAATGTTTATCACCTGTGGTTAACCTAGCTATAGATGTTAGGAATGGTAGGACGGAGGAGACATTCGGCGAAGATCCTACGTTAGCGTCGAGAATTGCTTATGTTTATTGTAAGGCTCTCAGTGAAGAAGGTATTGTAGCTACTCCGAAGCATTACATAATGAACTTCGTAGGTGAAGGTGGTAGGGATAGCCATGATATACATCTATCGGAGAAATTCATTAGGGAAACAGAGCTCGAGGTATTTAGGGCGTGCATAGAGGCGGGAGCCCTCTCGGTCATGTCTGCGTACAATTCCATCGATGATGTGCCATGCTCTACTAGTAGGTACTGGCTAACGGAGGTTCTTAGGTGGGAGCTGGGGTTCAACGGTTTCGTGGTATCTGATTACACAGCTCTACCCTTAGTACTATGGCTTCACAGAGCATTCGAGAAACCAGAGCAGGTAGCTAAAGCAGCTCTTGAGGCAGGCCTAGATGTTGAGCTCTCGAGCACCAATATATATGGTTTACCTTTGGAGAACGCATTGAAAGAAGGCCTGGTAGAGGAACGCATACTTGATGAAGCTGTTAAGAGAGTTCTCTACGCTAAAAAGATCATAGGGCTGTTCGACCAACCATTCGTTGACCCTAGCGAAGCAGAGAAGATATGTGGATGCGATGAACATAGAAAACTTGCTTTAGAAGCCGCTAGAAAATCCATAGTTCTCCTTAAAAACAATGGAGTTCTCCCCATAAAGAATATTAAGAGATTAGCTGTTATAGGCTCTATAGCGGAGGAACCTAGGTTTGGAGGTTATAGTGGTACTCCTAAACAGTACACTTGGATATTAGATGGAGTAAAAGAGAAAGCATTAGAGAGAAAGGTAGAGGTTGTGTATTCGAGAGGATACGTAAGCGATCTAGATGAAGATATGCCTATTCCACCAAAATACTTAAAGCCATCCGAAGATGTGGCTGAAAACGGTCTTAAAGCTGAGTACTTCAAGAACCCGAATTTATCTGGTGAACCAGCTCTTGTTAGGGTTGAGCGTAGGTGGAGAGTCTGTAGATTCGATATGGGGCTCGAACCTCCTTCAAGCGATTTCCCGAAAACTGGTTGGTCTGCTAGGTGGAGTGGGATCCTAACGCCGCCGGCATCTGCTACGTATGTGTTCAAGGTTCTTGTCAGAGGAGGAGAAGTTAAGCTATGGATAAACGATAAGCTTGTAATCAACGTAGATAAAGACGATGGTATTCCGAGAACATCTTTAGTTGATCTCGAAGGTGGAAAGAAGTACATCATTAGGATCGAGTTCTCTAGAAGGGGGTATGGATATGCGTACCTAAGGGTAGGGATGGGAATCCATGGAAACTACAAGGAATTCGATGAAGCAGTTGAAGTCGCTAAAAATGCTGATGTTGCGGTTGTTGTTGTTGGTGTAACCGAAGGTGAGCAACAGGATAGAGCTTCTCTTAGGCTTCCAAAAGTACAGGAGAAGCTCATCAACGAAGTCCTGAAGGTTAACAGGAATGTTATTGTAGTTGTTGTAGCAGGTTCCCCAGTAGTAGGGGAGTGGATATACGAAGTACCTGCGTTATTAATGGCATGGTACCCTGGGCAAGAAGGAGGTAAGGCTTTAGCTGAGATCTTGTTCGGTGAAATAAGCCCTAGCGGAAAACTACCTATAACATGGCCTTACATTGAGGGTCAGTTACCCCTATACCACTTCATAAAGCGGTCTGGACGTGTTTACGACTACGTTAATGCTCCTTCAACACCTCTCTTCCCGTTTGGCCACGGACTTAGCTACGCTGAATTCAGATATTCCAACCCCATACTAGAGTTCGACGAGAATAACATGGTGGTTAAAGTTCAAGTGGATGTAGAGAACATTGGGTCGATTGAGGGCGAAGAAGTTGTCCAACTCTACCTAAGGAGTAAATTTGCTGGGATGAACGGATACCTTGTAAAATTGAAGGGATTTGAGAGAATACATCTAGATGTAGGAGGTAAAAAGACCGTGGAATTCGTTTTAGGAGCCGATGATCTCGCAGTCTACGACGAGAACATGAAGAGGGTGGTAAAGCCAGGGGAATACGAAATCATGATTGGCTCTTCGTCGCAGGATATAAGGGTTTCGCTAGGGTTTAGAATTGTCAATGAAGTGCGAAGCAGTATAGACCTTAAGGTTTTATGCTCATCTGTTAGAGAAGAAGGTGTAAAGCGAATTGTGGAATTAGTTATGGAGTTTACAAACAACAGTAATGTGTCTGACCTAGCTACAATAGTGTTCAAGTTTAATGGGGAAGAAAAAGAGATGCATAGGGTTTGGATAAAAGCTGGTAGCAAGAGGTCTATTAAGCACATAGTTGAAGTGCCTAAAGCAAGAGGGTCGCTGTTGATAGAAGTTGACGGTAAAGCTATTGCATTGGTAGACATAGTTTAGATGCTTAGGGATTAGAACCCCTTAGAGTAGCTGTGCGTAAACTATTTAGTTGATTCAACTAATGTAACAGTTTTTATTCATAGGATAACTTGGGCTGTACTAAATCTTTAAGCATTAAGAGCATTAATGATTACATAGCAAGAAGTATTTCGGTGATAAAGGTGGTAGATAGAGTTTACACAAATAGCCTAGAGTATAAAGAGGATTGGATGCGCGTTAAAGAGAGATTTAAGGCGTGGTGGGAGGGTGAGCTTAAAGAACCGTTGATACAAGTGTATACGCCTAGGAAAGGTATGGAGGATAACTACTCAAGGCTTCAGAATACGTGGATCTGGGGTTTTGCTAGGAATCCTTCTAATCCTCAGCAGACGATCAATACCTTTCTCGAGTGGTGCAAAAGGACTATATTCTTCGGCGATATGTTTCCAAATTTGTGGGTAAACCTAGGAGCAGGTATTGTGGCTGGGTACCTTGGCGCTAAAGTTGTGTTCAAGAATAATACTGTCTGGATAGGAGCTTTAGGCGACCCTAGCGAAGTCAGGGATTGGGAGACTATAGACAGACTTCTAGTATTAGATGAGGGTAGTTATTGGTGGAGAACAACCGTAGAAATAACTAGGCTAAGTTTAATCAATGGAGTTAACAAGTATATAACTGCGGTTACAGACCTTGGAGGAATACACGATGTTTTAGCTTCGTTGAGGGGGACTACGCAGCTGATTAAGGATATGTACTTTAATGCGAAGAAAGTAGATGAAGCTGCATGGAAACTCCTAGATATATGGCATTCGTACTACGATAAGCTTTACGATATCATCAGCCAGTACCAGGTGGGGACATCATCGATACTAAGCCTCTGGAGCCCCCGTAGGTGGTACCCAATACAGTGCGATCTTGCTGTATTTATTTCACCGAAACTTTTCGAGAAATTCATAGCACCTATACTTAGCGCTCAATGTGATAGACTAGACCACGTAGTGTACCATCTAGATGGCCCTGAGCAGATTAATCACCTTGACCATTTGTTGAAGATTGAGAAGCTACATGGATTTCAATGGGTTCCAGGAGCACGTATGGAGAAATCAGGTAAAGACTGTGGCTCAGATTACTGGCTTCAACTCTACAACAAAATACTTAATAGCGATAAAAGGCTTGTTATATCTGTTCCCTACGATAAAATCCTCGGGCTACTCGATAAACTACCGAAAAGAAAAGGTATAGCGATACACTCTAAGTGTAGACATGCAGGTTGCGAAGATCTTGTGAAGAAGCTTATGGAAAAACTTGTTGAAAAAAAGTATTACATTTATTGATAAGTCAAAGTTACTTGCTTAACCTTAGAATGCAGATCGTTAAACACTTATGCTATCCTTACTTAATGGACTAAGCATTAGCAAAGATGAATCATCAATGTCAGCGTAAACTTGTTGGTTATTGAAGTACTATTTAGTTGTTTATCTTAAGAATCTGGGAAACTTATAGCCCCAGGTCAAGCGATAATATTTTTATTTTCACAAAATAGTTACCTAACTACCTAGCGTGAAATAACATGAGCAAAAATTTAGGGGTTACAAGGATAACCACAATAATCTTATTGGTATCCTCAATACTATTTTTAGTTCTATCGTCTTGGTTTATCTGGCAAGAAAGGTACATACAAGCTCTATTAACTTTTGTGATAGGGTTGATACTCTTAAGTAGCTACTTAGCAATAATAAGAGAAGAAATGACTTTAAAAGCGGCAACCACATCGAGTTAAAACGTGAAATTGACTCTATTGAGGTTAACAGCTTGAATAGCCTACGCACAGCCAAGAACTACTATAGAAGTATATGCTTAGCTTCCACTAATATGAATGTGTTTTGTTTACACAAGAAAAATATATTTCGCAAAATATATTTTTGCGAATCTAGTTGTTCAACTAGGGGTCTTTATGGCTAGGTTAAGGGTAAAAATATATACTGATACTACTGGATACGTTGAAGCAGAGTTATTCGATGATTTAAGCCCTAATACTTTTAAGAGGGTTGTTGAAGCACTACCAATTGAAGGTGTGGGGTATAGGTGGGGAGACGAGGTATACTTCTCTACAAACGTAAAAGTAGGAGAGGAGAACGCTAAGGAGGTTGTCGAGAAAGGAACAATAGCCTACTGGCCTCCCGGAAAAGCAATATGTATTTTCTGGGGTCCTACACCAGCTAGTAGAACAAAGAACGAAATTAGACCTGCTAGCCCTGTAAACATAATCGGTAAGGTGATGGGAGATCCTACTGTGTTCTCTAGGTTTAAGAGTGGTAGCATTGTACGGATAGAAAAAGCGTAAACATAATTAGCCCTGTAATCAGAATTTCGTTAACAGCTTCAATTAATGCGCTATACACCGTTGTTCCCATGAAGTATAGAACCAGAGGTTAAAAATGTATTAAACTTTTATTTCTTAATTAAGCCTACTACTATTCCAACAACGAAACCTACGCTAACAGGTCCTACGGATAGTAACCCCATTACAACTGCGAGTCTTTTAATTGTTTCAGCTGCTATTCCAAATGTCGAGAGTACTTCTGTTGGCGTTAACCCTAAGCTCCATATTGATAGGAATGTCCCTAGAATAATTATGGCTAGGAACGCTACTATGTATTTCAATATCTTTATCGATATATAGCCTAGGGCAAGCCCTAGGAAGAACTGTATGGCTATAACGGCTAGCGTCGAAGGTTGCGATAGTAGTGAACTTAGTAGTTCCCCAATAGTTGGTTCTGCCATATTACCCCCAGAAGTATAGAAGATGTGGAAATATATAAGTAAATCTAGGTTTTGTTCTTTTGCTAACAATACAAAATCCTTGGCAAAGAGTGTTACTTTAGCGTTGATATGAACCCTATCTACTTGGTTTAGATGTATAGATGTAGAAAACCTAGGGTATTTTATTTTTTAAGCTCTCTAGCTATAGCAAGTACCTTGTAGACGGTGTCAAGGGCTGTTTCACCGAAGATGTTAACCATGGGTTCTTTACCCCAGTCACCTCTATGGTATACAACGTCGGGTACCCTGCTTCCTACAGCTTTAATTGCTTGCTCTATCCCCCAAGGGATTGAAGCACCCTCTACAGCTTTGATTTCAGGTGGTTCTTGAGATCTATCGTAGGAGGATATCGTAAAGCCAAGCTTCTTAGCTGTTTCAACAACTTCTTTGCTGAACTTAATGTTGGCTGCTGCTCTAATCCTATCATCGAATTTCATTACTGTTAAAATCGCCTTGGCCATATGCTTTGAAGCCCCAAAATCTGGTGGAGCAACAGCTTTAACCTTATTTCCAACTCTAACAATTCTCCCTGGTATAGCAGCGACATCGTTTACGGTTTTAGCGTAGGGTTTTGGCAAAGCCATAGCTATGTTCATGCCCACCTCGGGTACCAGGGGGGATATGTAATCCGAGTTCTCCTCAATTAACTCAACAGCTTTCCTAAGATTCTCTAGAACTTGGTATTTCTCAGCAGGTATGTAAATCCAAGCCGTTGGGTTAACAGGACCGTATCCCTTACCTATGTTTAAGCTGTATTCAACAGCTTTAGTGATAAACTCTTTAGCTATCTTTACAGCTTCTATAATAGGTTTACCTTTTGCAAGCTCAGCCGCTATTGCTGCTGAAAAACTACAGCCTGTTCCATGGGTATTCTTCGTAGGTATCCTTCTACTTCTAAATTCTCGGAAGACCCCATCTACGAAGAGGATGTCTACCGATTCATCTCCTTCTAGGTGCCCACCTTTAACAACAGCTGCTTTAGCCCCTAATTCCTCGACTATCGCTTTAGCAGCTCTTTTAGCATCATCTACGGATTTAATGTTTATACCTGTAATCTTCTCGGCTTCGAATTTATTCGGTGTAACAACAATTGCAACAGGTATCAGGTACTTGATTAAGCTTTCAACAGCATCTTCCTTTAGTAGAGGTGCTCCACTTTTAGCCACCATAACGGGGTCTACCACCGTTGGGATGCCGTAGTTTTTCACTAGGTTTGCTACAAGCTCGACAACTTCTCTCCTATTAAGCATACCTGTTTTAGCTGCATCGACCCCCATATCCTCTACAACAGCTTCGAATTGAGCTTTTATCATTTCAAGCGGTAAATCGAAGACTGCTTTAACCTCGTAGGTATTCTGAGCTGTTATCGAGGTTATAACGCTTAACCCGTGAACTCCTAAAGCCGTGAAAGTCTTTAAATCCGCCTGTATACCTGCTCCACCACTTGAATCGCTACCAGCTATGGTTAAAGCTTTTTTAATCAAGCGAACCACCTAATTACATAGTTAGAGTAGCTATCTAGGCAACAAATAAGTCTTGCAATTAAGACAGGACTTCGATTAACTCAATAATTTGCTTCAACCCTCTAGAAGAGTAATTTAAGTTCAGACAGTAGATTAAGGTTGCGTGAAACTATCTATGTACGCGTTTAACTTAAACGATTTGATAGAGGGTGTTTCCATATTATATGAAGATGGGGTAAGAGAAGAATGCTCCGAGGTAGAGGAACAGAACAGCAATAAACAGGTTTACATATGCGAAAATGCTAAGGTATTTTTAACCTTAAATAAAGGTGCTCTAGGGATATCCGTAGAAAGTTCAAAACCTTTAAGCCCACTGTTTTTCGCAGATATAAGCTTAAAGGTTAACCCTAACAAAGAAGTTCTATCCCTAACCATTAACCCAGCTGTAGCGGAATTCTATGGACTTGCTTTCCGTTATTACAACGCATTAGCGGTAGATAGAGAACCTTCAGCTCCTATGCCATCGGATAAACCTAGCTACCCAGCTAAAGTTGATGACCTAGAACACGGTGAGCTCATTAGGAGAATCCCTTGCTGGATGTATCCCGTAATAGGTTTTATACCGCCTTATACTGTTTTCACGCTATTCAAATTAAGCGGAAACTACGTGGCTATTCTTTCGTTAAGCGATGGGGATGCCACCGGGTATATATGGCCTAAACCAAGGTTGAGAATATTCCTTGGTACAAGTAAAACCGGTGTTGATAATAGCTACCTCTACTCTATAGCTGTTGATGACGATCCCTACGAAGCCATCAGGAAATGTGTTTATACTGCATCAAGGGTCAGTATTCTTAAGCTTAGGGATTGGAAAAAGAAACCGGCTTTTCTTAATAAACTAGGTTGGTGTTCTTGGAATGCACTTCTAACTGAGGATTTATCTCATTACAACGTTGTTAAGATAGTTAAAGGTCTTCTAAAGAAAGGTATACCAATTAAATGGGTTATTATCGATGATGGTTGGCAAAACGAAGTCAGTAAAGGTAGGGAGTGGTTTGCTAGAGTGCTAAAGTCTTTGAATGCAGATGGGAAAAAGTTTCCGTATGGTTTAAGCGGTGTTGTTCAGGAGCTTAAAAGTTTTGGTATAGAGCTTATAGGGCTTTGGCATACTATAAATATTCATTGGAGCGGTTTCGAAAAGGTTATCTCCGATACATTTGGTGTAGAAGCTTTTAAGAACCCATACATAGATGCATATGTACCTCATCCGGAGATCGATAAAGCTGTAGATTTCTACTTGAAGTTCTTCTCATGGGTTAAAAGTCAAGGATTCGACTTCGTTAAAGTAGATAATCAGTGGGTTATACATGCTTTATACCAAGGGATATACCCTGTAGGTAGAGCTGCAAGAAATATTCAGTTAGCGTTACAGCTTAGCTCATATATAAAAGAACTCGATATACTTAACTGTATGTCTATGGTACCGGAGGACTATAGCAATTACTTCTTAAGCAACGTCATGAGGGTGTCTATAGATTACATACCTTTCTGGAAAGCTGATGCAAAACTACATACAATATTTAGTATCTACAACGCTCTTCTACTTAACTTAATTACGTACCCTGACTACGATATGTGGATGACCTACGATCCCTATGCGAAGGTACATGCTGTTGCAAGAGTGTTTAGCGGTGGACCAATTTATATAACGGATAGGCATCCAGAGAAAACAGATGTAAACTTGGTTAAGATGCTCACGTTAGATGATGGCGAGCTAGTTAAAGTTGATGAACCAGGTATTGTAACGAGGGATGCCCTGTTTAGAGATCCATACAACGAGGCTGTGCTACTGAAGATTGCTGGAAGAGTAGGGGATTGTATTGCGTTAGCTTTGTTTAACGTGAATAGAGAAGGTATTGAAATAGCAGAGGATGTAAGCCTAGATGTTATACCCTATAAGCTTACGCATAAGAAGTACGTTTTCTACAAGGTTTTCTCTAAGGAGAAAGGAGTTATCACGGAAAACAACAGGGTTAAGGTAAAGCTAAGAGAGCTAGATGCAGAGGTTATTGTTTTAGCCCCTATAGAGAATGAAAGAGCAGTTATAGGATTGAAAGAATTTATGCTACCACCATACCCAATAAAGGTTTTGCGCGGATTAGATGAATTTTATGTTATACCTAAAGCTAGCGGTACCTTGCTATACTATAGCGATGGAATATTCAACGAAGAATACATTGAGAAGAATAGTGTAAAAATTGTATAATCCACTACACTTTAGGTTTACTACATTAACTACGTACTCTAAGAGCTCCATAGTTGATAATGCAAGCTCATTTATTCTAACTTAACATAAATAATGTAAACGTTTAAACGTTATTTCGTTGGATAGGTATGTTATTATGTAGGTTTTGCCGTATAAGGGGGTTTTACAGCGAAAAGCTTTCATTTGCACGTATTTTTAGGTGAAAGGCTTAATAACCCCTTGCTATCACTTACGTTTATCTAGATTTATAAGATGTGAACCTAGATGTAAACCGTAAGGTGTAGATAGACATGGAGTACGTATATGCAACTCTCCTACTGCATTCGGCTGGGAAAGATGTTTCAGAAGATAGTCTTAGGAGAATACTAGAAGCTGCAGGTATAGCTGTAGATGATATAAGGTTGAAATCGTTTGTAGCAGCTCTCAAAGAGATTAACATAGATGAAGTGATAAAGGCTGCTGTTGCTATGCCTTTAGCTCCGGTACCTGCTACTCCTTCTACTGCATCAGCTGGTACATCTGCTCAGCAAGCTCAGGCTAAGGAGGAGAAGAAAGAAGAGGAAGAGAAGAAAGAGGCTGTATCAGAGGAACAGCTTGCAGAAGGGTTATCAGCGTTATTTGGTTAATACATGGAATCTAAATTAAGCACTACAAAACTGAAGCTAAGTCTCTTTTACTTTACGTATTTTTGTACAGCATAGAGGTTAGAAGGTAATATAATGTCTGTTGTAGATCCGTCAATTTTTAGGGTAAATATATTCGTAGGTAGAGGGTATAGAAGGCAACAGTGCACTCAATGTAACGCTTTTTTCTGGAGTATTGTTGATAGAGATAACTGTGGAGATGTTCCCTGCACCGACTATACATTTCTTAAGATACCAGCTAAAAGAAAGCTTAGCTATAGAGAGGTTAGGGATCTATTCCTAGATTTCTTTAGAAGAAATGGGCATGAAGTTGTAGAGCCTAGACCTGTTGTAGCTAGGTGGAGAGAAGATCTGTACCTAACCATAGCAAGTATAGTTGTATTTCAGCCTCATGTAACATCAGGTTTAGTGCCGCCTCCAGCGAATCCCTTGGTTATCGCCCAACCATGTGTAAGGCTTGAGGATATAGATTCTGTTGGTTTAACGTTGGGGAGGCATCTAACGAATTTCATTATGGGGGGACATCACGCATTTAACTATAGAGATAAGAATGTATATTGGACAAATGAAACTGTTGAATACGCTTACAAGTTCTTCGTGGAAGAACTAGGTGTGCCAGAGGAGGAAATAACCTTTAAGGAGTCCTGGTGGGAGGGAGGAGGAAACGCCGGTCCTTGCTTCGAGGTAGCTGTCGGAGGGCTTGAGCTGGCCACCCTTGTTTTCATGATGTATAGAAGCTTTGACGGTAAATACGAAGAGCTTCCTATAAAGATTGTCGACACAGGGTACGGTATAGAGAGGATAGCTTGGTTTACACAGAAAACGCCAACAGCTTTCCACGCTGTTTATGGTTCTCTTTTAAGCGAATTCCATAAGTTAATAGGTGTTTTAGAGCCTAGAGAAGAACTTTTATTAACAGCTCTACAGGGTATGCCTAGGATCAAAACTGGTGGTAGAACCTCTCTGTTCAGCTATGTAGCTAATTCTCTTGGGGTAAACATCAAAGAAGTTGAAGAAGAGCTCTCAAAGGTATTCGACCTCTACGCAATATTAGATCACACAAAAACAGCTATGATGATGCTGGCCGACGGGGTTGTTCCATCTAATAGCGGTGAAGGGTATCTTGCGAGGCTTGTGATTAGAAGAACCATTAGGAGGTTACATAGGTTAAATAGAGAAGTTAAGCTAGTTGATTTAATTGCTAGACAGATTAATTTCTGGGGTGATATGTATCCTCAAGCTTATAGGGGTAGAGATAGAATTCTAGAGATGATCGAGTTAGAGGATGAGAGGTATAGAACCCTTTTATCTAGGGTATCAGCTATTGCCAGCAGGTTCTCATCTAAGCAACCCTCTGTCGAAGATCTTGTAGAGGTCTATGATGCCCATGGAATACCCCCGGAGATATTAGCTGAAGAGATTGAAAAGAGGTACAGCAAAAAAGTTGAGGTTCCTGAGTACTTCTACTCAGTTGTTGCCTCAAAGCATAGTAGGCCAAAGGCTCTGAAGACCGTTGAAGAGGTTGAACTACCTAGGGAGGTGGTTGAATGGGCTTCTAGGTCTCCGTCAACACAGCAGTTGTTCCACTTAGATCAATATGTACGGAGGTTTGAAGCTAAGGTTCTTGGAATCCACGGTAACTATATTATCTTGGATAGAACCGCTTTCTACCCCCAGGGGGGTGGTCAGCTAGGGGATAGAGGGTACTTACACATAGATGGTAGGAGCATAAGGGTTGTTGACACCAAGAAGGTAGGGGATGTAGTTGTTCACGTAGCTGAAAGCAGCGAAGGGCTTGAGGTAGGAGATATAGTTGAAGGGGAGATAGACTGGCGCACAAGGTATAAGAAGATGAGACACCATACAGCTACGCATATACTTCTAGGAGCTCTTAGAAGGATTCTAGGCGAACATGTATGGCAAGCAGGTGCAGAAAAAACAGAATACAAAGCTAGGCTAGATATAACGCACTACAAAATGCCTTCAGAGGAAGAGATTAGAAAAATCGAGGAGCTGGCGAACTCGATAATCGATAACGCCATAAACGTAGAGGTGCATCTCCTTCCAAGAAACGAAGCTGAAAAGAAATACGGGTTCACCCTGTACCAAGGAGGAGTACCTATGACACCAACGATAAGGGTTGTTGAGATACCTGGATGGGATGCACAAGCATGTTTTGGTACTCATGTTAGGAACACTAGCGAAGTAGGCGCTATCAAGATTGTGAATGTAGAGAAGATAGCCGACGGGATTGTAAGGTTCGAATTTGTTGTAGCAACCGCTCTACCCCAGCATATATATCAACTCGAAGGTAAGCTTAAGGTAGTAGCAGAATCTATTTCTTCAACGCCTGCTGAGGTAGATAAGAGAATAACAAGCTTCGTCAAAGACTTAAACAGTATAAGAAATACTGTGAAAGCCTATAGATCTATGTACGTAAATGAAGTAATTAGAAACCTAGGCCACAAAATAGAGAGAATAGATAGCACCTTCTTATACATACACAAAATGGAAGTAGACGATAAGGAAACACTCAAAGACATAATACTTAAAGCGATAGAGCAGTACCCCAACCTCGTATTCGTAGGCCTTATACCAATACAGGATAAAACATACGTAGAGATATCGCTTGGAAGAGAACTATCCCAAAGAATAGACGCTAGAAAAATAGTTGAAGAACTATCAAAAACACTACCAATAAAAGCAGGAGGCAAAAAAGACCACGTAACAGGTATAGCGCATACAAACATAAAAGACATCGAAACAGAGCTGCCAAACAAAATAAGGTTCATCCTAGAAAAAGTAGAGCAAAACTAAAAAACTTAGACATAAAACTACTTTCCTGGGCCGCCAACCAAGAGGGCCCGTAGCTCAGCTAGGAGAGAGCGCCGGCCTTCTAAGCCGGTGGTCAGGGGTTCAAATCCCCTCGGGCCCGCCACATAATTTAATATAGATAGCTTTTTCTCACCTTAAGGACTGGGATTTGTATGGTAAGAAGAATCAATAAAAAGCTATCTATATTAAATTATTACAGCTGGCCGTCATTCTTTGTGTATAGGTTTTGAGATAACTTCTTCTTGAGCTGTGGTGTTGTTTTAAGGGATATTTCAATATATCTATAGCTTGAGGATTTCGGTAAACTAGGTGTATAATACATGTCGTTTTCTTCATCACTTTTCTCCATAATTCATGGAAGTTTCGACGGATAGAATTCTATTGGAATATTTTCGAGTTTCTTAAATGAAGTTATTTTCTCTAAACTTATTTCTCTTGATAAAATAGGTAACATATCGGCAAAAACTAGTAAAGAAATTATGAAAAATATTGAAACAAAAACTATTTTCCGTTTAATGATTCATCATTCAAGCTCCTTGATATAATATCTCTATTTCTGTATAAGTTTTTGACGAAATTGTTAACTGAAGAACCGCGCCCTCTTTAGTGTATGAGAAGGATTTTCCTTCATCTACAGACTGCTCTATCAATATTTGCCAATTGTTTGCCGTTAGGTAATCTCTATACCATGATGCTACATTGTCTACACTATCGTAAGTACCGTAAGTTATTGTTATCATCTTTATTCCGCTAATTACCATCGAGTAGTATTTAAGCATTACAGAACCTGGATACCTTTGGATAGGTTCTATTCCTGATGCAATATCTTTAGAAGGAAGCCTATATGAACCGTAGTGAATAGATATCAAGGTGTATCTTCTTTCGCTTGTAGGAGCGTTAATTATAACCCCAACTTCCTCCTGGGCTTTTAAAAGATGTAGGCTTACCTCTTCCGAAGTTTTTCTCTCATCTTTTACCGTCCATCCCCTGAGTTGAAGCTCGTTTTTATACCATTCTGCTACTATATTAATATCGGCTGTTGTTCCATATTCTATCAATATAATTGTTGGAAAACCTTCTTCTCTACGGTATGAAAACATTACAGAACCTGGATACCTTTGGATAGGTTCTTCTCCACTAACTTGATCTGAATATGGTAATCCTTCAGAAGTTGGAGTAGTTATGGTTTTCTCGCTAATTAATTTCTCGATATCACCTACGACTACACAATAGACTGCACCTTGTTTACCGTCAACTTTTGTTGGAGTTCCACTCAAAGCCCAAATCCCGACCCCCTCTCTATCTTTCTTAAACAGTATTGCCCCCCACTCAAGGGAACCTTCAGGTGTTGATATAGTGGTAATTCCGTATTCTGCAACAACTTCATAACCAGCTAAACTACTTTTGTACCAATCCAGGATCTCTTTTGCAGTAACATCTCCAACGAAATAAACTTTGGAGATAACTCCTTCACTTGGTATATACAATGCTTGATAATAATAGTTGGCCAGAGAATGTTCTCTAGACCCGCTGTAAACTGGGATGCCTGCCATCGGAGTACTTGTTGATGTAATTGTAGGACTTGAGGAATATCTAGAGGATCCGACAATGAACAAAACCGCAACAATTATGCAGACTATGGCTATCACTATGTATAAGTACTTTAGTGAAAACATAAATAATAACCATAGTAGTTGGATTAGGACATATAACATACTATTCTGGCCTGAGAGATTTATAAGTTTTTGGAATCCATATGAGAGATATAGACATGGATTCTGTGCTCATTGATATGATCAATAACATATAAATCCGCTTGATACCCTTAGTGTATTGCAAAATTACTACTAGAAATAACTCTTAGTAGATGTTTGGGTGTCTACTGAAAGATATTAAATAAGTCTAATATTGAGTTTTGGAGTTATTCAATAAATCTATAGGATCTAAATCTTGACATAACCTTTTCCAGTTCCTTCAGAATTTGTGTGATAGTCCATAACTATTGATAATGTCTAGGTCTCAATATCTATATATTATTTACTTTAGTTTTACAAAAATGTTGATAACTCGCCCAAGCAATCTCTTCGATACAGACATCACTACGGTACTAAATTCTTCTAGTAACAAGTATCTTACTTCTAGAAAACTTGTGATGTCCTCTAACCTTTTGTTATGCTCTTGTAGTATTTTACTATGCTCTTTGACTCTCTTTGAAAGCTCCTCTAATCTCTTGCTATGCTCTTCAAGTATTCTTGAATGCTCCTCAATTCTTCTTTCTATTGCATCTAGTCTCTTAAATATGTCTAATACTTTTAACATACCTGCGATAGCGTATCTGAACTCTATATCTTCCTCCATTGTCTTGAGGATCTTTATCCTCTCCTCTTTACTAAGGATGCTGTTCCTCCCCATTCACTGCATACGATCTGTGTTAAAGGTAATATGAATGTTTCACCACAAATTTTTACCTATCTCCTTTTCAGATCTTTTTGTTCAACCACCATTAAGATCTCTAGTCTCAGTCCTATTGATAGAGATAGCATAGCTTACTGTAACACTAATGACATCCGCACTATTGTAGTTTACAGTATGGGTATATTTGGTTGTCTTGATATGGCTATATCTACAATTGTTGGTGTGATTATGTGTTCGCGGTCCTCTCTATATATGGATTGCGAAGTATGTATAGACTCCATGTATGGACTTAGATCGTTTGTATGGTCAGACATAATTTGCATTTGCATAGTCGTTATCAATAAACTACTTAGTTTAGATTAATTAGATGTACTGTATTGTATCCTTAAATAGACTATAATCACACCTTGCGGTACCTATTTACGAGGTAGGGATCGTGTATACCAAAAGGATAGCAGAAGTTCCTGTTATCACTCAAATACCTCTACATGCATATTAATGCCATTGGCCAAACGGGTAACGGAGGAAAAAATTGTTCATCAAGTTGCTTGTACACAGACTGGAGGAGTTCAAAGATATATCGATATCGGTAATAGATTCACAACGATATAGCTAAGAGCTTATCAAGGAGATAGCTAAATACCCACATTTTTGTAAGAAACATGTTACGATACTAGTCTGGTATTCGTACCATAGAAGAAAAATCGTCAACATTCTTCAACTGAATAATTAATGTAACGCCGTTAAGAGGGTAAAGCATCTACATTAGATCAAACCAATTCGTTTTAGGGGATCTAAAGAAAAATACCCTAGCTTTCTGAAGGAATGCTGTAGATATCTAAGTATATACCGTATAAAATCCATGTTTGAGTGCAGTACCAGTTTACCCACCCTTTCAATCTCCAGGGTAATCAAACCGAGGTAATCTATATCAAGACAGTAAACTTCGAAACATATAGGCTATGCTTTGAAAGCGTTATGCCTAGCGATGTTTATACGTTTGACGGAGAATGCAAACTACAAAATTTTTAGTTGGATAGACAAAGAGAATCGATGTACTATTGTATACGATAAGTTTCAGTTTATAGGTTCTACGACTCTGTGCAGCTATCGTGTTTCGATGGTAAGATAAGGTATCAGCGAGTGTTTGTTGTAGCTGTTCTGAAGGAGAATTTGTGAAGAGTCTAAGGTATAAGGCTTAGGTTTTATTTGTTAGCAATGGTTTTGTTTCTTTTTCAGTTCTTTGATCTAAGCTGAAGGATTCGCTGTTCCATTCTTTTGATTAGTATATTATAACATCTATTTTAGGTTTTGGTATATTTTCGACTAAGTTAAATCTCTCTTAGGTGTTCAATACCTCTGCACCGTCTACAACAAGGACGACATCTGTATCGCTTTATCCGTATAATCTCCTCTAGCTCTACTATCAACTATGCGCTTTTCCCTACCTATGGAGCTGCGTTACCTAAGTTTTATCCATATATCTTCTACAAACCCTAATGTTTTCTTCGAAGCTTTCTACTGTAATTCTACTACAAATTTTGCTTTACCTATTCCAACACCTTGTTTGTTGATGTTTAACTATTTAAATCAACTATCCTCACGACACCGCCAATAACTGCAAATTTTGGTGTATCGAAATATTACATATTGAATCTGCGACATATAAGCATGTATAAGGACCTGAATCAAGAGTGCTTCTTAGCTTTACTGGAGTTGAACTTTTGAACATCTGTTATAGTATAAAGTTTATTACCTCGGTCCATATGGATTTTCAAAGCTAGATTTTGTAGAGGTTGATGGTTATGACTATCGATAGAGTTTTAGAGGAGAGAATCACGCGCGCTATAATTAAGAATACAATGCTTGATTGGATTGGTTTAAGCGATGTAGATGTAGTTATTGTTGGAGCAGGTCCGTCGGGGATGACTGCTGCTAGGTATTTAGCTGAGAAGGGATTTAGGGTTGTTGTTTTTGAGCGGAGGCTTAGCTTTGGCGGTGGCATAGGGGGTGGGGGTATGCTTTTCCACAAAGTTGTTGTAGATGAATCCGCTCTTCCTATACTCAAGGATTTTAACATAAGGTTTGCTAGAGACGAAGAAGAAGATCTATACGTAATAGATGCATCGGAGCTTATGGCTAAACTGGCTTCTGAAGCTATAGACGCAGGCGCTAAAATAATCAACGGAGTACAGGTAGAAGACGTTATCTATAGACCTAACCCTATTAGAATAGAGGGTGTTGTTATTCAGTGGAGCGCTGTAATAATATCTGGTCTCCACGTAGATCCGATCTTCGTAAGATCTAGAGCTGTTGTAGATGCTACAGGCCACGATGCAGAAGTCCTTCAGATAGTGGCTAGGAAGATACCTGAAGCAGGTTTTACAATCCATGGGGAGAAATCGGCTTACTCAGAGCTTTCGGAAAAAGTTGTTGTAGAGAAAACAGGGAGAGTTATACCAGGGCTCTACGTAGCTGGAATGTCTGTTGCAGCACTACATGGTCTACCTAGAATGGGACCTATATTCAGCTCAATGCTTTTATCAGGTAGAAAAGTAGCTGAAGCCATTATCAACGATCTTAAGTTTTAACAGATAAACCGAGGTAAGAAAAGCAAACTTTTCTAGAGTTATTAAGAGAGCGAATCTATAGATAAAAATAATTTTATGTTATTAAGAGGTTTGTATTTGAAGTCTCTATTGCTATCCAGTTAACGGTATTTCGTATAGTTCTTCTAATGTTTGATAGTTGTATATCTTTATACTGTTTAGCGCTACTGTGTAGAGCTCGTTGCCTATGTATATAGCTCTTCTAGAGCCTTGATGCATTAGTATTGTTGTTAGAGATATTGAGCTATCTTTAACCTGTATTACAGCTATACCTTCTGGTTGCCAGAATAACATTACCGGTATGTATATTCTACCAAACTCTATATCTAGTGTAACAGCTCTGTGGTTGTACAAGGCTTCGCTATAGCTGTTGCTGATGTATATTCTCGATACCTCCTTCATATCCGCAGGGATACTGACATCGAATAGAGATATCTTGAGATCAGAGCCTTCTCTGCCAATCCCTAACAGCATATCGTTTGGTAATGGATGTAGGTATTCACTAAATCCAGGTATCTTTAGGAAACCTAGTACCTTCGGGTTAGAGGGGTCGCTGATATCTATTGCAAAGAGGGGGTCTACGTTTCTAAATGTTACAAGGAATAGTATGTTTTTAACAACTCTAGCTGAATATATTCTTTCACTTTTTGCAAGCCCTTCAAGCTTTCCTAACAGTTTGTATGTGTTTGCATCATATATATAGACGTTGTTCTCTGATTCTGAGCTAAACTCGTACGTTAAACCTATGTACAAGACTTTTCTCTGTTCTTCTCCAATCCAAGGTCTAGTAATCGTTCTTGTTGTGCATATTGAGCCACTACATTCGACTACTTGTATTACTGTTTCTTTCCTGACCCCTATATCAATGTATTGAGCATATAGCTTAGGTTTTAAATTAGAAACAGTAGTTGCTAAAATTGTTATGTTGTTTACCTCCTCTATAGCGAATTGATCCAACAATCTCCCAGGAACTTCGAAATAATTCGATAACTGAATAGAGAGCTCACGTACATTGAATACGTATACCCTAGTTAATTCAACATCTATGGTTGATAACTCTTTATTTACTTCATCTACGAATTTTCTAACCGCTGATTCATCAAGAGCGCTAATACTTTCGATAAGTGTTTGGTATGCTTTATCTATTTCCTTAGATGCCATGTATTCGGATATTTTCTTCGCTATTTCTTCAGGGAGCAAGGTCAAGGCTTTCTCCAACACTTTTTCAATTACTAAGCGGTACGGGATTTCATCTGATACTATGTATAGTTTCCCAGGTATCATGTATATTCTGCTTCCTCTACTTATTAAGAAGGATTCAACGTTATAAGTTGAGTTCTCTAGGTCTACTACAGCTATGTTTACGTAACTTGTTGGTGCCTGATCTATTCTGTGGATATTCTCTGGGTTTAGGGGTTCCCCGTTTACGAAAGGTAGGATCAACGTATATTTACTGATAACGTTAAGGTCTAGATCTTGGGTTAGCACCAGATATACGTATTTGTCTATTCTCCGTGCATCTAAGAAGTTCCCTGTAACCTCTAAGCTTAATTTTACCCTTGGGTTTACAGCATCGGTAAGATCTATAACGAATATGCTCGTGTTTACAGTCCCTAGAGGTACTACAGCTCTAAGATCTCTCCATACACCTACCTCTATTGGTTTAACCATGTTGTACCGCACTATAGCGGTTAGGGTATCGCCGCAAAGGAACACCCCTATTACCTCTCCTTTGAGGTTAAGCACACTTAGAACTTTCCTATCTAAAGCATCAACTACGTATATACTAGAGCTACTTGCAACAGCTATGAGCCTACCGTTTGTTTTAACGATATCGGGTTCATCAACGCCAACAACCTGCACATTTGTTTCAGATACCTTTGGCTCTTTAGAGGTTGATGTTTCTGCTCTTATTAAATCTAATGTAGGTGTAGATGGTACTCCAGCTAGCACAGGGAGTGGTAGAGTAGATATGTATGTGGATTGAGCGATACTGTATAGGCTTTTCGCTTGAAGTAGATACCCTAAGATATCGGTGAACCTGCTATCTATGTACTCATGTGTTTCTGTAGCTGTTGGTGTTAACGTTTTTAGAGATGTTACGGTAATAGTGCTTACTGTTGTTTTTGTTATAGTTGCAACAGCAGTAGTAGGTATTTGCGTGGGTGTTTTCTCTCTATGCGTGTATAATAGGTACGGTGTTAGAGCTAGCGATATACCTAATATTAAGGCTATTGCTGCTAACGCTATAGATTTACGTATTTCTATACTCAAAATTTTACACCCTATCCTTATCTTACCCTTGTAGCAGTTTTCAATTTAGACCTTGAACTACAATTGTTCAGATACTTAGACGTTTTGTTCAGCAAACAAATATTTATGTAGCTCTAGAGAATGTATTTTTGGTGTTCGAGTATTTGAGCGAAGAAGTTAAGCTTAGTAGGACAGCCGCTAAGATATATCTACATATTTTGAGGAAGGGTGAAACTGTAGGTGTTAGAGAAATAGCTCGTGAACTAAAGCTTCCACCGAGTACAGTTCACTATAATCTAAAGAAATTGGAAGAGCTTGGGCTTATCGAGAGGGAAGGTAATGGCTATAAGGTTAAAAATGTTGTTAGCCCAGATGAATTAATACCTATAGGGGGTAGATTTGTACCTAAGTTAGTTATATACTCCTTCTTTTTCCTTGGTGTTTTCTTAGGCTTCGTAATTCTGTCGATAGCCGATGGCATCAACATTGATATTGATAGATTTTCAGCAACGTTGGTTTCCTTAGCGGCTTTCGTTATACTTTTCCTAGAAGGCTTAAGAGATGCTAAAAAATACAGCGAGTAGTATTCTCTCTAAAGATTTAGATCCCCTCCTACACAGAATTGCTACCGCTGATCAGCTCTCGTTATTAAGCTAGGCAATGACGAAATAGTTTTTACCCTCCGAAGTACAAGAATGCTTAGCTGTTAAAGCTTATCAGACTCTATCTATATGGGTGGGATTTTTGAAAGTAGTAGTTGTTGGTCATAGAAACCCAGATACTGATGCTATAGTTAGCTCTATTTCTTTCAGCTACATACTTCGTTGTCTAGGCTTCAATGCTACACCTTATAGGGTTGGAGATATACAGCCTGAGACCAAGGCTATTATAGAGAAAGTAGGGCTCGGGATACCCGAGGTTGTAGAGGATGTTAGGCCTAGAGCTAGAGATGTTATGACTTCTAACCCTGTTGTTGTTAAAGTTGGCGAACCTGTTAAGAAGGCTATTGATATCCTTGTTGCTAGAGCTATAAGGTCTGTTCCTATTGTCGATGAGGAGCTTAAGGTTAGAGGTTTATTCAGCGTTGAATCTTTCGCTCAATCTTATCTGAAGGAGGTTACGCTTCTCAGGCTTAACCTTAGCAAGGTACCTGTGAAGAATTTTCTCGAAGTATCCGGTAGCAAGCTTGTTGTTGGTTCTAAGGACGCTGAGTTAAGTGGTAAGGTTTTTGTAGCAGCTTGGAGTTTAAAGGCTATTGAGGATAAGATCTTTAACGAGGGTAGAGATCAGATACTAGTTGTAGGGGATAGAGTTGATGTTCAGCTTAAAGCAGTTGAATCAGGTATATCAGTACTTATAGTAACGGGTGGTTTCGACGTCCCTCAAAGCGTTGTTGAAGTTGCTAAGAGATTTAACACCGTGGTTATTGTTTCTCCCTACGATACCTATACCACCCTCCGTCTTCTGGACCTTAGCCAGCCTGTTGAGTACTTCAGCGAAAAAGTTGTAAGCGTAACCGAAGACACCTACGTTAAAGATGTTGTTGATACAATGGTTAGCAAAGGTATTAGAACAGTTGTTGTAGTTGATTCCCTAGGAAGGTTAAAGGGAATTATTACTAGAAGCGATTTAGTTAAAGATTACAGAAAGAGAATCGCTCTTGTAGACCACAACGAGTTTAGCCAATCCGTTGAAGGTGTAGAGGAGAGTATAGTTGTAGCAGTTGTTGATCATCATCGTGTAAGCGGAGACGTTAAGACTTTAAACCCAATAATATTTAGAGTTGAACCTTTAGGTTCTACAAACACAATCCTGTGGTTAATGGCCAGAGAGCTTAACTTATCTATTCCAAAGAAAATCGCTGAAGTTATGCTATACGCAATTTTATCAGATACAATGCTTCTAAGAAGCCCTACAACAACGAGCATAGATAAATTTGTTGTTAAAGAGATGGCAAGCTATGCCGAGGTAGATATAGAGCAGGCTATAGATTTCGTTAAAAGTGCTATGGCTTTAAACGAGCCTGTAGACCCAAAGGATGTAGTTGCAAGGGATTTAAAGGTGTTTGAGTTTGAAGATATTAAGTTCGGTATAGCTCAAATATTTACAACGCAACCTAGCAGGTACTTAGCTAGAGTTAATGAGATTAAGAGGGTAATGAATGAACTAGCCTATGAGAAGAACTTGAGATTCCTAGCACTTATGATAACAGATTATATAGAGAATAGAAGCTTATTCTTCGTAGTAGGTGATGAAAAAGTTTTCATTGAATCGATGAACATCGATTTATCTAAAGGATTTGCAGAATTAAGTGGAGTTATATCGAGGAAAAGCCAAGTTCTACCTAAAATCCTTGAATACTTGCAAAAGTATAAGCACCAGTAAGATAACTACGTTACAACGGTATTGAGGTTATCTTAAGAGGTAGAGGTTTACACTATTGACCGTTGATGTTTTAAGGCGTGGTAAGTATAGGTTATGAGCTGGGTATCCTTTACCTACAGCATATGATTTATTGATAACGTGAGGCTTATGGCTACAGGTTGGGAACCTAAGTGGGTTAAGAAAAAAATTAGGATGGGTGAAGGTATAGAGGTTGAAACATGTCTGGATATAACAACAGGGCTTATTGTATGCCCTTTATGCGTTGATGTGTCTAAACTATGTCCAAGTGCTTCAGAGGCTAACGCTGGGGTTCTTAATTCGGGTGCTACTCTGTTCTTTACAGCTGGTGATCTGTTTCACCACATGAAGGCACATGTTAAGGTGGGTGAGTGGAAGGTTTACGAGATAGGTGAGGAAGAGGAAGAAGAGGTTAAAGTAGGCGAGGAAGAGATCGAGGACGAAGAAGAAGTTTAGCTACATAATGTGCTCAAAACATCTTCTCTGAGCTTTAGTATTGCTATAAATACGTACCTGTACACAATAGGCGTTCTCATTAATTGGTAGGGTTGCGAAACAGCTACATAAGCTACTTCGTATATACTTTGGTTCAACGATCTAGGATCTAGCGTATAATCGAATGTTATTACTTCTCCTGTTACGGAAGATACGTATATAACTACGTTGTTCTGTTCAGCACCTATAAGAGCTGGTATTATGGTTTGTTCAAATCCTGGGTATAGCTCGTTAAGCTTCTCTGCGACAGCCCACATGAACAGCCTGGGCAACGTAGCGTTGATCGCATGCGGGGAGTTTAGGTTTAGAGCTACAAACGCAGGTACCCTAACGTTGCCCGCTGTGGTCACGCCTTGGATAATCCATTCGTTTGCATAAATATCGTAGCCGAACTTCGAGGTTGCATACTGAAGACCTGAGTATCCCCAGGTTCCTGTGCCTAGGTATACTATGGCGCTAATGAACTTAGGTATATCACCGAAGCTAAGCGGGTATACTGGGAATGATATGTACAGATTTGATCCTTGGGTGTTGACGTATACATCTACAGGGCTAAATATAACTACGTATACATCGTCTTTTCTGCAAGCCCCGAAATCTTTTAGTATTTCGTAAGAGTTGGTATAGTTGGATACAAACAATTGAGCTAGCCTCTGTATTTTTGATCCGCTTATTGTTGCTCCATCGGCTACAGTAGACCTATTGCCTATGACGGATAACCAGTAGCCATAGTCCCACCAGCTTATGATTAATGCATTCTCCGATGTATTTCTACGTATAAAGTCCAACGCTTCTAGCCATACATCTGTTTGAACGAAGAATCCCTCCGCCCTTGTTATCATTGTGCTTAAAGCGCTGTATGTGTTAGACATACCGTATGCTGCGTATATTGTTGGTAGCGCTATGGCTATTGCTAGTAGTAGCGCTAGGAACTTCTCAAAGCTAAGGTTAACCCTAACGTATCTACCTATACCTCTTATCGTAGGAGTTGATAAGGCAAGGAACCTACCAGTGATAACCCCTGCAACAACGGCGAAAGCTATTTTAGTGTAATCGCTGAAGTATGAGGTGTTATACGTTGCATACCAAGCCATAAACCCCCACACCATTAAGGATAGATATAGGAAATCTTTTTTCCTGATCATATCGGCTATGGCTATGGGTATGCCTAGGAACACTATGGATATTAAGAGCATAAGCATATAAGGTTCACCGGCTAGCTCGTGGCCAGCTTGGTATTGGGCTACTGTTTCTGCAACACCGCCTGGGTTTATTCCTAGCCCAAGCAAAATCTTGCCAGCCATAGGTATAACTTTCGTGATAGCTTCGAAGAATTCTCTGCTTGTTGCCATAAGCCCTACAATTGATAGACCCAGGGCCGCAGATAGTATCAGTATTGCAATGTATAGCTTGTAGCCTCTTTTCCTACCTAGGAGGAATTGAAGACCTGCGCCGATGGCGTATATAGCAAAAGCTACTAGAAACATTAACCACATAACAACTCTTCCACCTCTGTAAGGCTGTATGAGAAGCATTACCACGATAGGTATTAGGATTTCTACTGCATACGCTAAGGTGTACTTCCTTAGGTTTTCCTTAGTTGATAAGTCTAGGAATAGAGGGGCTAATGCAAGAGTTAGGTAAACTGGGATATAAGATAAGCCTACCCCTGTCCATACAGTAGCTGCATAAGCTAAACCTAAACCTGCTAAGAGAGCATTTAGCATTGAAGGTTTTTTAATGAAGCGTACATGGAGCCATATCGATAAGGGGGCTGTGAATAACCCAAAGCTATACTTAACGGTGAAACCTGCTGCTTCTCTACTCATAAACATAAGGGCGTAGACAAACGCTGATAGAGCCGATGTTAAGTTGCTCCCGGAAATCTCTCTAACAGCTAGCGCCGTAAATATAACTCCTAAAGCTCCGAGCAAAGGAGGTATAATGGCCATGAGGTCGTAGAGGGAGATCCCCAGAGGCTTAGCTATTTGGTACAAGACGTAGATAGTGTAGATATGCCCCGGAAGCTCGCTACGAGCAATATCTCTACACTCAGGGTACCAGAATAAACATGTTACAGGGTTATCTCTAGTTAAGCTATAAAACGATAGAGGGCCATTTTTATCCATGTATGTTACAATCCAGTAATTCACAAATGTATCAAGCTCATCAAGTTTTGCCTCAGGATATACAGCTCCAACTCCTTTGATAACGTTAAGGTACTGCTGAGATCTAAGCCAAAAAGCTGTTAAAGCAGCTAGAAATACTAGTATTGCTACCATAAGCAGCGAGTATTTAGTCCAGAATCTGTGTAGGGTTGCGTAGATTTTTGCGGTACTCACTATAACCACCTATACCTAGACCAGATATGGGGTTGAAAGAAGTTTTAAGCCTTATGCACAAATAATAAACTTTAAGCAATTACGCAAAGAAGCTTCAAGGGGTATAAGCGTTGGGCTATGTAGGTGGAGACCGAGTAGATATTCAAGAAAGAATAAACGTACTCACCGAGCAGAAAATTAAGTGCCCTGTATGCGGTAACGAAGCAAATTTTACTGTTTCAGAGTATAGATCGCTTTACGAAACACTCGTTATTACAACAATTAAGTGTGGTTATTGTGGATATAGGAAAAGCGATGTAACTCCCATAATAGAGGAGGATGAAGATAAGTGCTTAAAGGTAAAGGTTGAGCATCCTAAAGATCTTAGCACATTGATATTCGTACCTCCAAGTTCATCTATAGAGCTGCCAGAGCTTGAGGTAAAAATAGATTTTGCGGAGTTTACGGATATTAGAATGGGTAGCTATATAACAGTTGACGGTATTCTACTCTATATAGCGGAGCTACTTGAGCATACGTGTTCCCGGCTAGAGCTGGGTTTAGATCCTAGCAAATGTGAATATGCTTTGAAGAACATTAGGCAAGCATTAGAGGATGCTTCTACACCTATTACTATTAGAATAGCGAACAGCTACGGAAATATAAAGGTGGTTAAAAGTTATAGAGGAAACGTTGAAAAATGCGTTGTATCCCAATCTTGAGGTAAAAGTAAAGCCTTACTACGTCTTCTAGCTCTTCTTAATCTTTATCTCCTTGCTTTTCCTCTCTACGCTTTTCTTCTTAAACGTTATCTCTAGAACACCGTTCTTGTATACAGCATCTGCGCTGTCAACATCTACTTCAACTGGGAGCTCAAGTTCTTTCCTGTACTTTCTGCTATGGTTAGAGGCTTCTATAACTATTCTTTTATCATCTAGTGCACGAACTTTTATCTTATCCTCGTCTACGCCTGGGAGCTCTGCTACAACCCTTATCTTATCCTCTTCCTCGTATACATCTACTAAAGGTTCTCTTTCCTCCGCAACAGTTACTCGCCCTCTTGGGGTTCTCCTAACGTTGCCGAACTCATATATCCTAGGAACTCCATCCGGTCCTATCTCTATCCTAAAGCCGTAGACTATAGGCTTTCTACTAATGTCTATGGATTCCTCCGTGAAGGGCTTCATTCTCCAAACTTGGTTCATGAATTCGTTTAGCTCTTCATTAAGTTCTTTGAAGAGATCGTCAAATACATCAAATATAGATTTTCTTCTTTTACGTTCTGGTTCATGCTCGCTCATGGGGGATGCCGCCTTTACCTTATACGCTTAGCGAACCTTTAAGTTTCCTACGCCATTAGAGTAATATGGGAATTGATTCTTAAGCATTAAATTATATAAATTCTGAACTCGTTGAGTAAGCTGAGCAGGTGTTAGCTATGGGCAGACGTAGAAGTAAATGGCGTAGAACTTGGCAAGTGGTTAAAAAGATGATGCAAGATGCTAGAAAAGTAAGAGCTGCACAAAGCCTTAGGCAATGCCCTGTCTGCGGTAACCCTAACAGTTTATCCATTATGATTAAAGTTGATAAACAAACTGATAAGAGAAGCGCAGAAGTTGTATGTAGCGTTTGTGGGTTTTCCCATACGTTCCCCGAAATACCTGCGATAGCCGATGAATTCTGGGTATACTCTAAAGTGCTCGATATAGTTCAAAGCGCTGAAGTAAAAGCTAAACCTGTAGCAACAGAAGCCGTTGAATCTAGGGTTGTCGGTGTTGAAGGTGCTGAAGAAGTTCCTGTTGAGGAATCCGAGATCGAAGTAGTAGAGGAAGTTGAGGAAGGCAAAGCCGAGGAACCTGAAGTAGATGATGAGGAAAACGGTCTAAAGTTCGAGGAGGAAACCTAGATTCTCCTATGGTAATCAGTACCATAAACACCATCGTATAGTTTAAGAGCTTCGACAAGCAGTTTATCCACGTTGTATCCGTTGAGAGCACTTATCGCTAACTTTACGCTGTAACCTGCAATGTTTTTAACTAGCTCTTGGCAATATCTAACCCTGTTTTCATCAACCCTATCAATTTTATTGAATACCACCATTATCTTTTCTTTACCTACAATAGATTCAACGGATTTAAGTACGTTTAACTGCTGCTCGTAACCGTAGTAGGCATCAGGTGAAGGATCCATTAGGTATACGGTAACAGCGTTAAGATACCTTAAAGCTGCAACAGCTTTTCTTTCAATTACGTTCATCTCCTCAACAGGTCTATCAAGGATACCTGGGGTATCCACTACCTGTAAGTATATACCCTCCCTAAGCTTTACGTGCCCTAGTACAACGGTCTTAGTGGTGAACGGGTATGGGGATACCTTTGGCTTAGCGGTAGATATTCTACCTACAAGCGTTGATTTACCTACTTGAGGCATACCTGCAACTATTATTGTTGGCCACTCTGTAACTATGCAGGGTGTTGCCCGAACTGTTTTGGTTATCTCTTGTAGGTAGCTGAAGTACTTCGAATTCCTTCTAACAATGGATAGAACTCTGCCAACGAATTCTCTTGAGTTCCTATTAGCTTCTTCCTCTGTTGGGGAATTCATTATCTTCCTCCTGTAATCCCTCCAGAGCTCGCTGGTAATCGCTACAATTTTCTTTGCGGAGGTAACTAGATCCTTGTAGTGGTCTTCGGTAGCTATGTTGAGTAGCTCTAGGTAAAAAGGGTGGAGGTTGGTGGGGAGCCTAGCTATAGAGCTTACCTCTGCGGCTATAAAACCGAAAACACGTTCGCATTTAATTACATATCTAAGGATTTTACGTTTATGTTCATCCCTTACGTTGGGTGGTAAGAATGTCTTCTGAGCGAATATCTCCAATACCTTAAGCCTTATATCGTTGAATGTTGTAGGCTTTACTCTAACCATATCGTCTAGGCATAAGCTGTTAAGCTCTTTGTTAACCGAGGTAGCCTCCATGGAGAACACCCTGGGGTTTCAGCGACGGTGGTTAACATCATCTAATCTGTTTCGCGGGACTCTTACATCATCAAACTTAGGTTCTCTAGCAACACTAATAAGCGTATTCCTATGTTTTGCATGGTACAAACACTAGGTTTAGAGGTTTCGCTAAATCGTATCCGGGTTCGCCGCCTATCTCCTTTAAAACCCTGTTTAAACACCAACCACCTCTTTTGGCTAGGTTAACTAGCTCGCTTAAGCTGTAGACCTTCATCTTGAAGTGTAGCTCGTCTACGTATATTAGGTTGTGCCCTTCTTTTCTATAGAATAGCTGCTTTATTAGGATCTCGCTTGTCACGGGATTGAATATTGTTTTCTCTAGAACTACATAGTCTTCGTAGTCGTAGGCTATAGTCTTAGCACCTAGAAACGTAGACTCCATAGCCGCATAACCACCGTTTACGAAGTCTACAAAGAATAGCGCACCGCTATCCTTAACTATGTCTCTAACCTGTAGGAGAACGTTTACATCTGTATCTTCGTCGTAGTAGCCTATGATGGAGGACCAAACGAATAAAGCTGCATCGTATTTCCTATTACTTACGCATTTGCTTAACTCTCTGGCGTCGCAGAGCATAAATTCTACCCTATCCATTAGCTTTCTCTCCTTAGCTTTTCTAACAGCTTCGTCTATGTATATAGGGGAAATATCTATTCCAACAACGTTGTACCCTATCTCAGCAAGCTCTAAAGCTATTCTACCTGTTCCGCAACCTATATCAAGTATATACCCTTTCTCAACCCCCATGAAGATAAGTTGCTTAGCTATACCTTTAGCTAGCTTCCTAGCCCTTAAAATCATCGGCGTAGAATCCATTATTATCTTGAACAGAGGTCCTTTATCTATGAAGTAGCTCCTCACCATTTCTTCAGATTTTCTGCTCATAGCTGCTGAACCTTCTAGCTAAAGAAGGATACCCAGCGTATGACTATTAAGCTTAACGTGTAAACCGACGTAAAGCTCATTAGGTTTAGTGAAGCTGATTCTCTAGGTGATTAAGGTAGAAAAGCATGGTATAGCTAGTAGGATTACGAGCAAATTAAGTTAGGTTGATGAGCTATGCAGAAGAGGATAACGTGGCCTAAGGTGAAGAAGATTTGGTGGTGCTTAAACTGTAACATACCTGTACTCCAAAGTGTATGCCCTAAGTGCGGTGGTCTAGCTAAAAGGCTACCGCTATCTGATCCAGGTGATGCTAGACCTGCTTTCGAGCGTGACTACCGTTTCCTCTACGATGCATATCTCTTTGAATTGGGTAGCTCTAAAGGATTCAACGAAGTTGTTGGTAGATCGGCTATGCTTCTAAATAAAGCTCCTTACTACGACGAGATGAAGGAGGTTATAGTGGATGGCGTTAACGTTGGACGTCTATACTTTGAGCCGATGCTTAAGAGGTGGAGATTTAGGTTATCGAGGTACATAGCCTTGAAGCTCTATGCCTCCTACCCCGATGTGCTAGAAGTAGCTGTAGTTACTAAGAAGCGCTACATGCATGGGGATGTAGTTTGGGTAGATAGGGATATTGAGCGGTATAAGCAGGTTATTCTAGTAAATCAATCCCGCGAAGTTGTAGGGCTTGGTTACTCGAAGGGAAGGGGGAGGATCGTGGTTCATAGCTGGTGGGGCTTAGAACAAAACAAAGGTAGCGTTGCTGATGATAACTCATATAGGAGAACAGATTTCTCCGACGTTATCAACGCTAACAAAGACCATATAAGGACCATCGTTGCTCAATCTAAGAAGTTTCTAGCTATTATGTACGAAAAAATTTGCAAACCTGTTATAATATCTTTTAGCGGTGGAAAAGATAGTCTTGTAGCACTTCATCTATCTTTTGACCTAGGTTTTGAACCGGCTGTGCTGTTCAACAATACAGGTATAGAGCTTCCTGAAACCGTTGAAACTGTTTACCGTACTATTGATAGGTATGGTCTTGAGCTTGTAGAGGCGTCAGCAGGGGATAGATTTTGGAATAACGTTTACGAGCTAGGTGTACCTGGTAGAGACTATAGATGGTGTTGCAAGGTATGCAAGCTTGCTCCTCTGTCGCTAACCGTTAAGAAAATGTGGAGCAATGGGGGATTGAACGTTGTTGGGCAAAGAGCTTTCGAGTCTATAGATAGAGCTAGAAGCCCAAGGGTATGGAGGCTTAGATGGGCTCCAACGCTTCTAAACTTATCCCCAATAATTGAATGGTCTCAGTTCGAGGTATGGCTATACATATTCTTAAACAGCTTAGATGTAAACCCGCTTTACTTCATGGGTTACGAAAGGATTGGATGCTTTATGTGCCCTGCTTCGACTATGGCTGAGCTAGAGCTTGTTTCTCAAACTCATAAAGAACTCTGGGGTAAATGGATAGATGTTTTGGGTTATTGGGCAAAGAAGCTCGAGCTCCCTAGAGAGTGGATAGATTTCGCTCTATGGAGGTGGAATGCCCCAGCTCGCTACAGAACTATGCTTGCCAAGAGGTTAGGCATTGAAGAAAGAATAGATGATTGGTACAAGACCTTCATCAAAGCTGCTTACTCAGCTATTGAGGAGGTCTCCTGGAACGAAGGAAAGGTTAGGATCGTCCTAGAGAATAACCTGGGCACAAACTTCATAGATACTCAAATAACCTCCTGCAACCCTATCAACTACTACTTAAACAGAGACAAAGGTTGGGCTGAAATAATATGGGGAACGACAACTGTTACGGTTAACGGTAAAGTTGTGGAGCTAAGCTTTAAGGAAAGCGAGGAGGTTGAAAAACTGGTAGATATCCTTAAGCTATACTATAGGTGGCTTCTATGCACTAACTGCAGATCCTGCGAAACAATATGTCCTTCAGGTGCAGCATCCGTTAAGGTTGTGGATGGTAGGCCTAGACCTATAATTGATAAATCTAGGTGCATTAGATGTAAATTCTGCATCTACAACTGCCCAGTTGCAGAGGTATACGTAGAACACATTGTTGCACCAATAATCTTCAGCGATCCAGAAGCTTGGAGAAGACCTACACGTGAACATCACTCCGAAGTTCTAGAGAAGATAGCGAGCTTCGTGAAATCTTTTACACCTTCGACCCCCAAGTCAGAGGTTAAGAGGAAAGAAGAAAGCGAATTACAGGATATAAGCTCTTTCTTCTGGTTAAATACCGAGAAACTCCGAGGAGAATCTTAATGGCTTCACTTCGTTTTCTTGAAGAAGCAAGTAAGCGTGTTGAGCCTGTTTATGCTCAAGGGTTTTTCTATGTATCTCTAGGATACATATCGTACTACCTTGTATTCGATTACAGCGATCCTTACGGATACTACGAAACTGTGCTTAGGGAAGAAAAGCTATTCAACGATGAAGTATCCAAGCTTTGGGCTAATATGCAGAGCTTCTTAGATGATGAGCAAGTGGTTGTGAATAACGTTAGGGTTAGACCAAGGGTTACTATGATCGATATTATTTTTAGGGGTAGTAAGAGAAGACCTTCCATAGTTTTCTGTATAAGATTTAAAGCGCCTGTTAGAATTGGTTTGAATGTATATGAGAATAGGTATGGATCCGAAGTAGTTGAATACGATTACGTTGCTTACTGGGTTTTTCCTCCAGGGTCTAGGATACTTAGGGTTGATATGGGCTCCGGCGAAGAGGAATGGGATATAGTTGGTAAGAATATTCTTGCTATCTACGGGTACAAAGGAAAGAAGACAGGTGGCTATGAGTTTATAGAGTTTGAGATTAAGGATAAACCTGCCCCAGGGGAAGAAGGGGATCAGGGTTGAGCGCGTTATCCCAGAGCATAAAGCGAATACTAACATCTACCATCCTCAGGAAAATAGTTCACGTTATTTTCTCCCTCATCCTGCTTACCCCGTTCACCCAGGTCTACAGGAGAATAGCTCTACTGATTTGGCCTACGAACCCCGATCCAACTCTTTTATCTCTTACAGTTCTACTTTTCGGAGCTGCTATACTTAACAGTCTTCAGATTCGTTTACCGGATCTTAGAGAAAAGTTCTTGAGGGCTTCAGCTGACGCTAGAAGAAAGATAAGGGAGAGCTTAGAAGTCAACGCTAGAGGTAAACCATATACCGAGCTTTTCGAAGGTATTCTAACATCTATAGCTAAGTACGAGGAGAAGTTTTTAGAGTTTATCTCTACAGTTGAAAGAGATTACGAGCTTAGGTACGGCTACATATGTATAACCTTTGGCGTTCTATCTGTTACCATGAGCTACGTTTTGTTTGGTTTTAGCACTATTTACGGTATACTTGCTTTAGCTGTTGTGGATTCGGTATCGTCTATAGCCACAATGTACACCAAGGGTAGGAGGAAAATAGTTAAGCACAGCGATGTATCTGTAGTTACAACATTTACCTTCTTCACCTTCTTATCCTACTTAGTTTCTCAAGACATCCTCAAAGCTGTTGTTATAAGCGCTGTAGCTGTTGCTGTAGAGCTTGTTAGCCCAGAGGATAACTTAACGCTACCTATATCAACCTCACTCACAGCTTACGTTTTAAGTGCTAAGGTCCCGATGATCTAGGGTTCGGAAGATCCCCAGAATGCTATTAGAGCGTATCTTCCTCCAAAGCTTTTGACGACATCAGCTAAATCTGAATCTAGCTTTATCATTTTCTCCCAACCTTCTACCTCTAGTAGGTCTATTATCCTTAGCTCAGCAGATATCCTACCCCTTAGGTGTTCTAAGTCTTTCTCAGCTTCATTTCTATCGTTGTAAACACCTAGTATAGAGGCTGTATGCTCTCTAACAATAGTTCCAAGGGGTGATTTCCTATAGCTGAAGAACATAGTCTATACGCCTACAACCTAATATTTTCTCCATGATTTAATACCTAAGCTTAGGGTTTATAATGATTATAGAAGCGTTAGCTGTTATAGGTTTTAATATAGAGAGTGAAAACGCTGTTGAAAACCTTAAGAAAGCTTCGGAAATACTTAGGAGGAGGTATGGTATTAAACTTGTTATAGTTCCCTACAATACGTGGAGCGATAGCGTATCCTCATCCTTGAAATCTCTCCCGGTTATCTACATAGGGGGGAGAACGGCTTTTATCGGTAGAGCTCCATCTGTTGAGGAGATAGTTAACTATGTTGTAAGGGCAGCTAAGCGAAGGTATAGAGATGTTGAGGAACCCTTTATACCAGCTGCTCTACTAGATAACGAATCTCTGTTCTCTGCAGCATCTGTTTAATTATGTAAGCTAATATTCTGCTTAGCTTTACCTGTATACGATATGCTAGAAGTCGATATACTGGTTGTAGGATCTGGTATAGCAACACTTAAAGCTCTCCAGGTAGCTGAAGAACTTGGTAGAAGATTTATTGCTGTAGATTCTACCTATCTAGATGGTGGATATGCACAGGTTCTAGAAAAAGAAACGTGGTTGCCTAAAGCTCCTCTGTTCGTATACGAAGAGGATGTAGATTTCTTCCGCAGTCTAGGAATAGAGGTTAGATGCTTCGATGTCAATGTCTCAACTATTAAGAGTGGTGACTATACGGCTAAAACCTTGAGTTATACGGATATAGATGTGCAGAAGAACTGGTTCCTTGAGTGGATTAACAGTAAGAAGCTCTGCCTACATAAGAATATCTTCTCTGAGCTGAAGAAGGTGCTTGGCTACGTCTATGATAAACCCATACATATAGCCTCGGGTATTAGAAGAATAGACTTGGCCTACAACGTTGCAGCTCTTACAAACGGCGTTATCGTTAAGTTTAAGCAGCTTATATATACATGGCCTTTACCCCTACTACCAAAGCTCCTGGCCCCAGAGAACGTTAAGCAGAACATAGCACAGATGGTGGAAAGCTTAAATCTTAAACACGTATCCACATACATCCTTGTAGCTCTGCTAGCATCATCAGCTAACTGCGGAAACAAGCTAGAGATCTACGTACACTCAACCAAAGCATCTAAAATGCATACAGCCGTATCGTTTAATATTGAAGAACAGAAAATACTATATGCAATCACGAGCTACACCAAAAACAATCCACTTCTACCAGGAATACACGAGAAGCTGATTTCCGAGCTAAAGAGATTCAAAATAGCAACACCAAAAAACATCGAGAAAACCTACGGGCAAAACATAACGTACGCGCTAATAAGCAAAACAAACCCTAGACAAATAGAAGAACTAAAACAAAAACTGCTACAACTCAACGTATACCTCTACGGAAGACTAGGGCAATGGAGAGAACAGACAATTAAGGAAATAATCCAAAACCAACCCTAGAAAAACATAACCTAAACAAACACCATAACGCTTATTTAGCTACCACAAAAACCCTTCTAATAGCAGCGGCGGTCGTCTAGCCTGGTCTAGGACGCCGGCCTTCCAAGCCGGAGATCCCGGGTTCAAATCCCGGCCGCCGCACCAACAACTGAATTATCCCCAACTTCTTCTTGCAACTAATGAAAGTATATTGCGTGAGACGAATATCTGTTATGATATTGAAGAGGTATCCAGTAAAGTTGATTAATTCAATTGAGCGTATGAATGTAAAGAGGTACTGGTACCAGTTACAATATCGCTGATCATTCCCACCATTGTCAATGATTTCTTCAGCTTAAAGGACTGTGCAGTAGGTTCTGACTATTTTATGCTTAACGCTAAGATTAAACCATGACAGGCTTTTGCTGAGGCTATGTTTAGGCATGTAATTCGGAGATTCCTCATCTTTTTATCTTGCAGCTTAGATTGATTACAATATTAACGCTTTGGATGTATTATGAATCTATATTGTTTTTAGTGTAGTAAGTTAACAGATCTTTTTAAGCAATATCCGTAACCTCTTGTGAAACCTGTTTTTAGTAGCATTATTAGGGCTAGGTATAAGGTTGTTGGAGGCTTTACGAAGTTAAACACTTCTCTTAGTAGTAGTGTTATTGTTAGTGTTGTTATTGGTGTTATGTAGAGGCTTTTAAATTTTGTTTTATCGTATAAGTAGCCTATTGGGAAAGCTATAATTGTGTCTACTCCCATAGCTATAGCGTATAAAAG
>Ga0209080_1000213_pt1 | contig 44926 bp, 48 predicted proteins | sample JNZ110809AmetaG_FD_184123 | JGI IMG/M metagenome (GOLD analysis project Ga0209080, IMG submission 184123) | Hot spring microbial communities from Jinze hot spring, China to study Microbial Dark Matter (Phase II) - JNZ 110809A (SPAdes) (version 3) ...
TAGTCGTGACTAGGAGGGCTAGGGCTCTAACGATAGCGTCTTATACGCCCCTAATCTTAGGCCTCACGGCTTACTCTCAGCTCTGGATAGACTTTGGCTCTGCCGTATACTTCATCCCAGTGGTTCCGCTTGTAGGCCTCCTAACATATCATGGAACTGGAATGCATCCCCCAACTGGCACATACCTAGGTTGGCTATACAGCGATAAGCTATATCCAGCCTTAAACCTGAGGTTAGCCGCAGCCTCTTCCATCGCTTGGATTGCAATTCTAATAGTAGTTTCCCTGCTACTGTTGAGGAAGAGTAGAGGCGTATCCATCGAAGAGATTAAGCTATAATGCTTGTGCTCCTCCAAGAAGAATTAAGCAAAAGGGGGTTAGGAGCAGAGCAGATTTTCCAGCTAAAAGGCTCACGCTTTAACGTAACCTTTTCCCCTTTTCAGCTTCAGCGTAGACTTTACATAACGATTTTTGATTTGATATCAATTCTAATGATTAATTTCGCATGACGTCTCAAATATTTGTCTCTGCCTTCTCCCAATAACTGATGTCCCTTTGTTTTTCTGGGTTCAGGTTCTTAACGCTTCAAGCTGGTGTCTATAGAGACAGCAGCCAATATACTAGAGCTAAAAAGGTGGGGCTGCTAAAGCAGGAAAATTGAAATTTTCAAAACACACGCATATTTTATGCCTAAGCCAAGAAGAAGATGAATGTGAATGGGGAAGAATATATGTTGATCCACGTAGCTCTTAGCGATTCTATCACAACAATAATGTGAATGATCTTCCACAGTTCTTAAAAGACATTCAAAGCTGCTCTTTTGCTAATTTCCTATGAACCTTTATCACCTGTTTTAGAATTTCTGATCTAAAATCCCTTACTTTCACATTTGGAAGCGTTTTTGCAATCACTAGGATTATATAGTAGTTTTTGTCGCTCTGCTCCTCTACATAAACTTTAAAATCGTGGAATTTTTCGCTTAATGCATCCTGAACTCTTTTTAAAACATCATCTGGGTCATAAGTTACTGGAAACTCATATCGAACGCGGACGGTTTTTGGCTCCTCTTTTTCCTCCATTACAACGCTATTGGAGAAGGCTAAGTTATTTGGAATCTTAACAATCTCTCCACTATCAGATAGAATTTTCGTATGGAGGAGCCCTACTTCCACTACAACGCCCCTTAGCGTGGGTATGAATTCATCTCTACTAAACATTTTATATGCTGGAAAAGCGACTGTGGAAAGTGGTAAGCCGCCAGAGATCTTTACTTCAGCTCCAGGTTTTAAGAATCCTGTTCCGAGGATTATCAAACCAGCAAATAGATTCGCAAGTATGGGTTGTAAGCCTAAACCAATTATTAGACCTGAGACTGTGGCACCTGCTACCGCAGTTATACCCGTAACTTCAAAGACTGCTAAAACCATTAGCCCAATTACGATATAGCCTGTAACGAGGATTACATTCCTTACTAGGTATATCTCCCTACCTAGGTGTTTAAGCCTACGGGTGATAAGTGAAGCTACTAATTCAAGAATTAAGACTCCGAAAATAATGATCGTTACAACCCTAATAATATTGGCATAGCCTAAATATGCGACGCGAATATCCTCCGGCAATATGGCTGGAATTGTCAGGATCCAAAGCATAGTGAGTATTGATACAGCGAAGATAAAGTAGTATGTTCTTCGCCGTGAAATCTTCAAGCATTACCCCCAGCAATTACAAGTTCGCCCAAAATAAAAAGGAAGCGGTACATCAACCCCAATATTTTGGTGTTATTTTTTAGGGTGCTTATGGCACGATGTGCATTTTCTCCCACATTACGCTTACAGATATGTCGAGTCTAATTACGTGTATGCCCTGCTCCTCAAGTGCCTTCCTAATGTTGTATATGCATGTTCCAACGTCATCCTTGTCGCATAGTATGGCTGCTATTATATCATGTTGGCCGTAGGTTCTCCATAAAAACTTAACTTGATGTTGAGTCTTTAAAAATGAAATAGCTCTGTCAATATCCTTTGGATTTAAGTTTATGCCTATAATTACCGCTGAAAAACCAATTTTACTAAAATCAGGAATGGCTGTTATCCTTTTCTTTATAATCCCCATATTTTCAAGCTTACTTATCCTCCGGTATATCGTGTTCCTACTTGCTCCACAACGTTTTGCCAAGTCGTCGTAAGAGTATAATCCTTCGCATATATGTTTCAGTATTTTGAGATCAAGTTCATCTAGCATGATTTTTACCTCCTATTGTTATGTATTTTCGATATGTATTAAATGGGTTTATAATATATACTTTTCCTAGAAAGTATTTACTAAACGATGGTGATAAATGTTCACTTCAAAACATCAAAAGCGAATAATTTTCACTATTGGGTAGTGATAACAAAATCCTCCACCATTCTATATTTCGAGGTGAAATCCCATGTCACATCAACTCGTGGTATTAACTGAAAAGAAAAAAGAGCTTGAGGACAAAATAGTTGGGCTGAGGAGACTGGAATGCTCCAATGGACGTGTTCATAAAGTCTGCATAGCTAGATACGGGGATGGCTCTATATGGGTGTTCTGTCCATACTTTGGTAATTTGGGGATAGGGCTTGGATGTAAAATAAGACAGGCTCGCTGCAGATACTTTAAGGCAACATAACATAAATGTCTAATTAAAACCTGCTATTCCTTAATTCTGAACTTCTTCAGTAACTTTTCTAAGGCCCACTTAAACTTCTTCCTTAAACTTTTTGGATACAGCTTTTCTATGTTGAATTCAACCTTCGCTGCCCATTCAGCATATACACGGGGGTCAATATATGACCTTAAGGATGTGGATAGATTCCATTCCTTAGTTTCCTTCATCAGGGTTATCTCAAGCTTTGCTTTTTCAATTCTCTTTAGGAGATTGTCTACATTCTTACCCCTTTTACGTTTTTCCTCCAGTTGTTGCATAAGTTTTTTGAGTTTTTCCTCTTTCTTTGCAAGTCTTTCTTCAAAATTATCCGGAACCTTTCTCTTATGATTAGCTACTTTCGCGCCTTCAAGATTAGCCATCTTAGCGTGAAATTGCTTAACGTACTCCTCATCATCTTTGCCTACATTACATTTCTCAAGATACTGCTTGACAGCCTCTGTTGTCCTCCATGTTCTGAAAACTTTAGCTGTCAACCCCTTCATCTTCTCTGACAAAAACTTTGACACCTTTTTTGAATTTATTCCCTCGAAGAGATACTCCTTACAGGTGCTTGCGTAATGTTGTATGTTCCTTATGACGGCTAGAGGTGCTTTAATAGACTTCTGCCACCTTACATAATCCTTTCCATAAAAATCAAAATGTATAGTGTCCCCTTCTATTTTGATATGCTCCGGCCTAAGCGTTATGGCTCCTACAGTGTTTGCCTCACCGGGATCTTTTTCGTCACCAACCCTCATGTTTAATGCAAATATAAGCCAGCAGACAGTGGCGATTTTTCTTCTCTCTTCATCTTTTGCTTCAAGATTCTTCATAATATGTGCTTCAATTTTTGGGATTATCTTTCCAAGCTTTGCGGCTTTATCATATTTTTCTCTATCTCGTTTTTGCTTAAGAAAAGCCGAGTCTGAGAACCAAACGTACTTCATTTTTCCTGTTAACTTATCTCGCCATTTAGCGATGTACATTTTATCTGGTTCCCAAACAATTTCCTTCCATTCCCCCTCAGGCCTCGGCGCATCAGGGGATAGGTTAAGCGTTATGTCATTTTCCTGCGGCCCCTCCTTCCATCGCCCCCTCCTAGGGTGATCCCCTCTACCCATGAATAAGCAGGAGGGTTCAACAGTCCAGTTAGCAATTTCTACTTTTTTCCCATCAACGATGGCATATCCATATTTTTTCTTTAAAGCTTCTCTCTCAGCCTTCTTTTTGTTTGCAAGCTTCTTTTTCTCCTGTTTTGTCATCTTCTCCTTCTTGAGTTTCTCCTGTTCGAGATACTCAAGGATCTCAGAGAAATCAACTTCAGATTTAACCACAGCTAGAGGGTCAAAATCATCCTCTTCAATATTCCTAAGGTGTTTTTCAAATACTTCTTCAAGGAAATCTAATTGCGGATTTTCATCCTTCAAACGCTGTAGGAAATCCTGCATAAAGTTTTTATAAAAAACCTTATCTGGAGGCGATTTTGATTGTAACTTTTTGGCGAAGGCGATAGCCATTTGCTCCGTCCTTGGGCTTAATTTTATCCTATGACCATCAACCTTTATAGATAGCCCTTTATAATCGTACCGTGGAACATATACGCCATTATGCCACAGACTTTTAAGTTGATGCTTCGCCGTAGGCATCCCTTGAATCCAAAGGTTTTCTTTTTCATAACCATTGGAGACTTAAAAATTTTTAACAATCTTCCTCGTGTTTTCCATCTTCTTGAGCTCCTTGTAAAGCTTCTCCACCTTCCTGCGGCTTATGAACCCCCTGTGGGGTCTAAATCCGCCTGAAAATCCTTTTGGAATGTGAAGCAGTTCATGAATGAGAGTTTTATCCTTCTCCTCGTTGGACAGCTTATCATACCGCTCTGAAATGACTTCTATAACATAGTATGGGGGAAGATTGAGCGTCTTTTGCCAAATTCTCTCTAATCCATGAATTCGGGCGACAACCCGCTCAGATCGAGATCCTACGCTTCTGATACAAAATACATGTTGCTGTACTATATGCGTCATGTTCAATTTTTCGATAATTTCTTCGACCCGCTTTTTTACATCCGGCGCCTCAAAGTACTTTATTGGCATTATAGTCAACCTAATTGCCTGATGATTTATCAAGGGTAAAGATTTAAATTTTCGCATTTAATTCTAAACCAAGGCCTAGAAGGTTAAGGGTGGCATGTAAAACGCCAATTATCCTCGTTGCCCTCGCCGCCTTAGCTGAATTAGCCCTCGCGTTTATTGTCGTGATACTCTGTTCCTTATTAATTTACGTGATAGGTTGGCTTTTAGCTCCGAAATCTGGAAAGTCTGAGGAAAAGAAATTACCATATGCCTGTGGTGAGCGGACTATTCTCCGAAAGATAAATCCAGGCGTAAACCTTTACAAGTTTTTGATATACTTCGCGATGCTAGATAGCTCCGTTTTAATGGTGGCTTTCGCTGCTATACATGCTTTCGCAACAGAAATTCTACCATATCTAGCGCTATACCTAGTGATGGTGCTGCTGGCTGTGTTGCTAATTTTTGAAGGGAGGAAAAAGTAATGGTATTAACTAATTTAATGAAATGGGCAAGGCTTAAGTCTCCATGGGTACTTCACTTTAATTCAGGAGCTTGTAACGCATGCGATATAGAAGTAGCTGCGCTCTTAACCCCAAGATACGACATTGAACGTTTTGGCATTCTCCTCGAGCCCTCCCCTAGGCATGCTGATGTCCTATTAGTTACGGGTCCGGTAACTCGTCAATGTGCTGATAGGCTCAAGCGCATCCATGCGCAAATGCCTGAACCAAAGTTTGTTATAGCCATAGGCACTTGTGCATGCTCAGGTGGAGTATTTCGAGGGACATATAATGTTTTAGGCGGTGCAGATACTGTGGTCCCGGTTGATGTCTACATCCCAGGCTGCCCCCCTAAGCCTGAAGCAATCATTGATGGTGTTATAAAATTGCTTAGGAAAGCTGAAGGATCCGTGGTTGATGAAAATGTCTGAAAAAATTCAACAAATCCTTAATGGTATTCGTGAAGAGTTAGCCGATTCTACCTTGAAAGTTGAGATCACTAAATATGGACGGCCAATAGTTTACTTGAAACCTGAAGCTAATAGGGAAGCCATAAAGCGCCTGCTTAAAGCTGGAGAAAATCCGGGGATAGTGGCTGTAACTGGACTAGACTCGGGCTTGAGCATAGACGTTCTATATCATTTTAGAGTTTCAGGTCGAGTGATAACTTTAAAGTGCTCTCTACCGAGAGACAACCCTGAAATAAACACTATTTCCGATATTCTCCCCGGGGCGGAGCTTCATGAAAGAGAGGTCATGGACCTCTTAGGCGTGGCTTTTAAGGGTCATCCAAACCCTGAAAGATTGATTCTTCCAGATAATTGGCCTATCGGTGTGTATCCGTTAAGAAAGGATGTGGATGAAGCTAAGCTTTCTGATGTATTGGGGCGGGAGAAAAACCATTACACTGAAGAGAGAGACCTAATGGAGGGTAATGTGGTTAAGCTTATAATTGGGCCTCAACATCCTGCTTTAATTGAACCTGAAAAATTTATCTTAGAAGTTAATGGCGAAGTAGTTGTCAAGGTTAAACCTCGTATAGGTTATGTCCATAGAGGCATAGAGAAGGCTGCAGAGCGGCGTACTTACATCCAAGACATATACTTGATGGAGAGGATATGCGGAATATGCAATGTGTGCCACGCTACATGTTTCTGTCAAACAGTTGAAGAACTTCTGGGCTTAAATATCCCCTCAAGGGCGAAATATTTGCGTACAATAATTCTGGAGTTAAATAGAATCCATAGCCATATGCTCCTCTTAGGCCATACTGGATTAGAGATGGGTTTCGAGACATTTTTCCATTACATGTGGCGTGATAGAGAGCCCATAATGGATGTTATTGAGATGTTAACAGGCAACAGGGTTCTAACCTCCTATATCACCATAGGCGGGGTTAGACGTGATATAGAGGACAAAATGATTCCAATAATTAAGAAGGAGCTGAAAAACCTTAGAGACAAGATACCCTTCTATCGAGATGTTTTAGAGAATGATCCCACCGTGAAACTTAGAACTAAAAACGTAGGAGTTCTCACTAAAGAGGATGCGTTAAAGCTATGTGTTGTAGGACCAGTTGCTAGAGCCTCTGGCATAAAAATGGATGTTAGAAAGGATGAACCATATGCCGCCTACGATGAAATTCCATTCAATATTATAGTGTATGATGAAGGCGACTCTTGGGCTAGGCTTATGGTTAGGCTTGATGAAATTAATGAAAGCATAAACATAATTGAGTATGCTCTTGACCATCTACCTACCGGCCCATATAGGGTTAGAGCTCCTAGAATTGTGCCTGAAGGCGAGACAATTGGGCGAGTTGAAGCACCAAGAGGGGAACTATTCTACTATGTTAAGAGTAATGGCACTGCATATCCGGAGCGAGTTAAAGTACGCACCCCAACTTTCGCGAACATCCTATCTTTCATAAAGATTGCTAAGGGAGGAAACATAGCTGATGTACCTGTAAGTTTTGCAAGTTTAGATCCATGCTTTTCATGTACCGATAGGTAGGTGGTATCAGGTGGCTTTAAGCTTAGATTTTATCCTCCGTATCCTTCTCTTCCCAGGATTCAGTTTCATTCTAACACTCACCCTAATATGTGATTGGATAGAAAGGAAAATAGAAGCTAGAATACAAAACCGCATGGGGCCAACATACACTGGGCCAGCTGGCATACTGCAACCCATCGCTGACTTCATAAAATTGCTATCAAAGGAGGATATAGTCCCTATTGGTGCTAGAAAATTCCTATTTTTATCCTCAGGGGTTCTAGCAGTTTCAATTTTCATATTTACGTTTTTATTTCTTCCAATCAATAGCCGATTTGGCGTTTTTGAATGGAGTTTTGAAGGCGACTTAATTTTAGTCTTAGCCATGATATCCGTAGCAAACTTCTTCCTCTTCATTTCTGGATGGGCGTCCAATAACCCATATGGCGTAATCGGTGCCAATAGAATCCTAATACAATTGCTTGGTTATGATATCCCCCTATTCTTTTTAGCTTTAGCTCCAGCATTCTTGGCAGGGAGCCTCAGCCTCTCGGAAATAGCCTCTAGGCAAAGGATTCCCTTTGCGCTTATAATTCCATGGGCATTCATACTTTTCATAATTGCTCTTCAAGCTGAGCTTGAAAAAGATCCATTCGATATTCCCCACGCTGAAACAGAAGTTGTAGGCGGTTATGAGACTGAATACTCTGGGAAAAAGTTAGCTTTTCTAAAGCTAGCTAAGGATGTGCAAATACTGCTTGGCGCAGCCTTAACCGTTGAGCTTTTCTTAGGAGGTCCATATGGTCCTGTTTTATATGGACCCCCAGCTATTTGGTACACTTTATGGTTTGTGCTTAAGCTATTTGTAGTGGTTGTAATTAGTGAATATTTAGCCTGCATATTTGCCAGGCTTCGTATAGATCAAGTAGTCGCTGGGAATTGGAGAGTTATTCTTCCAGCATCATTAATGTCTCTCCTCCTCGCCGTGATAATTAGATGCTGGCTATTTCCAACAGTATAGGTTGGGGCTTGAAATGGTTAAACTCCCCCCCATGTTGAGACAGGCTTTAACCTTCCTCTTTAGGAAACCCTCCACTAGGAAGTATCCTGAGGTTAAGCCTGATCTGCCAGATGGCTTCCGCGGCAAGCAAATATTTGACATAACCCTATGCGTTGGCTGCGGTCTTTGCTCAAGAGATTGCCCATCTAAGGCTATTGAAATGGTGGAGGTTAATGGAAAGAAGCATCCTATGTTCTATCTTGATCGTTGCATTTTTTGCTATCAATGTTCTGAAAGTTGTCCAAGAAAAGCTATAAAAAGCTCTAAAATATTTGAACTTGCCTCTACGGATAAATCCAGCCTAATCATTAAGCCTATAAAACCACAGAGTGTACAACAAACATGATGGAGGACGCTTCATGATAGTCGAGTTAATCGCCTTTGGGCTCCTAGCCTCCGCTTGCTTAGCAGTATACTTCGATGAACCTATCTATGCAGTAGCCTCAACAGCTCTATACTTCCTTTTTGCATCTCTCCTATATGCATTAAATGGAGCGTTATTCGCTGCTATTTTCATAATTGCTATAGGCGCGGGGTCGGTTTCTGTACTTTTCCTAGCTGGTGAAATGCTTGGTGAAAGAGGCAATAAGCAAGGCAATAAATTATCATTAAGGGGGATTTTACTGACAATTTTAGTTGCATTTCTTCTAGTTTTACCCCCATCCTTAATATCTATAAGCTATATGACTTCCACGCTTTTTCCAACATTACCCTTTGAAGCTATCCTCTGGAATTTGAGAGCTATAGATGTGCTCCTTCATGGTTTGCTAATTCTATCCATCGCCGTTGGTATAGCAATTATTCTCTATGAAAGGCGGAATGGTGATTGAAATAGATTATGTAATATTATCCGCTATACTAATGGGCGTGGGCCTATATGGGCTTCTTTCTAAGCGTCACCTACTGAAGGTACTAATATCCATCGAGCTAATAGCTGTTGCAGCTTCAATGAATTTCGTGGCATTTGCTTCTCAGATGAATAAAGCATTAGGAGAAGTCTTCCTAATACTAGCTTTCTCTACGGATGCTTGCGTCACAGCCATAGTTTTAGCTATAATGATTTATGTATCTCGGAAATATGGAACCTGTAGTATTGATAAACTGGCTGAGCTCATAGAGGAAAAGCCGCCTAAAGATGAAGGTTAAGCTTCTCTTTAATGCTTAAATCATCCGGAGCTGGTGTACAATCTAAGCCTATATCTCTAATGCATTTTTCGCGATATGTGCTGGATAAAACTTAAATCTGAGCCTCTCCTGCTGAAAAGCTAGCTAAAAGCTGGAAAGAAGGCTTGAGCTACGGAGCATGTTGAGGCCCTCCTTAACATTACGAGGCGATGATGCTTGTCATATTACATAGCTTGGTTGGTTTGGCTTATACCTGCAGTTTCAAGCTTATTTGTTCCAGTTATCGCACGCTTAAGCAGTAAAGCTAGAGACTACTTTGCAGTAGCTATAAGTCTAATTTCAATGCTATTAGCTTTTTCCATGCTATTCAGCTATCACGCTTATTGCGACGAAACCACATATTGGATACCATCCCTAGGTATTCAGGCTGGTGTTTACCTTGACCCATTAAGTATCCTACTCGCTTGTCTCGTCACATTTTTTGGATTCATTATAGCTGTTTATTCACTTGGCTACATGGTGGGAGAAGATGGATTAACTCGATATTACTTTTTTATCCTTCTCTTCATAGGCTCCATGACAGGTCTAGTTTTATCTGACAACTTTCTCCAATTCTTCATTTTTTGGGAAATGGTCGGATTATGCTCATATTCGCTTGTATCCTTCTGGTATAAGCGTCCGGAAAGCGTCCGCTCCGGTGCTAAAGTATTACTTATGACCAGAATTGGCGACATATGCCTATTGGCTGGAATATGCCTACTATACGCCTATATCGGATCCTTCTCCTTTCATAAAATCGCACAAGACATAAGCGTTATACCATCCTCAGTTTTAATGACTGTAGCCCTCCTTATTTTAGGAGGAGCCATAGCGAAATCAGCTCAATTACCCCTACATACATGGTTATACAGCGCCATGGAAGCTCCAACATCAGTAAGCGCCCTTCTTCACTCAGCTACCATGGTTAAAGCTGGCGTATACCTTCTAGCTAGGTTCACTCTATTGCTTGGGCCTTCAGCTGCTACTATTTCTACATGGTTCCTAATAATTCAATGGGTTGGCGTTATAACCGCATTTACCGCCGCAACACTAGCCATATCAACACCAGATATTAAAGGCGTGGCGGCTTACTCAACAATAAGCCAAATAGGCTTCATGTTTGCAGCATTAGGCGCTGCTGGCAATGCTTTATCTTCAGGCTGGTTTGCCGGCGTGCTACATCTATTAAGCCATGCCTTCTTTCAAGGTCTAGACTTCCTTCTAATTGGTGGAATAGTGCATGCCGTTAAGACTAGGGATATGCGTCTTATGGGCGGCCTCAGAGATGCTATGCCAGTAACGTTCGCCCTAAGCCTTATAGTAACGCTTGCGAAAGCTGGGCTTCCACCAATGATAAGCTTCTTTAGCAAGGAACTAATCTTTCAAAGCGTTATAGAGTCTGGAAATATTTATGCCGCCATAATTCTATACGGTTCTACAGCTATCACATTTGCTTACACACTTAGGGTTATGTTCCTAGTTTACATTCGTGAAAAATCCGATTATGTTAAGGAATCTCACGTGCATGAAGCCCCTAAAATAATGCTGTTTCCCGCACTCATGCTTGCCGCTTTATGCATAATACTTGGTCCCATCGCAGGCTGGATCTCCCAATTCATGAAGGCATCTATTGAGTTAGGTTTTAATGAAATTTTAAGCCCCTCAATCATAATTCTGCTTGGAGTTTTAGCCCTTGGCGGAGTACCTACATACTTCGCATACTGTAAAAAACCAAATGTACTTCCTGACTTAAGGAGAACTCTTAACCCCCTCGTTAATATCCTAAGCCACGGGTACTTCTTTGACTTTTTATATGAGCGTGTAGTGGCTTTCGGTGCTTTAATGTTTTCTAAGGGTTTAAAACGTTTGGAGGATTGCGTCTTTATGCGAGTGCCCTACGCGTTTTCAAGCGCTATTAACAAGTTAGCGGTTAGCGTTCAGGGTTATATGGAGGAATTTTTCAACATATTGCCACAAATATTTGCATCGGGGATAACAGGCACCGCGCATAAAACAAGGAGATATTTAGATGCTTTGATGGATAACTTATCAAATCTCGTGGCTAGAAAAACCGTGGAGGTGTCTTCAAAGGCTAGACGTGTTCACTCAAGCTCTCTAAACGCTTATATCGCCGCTATTATAATTGGATTTTTAATACTTGCAATACTGCTCATGATTACCATGTTGAGGTGAAGTTATGGTTCCATACTGCCTTCTGTTGGCTTTACTCTTACCCGTATTGTCTACACCCTTCATCTTTATTCTCGGAAAGCGATCATATAAATTAGCTGCCCTACTCCTCGTCCTAGTATGCCTAGCGGATCTGGCATTATTTCTTTCAGTTTCCCCTACTATAATCAGCGGTGTTAGCAACAAGTATGTTGAATCCTATCTATGGATACCTGTATTACATTCATCTCTTACGCTTTTCATGGATGGAGTAAGTCTATCAATGGCTGTTATCACCCTAACCCTCGTAATGGCGGCTACAGTATTCTCTATCGATTATATGCATGCCAAGGAGGGGTTAGCTGAATACTTCGCTCTTTTAACTCTTTTAACTGTTGGTCTAGTTGGAGTTTTCATAACTTCAAACTTGATGCTTTTCTACTTCTGCTGGGAAATGATGCTTGTACCTGCATACTTTATAATAGGGCATTGGGGATATAGAGATGCCTACAGGGCTGCCTTCAAGTTTTTCATATTCACCCATGCAGGCGCTGTTTTCGTGCTTTTAGGAATAGGCGCCATATTCCTAGTTACAGGCAGCTTAGACATATTTCAAGCTCAATCTGCTTTACTTTCTGTTGATGAAGAACTTGTAAAGTGGATTCTCATATCCTTTACAATAGGATTCGCTGTAAAGATGGCTATCGTGCCAGTTCATATGTGGCTTCCTGATGCGCATTCTGAAGCTCCAGCCCCCATGTCTGCGCTTCTAAGCGGGGTAATTATTAGCGCTGGAGCCTACGCGATTTTAAGGATATCTCTAGAGACGGTTTTCCCCGCACTTATGGCTACAGAGTTCGCAAGTAATTTCCTTCACGGAATGACCATATTTGGGCTATTATCTGCTTTTTTCGGCTCCCTAATTAGCTTAGTTGAAAATGACATCAAGCGTATAATAGCTTACTCAAGCATAGCCCACATGGGATATGTGTTGTTCGGGCTTTCCATGTTTCCATTTCGAGAGGCTCTGACGGGAGCTATCCTCCACCTGGTTACTCATGCTGTAAGTAAGGGCCTCTTGTTCTTAACAGCTGGCGCAGTCATGAAGCAACTTGAAATCAGGGATATTCGAGAGATGGGCGGCTTAGCTGGACAAATGCCAATAACCGCTGTTTCGTCAGCAACAGCTGCTTTAAGTATAGCCGGCATTCCACCCTTTGCATGTTTCATAAGCGAGTTTATCATGTTTACAGGGGCCTTTAAGGCCATAGGCATGGATGGCTTTTACTTAGCCCCTACAGCGTTGATGCTGGTGGCTACTGTTTTATCTCTAGCTTACTCATTAAGACTTTTTAGCTACGTCTTTCTCGGTCAACCGAAGCATGAGAAAATAATGGATGTACCCTTAATGATGAAGATATCAATGCTTTTCCTGGCAGCTACTGTAATATTTTTAGGCATCTGGCCTACACAAGTTATTCACCTCATATTAAGCGCTATACCCGCCTAAAGTCATGGTGACTTAGATGATAACAATCGCAGATGTACTATCCCCAATAACAATCTTCATATTTTCCTCGTTACTGACAATCATTCTCTGTAAATTTACTGAGAAAATGAAGGCAAAGGGTAGAGTGCTCATTGCCCTCTGGTTTCTGGTTATTTTTTCTGCTGCAATATGCGCTGTTTGGAATTTAGCTCTAAAGTATCATGCAAGCTCTCCTACATGCCCCCTCTTGAGTATTACATTAAGTGGTAACGAGTTTGGTATTTTCTCAAGCGCTTTCCTAGTTGATAGTGTTTCAGTTTACCTGACTATAATCTTCACGTTCACCGCTGTAATAGTTACCTTTTATGCATTGTTATGTGTAAACAACAGCGATGGAAATGCAGGCAGATATTATGCGATGATGCTATTTCTAACTGGTTGCGTTATTGGAACGGCTTTTGCCGGCGATTTTCTTACACTTTTCATTTTCTGGGAGATAACTGCAGCCTGTTCAAGTTTCCTATTAATATACGGTAGGACTCCAGAATCAATTCATGCAACACTTAAGTATCTAGTGATGATAATTGTAGCCTCTGCCTTCATCATATATGCCCTCTCAATAATATACGCCATAAGTGGGACTCTTAACTTCTGGGCAGTGAGGCAAATACTAGCAACAATGCAGGATAAGCGTCTTCTCGAAATAGCTTTCCTCTTTATGGCTGCAGGCTACTCTATTGAAGCAGCCATAGTCCCCTTCCATGTATGGCTTCCAGACGCGTACACGGCAGCTCCCGCCTCATCATCAGCTTTTCTTTCAGCCCTTGTTGATCAAGCCAGCTACTATGTGCTTCTAAGGGTTTTGTTGTATATTTTAACCCCCCCAACGGTTCTGCCTTGGGTTCTAATGTTTGCCATCATATCCGCTTTAACTATGGTTATTGGGAATTTATTGGCTCTAGCAGAGATTAATGTTAAACGTTTAATTTCCTATGTGTGTATCGCTGATGTGGGCTATAACCTAGTTGCGATCACAAGTGCCACAGAGCTGGGCATTATGGGAAACCTATACTTTTTCCTCGTAGGTGGGATAACTACAGCCCTTGCCTTTATGCTTGTTGGAATCTTCAATAGCATGGGCTTAGAGACGTTGGAGGATTTTTCAGGAGTAGGCACGCGGATGCCTCTCACGAGCTTGGCAATGCTTTTGGCAGTTTTGTCCTTTGCAGGGGTTCCACCGCTAGCAGGGTTCATCGCTAAGTACATGGTTTTTACATCCGCCCTCAAGGGGAATTTGGCTTGGCTGGCGGTTATAGGTGTTTTAACAAGTGTGATACAGACGGCTTACTTGCTTAGGCTGATAAATTACATGTATGCAAAAAAACCTAGAAATGAAATTAAGATCAAGGAGCCGAAGATCAAGCTTATCCCGGTGCTGATTTTGACATTTGCTTTGATAGTGCTTGGATTATACCCGACCATGGTTCTGGACCTAATATCCCCCATAATTAATGAACTTCAATTAATAATAACGTAAATGTAATTGAAACTCTTTAAATATTAAGTGAGGGTGGCTTCATGCGTGGATTCAGGAAAATAATAGCCTATGATGACCTTAAGCGCCTTGTAATAGATAACGGGTTATGTACCCTATGTGGTGCATGTGAAGCTGCCTGTCCCACCCATGCAATAAGAGTTGAGGAAACCCCACAAAGACTTTACAACTGTTCTGAAAATTTAGATTTATGTCCTATTTGCTATGATATATGCCCTCATACTGATGCCCTTATACGCGAAGCCACTAGATTTGTTTCAGATGCACTTTACAGAAGGGAAAGTTTAGGTTATTATCGTAAAATTTTGCTTGCTCAAGCGACAAGCCCAACTATTAGGGGTTTAACAAGGAGCGCAGGTGTAGTAAATGCTCTACTTAGCTTTGCCTTAGATCGTAAAATAATTGATAGCGCAGTAATAGCTAGGAAATCTCCCCGCTTGATTCTGAAGCTTCAACCATCTATAGGTTTAGTTCCTGACGATATGCTTTCGGCAGTAGACTCAAAGGTTGTACCATGCGCTGTTGCTGAAGCTTTTGGCAGGGCTGTTTATGAATATGGAAGGCATAAGATTGCCTTTGTTGGTATTCCATGCCACATCCTCGCCCTTCGAAAGCTTGAAGCTTGGCAACATAAAATCATAGATAACTTATCAATAACCATAGGCCTATTTTGCCTATGGACTTTCTCATTGGGCGTATTATCAGAGTATTTACTTCACAATTACGGTATTGCTCCAAGCGAGATTGTAAGCATAGATTTAGCACTTGAAGATTACGTGGTAACAACACTAGATAATCGAGTTTTACGCCTTCCTCTATACGAGGTTAAAAATCACATTATGAATAGCTGTAGAACTTGCATGGACTATACAGCAGAATTTGCAGATTTAAGCATAGGCGGCGGAGCCCCCTTAAAGGGCTGGTCTATGGTTATAGTAAGGACTCAGAGGAGTGAGGAATTTCTGGAAAAAGCCGTTAACAGTGGCGTCATCCGCGTTATGGACGTAGATGCCGAGCCTGAAACCCTGGCTCGTGTAATACACTTAGCTACCCGTAAAAAGGAAAGCGCCCTCAAGGACATGGAAGATATGCGAAGTAAAGGCTTACCAATCCCCATGGGGGCTGAGGCACTGGCTAAACCGAGTATAAACGAACTTACCAAACTTGAAAGCATTCGAGTGGAAGAAGTTATGACTAGAGAGGTTCTCACGTTACCCTCTAAGGCGACTGTTTCCGACTTTTTTGATGAAGTGGTTAGATGTCACCACATCGGCTTTCCAGTTCGCAGCCCAAACGGTGAGATTATAGGCGTTGTAACATTGCAGGACGCAATGAAAGTTCCGCCTGACAGACGCAAAAACACCCTTATAGAGGACGTATGCTCAAAAACGGTAATTGCTATTTCACCCCATGCTTCTTTGGCAGAGGCTTTTGATAAAATGACAAAACACGATATTGGGCGCCTTCTAGTGATGGATAGAGATAATCACCTTGTAGGGATAATCACTAGAAGCGATGTAATGAACGCTCTGAGAAGAACTATATAGCATCTCCACATTTTTTAGGCTATTTTTTAGCTTAAATCTAGGTTAAGTTTATAAACGATACAGTTAGATTTCAGACAAAACAAGAAAGGCGGATGTGCTCTGTTATGGAATGGTTCCTAATAGCTCCAATAGCAGGTTTAGCATCAATAGCTTTGGCAGGTTATCTGTACCGCTACGTTACAAACCAAGAAAGCGGTACTGAAAGAATGCGTGAAATAGCCAGCGCCATAAAAGAGGGCGCTAAGGCGTACTTAAGGAGGCAAAACATCACTTTAGCCGCGTTTGTTGCAGTAATGGCGGTTGTCCTAGGCGTCCTTTTCTCCTTCCTCGAGGGCGTTCAAAAAGGCATTAGTGTATCCATAGCCTATGTGATCGGATCCGCATGTAGCACTGCAGCCGCCTACATAGGAATGATGGCTGCTGTAGAGGCTAACGTTAGGACAGCTAATGCAGCGAGACAGGGGTTAAAAAAAGCTTTTCCAGTTGCCTTCTATGGTGGAGCCGTTATGGGTTTATCCATAGTTGGCTTAGGATTCCTGGGAGTAAGCCTCCTCTACTACCTATACAATGTTGTATTTGGCTGGTCATCTATAGATGCAACTAGCGTGGTCTTAGGCTTTAGCTTTGGAGCTAGCGCTCTAGCCCTTTTCGCAAAGGCTGGAGGCGGGATCTATACAAAAACAGCTGATATTAGCGCCGACTTAGTTGGGAAGGTGGAGCTTGGCATTCCTGAAGATGACCCGAGAAACCCAGCTGTAATTGCTGATAATGTGGGTGATAACGTTGGAGACGTCGCCGGCATGGGCGCTGACCTCGTTGACTCTTACATAGCGAGCATAGTCGCTGCAATGATAATTGGCGCCGAGCTAGGAGAAACCGCTTTGGTTTCGCTTCCACTTGTATTCGCAGCCATGGGCCTTTTCGCCTCCATAATAGGCGCCCTTATTGTTAAGTTAAGCATTAAGGGTAATCCTGGTGCAGCCCTGAATAGAGGATCCTTTGCCACCTGGATAATATTCGCTGCGCTACTTCTATTGACTACTTATTACTCAGGGCTGGATGGTGAAAGATGGCTCGGAGTCTTGCTGCCCACCGTGGCTGGTTTAGTAGCAGGGGTGGTTATAGGGTTAACAACAGATTATTTCACTTCAATCGATCGTATGCCTGCCCAGAAAGTTGCTAAAGCCTCCACCACAGGAGCTGCAATAAACATCTTGACAGGATTTTCATATGGTCTGGTTAGCATCGTACCGCCAGTAATAGGCATATGTGCTGCTACAATCGCCGCTTGGTTCCTAGCTGAAGCCTATGGCATAAGCCCATATTATGGGATAGCCATATCCGCTGTGGGAATGCTTGCCACTGTCGGTATGACCATATCTGCTGATGCTTATGGTCCTATATCTGATAACGCTAAGGGAATTGCTGAGCAGTCAGGGCTAAGTGAAGAAGTTATTGAAATCCTAGATAGGCTTGATGCTGCAGGAAATACCTCTAAGGCAATAACTAAAGGCTTTGCTATAGGTGCTGCTGCGTTAACTGTTCTAGCTTTATTCGCTGCTTATGCCCATCGTGTGGATATTGAAATCTTAGACTTAATGAGGCCGGAAACGGTTGTAGGAGTCTTCTTAGGCGGCATGATGCCGCCGCTGCTATCTGCCCTCTTGATACTAGCTGTGGGCAGAAATGCTGAGAGAATGGTTGAAGAAGTTAGACGGCAATTCAAAGAAATTCCTGGGCTTATGGAGGGCAAAGCAAAACCAGATTACGCTAAATGTGTTGATATTGCTACAAAAGGAGCCATTAAAGAGCTTGTGCTACCATGCCTGTTAGCTATAATCGTACCCGTGCTGGTTATCATATTCCTTGGAAAAGAGGCTTTGGCAAGTTTCCTAGCTGGAAGCATAGTCACCGGCATAATCTTCGCACTGTTCATGGCTAACTCTGGAGGTCTATGGGATAACGCCAAGAAGTATATAGAGGCAGGCGCCCATGGAGGCAAGGGCTCTGAAGCTCACAAGGCAGCTGTTATAGGCGATACGGTAGGCGACCCATTCAAGGATACTGCTGGACCATCGCTTAATACGATGATAACCGTTATGTCCTTGGTTGCTGAAGTGTTCGCACCCCTAATAATACTATTAGCCATTTAATCCCCCCTTTTTTGGATTTTCAACCTTAATAACGAGGAAATTATGAATTACGGAGGGAAGTTTATAAATACCGTTTGTTGTTTGTGTGATAATCACTATGTAAAAACTTGAGAGGCGTTTATTATGAGCAAGCCATGGCATGCGATGAGTATCGAGGAAGTTATTAAAGAGCTTGAAACAAGCCCTAAGGGTTTATCCTCTAGCGAGGCTGCAAAAAGACTCCAAAAGCATGGATTTAATGAAATCGTTGAACTTAAAAAGGTAAGCCCGCTACGAATATTCCTTAACCAGTTCAAGGACATTTTCGTTATAATGCTCTTAATTGCCATAGTGCTTTCAGTGGCTATAGGCTACTATAAAAGTACGATTACCCCCGAGAATGGAGGAGGCTTTGACGAATATATTGATGCAATAACTATTGGGGCAATTGTTGCTTTAAACGCCATTGTAGGCTTTGTACAGGAATACCGTTCAGAGAAAGCCATAGAGGCTATGAAGAAACTTACTGCGCCTAAGGCAAGAGTTATCAGGGATGGAAGAGAAGTTATGATACCTGCAAGAGAAGTTGTCCCCGGAGATATAATATTAATCGAAGCTGGGGACAGGATACCCGCTGACGCTAGACTTCTAGAAACCATAGAGCTTAAGACTGAAGAAGCAGCGTTAACGGGGGAGTCTACTCCCATAGATAAGGTTGTAGGACCATTAGATGAGAAAACACCCGTTGCTGACAGAAGAAACATGGTTTTCATGGGAACCCATGCCACTTATGGTCGTGGAAAAGCAGTCGTTGTTGCTACAGGCATGAATACAGAGTTTGGAAAAATCGCCGGCTTAGTGCAAGAGGTGGAGGAGGAAGAAACTCCCCTCCAGCGTAAACTTGAAAATTTTGCTAAGAAGCTTGGAAAAATAATCATCGCCATAGTTATCATAGTCTTCATTCTCGAAATTATTCGCGAAGGCACACACCTTGAAAACATAGTAGAGATGTTTATGACGGCTGTAGCCCTAGCGGTTTCAGCAGTTCCCGAGGGTCTCCCAGCGGTTGTTACTGTATGCTTGGCGCTGGGCGCAAGAGAATTGGCTAGGCGAAACGCCATACTGAGAAGGCTCTCTTCAGCTGAAACACTAGGCTCCACGACAGTAATATGCTCAGATAAAACAGGTACCCTGACTAAAGGCGAAATGACTGTAAGGAAGATTTACTCAAACGGCAAGGTTATAGAGGTTACAGGAGTAGGCTACGAGGCTAAGGGTGAATTCCTTCTTGATGGCAAGCCGATAAACGTTAACGAAGACAATGACGTTGGTCTACTCCTCAGCGCAGCTGCTTTATGTACAAACGCGAGTTATGATGGTGAAAAAGTTATTGGAGACACCACTGAAGGGGCCCTTATAGTAGCAGCTGCTAAAGCCGGGTTGATTAAGGAGGAACTTGAAAAAATCTATCCAAGAATTCGCGAGGTACCGTTTACATCAGAGCGTAAACGCATGACAACAGTGCATAAGGCGCCAGACGGTAAAATATTCGCTTACATGAAAGGCGCTCCAGAAGTTGTTCTTGAACGCTGTAATAGTGTTCTTGTCAATGGCAAGGTCAAGAAATTAACTGAAAAGGAAAAACAGGAAATCCTAAAGGTTAATGAGGCGATGACTAGCGAAGCTCTACGCGTTCTCGGAGTAGCTTTCAAGGAGATTCCAGAAGTATCCAGTAAGCTTGAGGCTGAATACCTTGAGTCTGGATTAACCTTCATCGGATTAATTGGAATGATTGATCCACCTAGGGAAGAGGCGAAAATAGCGGTTAAACGCTGTGAAGAAGCTGGAATAAAAACCATTATGATAACTGGCGATCATAAGCTTACAGCTGTTGCCATAGCTAAGGAACTGGGAATAATTAAGAAGGAAAGTGACTTAGTGCTCACAGGCGTTGAGCTTGACGCTATGAGCGATGAAGAGTTCGAGAAAATAGTTGAAAACGTAGTAGTTTATGCCAGAGTATCTCCTGAACATAAACTCAGGATAGTTAAGGCCCTAAAGAAAAAGGGTCATATCGTAGCCATGACCGGGGATGGCGTAAATGACGCTCCAGCCATTAAACAAGCTGACATAGGAATAGCCATGGGTATAACTGGCACCGACGTCACAAAAGAAGCTGCAGACATGATTCTAGCTGATGATAACTTCGCAACCATCGTAAATGCTGTTGAGGGTGGAAGAATAATTTATGATAACATTAGAAAGTTTACCTTCTTCCTACTTCGATGCAACTTTGACGAACTTGCTGTAATAGGCGTATTTGCGATTTTAGGCCTAGAGCTTCCATTAACTGCCGCCATGATACTGTGGATAAACCTTGTTACAGATGGTGGTCCAGCAATTGCATTAAGCATGGACCCGCCGGTAGATGATGTTATGAAGCGCCCTCCAAGAGACCCTAAGGAGGGCATATTACATGGAAGGCTTGCGTCAATCTTAGCTACCATGGTAACTCAATTCTTGGGCACCGCAGTACTGTTCTACATAGCCTACTACATATGGGGTGAACCATTAGCTGAAGCTCGAACCCTTGCATTTGTTCAAGCTACTCTTCAGGAGCTTGTAGTAGTTTGGAACTGTCGCTCAGAAACCAGAAACGCTTTCAGAGTAGGGTTTACATCCAACAAGTTCCTGCTAATATCCGTGCTCGTCTCTGCAGCGCTAACGGTTATAATACCGTACACTGGCCTATTTGATACAGCCCCGCTGACCCTAACCGACTGGGCTATTGTAATTCCAGTGTCACTATCAGGCTTCCTAATACTGCCTGAAGTATTCTATGGACGTAAAATCTGGAAGTGGCAGTAGTAATCAGCAGAATAGCCTCCAGCATACTTTTTATTTATTTTGTTCCATTCTTACGGGTAAACCCTATTTATTGTTCTTGGGAATGGAATAGCCTCACGGATATGTTTGAGCTTACATATCCACATAACAGTTCTTTCAATTCCAAGCCCAAACCCTGAATGAGGAACCGTGCCATACCTCCTAAGATCCAAATACCACTCGTAAGCCTCCTTAGGTAGACCAAACTCTTCTATCCTTTGCTCGAGAAGTTTAAGCTCGTGGATCCTTTGGCTGCCGCCTATTATTTCACCGTACCCCTCAGGTGCTAGGAGATCTGCGCATAATACAACCTCTGGGTTCTGGGGGTCTGGCTGCATGTAGAAGGCTTTAGCCTTAGCCGGGTATCTATGAACAAAAACGGGCTTCTCAAACTGGAGAGATATATACCTTTCATGAGGGGCTCCTAAGTCTTCTCCCCACTCTATTTGAAAGCCTGCCTTCTGAAGCATGTCAATGGCTTCAGTGTAGCTTATTCTGTCAAATGGTGGCTCAACTTTCTGCAGGGGCGTTATGTCCCTTCCTAGGGTTTCCAACTCTCTTCTTCGCTTTTCAAGAACCCTTTTAACGATATACGTCACCATGTCCTCTTGAAGTTTTAAGTTTTCCTCAAATTCGCAGAAAGCCATTTCAGGCTCAACCATCCAAAACTCTGTTAAATGCCTAGGAGTCTTGGATTTCTCAGCTCTAAAAGTGGGTCCAAAACAGTAAACTTTCCCAAAGGCCGCTATGGCTGCCTCCATATATAGCTGCCCACTCTGCGTTAAGTAGGCCTTATCGCCGAAATATGGGACCTCAAAAAGAGTTGTGGTTCCTTCAACGGCTGCTGGCGTGAATATAGGTGCATCTACAAGTACAAAACCTCTTCCATCAAGAAAGTCTCTACATGCTCTAATAACTTCTGCCCGCACTCGAAGGATTGCTGTCTGCCTAGGGCTCCTTATCCATAAGTGCCTATAGTCCATTAGGAAGTCTACGCCATGCTCCTTTTTAGCCAGGGGGTAATCTCTTTCAGCTTTATGCACTATCTCTAAACTTGTCACCTTAATTTCGTAGCCGCCAGGCGCCCTCTTGTCCTCCTTCACCGTTCCCCTAATTATGATTGATGATTCCTGCGCTAAGTCCTCAACCTCATCATAAATCTTATCTCCAACTTCATTTCTGCGTATAGTTGCCTGTATAATGCCCGTTCCATCTCTAACTATTAGAAACTGTACACCGCCGATAGTTCTTTTATTAAGTAGCCAACCCTTAATTTCCACATCCTTTCCAGCGAATTTTCCATCTAAAATTTCGCTTATATTCATTCTTCAATTCCCTCCAAAACCTTTACGTTATTTAGACAGGATGAACTAAGCGTGTTTTCTGATGTCTTAGGCGTTAAAGTATTCACCCTGCAATTTTGATCCGACATAACATAGCCATATTAAATTTTAAATTTTTTGTTTTTAGAATTCAAATCATCAAATTTTACTAAATAACTCTTAAATCGCTGATGAGATAAGCAGTCTGCTAGAGAAAGCATGAAGAATCAATTAATGAAACTTAAAACTTTAAAGATCTCCCTAATTGCTATATTCAGCGTATTCTTATTAGAGTTCACATTAGGCATTGTAGTGCGCAGCTTGGCTATATTAAGTGATGGTGCCCACGCCCTCTTTGATGTAATCGCGACATTAATTCTATTCCTAGCTGTGAAATCCTCCATGAAGCCTCCTGATGAAGAACACATGTATGGCCATGAAAAGATAGAAACCCTAGGAGGCCTCATCGGCGGTCTCCTCCTCATGGCTACAGCCCTCTTCCTAATGGTGGAATCAATTTTAAGAATTTTCACAGGAACCATTCAAATAGTTAAGGAGCTAGAGTTGGCAGGATTTACAATCATCCTTTACACCTTTGCTATTGATATCTTAAGGATTAAGGTTTTACATGGGGTTGAGGGAGATAGCACTACAATAAAGGCTGGCTTTTATCACGCCTTAGCTGATTTTGGATCAACCCTAATTGCTCTAGTAGGCTTTAGTTTAGCAGTTAGCGGCTTCCCAATGTTTGATGCCTTAGCATCCTTGATTCTATGCTCAGCACTCCTTTACCTAAGTGCTCGCCTTGTTTGGGTTAGTGGGATGGAGCTTAGCGATGCTGCGCCAAAAGGATTGGTGGAGAAAATTAAGAATGAAATAGCATCTACAAAAGGTATTTCAAAAGTCACCCAATTAAAGGTTAGAAAAGCTGGCTCTAAAACATTTGTCGAGTCCACGGTGCTAGCTCCAGACTATTTAAGTTTTGAAGAGTCTCACGCCATCACCTCTGAGATTGAGGACAAATTAAAAAGGTGCATTGGTGATGCTGAAGTTATGGTGCATATCGAACCTTGCCGTGAAAAGTCACTAACCAAGCTTGTTGAGGAAATTGCTACTAAGGTTGAAGGGGTAAGAGAAGTTCATGAAGTAAATGTTGTACAAGCTAATGGTAAGGTGTGTGTTACGCTACATGCAAGCGTTGATCCAAAGACTACCGTGAAAGAAGCGCATAAGTTAGCTGAGGAGATAGAAAAGAGATTAACTGATGAAATGGAGAACATTGGGAATATCGCTGTTCACATTGAGCCATATGATGAGCGGGTGAAGAGGGGGCCGATAGTAAATGATGAGGAGATTCAGCAAGTTATTAAAAAGGCTGTAGAAAATCTAAAGCTGCCTGTAAATGTTAAGTGTATAGCCACTTACGTAGTTCATGGAAAACGCTATATAAACGTTGAATGCAACTTAGCTGGCTATGTTTCAATAAGAGAGGCTCATGAAATAGCTTCAAAGATTGAGGAGTATGTAAGACAGCGTTTTGAAGAAACTATAGTTAATGTACATCTTGAACCAGAATCAGAAGACGTTAAGAAAGGTTGATGTCGCCTATTAGTGTAATGTCCCCTAGCTTATTCATCCTAACTTTAGCTTCAGAGACTGTGTATATTACGTCATCTATGTATAGCGTTCTCTTTACCCACCTAGATGGATCCTGTCTCCCAGATTCCTCTTGGTGGCTTATTCTCCCCTTTAGATCTATTCTATGATCAAGTGTTATCCTGAATATATATGCTCCCTGCCATCTTAAGCCGTCAATGATTGAAACAGGCATAGCCATAATTTCCTTCTGCTTATCGAACAAGAAAGCTTTATGATCTGATAGAGCTAATGTGTCAACCCATTCTCCCTTAATTACGTAACTACTTACCTCAATTGGATTAGCGGTGTTGCTAACGTCAAATATGGATATCCTTAAGTTGTTATTTTCATCCCTACCAATGCCTATTACGTAATTTTCATCATATGGATGCAGGTACCTTGTAAATCCTGGAATCTTTAAGTATCCAAGAACTTTAGGAGCTCTTGGATCTTTAAGATCTATTACGAAAAATGGATCCTTCCACGCTACTGAAGTGGCTAAATAGCATCGGTCACTCATGAATCTCGCCGAGTCTATAGCTTCACCTATAGCGATATTCGTTAAATTACCTATGATATTCATTTTCTCGTCCAGAACATAGATATTGTTCCAAGTTTCCCCACCCTCCCATGTTGTAGTGGCTATCCTGAAGTATCCTTCATATTCATCCATGGAAAATTGATTTATCTCAGTCCCAAGCACCGTGCCTTTCGCCTCAAATTTTAACTGACCTCTATCTATCCTAACCTTAAGTATTGAAGTCTGATTTGGTTTATCATGAAAGGTTATGTAAAGGTTCTCCCTCGAGGCGTAGAGGCTGCCCGTTTCACCCATCATAACGGTTAGGACATTTGGCTCTTCTCTTTTATTAGCTATATTAATGGCTGTGATACTTGTAAATATGTAGGATCTATCTGAAGCATTTGGAAAGTAGTATATTTGCTCAGGTCTAACCTCCATAACCTCACGATCTTTGTATATCTTTGGAAGTATTACAGTGTCGTAGATCACATATGCCGGTTGACCAACCACCACATAAATGTACTCATCCACCATCCTTGAACCGAAGTATCTTCCAGTAATTGTAAAGTTCCTCTCTAAGGTAGGCTTCGTTTTATCTGATATGTCATATACGTAGATTGTTGTGAAAACATTTTCAGCGTAATAGGATGTAAATCGTGGTATTAAACCATAATACGTGCTGCCTAAAACCGCGATTTTTCCTCCATTGCTACTAATAAATATTCCAATTGGATTAATGTTTTCCTTAAACGTTATCTTTGAGAGAATGCGAGCTTCCCTTGGCGGGTAAGCCTTCAATATGAATACCGTGTTGTTGGCAATAGCATAAATGTGCTCTCCATCCGTCTTAACAATATCGTCTTCATCTACCCCTGCAACTTGTATATTCGTGGTGGAATACTCTAAATTTACCCTCAGCTGGTATGCTTCAAAATTGGACCATACAATTATAGGCGGGTTTGATGATTTCTCAATTATGAAATTTCGAATTTCCTCATATGTTTTAAAGGTCTTTAAAAATTTGGGTTCTTCCCTCCACTCTATTAAGCTGGTTGGTAGAGCTCCAAGGTTATAACATAGTGCGCTTATGGTAATGGCTAAGAGAATTGCAGCTAATGCGTATAATTGGGCTCGTCTTTTTATTTCTCTTTGCATTTCACATCACCAATTTCCTTAAGGATTTTCAGGTATTTTATACCACTCTTTAGTACAAGTCATCTGTTCGTTAGAACGGCTTCATTGACCATATTCGCATAGTTTCATACCAGAATATAGCCGTGGCTGCCAAGCCAAATACCATTATGAATAAGCTTTCACGTGTGAAGCTTTGCATGATAAGTATAAAGTATAATATCAAAAGGGTTGTTGAGAAAATTGCATAAAAGAGGTATCTTGGAAATAGCATTCTTCCAAGTTTAACGAAGTGGCGTAAAATTCCTATTTTAACCTCTTCGACAAGTACGTAATGGCCTCCAACATCCTGTTTTGCTACAAGACCCAATTCTCGGAGCTGCTCAAGATGATGTTGAGCCACACTTGGGCTACTAAAGCGTAGAGCTTTTTGAACTTCACGTACACTCATTGGTCTTCCATTCTTTAGTAATAACCAATAAACCTTCCAAGCGTTTCCTCGAAGGGAATACTCAAGCTTTTCCTCATCTATGTCCAATTTAGAATCCACACACTTTTAGTTTAATAAGTATCTCACTTAGTATTTAATTCCATACCTTGGAACGTCTTCCTCGGTCTCGTTTTATCAACCTAAGCTACCCAATAGAAATGCCAGTAATCCCGTGAAGAACCATGCTAAAACTTGATTCTTAACTTTCTTAGCGTTTTCTCTGGAGGGATTCTCTAGCAATATTATTGATGAGATTACCAATCCAAGGTTTGTGATGGCAACTAGTGGTATAAACCATGAAGAGACTAACCCTAGAAACCAGGGTAGCGGTGTTAGTGCTACAGCAAGTAAATAGAAAGTGACAGCGATAACTGCCGTTTTTCTCTCACCTAACATCACAGCTAATGTTTTAACATTGCGAATTTTATCCCCCTCGACATCTGCAATGCCTTTTGTTATTTCCCTGCCGGTGTTAGCGAGGAAAACCATGGATGCAAAAATCCATGTTTTAATGGGGACAGCATTTTCCACTATGAGACTGCCATATAAAAATGGAGCTGTGACACAGGCACTTACAAGGAGGTTTCCAAAGAATCCTGTTTTCTTTCCATAAGTGACATAAATTATCGAGATTAGTAGAAAGTAGGTGGCGGTGAATAGGCATAAGAAATTGCTTGGGTTTGTTAGAAATGCTGAAATAAGTCCATAAATTGCGAGTATTAAAGCAAAAATTAAAGCTTCTAACGGTTTAACAGCCCCGCTTGGAATAGGACGTTTTGGCTCATTTATAGCGTCTATCTCCCTATCGTAGTAATCATTTATAGCCATTGATGCGGCTGTAAGCAAAAAAGCTGTTGAAAATCCAAAAGCTAAACCGTGTGCATAATCATTTAGCATATACGACTTTGTTAGAGCTGCTCCGACAATAACAGCAAACCCCATCATGGCACAATTTATGGGACGCATTAAACGTATTAAACCTAAGATCTTACCCATTCTAGACCCCAGCTTTATCACCATATAAGCAGCAGTGTTCGTTAATAAAGCCAAACCCTTCAAATTAAAGTTTAATGCTCTCTATAGCAAAAATTAACAATAGCCTTTGAGATGCGGTTTATAGAAACAGAAGTATACCTTTTAAGCTTTAAACCATTCAAATATTAAGTACTTAATGTCTTTTCTTTGGCTGTCGGTGACAGCTATTATGAATCTTTTACGTACCGTGGTTGCAAGTCTCCCTGCTTTAACAATGTCTGTAGCTGTTATTTCTGCGTCAGCCCTCTTAACAGAAACCATGTATGGCGCATGTTCTAAACCTGGGCCGTACCTATAGACTGCGAAGTCGCATCCAAACTTTATACCAGGGGTTACTATAAAGCCTCTCTCTCGAAGATCTCTATAAACAGCATATTTATCATCAAACTCTTCGTATAGTTTTCGAGCTTTCTGCCTAAGCTCTTTAAGCCCTATCTTTCTTTTCTCTTTCCCTTCATAAATCATTATCATGTCTTTTTCAGCTAGATATAGTCCCTCCATTAAGTCTAGGATTAGTGGCACGTTAAACTCTGGTATTTTAGGTTTCGGTATGCCGAGGGGTTTCCCATAAAAACCCATTTTATAAAGTTCTGACCCCTCGCTAGGCTCCCACACGACAAGAAAATTCTCAATAAACTCTACTGGTATCTTTTTAGACATGAGCTTCTGGCTCCCTACATCACAAATGATAATACTCTAGCGGCGTCAGCGGCGTCTTCAGCTTTATCAGCTGAATCCTCAAGAAGTTGTATTATATCTCTTAATAAGAGTAGTGTTGGTATGTCAAGGTTGCTTGTTAAGATTTTTATGTCCAAGTTTCTGTATACTTCGTCTACCTTTTGTTCAGCTAACTCAACTTCACTAGCCATTACAAGGGCTTTGGCTGAGCCATACGCCAGAACCATTAAAACTTCTCTAAGTTTCAATACGGTCTCTAACACCGCTTCAGCCAGCTTTAGAATGTTCTCCTTTATCTCCTTTGGAACCTTCCACCCGTGATCTATAAGTTGCATTAAGCGGAAAGCCATTCCTTCAATAAAGTCCGCTATCTCACTCGTTAGATTAGCAAAGCGTAGGAAATCCTCTCTACTTAATAGTATGGCTCCTATTTCAGCGAGTTCCTGTGAAAGCATCCGCCTAGTGTTATCTACCTCTACTTCTCCAGCTCTTATCTCATTGTAAATCTGCTTTGCCCTGTTGCTGTCATTATTTAAGAAGCATTCAATTATTTGAGGAGCTCTCCTAGTTAGCTCCACAACCTTTCTTAAGTGTTCTTGGCAAATTGTTAAAGCTCTCCTCTTAACGCGTTCCTCAGTTTCTGTAGGTAGTACCAAGCTTTCTCCCACCACAGAACCTAATGTTTTCCCGCCTTCCAGAAATAATATGAATCATCATTAAAAAGCTAACGAAGTAAAGACTTAGGAAACTAGGTATCCCATTTCCTCAAACTCTATTTTTTTACGGAAATACTTGTTTAACAATTCTGGAAGGGCACTTATTTGATTTCTAACTTGCCGCCACGTGTCACGGTCCCGAATTGTTACACTATCGTCTTTTAGAGTTTCATAATCCACCGTTATTCCTAGGGGTATGCCGATTTCATCCGCTCTAGCATATCTCCTCCCTATGGAACCTGCATCATCATATTCAACTGAGAAGCCTTCCTTAATCAACATATTAGCGACTTCAAGCGCTTTTTCTGGCAATCCGTCTCTGTTTACCAATGGATAAACCCCCACTTGTATTGGCGCTATGTCTCTTGGTATGCTAAGAATCACTCTATCTTCCTTCTTGCGGTATGCGTACTCCAACGTAACGTAGAAAAGCCTATCTGAACCAAAACTTGGCTCTACAACGTGGGGTATAAAACGTTTCCCAGCCTCTTTAACAACTTCTCTAGCGACTTCAATATGCTCCGGTAATATCTTATATTTTCCAAGCATGAAGTATCCTTTTTCTTTTATCTCCCTTTCAACATCCTCTGGGTTTACTCTGGAAAGCATTTCCGCAATCTTTTGGGCTTCTTCCTTAAATATTGGCCCAAGTTTAGTCATTACGGGCTTAATTATAACTCTTTCAACTTCTACAGGCTTTTCATATTCCTTAAAAACCCTGGTATCTACACCACTATATTGCATGTGTCTCCTTAAATCATAATCAGTTCTGTAAGCGTGGCCTGAAACCTCAACCCAGCCCCAGCGGTCAACATACACCTCTTGGTCGAAGCTTTGTTTAGAATAATGCGCCCGCTCCCATGGTAGCTTTTCTATAAACCTTTGCCTATCCTCAGGAACGCCTAACTCAACTAGAAGCCTTTTAGCAAAAGCCATAAACACTGCTTGCCATGGAACGCCGATATATTTAAGCTCCAGTGCTTCTTTAACTGTAACTTCAGTGATTTCCTCGGATCCTTTAAGCCTAGTTTCGGCTAAAAGTAGCCGCAACTTCTCATCTTTAACATCATTCAAAACAGGACAATACTGCTCCTCTGGATCGAAGAAGAACTCTATGTCGATTATTGTAAATTCCCTCAGCCTGATTAATCCCTGCCTAGGAGAAATCTCATTTCTGAGGGCATGTCCAATTTGCATAACGCCAAAGGGCAACTTCCCCCTTGCAACTTCATATAACCGTTTAAACTCCACAAAAACGCCTTGAGCAGCTTCAGGGCGTCCATAACCAACGGCATCCGAGTATGGTCCAATTCTAGTTTCAAACATAGTTAAGAAATACTGAGGCTCATTGAATTCCCCGCCACATTCCGGGCACCTAATGTCACGGCTTTCAACAATTTTTTTTATCTCTTCTAGCCTCATTTTCTCAGCTTCAGTAGCACTGATTTTCGCCACCTCTTCAAGTAAGTGGTCTGCGCGGAACTTCCTCTTGCACTTTGAGCACTCTAACATAGGCTCCTTGAAATTCTCAACATGGCCAGATGCCTCAAATACTTTAGCTGGCGCAATAATAGGTCCTTCAATTTCCATTATGCCAAGCCTATTTACGAATATTTCCCTAACCTTATCCTCTATCTTGCGTTTTAACCTAGCTCCTAACGGTCCATAAGTAATGAATCCACCCACACCTCCATACATTTCATAAGCTTGCCAGAAGAATCCTCGCCTCTTAGCTAACTCACTTATTATTGTAAATTTGTCCTCTTTCATTCCCGTCTCCCGCTTTAGCTTATTCTTAAACTCTCATTGTAAGTTTGAAAGTTTCTATACTTCCCGCATAATAAGTTTTAAGCAGGGCTGTCGCTAAATTCCATGTTACCAAATTTATATTTGGGTTTTCTCCGCAATTTTAACCGATTTAATTCTGCCACTCCCATTTAACTCAAACTCAATCAGAGCTCTATCTGTCGAATTATTTTTGCTATTGAATTCTTTTCCGCATTTCCCGCATTGAATATCTGATTCCATCTCCATGACGTACCATGAGGCTTCTGCATAATAGCTTCCACACACTGGGCATCTTATAATTGATACGTCAAGCCAGGCTCTCATAGAATTACCCTAAATTTAATTTTTAAATGGGCTTATATAATGTCGTAGTTGAATGTTTGTTGTGACGTATTCTCTACGTTGACTCATTTAATTTCTGAATAATTCTGTTCTTTATCCCTGTGCTAGCCATTTTTTCCTTTAATCTTTCTATAGTTTCGACAGGCGTAGGATCGATTCCTCTGAGAATAGCTAAGTATACGCTTGTAAAATCTCCTATAATAATTGTTGAAAGCATCTTTGTTAATCTACATTTCCCTCTACTCCAAATTTCATGAATCCCGCCTAGCTTATCGGCTATAATTTCTTTAGTTGCCTCTATGCGGTATCGAATTTCCTCCGGCTCTTCAGAATCCCTGATTATTACAGCTGAGAAGCGGTCAAACTCCATTCCTTCCCATCCTACAACCTCGTTATGATCCAGTTCAGGAAAAACATCCCATTTAGAAGGAACCTTACTATTTTCATTAAATTGCTGCTTTAGACGCTGTGCTACAGAGCGGTAATATCCAAATCCATAGAAGACCGGAACTTTGCCATAAAGCTCTACAGCTAATTTCTTACTAAAACATTCTTCTACCGGTTTTTCTGGCATGTTCTCCTCACATATTTTCCTCATAACCTCTATAGCTTCATTTAACTCCAAGTCTATGTTCGATGCTAATCCTATCTTGACAACATATGTTAGCATTGGTGTTAGTAAGTATGGTAATGCTGCTCGCGGCGGAATTTCTGATGGAATCTTAATATGTGGTATCCCCATTTTCTCGGCGAAGCTGATTAATGTGCCGCCGGAGCCTATACATACTACCCTGCATTTCTTCTTTACAGCATTAAGAAACGCACTTAATGTTTCCTCGGTTTCTCCAGAATAACTTACCGCAAATACGAGGGTTTTATTATTCGCATATGCAGGAAGACTATAGCCCCTACACACATCTATTGGGACCTCTATTGTATCCCATCCCCAATCCTTTAGGATTTCACCACCAATGGCGGATCCACCCATCCCAGTTACTATTATGGCTTCAGGTTTAGGATATACTACTTCAAGCTTTTGAGATAACCTATATGCCTGCTCATAGTGTCTCGGTGCTTCAATGCAGAATGAAAGCATTCCGCTCTTATCTATCTTCTTAATTTCATTTACCTCGTTTAGGTTTAACAATTTGGAATACCCGTTCGATAGCCTCATGCTCCTCTATTAATTTCTAAAGGTATAAATCATTAATCAAACTTATGAAGGTGAATAAATGTCGCGTAAAAAAATTTCAATAGCTATCCCTGCCTCAGTGATTTCAGACACGCCCCATTTAAGGGAGAAAACCTCAAAAATCGGATTAATTGGTCGAGCTGCCGCCATATTTGGTGTAGGTGAAATAGTTATTTATCGAGATGAGCCTAATCGCGATCAACGCTTTGAAGCAAATTTAATTGCTACACTGCTTAATTATATGGAAACCCCCCAATACCTGCGTAAAAGGCTCTTTAAGCTTAAGCCGGAACTTAAATATGCTGGCATTCTGCCACCTCTTCGAACCCCCCATCATCCATTAGGGCGAAAAATAACTGATTTAAAAGTTGGAGAGTACAGAGAAGGCGTTACAATAGCCACGTCTAAAGTTGGCACGTTGGTTGATGTCGGCGTGGAGAAGCCTGCAATAATCCCTGAAACTCGCCTACAGCCCGGTAAACGGGTAACTGTAAGAATTACATATGTCAACAATAAAATGTTAACAGCTATTCTCGCTGATCCAAAAGAAGTACCTGTGTATTGGGGCTATAAGGTCACCGTGCTTGATGGTTATCTTGCTGATCTTTTAAAAAACAGGTCATACGACTTAAAAATAGCTACCTCTAGACGTGGTAGGATATTTAATGAAGTGATGGAGACTATGGCTTTAAAGTGGAAACATTCTAAAACACCCTTAATTCTTTTTGGCGCCCCAACCCGTGGGCTTTATGAAATAGCTGAGCAAGAAGGCTTCAAATTAGATGAGAATGTAGATTTTACTGTAAACATGATTCCTGGACAGTGTACTGAAACGGTGCGAACTGAAGAGGCGATTCTGGCTTCTCTGGCAATTTTTAACATCTTTTTTGGTTTTAGCTTAAGCTAAAACATTACTTAGGCTTATTGCTCATCTTCCTAGGAGGCAATTCATTCTGCCATTTAGCTTTAATTGGATCATATCGGTCGAAGAATATGTTGCTCCCCCTTATGGATATGGGTATGCCAAAAACCACATCGCCTTCTATCATTTTTAAATCCTGAGCTGCCCTTCCAACAGTATACATAACTCGGTTATCCACATTTAGAAGACTTGCCATTTTTACAGCTGAACCTATTGCTATACCCAAGTCTATAAGCCTTAAAATACGCTGCGTTTCATCAGCATTAGCATCGATTTTCACTCCAATCAAAACCACAGCGTCAGCATTTCTAACATTCATCACCTGCTTTTGTACGCGCTCTTGTGGAATAGGTAGAGAAGGCGACTCCATCATTCTATCTGCTAATCTATCCTTATCCTCACCTGTTACGATCGCAGCTATAATATTATCTACTCCCATAGCCTTTGGAGCGGTCCTTGCAGAAGCAACCATTAAATTAGCCACAGTTAAAGCAGCATTAAATTCAGCCTCATCTGAATTTATTACAGTCACGTAACTATTCCCCCAAGCCTGATTTTGACGATAATGCACCCTTAAATAATTAGCGCAGGACCATTTAATTTTCAGTTTTAAAGCTCATCATCTGGTATAACTTTTATGCCGTTCTTTTTAAGTAGGGTCGTTGTTACACCATCTCCCCTTGTTAACTTACCTGTAAATGTCCCATCGAAAATTCGGCCACAACCACAAGATGGGCTTCCCTGCTTTAAAATTGCCTCCTTTATGCCCATCAGTTTCGCTAGCATTAATACTTGCTCTGCGCCTCTTTGAAAGTTTTCCGTAACATCTTTACCAGATTTTGTTAGAACTCTTCCATTTCTTATTTCAGCTGGCTCCCTTGGAGTAGGTAGACCACCGAGTTGCTCAGGGCAAATAGGGATTAAAACCTCTTCTTTAAGGAGATTTACGACCCTATCGTTAAGTGAATGGCCACCATCATATCGGCACTTTAAACCCAGCAGGCATGCGCTGCATAGTTTCATAATTAACTAAAAAAGATGTTTCAGGGTTTAAATTTTAACCTAAAAATCTGTATGGGGGAAGTATTTGGAGAAATTTAAAAAGGAGTGTTTTCAGCCGAAGAGTGCTCCAAGTCCTTCCAGGGCTGCTTCTTCTCTTGCCTTTTCTTCCTCTTCCTTTTTCTTCTTTTCCTCTTCCTTTGGTTTTGCTTCAGCGCCTGTTGTAGGTGTTGGTGCCGCAGCTACTGGAGCAGCCATCATGGTTGAAGCAGACTTAATTACTTCATCTATGTTTATTTCGGATAAAGCTGCAACTAGCGCCTTAACCCTTACGGCGTCGACATTTATGCCTGCTGCTGAAAGCACCCGCGTTAGGTTTTCCTCATTTATCTCTTTTCCAGCCCTGTGAAGTAACATTGCAGCATATACATATTCCATTCACTTCACCTCTCTACCCAATTATTTTAACTAGCATCTCCTTATTTTGCTTCTTCCAAATTAGGGATTCTCATACTTAAACTTAACATTTCAGCATGGGCCCTTAAGATGAGGTCTTTAATGGTTTCCTTAGTTGGTATCGCAGCGCCTATGGCTAAGGCACGGGCTTCTCTATAAGCGATCTGGACTAGCATTTGTACATTTTCCCTAGTTGGGTAAGCTACGCCCACTGAAAGTTTAAAGGCCTCCACATGAGCGTTTTCAACATCCTTCCTTACTTTTTCAATATCTACCTTAAGCTGGCTGCCTTCTATTATTAAGCCATCAAGGTATACAGCCTTTAGCGATAATCCTGCTTCAACAGCTTTAATTCCAAGCTTAGCAAGAACGCTCGCTAACTTTTCAGATATTACCTCGCCCTTACGGGCTACTAAGGTATCCTTGCTTATCCAGACGCTCCCCGACTCTATCCTCGTCGGTAGACCAACAGCATTTAATTGACTTATAATTGGTCCAGGAGGTATGCCTGTGTTGCCCGCTGGAACTATTACGTCAAAGGAGGCTACATCTCCCGCTTTTGCTATAAGTTTAACTTTTCCCCGCTCGAGGAGTAGAGCTAGCTTAAATGGATTCATGTTAGTGAAAAGATAAACGTTTTGTCCAGTTATGTATCTAAGTAATTCCCTTGATTCAGGCTTGTCAGCGCACTTTTCTAAGGCTTTCTTCATTAAAGTATTCTTTATCACCCTGATGTAAACTTCAGATCCAAACTTTTTCTTGAATTCTTGGAGTTGAGACGCCCTCACTTTCTGCAAATCTGCTATGGCCAACACTCTATATTTTCCTAGGAGCCCTATTACCTCTTCAACTTGTTTTGCTTTTTGCATTAAAACCTGTTGGGATGGCAGATTCGTCTCCTCCTTCACATTCTTACCTTTGCTGGTGAACCCATCGTGGTTTTAATATAAATTGACTTAATGTTTTTTACACCTTTCTCCAGCTTACTTTCTATGGCGTTTATAACGGCGCTTATGTTTTCAGCTATCTCATCATCGCTCATGTTTTCTGTTCCAATGCGGCACTGTATAACTGGCTGATTTCGCATCCTAATGCTAACAGTCCTACGGTACTTATTTAGTAATGCTTCTAGGTCTGCTGTTGGCGGTATGGGCACAGGTCTTTTACCTCTAGGACCGAGGAAGGCGCCTAAAACTTTACCAACAAGGGGCATAAGTGGAGCCTCTACAAGAAAGAAATCATACTCATTTGCTATTTTCCTAAGCTCCTTCTTATTTCCAGCTAGAGCTTCAAGCTCAGGTCGATCCATAACCATATCCGCTTTCGCCTTTTTAGCCTTTAAGGCAACTTCTCCGGTCGCGATGACGCATATTTTGCTTGTTTTTTCCTTTGGAGGGTTTGGAATTTCAATATCTTCCTGAATTCTGCTTTGAGAGGACTTCATATCTATGTCTTTTAGGCTTAAGATAAGCTCTACTGACTGTATGAAGTTTCTTTTTTTACTCTTCTCTTTAGCTTCTTTAACCGCTGCAAGTATTGCTTTCTTTTCTATTGGCATTTAAAGGGCCCCGCGCCATTCATGGATGAGAAAGCCATTATAAAAATGTTCTCTTCAGTCTTCACTTTCAGTTAATATTTTGTCGTATACACCTTCATCTATTTCCCTAATAATTTCCCTTGGATCCTTGCCTTCAACCGTAACGCCCATACTTACGCAGGTTCCTAGAATCTCTTTTACCGCGTTCTTTAAGGACTTAGCTAGTAACTCTGGACGTTTTATTTTTGCAATTCGTATAGCTTGCTGAATGGTTAAATTTCCAACTTTATCCTGCTTAGGATTTCCTGAACCCTTCTCTATTTTAAGCTCACTTATGATAAGCGCTGAAGTCGTTGGAGTTCCAACAGCCACCTCGAACTCCTTAGTTTCAACGTCAACGGTAACTTTAACGGGCACCTTCATTCCAGAAAATTCCTTAGTAAGCTCATTTATTTTGTTTACAACAGCCATGACGTTTACGCCTAAAGGTCCTAAAGCTGGCCCTAGGGGCGGACCTGCCGTAGCCTGTCCACCATTTACAAGCAATTCTACAACTTTTTTCTCACCCACTCTAACCGCCTCCTTCACTTTTTGCCTTTTCAACAAGCTTCACGTAATCTGAATGAACTGTTATCGGCATAATGAAAGTTGCTTCTAAAAGCTCAAGGGTTACTTCCTCTTTATCCCTATCCACACGAGTTATTTTGGCGCGCATACCCTTAAATGGCCCACCTATAATTTCAACTATGTCGTTTTCGCTAAGCTCTTCTATAACCGGCTTACGTACGATATACTTCTCAATTTCAGAAAAGTTAACGAAATCTGGAACTCTAGATCTTATGTGCCTGACGCCTGCTATGGCTTGTTCCACCATATGGGGTCCTTCAGCCTCCATAAATATGTAACCCTTCAACGCCTCTGGAACAAGGATGGCCTTTATCGGAATGTTATGCATCTCTATCCTTGCAGCTAAAAGCCTAGCTACGTTTCTCTCCTGCCCTGTTGTGACTCTTACAGCAAATATCTTCGTTGGCTTTTTCTCCAAGTTCATCATCCTCCACAGCCTATGGTATTGCACTTGTTAACATCTTTATTACAAAACCTATGAGGCCCACCACGCTTATCCCTAGGAAGCATATTCTTATTGATAACCGTAATTCATCTCGTCCAGGCTTAACCGCTAACTTCAGGACCCGTGCACATTGAGATAGGAAACCTCTTAACCCCATTTTATATACCACAAGTTGTGTTCTCTAAACAACACAAATTTATAAATTAACTTTTCTATTCAGCCTAGGTTGTTTTTGTTTAAAACTTTTCAAAATGATTAGTTATGAGCGTGTTAAGCCTTTACTATACTTAAGCCAATTTTTTCAAGACATTCAACTATTTGATGCTTATATAATCCCTGAATTCCTTTCCAATCTAGTACTGCAATTCTAACCTTTTCCCTAGTTCTATCAACACACTGCCTTATGATGTCCGCATCTATCCATTGAAGAGCATATTTTGGTATAATGTGGCCAAAGGCTATATCTTCCTCAATAGCCTTCCTCGTGAACTTTATATTATAGTGAGGGCCACCTATGCCCAGCGCTGGTTGACCTTTTTCTTCGTTAAAACCTAATATTGATTCAATAACTGCTTGAGCTACAACCATAGCAGCTTGTTCATCCCTCCAATTTTCAGGAGAACTCCCCAATTCAGCAAACATTGCTGGGACATCAAGTGATGGACCATGATGGGTGCATTCATATGAAACCTCATATTCCAAGTTTTCCTCGATAACGAGCCTATTCATAGCTTTTAGGGCTGCTTTCATAGCGAAAGCTGGGGCTATTGAAACTCTCCTAGGTTCTCCACCAAGTTCTGCACTTCCAAGGTTTCCAGGTACATGTACTGATAGGGTGGGAATACCACTTAAGCTGCTGTGTCTCGAGACGAAAATTATCATCTCAGGCTTTGGAATAACATCCGTAATATGCTGAGCATAAATTAGCTCCTCATTCAATGTTATAAGCAATACTTCCCTACTTTCAACCTCAGCCCTATAAACAGGATTTCCTTCAATTACTTTGGGAACCTCCTTAAATGGATAGTTTCGCAGGATGCTTTTGGCGATGTTTATGCTTGCCTGATCCTTAATAGATGATGCTATGACTATTGTGTCCATAGGGGAATAAAGGTAGTTTGTTGAAGAAATTATTTTTCCATAAACTTTAACTTTTCATGATTATTTAACATCTCTGTGCTTAGGTTGAGGGTGGAATAAATGCATTTACTCAATTTTAAGAACCTATCAAGTCAAGAGCTTTTAGAACTGATTGACAAGGCTATAGAGGTTAAATATAACCCTGAAAAATACCGAAAAGCCTTAGATGGCATGTCTCTGGCGATGATATTCCAGAAAACCTCAACTAGAACAAGAGTCTCCTTCGAAGTAGCTATGACTCAAATGGGTGGTCACGCCATTTACATCGACTGGAGAACAACAAATTTCACCATCGCAGACATATACGATGAGACTCAATATCTTTCTAGAAATGTTGACTGCATAATGGCTAGACTACTTAGACATGCAGACCTACAAGTTATGGCTAAAGCATCAAAAGTTCCCGTAATTAATGGATGTGACGAGAAATATCACCCAAGCCAGGTTATAGCCGACTTAATGACCATTAAGGAGAAGATGGGACGCCTAAAAGGGGTTAAACTCGTCTATATAGGAGTTCATAATAATGTGTGCAATTCGCTTATTGAAGGCTGTACAAAAGTGGGCGTCAAAATTACAACAGTAACTCCAATTTTTAACGAACACAGCAGAGATGATGAACTCCTCGAGGAAGCTAGGAAAACAGGGTTGTGGACCACAACTTTAGATGTCAGAGAGGCTGTTAAAGACGCAGACTTCGTTTATACTGATACATGGGTTGACATGGAGTTCTTCCTAGACCCAAAATATGCTGAGGAAAAAGAAAGACGCATTAAGCTTATGATGCCATATCAAGTAAATAGGGATTTGTTGAAGGATAGTAACGCCTACATCATGCATGATATGCCTATCCATAGGGGCTATGAAATTTCTGCAGACATGATAGAAGACCCTAGATCTATAATATATGAGCAAAGCGAGAACCGCCTATATTCAGCAAAAGCCATTCTAATGAAAGTGCTTGGTTGACTTCTCAATTTATTCTTGAAAGCTTGGTTAAACTCCAAAAAGTTTATATAATAAACTTAATTGGAGAAGAGCCTAGAGGATAGAAAGTATATGCATGGTCGGCTGTCATCTGTACAGCTGACCTCGAAATTCGACGATAATGTTGGGTGTTCCATATGGGCATCCACATTATCGCCGAATTTCGAGGAGTGGATCCAAGCAAGATTTCCCGTGTGGAAGTCCTTCGCCCAATTTTGGATAGCATAGTTGCTAAATCTGGATTGCATGTTGTTTCTTCAAGTTTTCATCAATTCCAGCCTTATGGTGTTTCTGCCATTTACCTTTTGAGTGAATCTCACTTTAGTGTTCATACATGGCCCGAGTATAGGTACATGGCTTTGGATATTTTCACCTGTGGAGATGATGAGCCTGCTTTAAAGGCTTTTCAGTTACTATTAGAAGAGTTTAAACCTGAAGCTGTTGAAAAGCGTATTATAAGGAGGGATATCTTTGTTGGGGAGAATTGAATCACGAATCATAACAGCTCTCGCATATAAGGGTAGAAGCATTTGGGAGCTTCTTGATATCTCCAATTGTCCCCTTAAAGACTTCATTAATGTCTTAAGGAAGCTTATAGATGATGGTCTGATAGCTATTGATGGTGGTGCTTTCTATTTAACAGAGAAGGGCAAGCGTAGTGTTAACCCTGAATCTCTGAAAATTGAGACGAGAATATGCCCCAATTGTGCTGGAAAGCGAGTAATAGCTGAGGGAAGGTTTAAAGAGATTCTTGAAGATTTTAAACGCATATCCTCAAATAGGCCAACTCCCACCCTTGAATACTTCCAAGGTTACATGCTTGAGGAAGACGTCATTGCGAGAACTGCCTTAATGCATTACTACCATGACCTTGATGGGAAATCAATTGTAATGATAGGCGATGATGACCTCTTAAGTGTTGCATTAGCTTTAACGAGACTTCCGTCTCGAATAGTGGTACTGGATATAGATTCACGCCTAGGCGAATTCTTGGAAAAAGTAAATGGGGAATATGGATTTTCAATAGAGTTCATACGGTATAACGTCGCTGACCCCCTGCCTGAATCACTGCGTGGTCAATTTGACGTCTTCTCCTCTGAACCTCTTGAAACCCTATCCGGGCTTCGAGCCTTTATAAGTAGGGGTGTCGCCTGTCTAAAGGAGAATGGTGTAGGCTATTTCGGATTAACCCATTATGAAGCATCCCATAAAAAGTGGCTTGCTGTTCAGAAGCTTTTATCCAGAATGAATTGTGTGATAACAGATATAATACAAGGATTTTCAGTATATCCCATGGATTATGGATGTGACGCAAACTATGAAGCTTTTGTTAAATATATAGGATTCGAAGTCGGCAGGAATCCTGGAGTAAACTGGTATAAATCAGCCCTTTTCCGGTTTGAAGTTCTCGGAAAACCAAAACTCATTTTGAAGCCTGATAAACCTATGCGTATCCAATCCATCGACAAAAGCGAAGACATAACCCATCCTGCCCTTTACAAAAATATGACTAAGTAACTAAGTAAAAGATTTACTTTAATATCATGTTAACGAATTTCTCCGGCTTAAACTCCTCTAAGTCTTCATACTTTTGCCCAACACCTACAAACAATATTGGTTTCTTAGTTACATATGTAACGCTTATGGCTGAACCACCTTTAACATCTGCATCAACCTTCGTGAGTATAATTGCGTCTATTCCAATACTTTTGTGAAATTCCTCAGCTTGCATTACTGCATCATTTCCCGTTAAGGAGTCAATAGTTAAAATAGTTAGATCCGGCTTCACAACCCTCTTTATTTTTGCCAGTTCATCCATCAAATTCCTGTTTGTCTGCATTCTGCCCGCAGTATCAATCAATACCACGTGTATGCCATTAGCTTTTGCATGGTTAATTGCGTCATAAGCTACTGCTGCGGGATCTGCACCGTAATTATGTCTTATCATGCGTATGCCTAATTTCTTTGCGTGGGTTTCAAGCTGTTCTATTGATCCAGCTCTATAAGTATCGCTGCACGCCATCACCACTGTGTAATCTCTAGACATTAAGAATCTTGCAACCTTAGCTATGGTTGTAGTTTTTCCAGTGCCATTTATTCCAACAAAAAGTATTGTAAATGGCTCTTTCTTTTTGCGTTTTTCATCTATGCTCCTCAGGAAATCTACTCTTCTCTCATTTGTAAGCATAATCTCTAAGAGTATTTCTTTAAGAGCTCGCTTAACGATCTTCTTCTTGTCCTCCGTCCTCTTGACTTGAACTCCCTCTAGACGTTTTTCCAGTTCACTACATATGCGATCAGCTACTTGAAGGGCTACATCATTTTCAACAAGTTCAAGCTTAAATTCTGAAAGTATTGGCTGCAGGTTTTCCGCTTTAAGTTCCGTTGTCGTAATTTTGTTTATTAAGCCGCTTAATCCCTTTTTAAGCCTATCAAACATTCTATTTATTTTTCTCCTGCGTGAGGGTAGCGGCTATTTTTTGAAGCCTATCCTGATCCTCCTGGATCCTAGCTATCACTTGGGAGAACTGGCGCTGTAATTCCTCTCTACTTTTTTCCAGCTCTTCAATTCGCTTCCTAACTATTTCCTTAGCTTCTTGAATTGTTTTTTCTATGGAAATTCCCGCACCAATTCCAACCGTTACCTTATCCGCCGACTGAAGTCTAGCTTTTATGTATGAGTTTCCACCAATTGGGACAAGAAGTTCAGCATTTTCTCCTTCCTTTTCCAGCCCCTCTAGAGTCATGCTTGCATATGTTAGATCTGAAATAGCGGCATTTAGCATTCTAATTCTTGACTGAATAGCTTCAGCAGTTTCTTCAAGAAATCGAATTTCCACGCTAAGCCTTCTAATTTCCTCTTCATCAATTTTCTGAGTCAATTTAGACTTCTCCTATTGCCATAATCTTTTTTATAATGGGGTCCTTTACTTCTTCAGGTTTCACTTCATTAATCCTCTCTATCTCAATTTGAAATCTCTTAACACGATGCCTGCTACCTAATTCTGCATAAATTTTCTCTATAGCATGTTCAGGCTTCAAGGCTATAACTTCTTTCTCGAAGTTTGTTTTAAAGTTCGGTTTCAATATCCGCCCTATTACCCTGAAAATCTTCAATTCGCTCATCTTCCTTCACTACTCCCAAGGCATGACCAATTATAAACATTTCTGGTCCTGTTGTCAATGAACCTACGATTGCCGCGTGGCTATTGCCTATCAACCCAGTTCCAACGTAGGGTATTCCACAGTTGACGGTAGTGGCTTCAACTCGAACCTTTAAGACGTCTTCTAATAATTTGCGTTCTTCATCTGTTATCATGGGGTGAGCTAAAGCACCTCTATTTGTTGCAGCAGCTAGTGAGCCAACATAAGGTAGGTTGGCAATTTCGCCTGGGACAGCTTCAACGCCAAGTGTGTCAGATATCTGCTTAATTTCTGATGGCTTTAAGCGGGGATCAACTACGGCGCCATAATCATTAGCCAGAACCATGTTCCCATAGGCAGTCTTTTTAGTCTCCATTACAGTTATGTTTCCATCAAAAACAGCCTTTATGGCTTCTATTTCCTCATCCTTAACGAAGTGTGGAAGTATAATTCCATTAGAGTTGGCGCATACGAGAGCGCCTACGACGATGGAGCCGCCTATGTTAGTGTGTATAAGTTTCACGTTTAACCATTTACTCATCCTTTCGGCTTTCCTTAGGCTTACAGCTTTTGGAACTATTAGAATCTCTTCTGTAGCTAGTGAATATACTCCTATACTTGCGCTTCCAAAAAGATTCGCTGAATAGATTGCCACACTTAGTCTCCTTCAGCCAAGTAAACTGTAACATTCCCCTCTCTATCTTTTACAGCTTTAACTCTTATTTTTCTGGGAGGCTTTTCTATGCCTCTCTCCCAAATTTTCTCATTCACTTCATTACTTATAATGATCTTTCTAGATTCAGCCCCCTCAGAACCTTCTAAAGTTTCCACCTTCATATGTCTCTTAATAAAATCCCTTATTATCCTAATAGCTCTTGGAGCCCTTTTCTTTGAAGGGGCAATCCAAGCCTTCCCCAGTGGTATTGTGTAAAATCTCTCCTCAACTATGTCTCCTTCATCTCGAGACTTTGGTTTAACTTCCTTACTAACCTCTTCCTCTAGAAGTTGCTCCTCTCCTTTAGCTTCAATATTTTCTCCCATCTTTTTTCACCTAAGCCTTAATCTTACTTCTCCTCCAATGCCTCCTCTTAGGATGGGTTCTAAACCTACCTGCCGTTCTAACTATAACCCATGCTGGAACCGCTCTATTCTGCTTTCCAGCTTTTGCAAGTCTCCTCTTCTTAGCTGTAGGCTTATTCCTCGCCATTTCAGATTCTCCTTATCTTTATCTCCCTTCTATGGGATTGAAGTTGCATTAATATTCTTTTAAGCTGTTCATCAGTTAAAGGTATTGGTAACTTTCCATACTGTGCAAGTTGAATGAGGTAAGATTCCAACTGAGCTGTAAATTCCGGCTTTACAAGCTTGAGATTTGCCAGCCGCTGTCTAGCTTCAGGAGTTAATATATTCCTAAGTATCTCCTGCTTCTGCATTTCAATCTGCTGTTGAATTTGAGCTTTTTGTTGTTCTTCTGCAATCTTTCTTTGAAGCTCTAATAGCTTTCTTTGGCGAAGCTCCTCAAGCTCTCTATCCGACATCTTAGCTAGCCCTCTGATACTTCTCTAAACTTGGGATCTCCTTAATTAACTCCTCCTTAACCTCCTCAGCTATTTCCTCAAGGAGCTTCCTACCCTTAGCTGTTACTCTTCTACCCTTATTTTGATATTTCTCCACAAGTCCTGCTTCCTCTAATTGCTGTAGCGCCTTCCTTATTATTGCTCCACCCGCCTTTACAGCATGTTCTGGCTTAACTCCATAATCCTTACGGCCACCGTACTCTGCTCGAAGTTTTTCAATACCCATGGGCCCGTGAATATAAAGTTTCCTAAGTAGTGAGGCACAGCGAATATACCACCAATCCGGGTTTTCTGGAGGCCTTTGGACATGAGCTCCAGTTTTCACCACACTTGCCCATGGAGGTGGAGTAACCTGCCTAACATTATTCTTGAGATACTCAGCTAGTTTTTGAATGAATTCTTGTGCAGGCACTTCATTAGGAGTCAGCAATCTAATCTTCCTCACGCGTCCTTTGAGTAATTTAAAAGCCTAATATAAAGGCTTTCACTTTTGCAAACCCTTTTGTTTACGTTTATAGAGTATAAAAGTATGTCCCCTAACTTCAATAAGGGTTGACTCCGTCTCTTTAGCTATGGTGGAAGCAAGCTCTTCAGCTTTCATATCCCCTAAAGCACTTTTTAAAATCTTAACTTTAACAACTTCTCTACTTTCAAGCTGCTTCTTTATTTCTTCAATAAGCTCTTTCGAAATTTGCTTCTTTCCAACATGAACCGTTGGCTTCTCAGTCATAAATTCTCTCCTAATACGTTGCTTCATCCTCGAAGTAAGCTTACTCACCCTTATTCTCCCCCCTTTTCCTTTTACCAAGTGGAATACGCATATATCCCCCACATTTTAAGCAGGTGATTACCACATGGGGCTCCCTCCGCTGTTTAATTCGAACACGACAACTAACCCCTGGCAAAATAAAACCTTTACAATGCCTACAAACCTGCCGCCTAAACTCCCTCGGAAGCCTAATCCTGGCAGCCATAGCTATCCTACGGGCAATATCAAC
>Ga0209080_1000217_pt1 | contig 44425 bp, 25 predicted proteins | sample JNZ110809AmetaG_FD_184123 | JGI IMG/M metagenome (GOLD analysis project Ga0209080, IMG submission 184123) | Hot spring microbial communities from Jinze hot spring, China to study Microbial Dark Matter (Phase II) - JNZ 110809A (SPAdes) (version 3) ...
TACTTGCCTTCTACCCGCAATATGTCATGAACGACCTGCCGACAACCAGCAGGAAACAAGCTTACGAATGCTACAACATAGCTAAAAGATATCTTAGAAATGTGAAGCTGGGAAACGTTCACCTGCTCTACTAGATTCTTTTTCGGATAAATTTTGTATCTATCGGCGAAGTTTTCTTCGAACCTCTTCGATCAAGTAACAAATTTTTGGACGCAAAAAATGCCCATAAAGCAGTTCAAAACCCTTTCACCTAAATTCTCACCCTAGTCTATGTGAAAGAGAATCTTTGAGACTTCCTAAAAGTGTTTGCTTTCTGAATTTTGGACTTTTATTATATCCAATTGGCGGATTATTCTCTATCTTTCACTGGATGTCTCAGTAAAACTTAAGAGAGTTAATCATTGAAATATTGATATATCTGGTGGTGTATAAATTGATAAGAATTGGAATAATTGGCTTCAATACATCTCATGCTGTGGAATTCACAAAGCGCATAAATTGTGCGGGTATATCTGAGGACCAGTGGGTTTATGGTGCAAAGGTAATTATGGGTTATCCCGGCGGACCTTCAAGCTTTGCCAGCGAGGAGGTGATTGCGCAGAGAACGCAAACTCTCAGAGAACTCGGCGTCGAGATAGTAAATTCACCTGAAGAAATGATTGGTAAAATTGACGCAGTTATGATAGAACAGCAGGAAGGTGGCTCACACCTAGAGACTGCTAGGCCATTTCTAGAAAGGGGCATACCTTCATTCATAGATAAGCCTTTAGCATGCAGTGTATCTGACGCAAAAAAGATTTTTGAGCTGGCTAGACTCCATAATACTCCAGTTTTCTCATCGTCGTCGCTTCGCTACGCTCTAGAAATCCAAGAATTAAAGTCCAAAAAGGACTTAGGAGAAATTTTGGGGGCTGAAACATATTCGCCTGCAACGTTGCACCCCAAGAATCCAGGACTCTTTAACTATGGTATTCACGGCATAGAGATGCTTTACGCCATTATGGGGACTGGATGTGAGACAGTCAGATGTATCCATAGAGAAGGGTGGGACGTGGTTCTCGGTGTATGGCGTGATGGTAGAGTAGGAATTTTCAGAGGGATGCGAAAAGGACCATATAGCTATGGCTTTACAGCCTTCTGTGAGAGGGGCATAGTTTCCTCCAGCATAAATACGCAGTATATTTATAGGGAGCTGCTAAAGAGGGTAATTGATATGTTTAGGACACGTGAGATGCCTGTAGCTCCGGAAGAAACTATTGAGATAATGGCATTTATAGAAGCTGCATTGAAATCAGCTAATGGTGAATCAAAAGAAATAAAGTTAGATTTTTAATCTATTATATCATCAACTACAACACCCTCATTAAAGATGAGATGAGCGCCACTAAGTCCTTCAGCTATTTTTGTAGCGCAGTTCAGTAGCGCGCTCCTAATCCATTTATTTGCACAGTCCGATCTTCCAGTATCGCTTACCCAAACTCTTATAGGAAGCACTCTTGGAGCTTCCATACTCATTGTTCAAAGTTATTTTTGTGCTGACAAAAAAGGGGACTTTATGTCGTAACATTTTTAAACGTTCAAAGAGAAAAAGTATTGTGGTGTCTCATTTGAAATCTGATGAATGGTGGAGGAAGTCCCTGCGCTTCATTTCAGGTGAGCCGCAATATGAAAGCAGAGAGAGGGACCCTGCTAAAATAGTCAGAGTTAAAAGGAGTTTAGGATTCAACGCTGAACATATAGGTGTAGGGGGAAAGCTCCATGAGCTATATCCGGAAGAGCCGGAGTTCTTTCAAAGATATTTAGATGAAGCGCATAAGATTGGCTTCAGAGTTATAGTATACTTTAATGTTCACGCCTATGAGCCGGAGTTCTTGAAAGAGCACCCAGATTGGATCCAGAAAAGATGGGATGGGAGCTACGTCAATGACCTCTATGGTTTTAGGGTTGGCCCCTGCGTTAACTCGCCATATAGAGAGTGGGCTTTTAACCAGACTAGGAGACTTGCCAAATCTTTCGAGATTGATGGGATTTTTCTTGATGGACCATGCTATTATCCGGGAGCATGCTACTGTAAATATTGCATAGAGAAGTTTAGGGAGAGATATGGGACTAATCCCCCTGGATGGGAAACATGGAAGGATCCCTTGTGGAGTAAATTTCTTGAGTTTAGGTATGAGTCTATAGCTGAGTTTTTAAGGGATTTTAGGATAGCCTTAAGGGAGGTTAAGCCGAACGCTATAATATACATGAATGCAAATGGATTGTGGCCAGCTTGGCCTAATGCTAGGGACAACAGGAGGCTATCTATGCACCAGAATCTGCTTGGCGCGGAGGGTGGCTTCATCTTCTATGTGCGTCCAAGCGAGGTTCCCTATTGGAAAGCTGGCGCAACCGCTAAGCTGCTGGAGACTCAGGGCAGAGGAATTCCTACGGTAGTATTTATTGCCGGTGATCATAAACCTTGGGATAAGTATCCTTTAACTGAGAGCGAAATTCGGCTTCTAATAGCTGAGACTGTTGCTAATGGAGCTAACCCTTGGTACTCTGTTCAGAGGAATATTGACGCTGCCGCTGAAGTAATGAGGTTCATTGAAGAGCATGAAGACTGCTATGAGGGAACAATCTCGGCTGCCAGAGTAGGATTAGTCTGGTCAAATAGAACAGCGGACTTTTACGGCTCGGAGATTCCTGAAATAGATTTTCTCCCACCAGGATCAAAAGTAAGTAGAGCGGATATGGTAAGAAACTTTTCCGATGCCTTTTATGGCTTTTATGAGGCACTTTTCAGGTCTCACATACCTTTTGATGTAATAGACGACATAACTATAGAGGAAGGCATTCCGGAGAAATATGAAGTTATAGTGCTACCTAATGTTGCATGCCTTTCTGATAAAGGAGCTGATGAAATTAGAAAGTTCCTAGCGAAAGGTGGAAACGTTGTAGCCACATTTGAAACATCACTATACGATGAGAGTGGGTTCAGAAGAGATGATTACGCCCTCTGCGATTGCCTTGGCGTTAAATCTGCAGGAAGAATTCTGGGGCCCTTCCAATGGGATTATGTCCACTTGAAAAGACCACACCCCATATTGGAGGGCATATCCCTTGACGATATCCCGGCGCCGAGCTTAGGAGCCGCATCTCACGTAGTGGATGCGGAATGTATTGCCATGTTCAGAGAGAAGGCACCTGGAAGATATGTAGAGCTTCAGCCATTAAGCAGGTATCCGGCGATAACTGTGAGGAAGTACTATGAAGGAGCCTTGATATATATGGCGGGGGCGTTTGATGTCGGTTACTGGATCCATAGGCTAAGAGAGTACAGGCTTATTTTATCGAATGCTGTTCGCCTAAAAAGGAGCGCATGCTTCATAGATTTAGAAAATGCCCCACAAACACTTGAGGTAACTGTTAGAAGCCAAGGGAACCGCTTAATACTACACTTTGTCAATTTTACCGGTGAGATGAGCAGACCCTTCGAGCAAATAATCCCTGTATATAATTTAGGGGTTAGAATACATAAGACATTCTCCGCTAAGGAGGTAAAAGCGCTATGGTCAAACAAGAAAATAGAATTTAAGGAAACTGATAAAGAAATATCATTTGTTATTCCCAAAATAGGATTCTATGAAGTTGTTGTCATAGAGTAGTTTCTCTGAAAAATAACAGTTGCCCTAATTTATTTCTTATTGAACTTATTGAAATTAAGATTTGCATAAAGTCTTAACTAAGCAATCATTAGGGGGAGACTAAAGTTCAATTAAAAAGGAGTTGTATCCAGAATCTAATGTGATCACAACTACTTTCTGGCGATCATCATAGTGAAATGGAATTTTACTTGGACCTCTATATACGGCGGCAGGTTTATTCGGAGAATAAATACTGACATTGCTTCTATTTTCTACATAAATCTCACATAGAATCTTAGACGGACACACTTTCACAGCCCCATAACCTCTACAATCAAACTTAAGTATTATGTTAGATCCATTTAATAGCAGTGATCCACCTAAAATGAAGTATTTTTCCTCATTGCTTCCCCAAATTGCCCCAAAAATTCTGGAATCAGATCTCATTCCCTTAAGATGCGAGAAGTGATATGTAGCTCTGTCTGGGAAGACAATCAAGCCTTTCTCACCATCAGCGAAACTGAACTCCGCATAAATATCGTTCTCATGAATAAAGAAACTTACATAAACCTCTTCGTAGCTTCTTGAAGCCGGATTCAGAAAGGTTAAAAGCCTAATATTGTCTGACGGCTCTACATCAAACCTTAAGTATGGCAGATCTTCATGACTTCCAAGTCTAGAAGAGATTCTCTGCGCAGAAAATGCTTTTACATTTAAGACTTTTCCTTTACGTCTAATTGTTCCCTGAGAGCCTGAAACTTCAATTGATGAGCCTACTTCCGAGTGCATTATCCATGAGACTGAAACACTCTTAGATGCTCTCACATCATCCAGAATAATAAAGACATTAGGTCTTATAAAAATAACCTCTCTAGTAAATGAGAGCCCTTCTACTAAATATGTTTTTGAAGCGTCTCCTCCAACATAATCAATAAAACTGGAGTTAAAGAATCCAATTAAATGCCCATCACCCTGTCTCTGACCTTTCCCGTCAATTAGAAGAGTGTTATGGGCTTCGGTTGATGAGGCAAGTCTATAGCCTGGAGCTGCTGCAAACCAGACGCCTTGATAATTTAGGACAAAGTCTGCGGCGTCGAGATGGTGATGACTCCCCCAAGGCCCGCATTTAAAGGCAAATAAGGTGTCATTGTTTCTCCAACCAGTTCTGAATATTGCCCACCCTATACTCCTAAAAACTTTTGACGTCGGAAGGCAACCATCAGGCCTAAGAGGTTCAATGTTTGGATCAAAGCCTACAAAAGTGTAAACTCCAGCAGGATTCTCTCTATAATTAATCGCGTATAAAAACCATTGTGCGTATCTATTGCCGCTTACGGATGCGGATATGGCCATAGGTATCTTCCATTCATATATTGTGGAGTAATCGGCATCCTCAAAGTTTATTATAGAGATTCCATCAGGCGCCATAGAATATATCACAAAGTAGGGGAAGTTCCTCATGAATGGGTGGTTAAACAGATTTATACCCCTACATTTGAGCAGAGCAAAAAGAAAGCGGGATATGTAGTCCGTTGCATAAGATGCATAAGTATGACCCTCCGTGTATCCCCCATCCGATCCCATGGCATCCATCCACTTAAGAGTATATTTTATTGCGGTCTCAAGCCAAATCTCGGCCCTAGGATCTTCACTTAGAATTGCTAAGGAGGCAATTCCTAAACCAGAGATTACAATAGCATATCCGTTAGGCCACTTTAACGGATCTTGTAGCCAAGAGTTGGGCTCCGTTGCCTCAGTATAAATTGGTATTATTCCCTTTGAGATTATGGCACTCCTTATAATGTACTTTTCAGCAGCATCAAGGACATCGTGAACCCAATCGTATGCTATTGCCATTCCTACACATATGTGACCTATATCTAGACATGTTCTTGGGCCGGCGCATCTGTAGTCGGGGTCCGTCCACTGACTCCATCCTGCCATATATAGCATAAACGTTTTAGCTCTTTCAGCATACGCTTTCTCTCCGGTAACTAAGTACAAGAAAGCTAATGTTTCTAGTCGATACTGTATCTGGCGGCTTATACCAGTCCAATATGGGAAGTTATCTGCATGACGTCTAGGCTGGTTTGGGGGGAGATATACATACATGGCACCGCCATACACTGAAAAATATGTTTCTGTGAGATAGAAATCCGCTGTCTCTTTAATAGATGAGAATACTTTGGGAAATGATATGTTCATATAATTATGAACATCACTATAAGCTAGATTCTTAAGCGCTGAAACGTCAGCCTTATCTGAGAAAAAGATGCGCGGGTGCTCACTCGACCTCACATTTGGGACACGCTCAATATTAACTCTAAACGTTATAAGTGAGCCTGGAAATGTTAATACCGCCCTCTCTAAACCTATAATAATGCTCTCTAAATTTGGTTCCCGACCTGACAGAATTTTTCCCCAGAACACTATATGTCCATCTAATGGTTCCTCCCTACTATATATTGTGAAGACTTTACCGTACAGCAGTTCGCTGGCGGCGGAAATCCTACCGGTCGCCAAATATTTTACATAGTCTCCCCTATCACTCACCATATGAGTTGAATTATAGATTTGATAGGATATGCCTTCAACTATAACCTTCAAAATATAATTTTTAAAATATCCACGCTGCCTGAGATGTAGAAACACTATATCTACACCCTCTTCCTCTAGAAGAAACACTCGTGAATCCGGTAACACATCGGGCGGGATGCTATAGTAACCGAGCAGGAATACGAAGGCTACTGTAAACAGAATTAAGCTCATAAAGATAGCGATCAATTTTTTCTTTAACCTGTATCGCATATCTTTTTATCGTCCTCTTTCGATAATTCCCTCTAATTATCTTATCTTTTAAACAATCTAAATTAAGGTTTTTCGTTAAATTAAAAAGTATTCTGATTCAATAAATTGTTGACTGAATGAAAGCCTTATAAATATAAAGACTTAATAATCAAGCGGAGGAAAGATTCAAAAAGAGATAGGTTTCATTAGAGGGAGGGGGAAAGTAAAGTGGAGAAAGATATGGTTGCTTATTGGAGCTTTGATGAAGGTGAGGGAGATCTAGCCCATGACTATTCTGGGAATGAAAATAATATTCAGGTAGCAGGGGTAAAGTGGGTTGACGGTATATGTGGGAAGGCCCTACTTTTAGATGAAAGAAGCTCACTAATTTGCGGCGGCGGGTTAGAATTATGCTTTGTCTTCTCTAACGATTATTCTATTGAAGCATGGGTAAAGCATGAGTCAAAAGGCCGCCAAATTTATGTATCAAAGTGGTCAGGTTCAAGGTTAGAGTCGGCTTGGGTTATTGGTTATTTCGATGGGACTTTGCAGTTCACTGAATTATATGGTGAAGGAAGATACTTTAGGTTAAGTGGGCCGGATGTAGCTGATGGCAAATGGCATTATATTGTTGGGGTTAGGAAGGGTAAAAATCTACAATTATATGTTGACGGGAGTAAGGTGGCTGAGGGTGAAAGTGAAGGAAAGAAGGTAGGCGATAACATTGCGCCATTAAGAGTTGGGAGCTTTGGAGCTGGTAGAATATCCAGGTGGCCACTCATAGGATTTATGGACGAAGTGAGGGTTTACTCTCGCGCCTTAACAGAGGACGAAATAAGAAAAAGATACCAAATAATAAGCAGTAGGATAAAGGAGCCGACGTTAAAGCCGCTACCTCAGGAAATGCCACTAATGTTCTATGTAGGCGGAGTCATAGCCAGCCTATATGAGGCTAATAAGCCAATAGAAGCATATTTGAATGTAGTAGCTAGTAAGCCAGTTCCGCTGGCTTCAGAAAAAATTATTAATATGGTCTTAAGAGACAAGGATGGCTCTATAATATGTAAGTCTGAAGAGACTCTTCTCTTTGAAAAAGGGGAGAAGATAAAGGTTTTATCTATTTCTGCCCTGCCTAGACGCGAGGGTACATATCATGTTGAGGTTGGAATAGATGGTGAGGTCAAGATAAGTAAGATTGCCTCAGTAATAAACTTAGATTCAATAGTTGCAGAGAACATAAGGATTAAGGGGGAGAGGGCTAAAACTAATCCATTCTATAGGGGGATTGTCTCAGCTTATGCAGGAATGATATATAAGCAGGATTACACACCAGATATAGATGCGATTCTTTCATTGATATTGGATCTCAACGTGAATTGCTACACTTACCTTATTCACGGTCACTCGGAGAAGGAGCTAGCAACTCTGGGAGAGTTCTGCAGTAGAGCGAGGGAGCATGGAATAGAAGTGTGGGTTTATATAGTGCCACCTTCAGAAGCACTCCCAGGATATCCGCCCTTTAACTTAGACTACATTAAGTGGGCTGAGGAAATAGCTAGGATATCTGTTCAAAATCCCAATTTAACGCTATGGATGATCGATGATTTTGACGGTAACCTCTCATTCTTCACAGTCGATTATACAAAGCAAATTTATAGTAAGACTAAAGAAGTAAATCCCAATTTACTATTCGGTGTATGTGTCTACCATGAAAGCTTAAATAAGTTTTCTGAAGCAGGCTATCTTCCATACGTTGATGCATTACTTTGGGGCTATCAGCATAGCTCATTCCTATATCCTGAATGCGGCATCTACCCAAATACATTACCCCTAGAGATAAACGATTATCTTAAGACAGGAAAAATAGCGATACCATGTATTTACTTCACTCCCCACTCATCTTGGCCCATTAATAGGCCTTTAAAAGAGTATCTTAGGAGAGCAATAGAGATAGCCTACGAGCAAGCTGGTATATGCTGGGTATTTACTACCCCTAGACCTGGAACTTTCCAGTATGATGTGGTAAAAGAGTTCACAAGCACTTGTAGATTACCCAAGAGGCGCTGGTAAAACTACATTACCCCAGATGGCTTCTTAAGAAACTCAAATATCTCCTCAAGATCCATTGCCTTACTTTTTAAATTTGCTATTCTATTCTGGAGGGGACTGCAAATCCTTACATACTCTTCCTCATTAATTTCTCCAAGATTATAGGCTATCGTATTTCTCTCAATTTCTAAGTTAATTTTCCTGATTTCTTCTCTGAATTGGGCTAGGTATTGCTCTAAACCTATCGTTATAGACCTTAGAATCTTGTACTTCTCGTCTAGAGCGTGCACATACCTCTGTCTAAATTCATTATATGTTTCCTCCATAAGCCTATCCTTTTGAGAATCAAGCATCTTTATCTTCCTATTTATCTCCTTTATCTGCTCGATGATTCCTTTCGCCTCCTCTATTATCTCCTCTACGGTTTTCTCCTTTTTGGGAGCCTCCCTTATAATCTTCGCTTTAATCTGCATGTCACGCCACACAGAGAAGCCTATCATGCTTGATTCAAGGTTACGTAGCACCTTCCCCATTTCACCGTAGCTCCTATACCCTTTAGGGAAGGCAACCGACAGTGCCAGAACATCCCTCTTTCTCTCACCTTTAATTTCGCATGGTATTGTGACGGCGCGTCCCGGACCAAAAGCTATAAAGGATACATTAAAGGTACCATCTCTCCTAATCTCGCCCTTTATAGAGTTACGGTCAATTAGGGAGGAAGGCATTTTTGTGACATTCTCCTTGACGTAAGTATATACTAACTCACTATTTTGAATGCTTTCCCTTATTGGCAAAGGAAATATCACGATATCTCCCTCCTCTATAAGCTCACCGAATATCTCTCGCTCTTTAGCCCTACCCATTAGACTTAATCCTTGGGCCCTTATGGACGGTACATATCCTCCTAGAAAGACCATGAATACGCCAGTGAATAGTGCCACGAAAATAGTGAATGTAGAGTAGCTTAATTGCAGTGGCAGTATAGCGAGATTAAGCATTCTTTCCAGATATAATAGGAAGGAGACTGTAACGTATACTCCAAAGAAACCTGTAAGCGTTCCCAGTAAGCCATAAAGTATAGTCTCGATGATGAAGGAGATTAGGGTGTTCCGTGGATCCATACCTAATGTTGCTAGAGTAAGCATTTCCCTTCTTCTTTCCTCAAAAATTGAGTTTATAGACACGTACATTATTAATCCAGCTATTATTAGTGGCACGATGCTTTGGATTAGTCCAGTAACTGAAACCTCAATTGACCACGCCACTAAGAAAGATATTCCATTACTATTCGCTATAACTGGAAGACCAAGCGAATAAGATACTTCTGAAGCTACAGTGATTGGATTATACTCAGGCTTAACGATTGCTATAACCTCAGAAATATGTATGGCGGGATCCTTTATTGATCCAATGGGGGCTAAGACAACATTTATGGCAGACTCCTTGAAGAGTGGCGTATTATCAGGCTTCCTAATCTCCAAGATTTGCGATAAATCAAACTTCCCAACAACACGAAATATACCTAAGATTCTAGTTCCAAGAGGCGCTCCGCCTTCCGCTGTGACAATAGTCTCGTCTACACCTAATGTTACATAATCTCCAACTGCCACATTATAAGTGGTCGGCAGGAGAACAACATTCTCTCCCGGAGAGAATTCTCTCCAGAACCCTCTCACATAAATTGAAAAGTTATAGTTTTCATTCATAAATGCTGGGTCTATTAAGATTAATGCTATTGGTTGCCAGGATCCCGTGCTAAACCTAATCATTCCAGTCCGGAAAATTTGGGTGTCAGATCCAATCCTCTCAGCCTCATTAATCGTCTCAAAATAACTTACATTCATACACCACTCATTAGTCCGAATCCAATCTACATCATAAATGTTTATACTTGGCGATAATGGTTCAGACCTCACTATTATGCTTGGAAATTGCGTTCCAAACCATGAGCTTTTAACTTTAACCCCCCTAGCTATTGATATATTTACGAACAATACTGAGGAAGATACTACTATTGCGATTGTTATCAACGTTAAAATTGACCTGGAGGCTCTCCTCTTCAATCCTCTTATACCCATTTGTAGCGCAAGATCTGTTACAGGTGACTTCTTCACGGTGATCACCGCTATTAGGAAGTATAGTAATGCGTCAAAGACAAGCATTCCGAGTAAAACGGATTGAACGTCGTTGGGAAAGACCGGAGAACCAAGTGAACCGCTGACAAGCATAATGCACGCTAATCTTGACGAAGGATCTATTAACGCGAACAATATTGTTAATGGAACAAACAATAATATCTTGATTACTAGCCTTGTCTTTCCCCTTGTAGGTTCCTCAAATATGAACGCTGAGAGCAGCGACGAAAAACAGTATGCGAATATCACTATCAAAATTGTGCCGACAATCGATAGATTCTTTAAGTTCACCAGCCACCTATTTAAATCGTTCACCCTATTAGCAAAAATCCTCATCCCATTAAGAGCTGCGGTATACTCCTCTTTTAAGAGGGAAGATAATGTTCTTGTAGCTAAGTTGTTAAGGGCATTATATTCTTCAAGTTCCTGGTCAACAGGTAAACCGGAGGACTTCAACCAGTTTATTTCTTTTCTGAGTAAGAGCAACATTTCATCTACGTAGTGAGAGGCAGCATAATACATCCAATGTATAAATGAAACATTTTCATCTACTGTAACCCTAAAGTTTTTATATTGGAGTAGCTGTCCAACAGTTGTTCTCGGCACTATTAGTACATTGTAATTAATTGGAACGAAATAATAATGCTTGCAAATATCAGTTTTATTCTCCACTTTGACGGAAATAACTTTAGCGGATGGCTTAACTAGAATTGCTGAATCTTTTCCAGATAAAGGATCTCTATCAGAGATGGACACAATTTTGCCCTTTAAAACCCAAATGCTCATCTTAACAAAAACTTTATTGTCTAAAATCTCAACTTCTCTTCCTGGCCTCATAATGTTTGGAAGGTTAACTTGAATGTTCCTATATCTAACCTCTTTAAAATCATATTGTGCATCCAATCCATCAATATCCTCTATGAAAACCTCACCAATCTTTATCAGCAAGTAATCGTTTGTTAACGATATTTCAACAAGCCGTGGCGGCACAGAAAGCGCTTTCGTAGAAAACTCTCCAAGGAAGACGTTAATTCTACCGGTATCATCGGGTTTCCATGGACCTAGCTTTACTGTGCCCAAAGAGGTTGTAAGTGTGAACGAGAGGGAGGTATTGGCGACTGGCACCTCAGTTCCATATTCTCTTAAGTAGAACGTCACCCATATCAAATAGTTTCCATCAGGGCTTCTAACCTCACTACAGAACATTGTAAATAAAAGAAACATCAATATAGTTATAGTGGCATACTTTAAAAAGGCTCTATATTTCATCTTCTCTTCCTCCCACCAAGTTCCATAAGCTTAGTTTCATATTCCTCCTTTAGCTTTCTATATATCTTATACTCTACTAACCCATTATTATATAGGTTCTCAAGTTTTAAAAGAATGTTTTGATATCGCCTATACTCTAATGGCTTTCTAATTTTTTGTCTCTCTAAGAGCAGAGAGAAAAGTAGTAGGGGTATTGAAACAATAAATATTAGGATAAATATATTGGGATGAATGCTGCATTGTATTACTCCACCATAATTGTTAAGTATATTTGTGACGCTTAGACCACTATAGATCCCGCCGGAACAAGAAAATTCATAGGTACCTGAAGGCAACATAACTGATATAAGTCCCCTCTCGTCTGTTTCTAATTCCAATATTTTTGTTCCAACCCTACCTACAACTCTTTTCACAGTGACTCTCGAGTTAGGAAGAGGGTTACCGAAGGCATCCACAACCCGGATAGTTACACTAAAAACGGAGACTTGTAGATCAAAGTCTTTTCTAACATTTGCATTTATGGTTCCCGAGTAAACTTCAAAACTCATCCAATCAACGAAAATCGTATAATTATCGCCACATATGTTGTCAAAGTAGACCGCTCCTTCATTATCAGTTACTCCTTTTGCGATAATTCGCCCAAAGCTATCCTGCAAAAGGATTGATGCGTTTGATAGAGGGCTCCTTAATGGTGTTGATGCATAAACTTTTATCTTTAAAGAGGTTCGATTGCATACTAATGTTAAATTCTTAGGTCTATTTATATTTATTATTTTTTCTCCAATTATCCTACCATGTTCAACAATAATTCTGTAAGTTCCATTCCAAATATTATTAAAGATTACTGTGCCATTTTTGTCAGTTTTTATTGAACCCACTTCCTGTTCAATTATACTAATATTGGAGCTTTGATTTGTAAGGTTTCCGCCGAATACTACCATTTGACTATAAAGACGTACTATAGCTCCATCAATAAATCTAGACTCCCTATCAATACATGTAATCCTTAGGGTGAAGGCCCAAGTCTTAATTCTAATAGTGTCAGATCCCGTGATATTTATCGTTTGATAACCAACAATTCTCTCGCCACTCTTAACAATGACTATATAAGATCCTTCCTTTAGCGTTAGATTTATACGCCCAGAAGCGTCCGTAACCCCTGTTAAAAAGAGACTTCCATTTGAGTTTAAAATAAGAATGTCCAGCCCCTTAAGGTATGAACTCTCATCCCAGTTGCTCACAATAAATGTAACGTTATGTACTGGCGCTGGCAAGCTATTATTTATATTTGAAGACTCCCCATAGATGTCTTCTTGACCTTCCGCAGCCAACAATTGGATAGTTAGACCAATACACAAAGCTAAGTGAAAGAGTAACAAGATCCTATAAAGACTGTTACTCATAATGGTTCCCTCAACAATTCCATTATTCTGAATATCTTTAAATCAATATCATCAACATAACTTCTTATATCATAAAGATCTTTTTCTATTCTTCTTAAAGAGCCCTGCAGTTTGCTGAGCATTAAATCGCAGCGGCTCCTGTCTATCTCTCCAATAGCATACCTTACCTCCACCTCTTTAATCTCGTCTTTAATCTGCGAGGCTTTCATTTCCAGATCCATTATTTTTCCAATTTTATCTTTTCGTATAGAGGACCACTTCTCCGTGAGAATTGTTAAACGCTGCTGCAGGATTTTCTTAACCTCCTCAAAATTTTTTAGCTTTGATGCCGGCATCCCCCATTTCTTGATGGTTGAAAGGTAGCGTTCTATTAATGAGATTTCTTCTTCAAAAGTTAATGAAGATAAAGCGCCATCTATCTTGTCCACTATTTCTTTCCACTTGTAAATGGGTGAATAAACTTCTTCCGACCTCACCCAAGGCACACGTTCAACTTCCTGCTCTGAGTAACCCATTCCTATTCTTTCTCTTATCCACTCAATTTTAGCTCTAGCCTTCAAGACCTCTAAGCTCTCTCTTATAAGAAATGTTTCCTCTATCAGAAGCGATAGATCATTACTCAGCTCCTCTAGTAAAAGATCATAAATATTCTGCGATATCTCACCTGAGTTAAGCATTTTAACCAGCTCTTCGAGCCTTAAAGAAAATGCCTTAATATTTTTTATATTTGAATTAAAGACCCTTATCTTTTCATTAACTTCACTTTCTATCTTCTTGATCGCCAATATCCACGCTGGAGCTTGCTTTTCATTTTGAGATGATTTAAAATCTTCTAATCTTCTCTGCGCCTTATCAACTTTCTTCTGCCGGCTTTCTTCAACTTTTGATTTCCTAAAGAGAATCAATTCCCCTCCTCCAGTAAAATAAAATCAAAAAAGGAATTTAAATTTTATCCAAATTAAGGAAATTTCTATATTTTTATCTTAAGATGAGCCGCCAATTATTCTCTTCTTATTTCTAACCCAATACATTATGACGTCGTTAACGTAGTCTACTACTCTGTCTACCATGCTTTCCGGTATGCCTGGTTCAGGCTCTAACGATAGTAACACACGATAATATTCTTCGCTTGGACTTTTTGTCACTAATAACTTGCTCCTTATCCTAACCCTACGCTCAGGTGTTCCAAGGTAATAATCAAATCTAATAGTGCTTATAATTCGTCCTTTTACATCCTCCATCTCAGGTAACAATTCAATATTCTCGGTTCTCTCAATCAGACTTGTGCTTATCTCCTTTAAGGAAGTCAAGAAGTAGTTTATGAAGAAGGTCTTCTCAGCTGGCAGCAGCTTCACTGGCATACTAATTTCCCTAGCCTGATACACCTTAAATATTTCCTCTTTTCTCTTCTTCCTCTCTGCCTCGGAGATTTTGAGTTTCTTGATTTTTGATGGAGTATATACGCGTATAGCCATCGCAGCCGGCCTTATAGATGCGATGACTGAAAGTACGATAGCTAGTGTAAAACCTAGGGCACTCCACCACCACTCAAGTTTCTCTCTTACAATCATGCTTTGGCTTAGGAAGGTGGTAATTCTATAAAAGCCTAGACCGAAAACATAACCTACACTACCACTAACCATGCCCATAACAACCGCCTCAGCAAGGAAAGTTAATGCTATATGGGTTGGGTTTAAGCCGATCATTGAAAGAACTTTAATTTCTTCCCTTCTTTCATAGATACTGTTGATCATAACCATGCTCACGTTTAAAATAACCATAACTAAGGGTATCATTAACTCAACTAGCCCCTTAACTTCAAAGTACGAGCCGATATGATAGTAAGTAATTCTCCCATCTTCAGCTACAAAAACATCGTAGTTGAAGAAGAGGATTATTGTTCTGGCGACATCCTCAATATTCTGCTCTTTACTTGGTCTGAAGACTATTTCTGAGGGAACAAGGAACCGTGGAGCGCGCGTAATGTAACGTAAATCAATTAACTCTTGAATTTTCATTGCGGTACTCAAATTAGTCACAATTACTTCACTGCCATTACATTTCTTTATTGAGCCATCTTTGAGATAACGGAGTGGGCTTAGCGGCTCACCATTCAAATCTACAAGAGCAGTATACTTTTCACCGTCGAATAATCCTCTTACTATTGCCGAAAATGTCACTCCAACGCCGACGATCTCTAATGTTACGTTACTCCCTACTTTAACATTTAGCTTCTCAGCAACATTTTTATCTATGAGTATCTCATTGCATCCTTCACTACTCAAGTAAAATCCATCAACAACAGTCTCATGTAACTTTGTATACAATTTTTCTACGGTAGGCTGAACTGCGATCACGCCATAGATGAGCCAAGCATCATTAGTTTTTGGATTCACTATTCTGACAATGGAGTCATACTTTGGCATGTTTTTCAGCCTAACAGTGACATTTAGTGCCGGGACAATTTTTGGGAGTATATCTACGTCGCCAAGTCCAAGAGGCATAAATATGCCTGAAGAAGCATTTAACCTCTTAATGAGAATACCGTTTGATGGAGGAGACGCATTTATCTTATCGGAGACTATCTCATAAACTGTTCCAAAGGAGGTAAGAGACGTAAAGGCAAGTATAAAAATGCAGATTGATAGCATTGTTAAGAAGCTACGCAGCCTTTTCCGACGTATCTGACGTTTACTCATAGAGAAAATTATTGAAAGGGCGCTTCTCCAAGAAACCTCCCCCTCAATACTTCTCTCTTTCCAGACTCTTGGCACACCAAATACTATCGCTAGAATTACCAGCAGGGAAGTTATAGCTGACTGCATGAATAGTCTTATGTTCTCACCTATTATTACATGAGCCCCGGGATGCACGAGATATAACATATATGTTAACAACAGATAGGACACCATACTTAATGCTATCTTCCTTTTATTATTCTCAAAGAAGAATGAACCAATAACGACGCTGAAAATCGCCATCATCCATGAAAGGTAAACAGCGTTCGTCTTTCCAGCAAAATATTTCATGCTAATTATTGCTAGTATATAGTTTAGCTCACCAAGCACTTTCCTGAGAAGCAGCCATACGCCTTCAAAATCTTCTTTCTTTGAGGCTTTAAATAAAAGAGCTTCTGCTTCAGATATTTTTCCAGAAGCGCTCATTAAAATCTGTCTTTCACTAAAAACTGTGAAGCCTACTTTCTGTGCCTCATCTATAAGCGATGAAGTTTTTAACCATACGGATCTAATATAGTCTAAGCTTCTTCTGAGACTGTAAGCTGGAACTTTGAGGGAAATGATGCTGCTTTGAGGTAAGACAAATGGCATAGAGTTATTGTCCATGTAAAAGATTTCCTTTTCAATGGATACGCTTTCCTTAGAGAAGTAAAAGACTTCAGCCTCCAGCTTAAAGGGAACATTGGCTGGAACTATTATCACCTTTCTACTTAAGCCTAAGTAGAAGATATCTGGAGAAGCACCGTACTCCATGATTAATGAGGATGACGTAGGAGCTTCTGGAATGACTTTAACGGCAACATATCGCTCTTCGGGGGTTGATGACTGAACAATATACACTGTCTCCTCTAAAATAATTAAAGCCCCAGGAACCAATGCCAGAGTCAGGTTGATTGATTCTTTCCCCATATAAATGTCTCTCTCATATTTTGCTGGGACGTACTCTACAAAGTTTTCCTCAAAGTTTCCTTTGTAGGCGTACAAGCGGTAAATGTAACCCGGCCTTAAGTATTCCCCTGAAATTAAGCAGAACCCTTCTTTATTAGTGAAATATATACCAGCACTAACCCTCGGTTTCTCAGGCATGTTCAGGTTCCATAAGATTACTGTTGCATTTTCAATAGGAGCTCCAGAAAAAGCATCATAAACCTTTACAAGAATTCTTGGTGAGGAAGATGCCTGCTCAATAGTGCCAGTTAACTGCCAAAATGGACTTGCAGAAACGATTGTTAAGGAACATACTATGACCAATAGGAAGCATGTTATTAGGGACGTGTAAAGCTTTCCCATAGCCGCTAATACTCCTAAGCTTTTAATATAGATCGCTTAGTAGGCTAAAAATATTTAGTTCTTCAAATTTTTAAATTTATCGATTAAAGCAGACTTTTACTAAAATACTATTCTCTATATTTATTGTAAACTTTAGGAAGCTGAAGTCATATATTCTAGTAAAACTGTAATTTATCCTCTCTCCATCTGCCTCAATACTCCATTTGGCATCCTCTAAGTTTTCTGGTATAAGAAGCATTATTGTAGCATCTTCAACCTTATTTGTGGAGAAAATATTGAAGGTTAGAGAATCCTCCGATAAGCTAACTATGTGAAGACCAACTTCCCTCCTCTTTCTCTCCCACTCATTTATTTCCCTAGCAGTCCATATCTCCATCTGTGGAAGGCTTTTAATAAATTGAATTGTAGCATTCAGTACTCTATATGTCATTTGGATATGGGCTGGGTGGAATAAATGATGAATAACGCCATAATGCTTATACGCTTGAAGCGTAAGGCTGTTTAAAATATTTATTACTTCATCTTCAGGCCAGCCACGCCACATCTCTTGATCGTGAAGTGTAACTTCCAGAACATTTAGGATTCTATTCATATTGCTCCAATCGTCTATTGGGAAGAATGGGTGTGATGTGCCAAACAGAAAGCCTAAATTGTGAGTTTTAGAAGGACCTTTACTCTGATCTAGATATACTCCTTTATCTTCACACCAGTGATAGAAGTCGGTCCATGACTCCCATCGAAGATAATGATTCTTATTGCTTATTGGATAGACGCCGCTCTCCACGGCTAAGGCGTCATATTGTGCCACAAACCCCTCCCTTGACCAAACATGCTTTGGCGGTAGAGCATTGTAGTGGAGGGCTATCTCGTAACCACCCCTTTTAAGTTTATCGTAAAACTCCTTCGAATAACCCTCTCCGGGAAGTATGCACCATGTAGACTTTACTCCTAAAGCGGAGAGATTTGAGAGTAGGAGGTTAGCCTTATACTCGTCTCCTCCATCGGAATCATGTGAGTAAAGTGCCACAGCCATGACTTCTCTGGGCCAATACCAGAGCACCGGAAGCGGTATACCTTTACTCCATGCAGCGTAAAGTATAGACTTGATAATTATTTCCCTCTCCTCATCAGCAATAGGTTGTAAAAAAATTTCATGGCCGGATACATTCTCTCGGTCAGTATTATAATTTAGAACTGCACCATCATCGGTCTTTAGAATCCCATCGTTAACGGGCCAGGGTCCGTCAGATAGAACGCTCTTCCCCTGCTGGATCATAACTATAGAGCTCAAAATATCTGGAGCTATTAGTATTGCCAAGCCATTAAAGTATCTGTTTAAGACTATCGCCGGGCTATCTAATAGTTTTCCTTCAGAATCCTTAATCTTAGCTATGACTTCGGCATTTTTATCAACAATGGAATACAATGGGATACTGCCAAATACATGAAGACTACTAGTTAAGTTCAAGATTATGGGATGTTTTCCATCAGCCACTATGTAACCTTCGTCAATAGTTTCACCCAAGCCACGAACCCCAAAAATATCATCTAAACCTGAGCTCCCTCCGATGGCAATTATAACCCCACCAGATGATATGAAATCTCGTATTCTCATCTTCTCCTGAGCAGAGAAAGACGTATTATATGGTATTATTAAAATTTTACATTTAAGGTTAGAAGAAATTGAAGATTTATCTATGGTCTCATAAAAGAAACCTGCATGCCGCAAGACTTCTCTAATATAAACTGGAAAGAAATTAACCCCCTTTCTTAATATATCGATTTGATCGTTAATGTCTAGAAGCACAGCTATAACTTGATTGTTCCAGTTCTCAATAACTCTAATGTTCTCGGACTTGGATACTCTTGAAAACAGACCATCAACTTCAACCTCTACCCTATGAATTTCAAATGGTCTTGATGCTAACCATTCTCCGCGATATAATCTACCCTCTCGCCTTAAAAGAATAGATGTTTTTAAACCTCTTGGATCGATAATCCACGCAGAAACTCTTTTTATTAAAAGGCCCTCTACTTTTAGAGAAACTGTTAGCGTCTCTCCCTCCTTCACGGTTTTTGGGGTAACTTCTAAAAGTGGTATTGAGGGCTTGCTGAAATAAAGTATGGCTAGTAGGAGACTTAAGATTAAAACTGTCGCTATGAGTATTACGAATGTAATCTCAACCATTTTACTCACTTTAATCGCCGGCCTTAAATTATTATATGTTGTAAGTTTAATAGTCGCAACGAAATTTAAACTTTTTATAGCGGACGTGGTTAATATTGAGATTACTAGCTTCAAAGCTTCTTCCTAAGCGGAGGTTAAGCGTATTCCTAAAGTATTGAGCAAAACATTGCTTTAGGATTCAAATCGCAATCAACCTTAATAGATTCGACCACCTCATAATTTTAACTAAAACTAAGAATAACTTTTAAACTTCAGTTTCTTTCCATTTTAAAGGCTTAACTTTGCATAAAAAATAACTAGGAGTTTAAGTGTTTTAGTGCAGAATTTAGGAGGGTGAACAAAAACTCTTTAAAGTCCCTCTTGTTTATTATAAATTGATGCTAGTTGATTAGATATTTAATGATGCCCTCAAATAAAAGATTCTTTGTTAACCCAATGTTCTTTATACCATTACTTTTATTGTTCGCCTGTTTGATCGCCATACTATCTCTCATATTACCTAGATACTCAATTTATGTCGTCATTATTATCTTGTCGTTTGTCGCGGTTACCGGAAGCTTCACATTTATTGAAGGAGCCTTAAGACGAGTTATCCTCGCCCCGCTTATCCACTTGCTCTTAATCCTTCCGCTCATCATAATAATTCATAAACGTTTACCTAATTATGCTGAATTAAGCTCAGTATCAATACTATTTTTCGCTATAGTTTCTTTATTAACCATGTTAACGTTAGCTTTCATGTTTTCTGATGAAATCCTTTCTTTTCACCCGTTTTTTAAGGTTCTTCAGATGGCTAAAGATTTCTTGAGAGTTAGATGGAGAACATTTCTCATTATTTTAACTTCAACAATAATATATGCCGCTGGACTAACATTTTTCAGCCTTATTATCTCTGGATCAGCTCTAATCCTGTTCTCATTAATTGTCGCATGCAATGTGGCTATAAGTGCTGCGAGCAATATTTATAAGCGGAGAGATGAAATACTTTCTCTGGTATCCGTGGGTTTAAATCCAGACCATCTCGCCCTATTAGTTTTAGCAGAATTTTTAATAACTAGCTTTCTCGGAGGAGGTATAGGATACTCTATGGGAATGTATATACTGATACTATCACAATTGCCAGTGAGCCCCATGGCAATCATCTCTTCCGCAGGCTTAATGGCAACCGTAATGGTTGCCACAACCGCTATAATGCTTTTAGCATCAATTCCGCATGCTATAAAAATTTCAATGCTTGTGACACCATCTATTAAAAAGAGGTGGTGGAAAGGTGAGCCTGTTTTCGTTGGCTGGCCACCAACCCTTTCTTTCAAAGTGCCAATTAAGGTTACTGAGGAGAACGTAGTGGAGTTCTTTAACGCTCTCCTGAATTACATTACGTCGCTTAAGTACTCAACAGACGTTTCTCTCGAAAGAATAGAAGACGTAAAAACTGTCACACTTAAAGAAGATTTTTTCCAGCTCCAATTCACTTATATTTATAATGAGGTAGGAATGCCATCTCTCACCACAGAAAATGAGGTTAAAATATTGAGAGAAACAGATTCAGGCAAATTTATTGTCGAGGTTACAATTAAGGTTCTTAAGCACCAAGGTTTCGGTGAGAGTCTCTATGGTTTTCTTGAGAGGATGGCTTCAGCCTATAGAAGGGCAGCCTTTGAGATCGTGTCGAGCTATAAATATGAGAGTGGGGAAGGTGGAGTCAATGAGAGAGAAAGTTTCATTCTTTGAACAACAAGTTTTCGCTTACTTAAGCGAAAACTTTTTCTTCAAAGTCTCAGCCCTAATGCTTTCAGATCTATGGAAATATTCCTCTCTAGTCTCAAGCTGAAAATCACGCATTACTTCATTAACGCTTAAGTCCTCTAGATTTGATGTTAGCATGAATATTCCTTCAGATCTAGAAACTTCTATATCGACTTTTGAACCATATTTCTTTTTTATTGCATCCATTTTCTCGTAGTTATAGTCTATATGAATTATTTTGTAATCGAGATTTATTGTCTTGCATATAACTGGCGAGTATACGCTTGATACTGCTAGAATCCTTCCAAGAGGATCAACTATCATACTGCCTTCGCCAGTTAATGCTGAGACAAAGTAAAGCCCATATTTAAATGCCCACATCTTTAACTGAAGGCCGCCGGGATACATTGACGGAAAGAATATTAGTTCGGCATTATTCTCAGCCAGCCTCTTAATTACATTTTCGAAGTTAAGGTCAAAGCATATGAGGATACCTATCGTTCCGAGGTCTATCTTAAACGTTTTAGGTTCTATACCTGGCGTTATTCCGGCTTCCATCTCACCTATCGTTGGATAAATCTTATAGTATCTTCCAATAACTGCACCGTCCCGCCCTATCAGAATGGCTGAATTATAAATGAGACCTCCTTCTTTTTCGATTATTGGACAAACAATGTATATTCCATAGTCTTTAGCCCTAAGCGATACAGCCTCGATTATCTTTTTCGAGAACTCTCCAGCAACCTTAACCATCTCCTCAAGAGATAACCCAAGCATCGGCGAACACTCTGGAAAACATACTATATCTGGCTCATCAGCATAAGCCCTCTCTAGTAATTTCATCATTGCCTTAAGATTCCTTTCAATCGTTTCTTGCACAGTAGACGCCCTACCAGCGCCGCTGAAAGATACCGAAGCCACACGGACTTTTCTCATAGCATCTCACCTTAGACCATTAATCAACGGCGAATATAAAATATTAATTGTGTTTATCTGAGCGCTTTTATGTTTAAGAAGTCAAGTCTCCTCCACCCCGAAAGAACACAGAACAATTAGTACAAACACCCTGATTTTCTAGCTCAACATAGATAATGCATGTAGGAAATTAACTTTCCTAGCATAAGGCTGCTGAAGAATAGAGTGGCGAGCAGACACTTGTGGGCTATGCTAACGGTTTTAGGTTACATTTACTTTAAGATAATCTCTTAAAATTTTAATAATTCTATCAATACTTCAAGCTTCTTTCTTCATAAAGAGGGAGATAATGTGAGTGGGTTATGAAGGCTTATGGCCAGATTCCGAGGGACTTTAAGGCGTCCGCAACTCTTCCGACTCCGAGCATTAGAGCGGCAGTTCTCATATCAACTTCATTCTTATTCGCTATCTCACAGACATTCTTATAGGCTTTAATCATTCTCTCCTTAAGTTTAGTGATAACTTCCTCTAAGCTCCAATGCTCTCTATGGAGGTTTTGCACCCACTCAAAATAGCTTACTGTTACGCCGCCACAGTTAGCTAAGATATCTGGGATGACAAAAATCCCCATCTCGTTAAGGATTCTTCCACCTTCAAGGGTTGTTGGACCGTTTGCTGCTTCAGCAACAATCTTTGCCTTAACATTTCCAGCATTCTTCTCGGTTATTTGGTTCTCGATGGCTGCTGGAATTAGTATGTCGCACTCAATCTCCAATAGCTCCTCATTGGTAATATCTTTACATCCCTTAAAGCCTACTACTGAGCCTGTTTTCTTCTTATGTTCAAACACTTCATATGGGTTAAGACCTTCTGGATTATAAATGCCGCCCCTAGAGTCACTAACAGCTATAATCTTAAAGCCTTCTTCATAAAGGAGTCTGGCGGCGTTCCACCCGACTTTCCCAAACCCCTGTATAGCCACCTTTGCACCTTTAATTCTTATTCCTAAGTCTCTGCAAGCCTCCTCCACGCAGTACATAACTCCCCGCGATGTAGCCTCCTCTCTTCCCTCAGAGCCACCCAAGTGTACTGGCTTTCCAGTAACAACTTCAGGAACCAGATACCCCCTAATCTGACTATAGGTATCCATAATCCAGGCCATTGTTTGAGCATCAGTATAGAGATCAGGTGCTGGAACATCGCTGTAAGGTCCTATAATTGGGTAGATCATGGTAGTATATCTCCTGGTTAGCCGCTCAAGCTCGCCGATTGACATTGATCTTGGATCGCAGCAGACTCCTCCCTTAGCACCACCATAAGGTATATCAGCAACGGCGCACTTCCAAGTCATCCACATGGCCAATGCGGTAACTTCATCAAGGTCAACATGAGGATAGTAGCGGATGCCACCCTTATATGGTCCTCTAGCATCATTATGTTGGACCCTATATCCAGTGAAAACTTTTATCTCACCATCATCCATTTTAACTGGAACAGCTACAACAAGTGTTCTCTTAGGATACTTAAGATATTCATGTATATTTGGATCTAAGTTAAGCATCTCAGCGGCAAAAGAAAGCTGGCTAAGAGCAACCTTTAAAGGGTTTTCCTTAACCATACGTTTCGCGTCTCCATATATGTTAATTTAATTAGAGGGCATCAGATTTATATGTTTTAACCTTCTTCTGGCGTTATTATAATTAAGAGAGACTGTCAAATAAGGAAAAGAAACAGGAGAAAGATAAAAACATAGCACATTCTACTGAAGAGATTTAGAGAAAAACTCTGGGAGAAAGCAATAATTATAGCTTCAGCAGTTTGAGGGCATTTTCTCTAGCTATTTTCCGGAAAATTTTCTCGCTTATCTGCCCTTCATTTAATAGTTTTAGTAGGAGATCGGCTAAAGGAGCTGGTGTATCTGGAGCTACTATGTCGGTGCCGAAGAGTAGGCGGTCTTGAAATTCTGTGAGAAACTGAACAGCGTATACTAGATCTCTGGCAAGTGCGTTATAGCCGCTATAGGCAGATAAATCTCCATAAAGATTCTGATAGCGACGCATCAGTTTAGGGACAACGCCCTCCTCCTTAACCGGATATTTAGGGTATCCGTATCGATCTGCAGGGGTTTCAAGCTGGCTAATCTCCGCCCAAAAAGGTTGCGAGTGGCCTAGAAATTTAAGGTTTGGGAAGAGCTGTAGGCACCGCTCAAGCTGTGGTAAGCCTGGATCATCATACAAGCCATAAGCGCCGCCTATCTGCGGAGCTACATGGAAGGTTAGCGGAAAGCCTACCTTCTGAACATGCTTAAACAGATTTTGCACCAGAGGGTGGAGAAACGGTAAATTTGCAGCGACCTCACCAATCCCCCTGCAGCCCATTTCGCGATAATAATTAAGTAGTTCGTCTAAGGGAGCATCAGGAGCATTGGATATCGCTCTAGGATCAATATTGCAAAATGGAATAAAACGGTCAGGATAGGCTTCAGCTATCTCAAGTATCTCCTCGTTTGATTGGATTTGGACGCTACATTCTGGATTAACGCCAGGCAGTAGAACCCCCCTCTCAATGCCAATCTCATCGTAGCGTTTAATCAATTGTTGTGGTGTGATATAGGATTGCTTGCCACCTCGTAGTGGGCCGGGTCTTTTACGTACATGAACATGAATATCTATGAAACCCATCCGATCATAGGTTTAATTTTAGAGCGCCCAAATAAATATTGCTTTAATTATAATAGTTTATATCGTATTAGATGAACCCCCGATCCAAAGTACACTCCTGTGTCGGTCAAAGCGAAACCACATGAAATCTCGCCATTATACTCCGCTACTTTCTCAATTTTATAATTCTCTATGTCAACCCTAAAGATCGTTCTTCCAGCTATACCATATATAAAGCCGTCGGTATGCGTAGATAATGATATATCTAAAGGTCGGCCAAAAGGTATTCTCTCAATATGAACTATATTCCACTGCTCAGAATCATATACTATAAGGCTGTTGGATCCAGATGACGCTGCGAAGACTTTTCCATCGGCAACAGTCATTGAAACAATTGCCGGATCCCGGGGCACAGGAACTATATCCAAAACCTTTCTCTTCTTATCTGGGTCCCACGCGAAGAGGTGAGCGTCCCTCTCCACCGGTCGGGTTCCACCTCCACCAAATATACTGCTGCCTCCAAAGATTAGGCCGCTCTTTGGCTCGTACGCTAGGGAGACGATGCTCTGGTTTGGAATTAAGTTGCGGTAATTCTCTACAACTGCATCTTTGTATGGATCGTAGACAGCCATAGCTCCACCCAGCTCTCCATAGGGCGGCATACTACCGATAAATATTTTGTCCTCAGGCCCAACTATCATCGCTCTGGGCCTTAAGTGGCCGTCTCCAACATATCCTATCCCCCTCGGGTTCGAGTTTTTTGAAGTACCGTAATTCCATGGCTTCTTAGGATCATATACAGATAGCCATGCTCCGGGATAGGCGCAAACATATAGCTTGCCATGAAGGCTAACCATCGAGTAAATCTCGCCGTCGACGCTTGTTGGGTTACCTAAATCCTCGAGCCTTCCATCCTCCGGATCATAGACAAATAATTCCAATGGGAGCGCGCTGCTGCCATATATTTTATCTTCGGGACCAACTCCAACCACAAAGACCATCGCTCCAGCACAATTATACTCAAATTTATTTTTCACTTCGCCACTCGGCCCGCTAATTATATACGAATAAGATCTTCTGTCGAAAAATATCTTTCCTCCATCCCTCAATGTTGGTGGAGGGGTGATTGAATAATCTTTTTGAGAAATAGGTTTAATTTGGGCGTTCTCTATAAGAAAGTAGTTGTCGCCAACAGCGCCATAAACCTTTCCATCCCCTCCCTTCATTACAATACCGCTCTTTCCCTCTAGTTTAAGGCTCTCCGGAATTATAGACCAGTGACGCCTAGACTTTGGATCATATGCGACTATATTTGCCCTGGCTGTACCTATACCCACATAAATGAGACCGTCGCTACCAGCCACAACCGTTGAGCTGTACATTTGATCTTCATCCATTCTCCCCAAATCTTCCATCTTTCCGGTGGCAGGATCATAAGATATTAGCTTAGCGTTACCATATGTTCCTCCATAAATTTTTCCATCAACGCCAACAGTTAATGAAAAAATGTAGGTTTCAGTATTTGATGGTCTCCCTAATACTCTTATACCATCTTCTAGCATATTAGGATCAAAGCACAGCAGGAAGCCTCCTATAGCTGTTCCAATATATATCTTGCCATCTGGACCTAGTATAAGTGATTTGGCAAAGGAGCATCCATGCTCAGGACATGCATCCTTAACATCTATTTGTCTCATCTCACCAGTCTTAGGGTTAACTTGAATTAGGAAGAGCGAGGCACCCCACTGGCTAAAGCAGAAGTATATAACTTCATTTCCATCCCGATCTAAAGTAATCACGTAACCGTTGTACTGTGGTTTTCTCACTGGAATGCCCAGATCTTCAAAAACTCCGCGGGTGGGTCTCATCAAGAGTCACCATCTAAGACTAGATTTATATTGTAGAAGATGCAAGAAGCTTTTAAATATCTTTTGGAAAACAATTCCCTGGCATATAAAAATATATTATTTGGCAATTAATTCTGTAAACTCGCCTAAACATGTTTTATGAAAAATGGGAAATAAAGATTTGTGGGAGTTCTCAAGTCGCTTTTAGTATGGTAGTCCCCATATTGATACTGCTATTAACGAGAAGGCTACTGCCAAAGTTACCGCTAATCCTTCTCCAACTACCAGTCCACCTGCCAGAACCATCTTATACTCGTTCCACCACTTTTCTCCAACTCTCCTCCTTATAATGTAGGCAATTATGCCTCCTATCAACCAAGTAAGCACTCCAGGTGTTATCGAGTTCATTCCAGCCCCTATGGCTATAAACGATATTGGAGAGCGAATGTAGTCGAGGATAAAGTAGAGGGCAACTCCAATCACGAAGGCTGCAAAGAGCCTGTCTATCGCAAAGAGGCCTGGAACATCCCTGCCCTTTATCCACAGGCTTCTCATTGTGGCGCTGATATCCCAGTATATAGCTGCCCCGGGATATCTGCCTGATGGGATTGGTGCGAGCCACCAGAAGAGCTGCACATATAAGTATCCTACAAGCATCGCTACAGGGAGCAGCAACCAATAAGCTAGTATCAGACTTGAGGTCTTTGTTTCCGTCAGCTCGCATATCTTGAACCATTGAAGTCTTCCATGGCCTGATGCGCCTAAAATGTCGGGGGCAAACCACACGTCGACACCTCTATAACCAGAGGCATAATACAGTAGGTTCATTATTGTCCCCTCAGGAGTATAGACGACTCCGGTTTCGCCTCTCATCCTGGCACCTATGAGCGTCGTTATAAATGGCATTGCAATCATTATTGGGACATACCACGGCGCGAAGGCTACGAAGTCGGGAACTAGGTATATGAACAGCACAGCTCCACCAATCAGGCCGACAAGAAGCATAGGTAATGTGACTTTAGTGAATGATATTGGATCAGTATATCTTTTTCCTGAAGATAATGGTTTGAATGCTGAAGCTATTGATCTGTAGAGGACATGTGGCCGACGTATAATTGGAGCCAAACCCACTGCCAGAGCAATACCCACAAGCGTGCTCATCCAGAAGTACAATACTGAGCGCTGCCACATAAGGTGAATATTCATTCCAGGCTCCCACCACGACTGAACCCCGGGCACATCCGGGTTGGCGTCTGGTAGACCCCATGTCTCCCAATTCATATTAACTATGTAATTTCCGAAGAACCATATTGCAAAGGATCCTATCGCGATCCCGATAATTGTTTGTAGTGGGAATATGAAGCCGCTTGCTATCGGACCTATATCTGTCGCAAGACCTAGAATAGCTCCTGGCATAAATCTCTGAACTATATCGCTGAAGTCATACCATGGAACTGGAATTATTGTTAAACTGCGCCCAGACATTGCTTGCGTTAGGAATGGAAGTGCGTAGACGACAAAACCCCATGCAAATCCTACTACAGACGAAACTGCCAGGAAGTAGAGCGGCTTCTTCTTTTCGCCAGTTAGCGTTACTATTGTTACGCTGCTCATCTGCTCCATTGGAAAAGGCAGTCTCTCTGTCTCCAGAAATATTTCACGTGCCCACAGGGCTAGACCAAATGAGAGAAGCCCAAAGAATAATGTTGATAGAATACTCAAGGTTATTGGGCCCGGCTTATTGGTGATTGGATCCCATATCCAAGCCTGATGGAAGAATGTTCTTAGATCTAAGATTCTGAATTCCGGAGCTGGAGCTACCCAGTTCGGTACATGCTCAGATATTCCGAACAATTTGGCTATTGGGCTCTCTCTATACCAAGCGTTATATATGAGTCCTAAGGGATAAACCATTTCAGCTCCTGTCAGAATAAGTATCATGCAGGCCTCTTGTTTGCTAACTTTTCTTCCAGAAAGCCTAGCGATTTCAACCCATAATAGTAGTGTGAACCATGCTACTGGGATCCCGCCTATACCGCCAGTCATGAGCGTTAAATATATTAACGCTGGAATAAAGACCACTATAGCGTAAAGTATTGCTAGTACCGTAGTCTTTGTTAGACCAGACTCGTACTTCGGCAACAATATTTCTGTGTGTTGTGATTCACCCATATCTCTCGCCTCCCACCTAATATTTCTTTTTAGCTCTCTCTATATATTTTGCTCTTTCAGATGGTGTTATGCTACCCCAGAGGAGTAGCTGCTTCCTAAAGTGGTCGACAAATATTCTATGTAGCCGCATCCATCTGTCAGATGGTCCTGTAAGGCGCTTAGCTATCACTCGCATCTCCCATCTATCTGGAGCAATCTCATTTGCGGAGAAGTTAATCTCTTCAGATATGCCGGCCTCATAGGGGGCGAGTCTTACCGTAGCGTCTATAGACACGTACTTTTTACCTTCAACTTCACCTTTACTTACGTTGAGGTTTAAGACTGAAAAGTCTGGAGCTTCTGGCGCACTATGGGCATACATATACTCATAAAGATACTCGATTATGCCTTTAGCTTCGTTTTCCCTGGCATGGAATGGTAATGGTATCTCCCATACATCGCCGCGAGGCTTAGTTGTAATTCTCCATGCTCTCTCAAGGCTTGGTGTTACAAGGCGGCTTGCAACCCAAGCTGGATAAAGAGAGGACAGTATTGTGGCGCCTGCAGCTGCTCCAAGAGCTATCATAACCCACGCGCTTGAATAGTTTAGTGGCAAGGCGAACTGAGGTGCAATTATCCCAATTAACTTGGTTGTGAACATGGCTGATAAGTAACCTATCATGCCTCCAACTAACGCATAGATTACCGATTCAGCGACAAACATTATTGATATGTGGAGCGGTGATAGACCAACGACGTTATATATCGATATGTCGCGCCTACGCTCATACACTGACCCTAAGATTATGTTCAGTATTGCAAGGACAACTATCGACATTGGTATAGCTTGGAATTCGAAGCCCCTAACAGTATAAGCTAGCCTTTCGCTCATCATATAGCATATTAACTCTTTTGTCTCAGGATCCCTTCTAGTGAAATATGTTAAATACTGTGGCAATATCTCCGCAATTTCCGACGCTGCCTTAATTACAGCCTCCTCATTCTCGAACATTAGGCTTATACTAGCTATTGAGCCTCCAAGATTTCTAACTTCTTCGAATGGTAATATGAATACGTAGTTCATGTCTACATGAATATTATATGGATTATAGTCTAAGTCAAATTTGAGTGGTGTAACTCCCTCTCCGTCCATTTCAAGCATCCGCTCAACAAGCAATCTATCTACTATGCCGATGACATAATATGGCAACCCCTCAAATATTACTGGAACTGGACCCCTCTCTAAGTCACTCTCGTTTATACCAAGGAGCTTAGCCTGGTAATCATTTATTATAATTACTCTTCTGTCACCAGGCTCAAACCACCTTCCTGCCCTCAGCCAGAAGGTTGTTTTGAGAAGGTACTTTTCTTCCGGTGTTAATCCCCACAGAACTATAGCTGTGACTCTTTTGTCTCCGTGAGTGATCATGAATCCAACCCTTTGTGGATAAGCTGACAATGAACCATAGAAGGCTGAGTATCTCCATGCCCTAGGCGCTATTTTAGCTTCACTTCCATATATCTCTTTTAGTAGCTCAAGTACGTTGTCTCCGAGCTCCACGCTTCCCTGACCCCACAGATATCTCCTAATGAAGACTCCTTGGTAGTTGGCGACCCCGCCTGCTGAGAAGGTTTCAGCCATAACTTTCTCAGAGGTTATGGATGCCACGTTTACTAAACTCGAAATCATTATTATTACTGATACTAACGTCAGAGTTGTACGGAGCTTCATGCGTCTCATATTCTCTACGCCAGTTAAGAATGCATGGTCCACCTCGCTTAGGCGGCTCACTTTAACCTCATGTCTACCCAGACGCTCAAGACGCAGCTCAGCCATATATGATTGCACGTAGCTTATAATTATCACTAGAATTGGCAGACAAAGTATTAGTGTTGAGAATCCGACTACTATAGTTATCGGGCTTGCGGCAAGCTGGAAGCCTGGATGTATAAAGTAGAAGGCTAACATTATGAATGCGAATGTCCCTACAAATGTTATTATTCGTTTAACACCTGAGGCGCTGAATATTAGTTTCTCAGCTAAATACACGAATGGTAGGAGGAAGGCGGCTAATATTGGAACCACTGATATTGAATCCTCAATCTTTGGTCTTAGCTCGAAATAAGCCCTTCGAATATTGTACCATGCCTGAAAGATTAGTGTATAAGCCTTTCTATAGTCTCTGCTCTTTATGGTTTGATAAGCCTCTTCCATGAGGGCTTTAGCAGTAGAATACCTCTTATAGGATGGTGAGGCATATATCCCAGGCCCAATCCTCTCCAAGATCTTTATTCTCTCGCTTGTAGCCCAATATAAGTATTCAGCATATCTTAGTGCAGTATATGGGAATACTTTCTGTTCTCCAGGCATAAGAACGTATCCGACTCCAAGTGGATTCTTCTCATTAGCATTATTCAATATCGCATATGGGTATCTGCTCGGCGCGAAGAGCCACACAACTTCAATGTCAGTAAATGGAGGAACGAAGAGGACAACCACGCTTCCAGTAGACCATTCCCCACCGATCCCGCTGAAACGGTCTGGCTCAACTTTGGTGTCAGACTTGAGCACTGACATTTGTGGCATCTGAAAGCCGCCAACCTCAGGCTTATATAAAGTTAATGTGTCCGGGTCAACTATATCGAATAAAACCACTGAAGATGCCTTAAAGACTGCTAGCCAGCCAAAGTCGCTGACGGGATAGCTTGGCAGGTCTCCTGGCAGTGTGCGCGGCATATATTTGTATCTGCCTAAGTCAGGCGCATATATTATTCTACCAGTATCCTCATCTATAACCCAAGCTGATATAACTTTCGGCGCCCAGTATCTGGAAACTATTGGGAAAACCTCGAACTTGCCAGTTTCATCTGCAAAGGTGAATAATCTCCTATAATAATAGCCTGTCCTCGTATTACTTATTGCAACCCTCAAGTAAACTAAGGCATTTGGAACCGGCACATAATAGGCTTTTTCAAGTGAGTATTCGCCTACCCTGCCAGCTATAGTGCCAAAGTATGCGTATCTGAGCGGCGGGTTCTCCCTTCTATCCATCTGCCAACCTTTATAGACCACATCTAGATTTCCTTCATTTGCGATGGCATATATAACCGATATTATCTGATCAAACTGGGCGGCTATATTCTCCCAAGCATTCGGTCTACTATTCACCCAATCCATTGTGTCGAACGGTTCACCATACTGTGGCCTTGGGTCATAGGCCGTCGTTATAGTGAAGGATGGAACATAATTAGCCCAAAATGGCTCATGATCATATATGAAGTCTCTCCATGCTAGCACTCTCCCGTCAGCAACTTTTTCCACATCCGAACGTAAGTACATCTCATATTCCGCGTTCTTCCCAAAGAAGTATGTCTTCTCATATGTTCTTCCAAATGGCTTGTCCTCATGCACTTTGCCGAGGATTGCATCAATATACATTCTCATATTTCCGTAGACTCCGAGCCATAATGTGTCTCCTCCAAAGTAATTCAGCTCATTTCCCTCGGCAACAAAGTATAGTACTTTGCTGCCGGCGGAAACATCTATATTTATATTCATTTTGATTTTCAGGCCTTCACGGAACCTCTCTGGATTACTCTGCCAGGTATATATGCTAAATAAATCCTTTGAAAGAATTGTTGCCCCCCAAAGCTCATTGTGGTGTCCGCTGAAAGCTACGAACATAAGGGTATTTTTCGGCTTATTTTCTGGTTTAGCAAAGAACTTAGCTATCTCAAGCAGCATAGATATGCCTATTGATTCTTCAGCTCCAGGCGAGACGGTTGGAGCTATGGACTTTGAATCATAGTATGATGATAGCATAATTATGCTATCGGGTTTTTCTCCAGGAACATAGCCTATTATATTCCATGAAGTGACTTTTCTCCACTTCTGCGATGAAACTAAGTGAACTTCTTTACCAACATTCTGTAGGAGTACTTCTGCGCTCTCTTTATCAACGTAGAATCTCGGGAAGAGGAATGGTGAGTCTGGCAAGAATTTCTCATGAAGCGCCCCAATCGTTCCATAGCCGAGGACTGTCGGCGGTATGAAGATTACGGCTTTAGCCCCCAGCCGCGCGGCGTTTATCCACCTGCTGCTCGTATACCAATCTAAGAGAACTATGCTGCCATTAACATCTGCGTTGGCTTCTTTTGCCCCTATTTCGAAGTCTTCGAGGTAGCCGCTTTTAGCATATATGAGTTTTCCCTTTATGCCTTCAGGTGGGGTTGTTGATGGGCAAACCATGTTAGGCCACAGTGGATGCAACTTTATTACGCGTCCACTCTCAAGTATTGTAATGTTTGCACCGTAGCTTATGGCATCCACAACAGTAAAGTTATAGTAGCTAACATCCTTCAAGCCATATTCAACAAACTTGTTACAGATGTATTGAGCCGCCCTCCAATTTCCCTCATACCCCACAGCCCTTGTGCCCAAGCCCGAGAAGAACTCCATATGCCTTCTGACAGCATCCAAGTTTATGGCGGTTCTAAGCGATGGATAAGCTGCCACTAAAACATCAAGCGATGAGCTGATCTCTGGAGGATAGGCGCTAATCCCGAATGTACTTACAGTAGAGGAAGAGACTATAGGTAGCAGGGTTAATAATATTATAGAAAGTGGCAGCAGGCCGATAATGGCTTTCCTTAACATTAACCTTTCACCTAAAGTAAACTCTTCCAATAAGAAAAATGAGAATAGGCATTTAAAAGTTTTGCCATATTTTGTTGAGTTTTTTGTTCGCTAGAAGACTTTAAAAGTTTAAATATGGCTTAACTCCACCAGACTATCACATAAGGTTCTCCATTTATATCGGATTAGTAATCAAGTATATGACGTTGAGAGTAGGTGGAGTAAAATTGTTTGATGGAAAAGTGAGGCCAATAATGATAGGATTCCTGTACGGATTTGGGCTAGCAGCAATAATACGCCAGTTGATCCGAGTACCAGTAGATCTCATGATTAACTATGGACTATGTTAATAGAGTTAACGGACGACACCCTTAAACCACCCACCTTTTTTCTGACAATATTTAGAAGCCAAGGAGCTTAAATGAGAACTCTTCAAGGAATAATGGGCAAATACTCATCTGAATAGAACGATTTTATAATCTAACCTATAAAAATTTAAAGATAAAAATAAAGGGAGATGTTTTCGGTTATCATGTTAGTAGGTAGTTTCCTCTGAACCATGCTGGTATGTATACTATCCACTCGATTATCAGGTAGAGGAATGATCCATAGAATAGGCCTATCATTATTGGCTTAACTTTCTCCTCGAATAGGCGTACTCCACCTATTCTGAGCGTTATATATTTGATTATTAGAGCTACTATGAAGGGTAGCCAGAACTTCATGCCAAAGGCTAATCCAAGAATTATGCCTGCTGCGCTTATCCTAAGCCACGGGAACCTCTCCCTAGCCAGGGATAGAGCTACAACTAGGGCTACGCCTATAGCAGTCTTAGTAACCGCATCTGTTGTTCCAGGATTAAGGGTGAGGTTGTTGTATACAGATGAGTCCATCCAGTAAGGTATGCCTACCGCTATATTCTTCACATATGTGTTAAAGAATAGTCCTGCGCCCAGCCATGGATATATGACGCCTAAGAATTTGTCGGCGGGTATAATGCTTTGCCACATGAACGTTCCGAAGCCGCTCGCAAATACGGTCACTACTATTGTAACTACGGCTATTATCGCGATATCTTTCAGTCTTATACCTGATAGTTTTGCAAGCCTAAATGATTCTAGGCTCATGTATCCTGCGCTTTGAACCGTGTGGCTGAATAATGTTCCGAGACCATATGATGTGAATGTGTGAGTCATTAGAGTTGCGCTTGTTGGCTCCACGCGTATAACTGGCGATATTGGGTTGAGGGCAGCTATCAGTATGGCTGAGATTGGCTGAGGCCAGTTGCAGTGGTGGAATGGGTGGCCGAAGCCGCTGGCCATATACCCGCCTGTCTCAGCTGTAAAGCGTAGTGATCCAAATAGGAATAATGCAGTTAAAAGTATCCAGAGTAGGCTCCATAGTGGTATAACATTTGCTATAGCTGCCAGCGCAACGTAAAGCAGCATGGATATTATGAAACCCCATATGGCAACTCTATAGGGCATTGGCCTCTCAGGATCAAAGTCTTCAGAAGGCTCTTTGCCAATTATGGACTTAAATATTGGGCCCATCGTTCCAAGATTTCTAACTATTGGTAGAATTGCTAGGGCGAGTATGCCACCTAAATAGACCCATATTAGGTTTGGCGTTCCACCAGCTGGGACCGAGAAGAACAATCTGCTGCAGATGTAACCGAATGATCCTGCTGGCATTGGCGTCCATAAGCCCATAGCCGTGTAGGCTACTGGTATTATCACTTGGCAAGCGAACCAGCCTATTAATGCGCCGACTATTACGTCTATCGGCAGTATAGCTCCCCAGCCCACAAGCCACGGGTCACATTGAATATTTAGTGGAACCCATGAGAGGAGCGCTAGCTGCGTTGCATCATAGTGTGGCAGGATATATATATCTCCATATCTGCCTGTGCCGGTGCCCCATGGAGCAGTCTGCCCATACGCGAAGTACATCCAAACGGTATATGGCATTCGAGCTATAAAGTACCATAAGAATGCTATCAGGAAGCCTGCCAAGAAGTACCTTCTAAAGAAGCCTACTCTTTTACCTTCATAGGGCTGCGTCGTCAGAATAATTTCATTAGTTATATATGAGACTGGGAATGTTAGAGCTTCAACATCTATATATAGTCTTCTCGTAAGGAACGCTATGAATACTCCTACCATACATAGGACGCTAAGTAGAGCCCCGCCCCAAAGTATCATCGGCATTACATAATCCCATCTTATAGGAGACCACCAGGTTGAGAAGACCATCTTCCAGTAATCGAAGTCTTTTCCAAGCCCCATAATATCAGCCAAATATGCTTGAATTGTTCTCATGTCTTCAGCTGGCGGCGCCCTGGTCGGAGAGTAAATGCCGATGCCATATGTCCAGAAGAAGGATAAGTGCTCACAATATGCGGGAGAGGTGCAGCTGTGAAATATTCCAGAGATCAGGCATATGATTGCTATTACAGCAACCTCCTGCCGGGAGAACACGGGCTTAATTATGTTTATCAGTGTAATTATAAATATCATGAATGATGTTAGAGCCATAGCCATGTAGAACCTCATCCAAGCATAGGTGTATGGTGACGCACTTGGGCTTCGACCATAAGTAGCTCCGTAAAAGTCTGGCAGGTTTACGGCCTGATACACAAGTGTTGATACTAGCAGAGTGAATAGGACTGCGGCAACAAGCCCGATGACAACAGACCTCTTCGTTACGCCAACAACCTCCACTTTTTCCATAAAGTATACCCCTTGGATTTCCCCTCAATTATCTTCTACTTATTACAAAATTATTTAAAATTTTCCATTTTCATTAGTATTTAGAAACCCTCTCTTAGAGCTTCCTTCAAAATCCCCAATCGCTTCGTCTTCTCTGATGCTGCGCATATTGTTAGGCTTGGCGGAAAGAAAAATCGCCATGAAGAAAATAATTATCAAGGTGAGAAGCATTTAAATTCCGTAATGTAATATTCAGGTTGTGTTTAAGATGATGATCGATGCCCATGTACATTTTCCTCCTGGAGGAAGGGTTGAGGACCTGGATGAGCTTATTAAATCTGCTGAAAGACATGGCATAGATAAAGTGTGTATGTCATCTTTAGGGGCGTCCTGGGAGCATTTTCCAAGCGTATCAACGTTTACTGCGGCCAATAGGGAAGTTAAATTCGCTATGGATCGGTATCCAGACCGAGTTCTCGGCTTCGCATACGTAAACCCCACTTTCACCCAGGAAGCCATAAGAGAGTTTAAAACCTGTATAGAAGATTTTCATATGAGCGGGTTGAAGCTCTGGGTTTCATGCCGCTGCACAGAGCCCGCAGTCTACCCTCTAATAGAGCTGGCTGTAGAGTATAGAGTTCCATGTCTCATACATAGTTGGGCGAAGGCTACAGGGAATCTCCCCGGAGAATCAACTCCACAGGATGTGGCTGAACTGGCTAGAAGATTTCCGGAGGCTAAAATAATTATGGCACACATGGGCGGAGACTGGGAGTTAGGAATTAAGGCTGTTAGGAATCTTAAGAATGTGCTTGTGGATACAAGTGGAACTATCTGCGAGTCCGGGATGATTGAATATGCTGTAAGAATTTTAGGAGCTGAGAGGATAGTTTATGGTTCAGACGCCCCTGGAGCAGACTTCTCCACTCAAATCTGGAAGGTTAAAGCGGCTGATATAAGTGAGGAGGAAAAGCTCCTAATATTAGGTGGCAATATGAAGAGAATTCTGGGGTAGAAAAATGATTGCTGATGTTAACGCCTTTCTCGGGGATTGGCCCTTCAGAAGTTTAAGGGGAGATGTGAATAGTTTGCTCAAGCTTATGGCTAAATGTAAGGTTGATGTTGCTTTTGTGTCATCGTTAAACGCCATTTTCTACAAGGATCTTGAGGAGGCGAACTTACGGCTATGGCATAATTTAAAGGGGGTGAGAGCACTTATTGGAGTATGCACAATTAACCCCTCCTTCCCTGAGAGCATAGAGCATTTAGATAAGTGCGTTAGTGAGATGGGAATGGTTGGTGTGAAAATTCATCCGAATTATCATGGCTACAGTCTAGAGGATAACTCTGTAAATCAATTTTTTGAAGAATGCTCTAAAAAAGATGTCCCGGTAATTGTTCCACTGAGAATACAGGATGAAAGGATTCATCATCCCTCATCTAAAGTTCCCCCAATACCTGTAGCCCAAATAATCTCGACTGCAAAGAGAAACCCTAGCTTAAAAGTAATAGTTTGCAACGCCAGGTCCAATGAGATAAATGAAATCTTTACTAAAGCTAATGATCTAAAAAATCTTTATGTAGTGTTTTCTTGGGTTCAAAGTCTAAACTTTATCGAAAAGATGGTGAAGAAAGTTGGCTGTGACAGAATGCTCTGGGGAAGCAACTTCCCACTAAATTACATAGAGCCAACACTACATCAGATCATAGAATCTAATATTGAGAACTCGGAGAAGGAGAAGATTCTATCCGAGAATGCTAAGAAGATTTTTCTTAGATAGTTACATGTCACCTTATATTGAGATTACCCGGCTAACTCATCCTCTCAATAATGGCTATTTGCCCTTCATCTAATGTGACAATGACGTATGTCTTTCCATCACTCTCCACAATCTTCATCCTTAAGTCTGCTGGAATTTCTCTACCATCCTTATCAAACAGATAGCATTTAACTATGCTTTTATCGCCCCATCCATATAAGCCGCTCCTCATAGTTATTATTCGCTCCTCACCTATCAATACGCCCTCATATAGAGCTATTGGCGTAAACGGAAACATATGGTTGATAACACCATAGTTTTCCTGCCCCTCAGGCAATCTAACATTGTATGGATAGTATAATACACCGTACTTTAAATGTAGCCTTACATCATCCATAAAATCCTTCAATGAATCCGTAATACTAATATCTCCTAAACATACTGGCGTATGGAGGTGAGTTGCAGTCGCACTAGATTCGGCATGGAAACCTTCAACATGAGTATTCTTCTCATAGAAGGTATATATCCCTGATGTTTCTATAGACCTTATTGGTGGGCGGGAGTTTGTAACAACAACACCCCCCTTTGATTTAACATAATCGATAATTTTCTTTAAGGCTTCCCTAGTTATCAGCTGCAGGGCCGCATACTTTCTAGACACGGTAAAGTTTTCTGGGTCTATGTCTACACTATGCCCATCCCATTTATTGTACGTATAATATACTTCATAGCAGTGCCCCATAAAGCTGTCAAAGTAAATTCCATCAAATCGGCATACGTCCATGGCCAAATCTATATAATCAATTATATCCCTGAACCTTCTGTTCCCAACCTCGGGATAAACGTCGTAGAGCTTATATCCTTTAGCTGCCCTTTCGGGAGGAACCTCACGCTGATAGGGTTTATCTATAGAGAGTTCACCATTTGGAAGAATTGGGATTGAATCAATGTACTCAGCAACCTCCTCGGGAGCTAACTCTCTCAGTGGGACTTCCACGCACATCAGAACCTTCACATTAGGGTTTACAGCCTTCATCTTTTCTATAGCGGGCTTCACAATTCTTACATACTCCTCTCTTGTTAAACCATATCCATCCCAATAGTCGTGCCATGGAAGAATCCCTACAAGCTTCCACTTTCTCTTTGACTCCGTCCTTCTAAGATCATCTATCGGCGTCTGAACTATGAAGTCTGCTCTAAACCATGTTAATGGCCCCTCAACGGTATAGTTGATGCACCAATCTCTTCTCACTAAATTTATGAAGTGCCAGTAGCTAGGCGGATAAACAATATATATGGACCAATCTAGAGTATAGTTACTTCCTTGAGCAAGACCGAAGTGTCGTGTATATATGCAGCCAGTATCACCGTCATATTTAACGCCTAGATGAACCCTGAAAACATCATCCTCGACAACTAAGCCTATCCCAATATTCTCCTGACCAACAAACAGCGTCGGGTTGTCGCTCGGTACACCAAATCTAGGCTCCTCAAACACTATAGGATCTTTCCTTTTCTCCTTAGATGAGTAATCTATGCCGCATATATAGAGCTTCTTTATTTCCCCCAGAGATTTAACATCATTTGAAATAATTATGCCGATATCCTCCTTTGCTAGGTTCGTAAAAGTGTCCTTCACATTAACCCTATGAGTCTCCTTAGTCAATAGGCGCCTTAATCGATAATATTTTCCAGTCAAACATATCTCTATACTATTCTCGCTTAGAAAGTTAACGTCAACTTCTAGCTCTCCCTCACCACCCCCATCAACTTTATCTTGGCAGACTAGCCTATTATATCCGGCGTTTGGAAATGAGAAAGATGACTCAAAAGTGTATTTTTCGCCAAGGGTCTCTATTAAGAACCCCCCACCCTTAAACACTATTACATTATATTTTGGTTGGACACTTGAAATCGCTGTAGGAAGATATTGTGTCTCAAAAAACCTTTTCTCCAATTTATCCAACCTCTCAGATATCTCATTAATCCTGTCAATTGTATAGTCTAAGTACAGAATAACAGGTATATAAAGAATTACTACCAACATTACGAGAATAATTAGTCTTCTATTCAAAAATGCCAGCCTCGTCTTCTTCCATGCATATGTGGAAAAATTTATGTTAGGGTAGGGGTCTACTGAGGGCAATATATTTTTCTGTTATCTTATAGCCGCCTTTGGCGTGAAGGCTCCAGAAGCCCAGCACAGAAAGTTATAGAAAACATATGTTTGGTACCAGTGGCTTTCATGGTGGTGCCTATCCTCGAATCTATAGTATTCCTCGGACGTCACCTCCAGATCTGAACCAACATATATAACCCTTCTCCTTGGATCCCTTGATATTATAATGGCTGGTGAACCCTCGATATTACTTGTCTCGCTCCCAGCAGCTTTACCCCATATGGCGATTATTCTTCCCCAATCCTTCGACTTTACCTTAAAGACTTTAAAAGCCGTCTCAGACTCATAGACTGTCCTTTTTCTGAGGGCTGAGGCCAAGATTTCATGCTCAGGTTCGCCCTCTGGGATCCTCAGGTAATGTATAGTCTTTGATTCGAGATCTTTTTCCAAGAGGGTTGCTGGACAGTTTTCTCCCTCAAATGGTTCTCCCATCCATAGAACCCCGCCTCCCAGAGATATTACCTCATCTATTATCGCACGATTCTCCTCTGGTCTCTGATTAACGAACCAGAATGCAACATATTCTCCATCCTTTAGAAGTTTCTTGGCTTCGCTTAAATCGTCTATAAAGTAAATGTTTGGGTATGAATGCATAATCATTTTCTCAACGCCTATCGAGTACACGTAGAAGCGGGCTGGAAAAACTCTAACTTTAATGCTACTGAGTCCACTATATCCCTGAAAAGCCCACTGGATTGGTATGTTAACATCTATCTGATCCCAGAACCTTATATGATAATCTGGTGGAGCCATAAACACATGAATCTTCTCTTTCCCGCCAGCCTTTAAATAAACTTCAAAATTCTCTTTCCCTACTTTCCACCCAGGTGGAGCCTTGATGGCGAATTCAATGTTTCCTTCAGCCCCACTATAGTTATTCACTTCTAGGTCATATGTAAATCCCTTACTTGGAGATTCGGTCATTGGCGGAGTTAGAAGAAACTCTACTTTATCTTTGGCTTGAAGTATTAGTGGCCAAGACGGAGCTGACTCGCCATCCTTACTGATTATAGGTGTGATCGCGTATCCATTACCTTTTTCAGCAAAGGTAGGCATTATCCGAAACATATAGAGGTCCTTTGCACGGCTAACCTCGCTATATTTCCATCCCTCAGGCAAATGAAGATCTAGTGAGTATTCTACCGGAACTATCTCCTCAACTCTCGCTTCAACACATATTTCTTCTCCAGGAACGAAACTATTATCTAGGCAATTTGCTATAGGAGCGCCACCTCTAGCCACAAGACGCATCTCTACTCGGGGGAAGATTGATTCGCCTATTATAATTATCCCCCAAGTTCTAACTTCTGGGACACTAAACTTAACCTTACTCCCATTAAAATTACCTTCTAAAACCTTGACGCCCCACTCCGGTGTGGCGAACGTAATCATAGGGGGCCACCTCAAACGGAAGTCTCCCGTATCTACTTCTAGCTCCACATTTTTGATTGAGGGAACTTCAGGCTTTATGTTGAGAACATGAATAATTAGCTCCTCTCTCCCATTAACCAAAACCCTGCGATTTACGATAGTCCTAAGCGACTCCGAAGCATTTCTCGCCTCCACTATGTTCTGTGGGGCATATATGTCGACGTACGAGCCATATATGTAGTCAGAGAATTTTAGGGAGAAGTCGATATAGTCATCTGATGGATTGCTATGGCTAACATCAGTCCCTTTATTGGCAAGAGTTGTCGCATAAGAGAGATTTTGATACTTCTCCTCAAATGGTGTGTATGAGTGCCACCCCCACCATGTTATATTGTGAGCTCTGAGGCTTCTCTGCCTCATTCTCCTGAAAAAGCTATCCCAGTCGCCCTCAGAGCTAACAAAGTCAAAGCCAATTCTATGGGCGAACTCCAGATGCGATATCATAAATCTTGAAAAGTCTATGTGAGGTATGCTCTTTCCTCGCCACTCAGATGATGAGCCTCTTGCCCCCCAAAAGCGCTCTCTCCTTCCATGCCAGTAGTGCCCCGCATACTCCCTCATAAAGTCATCAACCCAATCCTCTTCGGAGTCGGGTAGCAGCACGTAGGTGATCGCCATCATTCCGCCACTCATATAAGTGCCTACTCGCCTACCTTCCGAGTGAAACTTCTCTATGAGTTTTATACCGTCTAATGTTGGCCGGCAATTACAGCGATACCATAGGGGCTGAGTCTCCGGGAAGCCTTTTAAAGCCCACTCATTACCAGACATGAAGACAACTCCCCTCCGTGGATCAAGCGCCTCTACAGACTCACTACCCCACGTAATATCCGTGTAGTAGTAACGGAGGTTTTTTGCCCATGGCGGTAGCTTAAGGTTTATGATTGCACCCTTGGCTCTCAGTAGCGATTCCTTTGCCTGGAGCAGAAGATTCTCCCTCTCTAAGTCGAAACCTAAATCGTAATTTTCAGCTCTACCAGCGTAACCTCTCTCCCAGTTCTTTGTAGCCCTATATTTTCTCAATAGCTCTTCAGCCCTCCTAAGCTCACCGCCGACGTCAAGGGGATAAAAGCCCTCTTTTCTAGCCCTCTCCATCTCCTTTTTAATTTCTTCTTTCAAAAGCCATAAGTTAACTTCACTCAAACCGACCTCACCAATAAACATTTTTCCAAACCAATGCTCTACAGATTATCCATTTTACACTTAAAGATTTCCTAGTTCCGCATGATGTTAGCCTCTTTTATAGAATCTAAAGGTTTGATCCCTCTTAAAGTAGTTTAATATGGCATTAAGGCTCTTACTTTCCTGGAGCGGGACTTTCTTCTCCCTTTTCTCGCTTGGATCATACTCCACGAGATGAATGTTATCGGCTAAAGTCTTATCGTTGAGCAGAATATAGAATTGAACCATGTTCAATGGACCAAAGTCTCCAATGTAGGCTCCAAGGACTCTAAAAGTTGGGTCAAGCCAAATCCATTTGCCAATGGATCTGATGAAGATCTCGGTTGTTGAGTGCCCTTCCGCTAAGAGTATATGGAAGCCCTTTCCGGATGACTGTACCTGATGACTCATGCCTATTCTACGGCAGGGTATTCCAAGAGAATTTAGGGCGTAAGAGTATATGGTAGATATATTCCCACACCAGACTTTATCTTTTCCACTAATAGCCATCTCATATTGTTTGAATGGACTCAATTTATTCATCTCATCTGATGGAATCCCTCTATGGGGCTCGAGATCATCAATTATCTTCTTCGCTAAAATCTTCGCTATCTCAAAGTCGTTTTTAGATTGAGAAATTATATCTCCCCAGGTTCTCATAGCATAAAATTTATCCTCCTCTGGAATCTCTTCGAGAATCCAATCTTCTACTCGACTCCCAAGAAGATTCAGATCTGACTTCTGGATTATAATCCAGCTTGGCGAAGTCCGCCCGCTCAACTCGTAAAGTTTACTTGGATAGTACCCTACCGTCATAGAATAAACTCTTGTTTCGGTTCCATTTGGTAAAATGCCCTTCACCTTAAGCGTTACATGCTGAGCCTCCGTGCTAGTATCGTCCTTGAAGCGTACCTTTATCACACCATCTCTACTCTCCACCCACTCGCCATCAAGGCAATACAGAAAATGGGAGAACCTTTCATAGCCCTCTAGAACCAACGTTAACCCAACGCCATCCTCAACCTCACTAATAGATTTGATTGAGATTTCCTCTCCTCCAGGATACAAATCCCAATAAAATGTCCTCAAATTCAAAGCCACAACATTCATCTTTTAACGCCCATAAGAGTTTATAGCGCCCTACTTTTAATAATTTATATAGGTCATCTGAACAGGAAGAACCTTTACCTTCAGTCTGAAGTAATATAAACCCGTAAAAAGTTAAACCTAGCATTACCCTTCTCCAAAAACTACCCAGGCACATATTACTTATGAGGAGAAACAGAAAATATATTTGGCGGAAAAGCATAAAAATATTTTGCAGCTTATTCACAACCATGGAAAAGATCGTGCTCCGGTAGTATAGCCCGGCCAAGTATGGCGGCCTCTCGAGCCGCAGACGCGGGTTCAAATCCCGCCCGGAGCACCAATAGCCATTTTTTTAACCCTATCTTTGGAAAGCAGCCAATTTCAGGTTGCTTTATAGTATATGAGGGCTTGAATCTTCTGCGGGTGTACCTTTAGTCTTGGTTTTAGGAATTGTTTCCTTTTATGTGATGCGTTTACGCATCACATAAAGGGGTTTGTAGCTATTGCATACGGTTATCCAGATATCCATGTCTTCCAATAATTTAGCGTATGCGCATTTCTTTCTACAGTGACACCGCTGGCAAAGACCCTCTTCACCCAATCCTCTCAAGAATCTCCCCGCTTATGTTGTGGACCTTCTCGATAGGTTTA
>Ga0209080_1000219_pt1 | contig 44176 bp, 54 predicted proteins | sample JNZ110809AmetaG_FD_184123 | JGI IMG/M metagenome (GOLD analysis project Ga0209080, IMG submission 184123) | Hot spring microbial communities from Jinze hot spring, China to study Microbial Dark Matter (Phase II) - JNZ 110809A (SPAdes) (version 3) ...
GTATATGTATGAAAGAATGCACTCTCTAGTATTCCATAATGGTTTAGAGCCTCTTGAAGCCCTTGAAAGAGTAATTGATGAAGTATGTAGTCAAGGAGGAAGGTAGTTATGTGAACGACTGCTTGTTGCATAAAGGTTAATACCCTGAAGTTAAAACTAATGTCTGGAGTGTGGAATAAAAATTGTTGAGAAGGCTTGTACTAGACGTTATCTTCCCAAAGATGGATGGCTCAATAATAAACCTAGCTGAAAAATTAATTAAGGTAAGTGGAGTGGAGGCTGTAAACATTACTGTTAAGGAAATAGATATGGAGACTGAGACTCTAGTAGTAGTTGTAGAAGGAGAGAGCATTGATTACAACAGCGTAAAAATAGTTATAGAAGATCTCGGCGGAATGATCCATAGTGTAGATCAAGTGGTTGCAGGTAAGAAAGTAGTTCAATTACCTCAAGAAGTCATTGAAGAGCTATAAAAGAGATTAAACTATGATGAAGCGTCTAATAGACTTCATAGAATCGTCTTCAAGCCAAATAACAGTCATTGAACGTGCACCAAGTGAGAAAAGAGTCTTAAAGAAGTATTCAGGTGGAGTGGGGTTAATTAAGTGGTTTATAATTAAAGCAGCTACAATACCAGTGCCTTTATACCCTATAGCTTTTAATCCCAGAGTTAGGATGCAGAGAGAGCTAAGCTTCTTTGAATACATGGGTAAATACATGAAGACGCCTAAAATTTATGAAGTCTCATGGGATGAATTGAGCGTTGAGAGAGAATACATAGTAGGAGAGCCTGTATACGTGAACGATGAAGAGGATGTCTTTATAAAACTAGGTAGAGCTCTAGGCTTAGTGCACTCCCATGAGAGAGCTCTTGGAGACTCTAAGTGCAGTAACTTCATAGCGTCTTCAAGCGGCGATGTCGTGATCGTTGATGCTGAACAAGCTATTGAAACTACGAACATAGAGCACTATGCATGGGATATAGTAGTCCTTATAGCTACCTTAAGTTACACAATTAACAATATACTGAACGTAGGGGGGTTTAAGAATAGGGTGAAGACCATTTTAGAAGGCTATGTAAGTACATATTATGCAAGCACTTTAAAAGCTATTGCAGATGATGCAAGACTTAAGGCCTTTCTCTCAATAACTACTCCAACACCTTTTAACTTTGCCGCTCTAGAAGTAATTAAAGAAACCATAGCTTAATAAATCAGACGGGAGTTCTCGACTCTTCATCGCTGGAGCTCATGAGCGGTGAGCTTCATCATTCTGCAAATTCACTGAGTGCAAGCAGCTTAACTGACTTCCTCTTCGCTTCAAAGGGGTGAGATCCCCCTTGGGCGGTTAATTGGTTCCCACATTTATTCAAGGACTTATCTTCCATTTGTGAAGCAGTGGGGGAAGCCAGAGCTCTCCTCATTTCTAATAGCCCAAGCCTATACTCATTGCTAGTTTAGAACGAACACATTTATAAACTCCTCCAACAATCCCCGCCTTAAGAGGCAAGGCTTCTGGTTACAACTTTAAAATTTAATGCTACTTAGTGTATGCAGAGGTGGACGGCGCCAACATGGTCTTTGGAATAGCTTATTCAACCATAGACCCTGCTGGAATAGGCGTAGCTGAGGCATTGCTTAAGCTTGTGTATGGCAGGAAGTGTGGAGTTTGTAGAGGTGCTGTTGAATGCATTTGCACCGACCATGGAGTTATGGCTGGCTTCCATGAGGATGTCATATATTTTGACTTCCTGGAAGAAAGACTTCCAGCAGATTCATACATCGTTCTATCAAGACACAGCAGCAGTCATGGAATTAAGAGTTATACTGTACATCACACTGGGAACATAGGCTCTGAAGCACTCTATGGCGGTAAGCCGTTCTCGCTGGGAGTTGCTTATCCAGAGGCATCTCTAAGGCTACTTAAGGCTCTTAGAAAAGTAGCTGAAGAGCTTGGAAGGCATGAATTCTACGAAGTATGCTATGAAGCAACACACCATGGTCCAACGGAAATTAATAAACCATTAGTTTTCATTGAGATAGGGAGTACAGAAGACGACTGGAGTAATGGAGTAAACCATGAAGTAGTAGCATTAGCAGTAAGTGAATTAATTGTGAAAGGAGTTGTGAGTAATTGTATGCCTACACTTGGCATAGGAGGAGGGCACTACCCCAGGAAACATACTGAGAAGGCTTTAAAAGAAGACTACTGCTATGGCCATATAATAGCTAAGCACTCATTGAGCAACCTATCATGGGAGATCTTGGAGAAAGCATCTAAGAGAACTTCACTACAGCCAACTAGAATAGTTGTAGAAAAGAAGGGAACGAAGATTGAGCACAGAGAGTTGCTAGAAGCATACTCGCATCACTACAACTTACCAATAGATTATATATGAAATCTCTTCACAACTATCTATAACACTGTTTAAACTACTAGTCTGCAAAGAGCTTAGAGGAGCTGGGCACGCTGATGTCAAGTAGATTGTAGAAGCTCAAAGTATGTCTTTTCAACAACTTCATACTTGATCTTTAGATTCTTTAGGAAATTCTCTATGTACTCCTTTTCGCCTTCGACTTCAATGAATAATCCTAGGTTGTTTAAATAGTCTACTGTGACTAAAGTATTGGAGCATTTGAATAAGCTTCTCTCCTTTAGTATTACAGTTATGACTTTAAATCCGAGGGCTTCAAGTATTTCAATTATTTCCTTTCCACTAACTTCAACTTCTAACTCAAGTCTCTCTTTGAAGGCCTCGCTAAGCCTTCTTCCCTTATACGTTATGAAGTACTTGGTTTCACCCGTAGATGCATTGACTTCTTCTCTAACTCTAATGGCTTCATCCAGGCTCGACATATCTATGCATGGATGCATGAAGTAATAATCGTTGTGAACTACGTCGCCTAATGCTGTGCAACTACTGCTCTTTAATGCATTGATAGCTTCACTGCGATCAATGCCAATAAGCTTTATCTTTACTTCAGTCTCAAGCCTCAACTCACTTCACTTTCCAGTACTTAGAGAGCAGTGTGATGGTCTCTCTATAAATACTCATTGCTTCACTAAGTACTCCTGGAGGAGTCCTCGAGCCTCCGCCAGCCATAGGCTCCTCTACAGAAGCTAGGGCTGCAATGAATGCTGGTAGTCCTTCCTCAAGTCCAACGCTATACCCTCCTTCAAGCACTATGAACGTGGGCTTATTTAATGAAGTAATCAGCTTACCAAGCCTGTAAAAGGCTTTTGCTGTATACCTTAGCTCTGTAAGACCATCGTTTACATATCCATCAAATCCAGCTGATACCAGCACTACCTCAGGATCGTATTGCTTAGCTAAGTCAGTAATAGTGTTGAACCATAGGCTGAGGGCATCATCACCACTTAAAGGAGGTAAAACTATGTTTACATTATAACCCTCCCCTCTGCCAAACCCCATTTCATCAATGCGTCCAGTGAATGGATACAAAGTTCTAGGATCTTGATGGACGTCAATTAACATAACTTGATCTGTCTCATAGAATATCTCTTGAGTGCCGTTGCCGTGGTGTGCATCAAAATCAATTATTAGAATGCCGTTAATTCCGCGTTCAATGAGGCTGAATGCAGCTAAAGCAATGTTGTTAAATATGCAGAATCCTTGAGTAGGAGCTCCTAGGGCTTTACCCCCTCTTCCAACGTGGTGACCGGGGGGCCTAAGTATAGCGAAATACGTACTACGATCGCTGTAGGCCTTTAGAGCATAATTAATTACTGTCCCTACTGAATATTTTAAGGCATTTAAAGTATTGCTTGATACATATGTATCAGGATCTATTTCACATGGAGCTTTATTCAATAAGTCCTTAACGTAATCAACGTATCCCTTGACGTGTACTTTAAGGACTTCATCTATTTCGCCTTCAATAGGTAAATGCCAGTTGATGTAGCTCTTTAAGCCATGTCTAGCCAGGCCCACTAATGCTCTCCGCATCCTCCCAGGATTCTCAGGGTGCCTAATGTGGGGGCTGTGGTTTAACCTAAATACATCACTGTAAACTATGTTCACGTTGCTCAAGCTACCACCAGCACTAATTCTTAATGTATGGAGTAATATTATTTCGTTTCGGCAGCAAAGATCTATTTCCACAATGATGCATTGATGTCTAGCTTGAATGCTTAGCAATGTATTCATAGACTTCGTTAATTGAAGTTAAGTAGCCTAACTCTCTGAACTTATCTTTAATAAGGCTATCCTTAGCTAAGAACTCTATGAATTCTCTAGCTAAATTCTTGTTCCTAGAATTCGCAGTTACATAAGCTACTTGACTATATATATGGAACTCATATCCGCACTCCCATGGATATATGGGCTTTGCAATACCCTTTAAGTCCTCCTCATATACGTGCCATAGGAAAGCTGCATCAATTCCTCTAAGCTTAAGCAGCGTTAATAGCTCTTGAGCATCCCTCGTTTGAACAACCACCTTGCTTAATAATTTATTTCTATTAGCTGATTGATTAATTATGTAATAAGCTTCTACACCTATTGGAGCTACCGCAGGATTAGCCACCCCTATTTTAACGTTGAGGGCAGCTAAGTCATCAATGCACTTCACTAATGAACTTAAGTCAGCTTTAATGAATAGTGCTGGTAGAACGTATGCTAAGTTAGTTTTAGACTCAGGGATCACTAGTTTGCGAGCTGCAGCAACTTCACCTAGATCGTTTGAAGCGAATATAACTACATCGACTTGTACACCTACTTCTAATTTAGTTAGAATAGTTCCGGAAGCTGCATAATCTACAAGTACTTCAACGTCAAAAAGCTCTTTAAATCTTTCAATAGCTAAATCAACAATGGGTTTACTTGCAGGTGCTGCTAGAACGTAAATCGCTTCACTGCTCCCCCCACCAGCTTGGCTTAAGTAAAGGAATTCAAGAACTGTGAGTGCTATCACTAATAGCATGCATAAGTAGAGGAGTTTTTTCAATTAAAACACCGCGCCTTTATTTATTAGCTCCTTTACTTGCTCCATTGATTCACTTAGATAAGTCATTCTCCCTTCACGAAGTACAGCAACTTTATCAACTATTGACAAGTCGTTAATATCGTTGGTCGCCATCACTACAGCGAAGTCATTCATTGACGACAACAGCTTCTTTAGCTCAGCTCTTAAGGTTTCTCTAAACTCTGGATCTATGTTACTGAAGGGCTCATCCAATACTAAGATCTTTGGGTGTAGAGCTAGAGCTCTAGCTAATGCAATTCTCTGTTTTTGACCACCTGATAACTCTCTGGGATATTTATCCTTAAATTCACTCATTTTAACTAACTCAAGTACTTCAATAACTCTCTCCATCAATTCACTCTTCGAGAGCCCTAATGGCTTTAGAGCGTATGCTATGTTTTCATAGACGCTCATGTGGGGGTACAGTAGGTAGTTTTGAGGTACGTAGCCTACTCCTCTTTTCCCAGGAGGTACGTTAACTGCTATGCGGCCTTTTGAAGCCTTAAAGACTGTTGCTCCATCAATTTCTATGCAGCCCTCTTCGGGGAGCACTATGCCCACTATGGATTTCAATAAAGTAGTTTTTCCAGAGCCGTTGCGTCCAAGTATGGCGATCCAACTCCCTTTTTTAACGTACATAGATTTTACTACAAGCTTAAAGTTTCGGTAGCTCTTCACTAGATCTTTAATGACTAGCATCAATGGACTCCCCCCATAATGAGTTGACGGCAGCTATTACTACTATTCCTATAACTATTGATAGAAGTACTAGAGCTAAAGCTAGAGCGAAGTCTCCTGTACTCATGGCTATATAGATTGTTGTTGGAAGAGTAGATGTTTTAAATAACGTAGCTCCAGCAACCATGACTGTTGCTCCAAAGTCTGTGAAAGCCCTTAGAAACCCCATTAAGTATGATGCTAGTAATCCTCTTTTAGACATAGGTATCACGACGTTAATTAATGTACTAAACCAGCTGTGCCCTAGAGCTCTAGATAATTCTTCATAGTCTACCTCTAGGCTGCTAAATACTCCCTTTAGCGAAGTCGTCATAACTGAAGTAGCTATCAGTGTTTGAACTAAGACTATCCCCTTTACATCGTAAACTACGTTCAATGAGTCATTTAACGCTCTTCCAGGAGGGATCTTTAACAATGTGAAGAGTATTAATGTGCCTAAAGCAACTGGTGGTATGGACATTGGGGAAGCCACTAATGAATCTAACACCATCCTCAACTTAAATCTACACCTAGCTAAAGCATAGGCCAGCGGGATTGAGAATGCTAAAGCAATTATAGATGATGGTATTGCTGTAGCGAAACTGAGTTTAATTGCAAAAAGCGCCTCACTGGACAGTAGAGCTCTTATAAAATCCCCCATTGATATGCTTAGCAACACGCTTACAATAATGTATGCAGCTAAAGCAAGCATAGTGCCTGCCGCTAACGTTAGCCACACAGATGGCTGCATATTAAAGCCCCCATAGAGCCCATGGATGCACAGCACTTGTAGTAATAAGTTTTCGAATAATTTAAGCAATTTCACGGCTAGAGAAATAGGCTTTAAGCATGGAGTTAGCTAGTGATACGTCAATAGGAAGTTCTACGGCAAATGGGAGGCAGGGCGCATACTTCAACTATGATATAAATCCTTCACTCAATTACAAAGTACTTCATGCTTAAAAGCAACTAGTACGTCAGTAAAGACTCTGAGGTACATGCGCTATTGCAGCGGCGTAGCTAGATAATACACTTAAATATGTGGTCGACTATTCCTTTTATGAGGCGAAATGTTTGAGAAAAGATCGCTTATTGATGGCTCTGCCCATTCTAATCTTAACATTGCTAACTGCTGTAGTACTTGAAGCACAGGTTCAGCCCAGCAGATCTTTAAGGATCATTGTACGTATTACAGGTGAAGTAGCTAAGTATAGAGAACTGCTTAAAGTTCATGGAGTTATTCACGGAGAAGTAAGCGAGCTTAATGCCATAGTAATGGAGGTCCAGGAGAATGCAGTTAAAACACTCATGAAGCTTCCATTCGTTAAACACGTTGAGCGCGATGAAGAGTACAGTGCTTTAAGTGAAGTAACTTGGAACGTAGAAATGATTAATGCTACAAGTGTTTGGACTAATTACAACTCTACTTACGGCGATGCAGCTTATGGATACAGTGAGTCGATAAGAGTAGCAGTTGTAGATACAGGCATAGACTATAACCACAAGGATCTCCAGGGATCAGTTTCCTGGTGCATAGTATCGTTAAATAATGGTAAAACATTCTATAAGGGGACGAATTTAAGGAATTGCAGAGATACAAACGGTCATGGAACTCATGTAGCTGGAATAATTGCGGCAAGACTCAATGGAGTTGGAGTAGCTGGAGTGGCCCCCAAGGTGTATCTATATGCAGTGAAAGTCCTCGGCTCTAGCGGCAGCGGCTATGTATCAGATGTAGCTAGAGGAATTGTTGAAGCAACAAAGGGCCCTGATGGAATTCCAGGTAATTTAGACGACGCAGATGTAATCAGTATGTCGCTTGGAGGCCCCGACAGCAGCCTGCTCCACGATGCAGTAGTCTATGCATATGGATACAATGTTACTCTAGTAGCAGCCTCCGGTAATGAAGGAGCTAGTGATCCAAGCTATCCAGCACGCTATCCAGAAGTAATTGCAGTAGGAGCTATTGATATCGATTACAACGTCCCAGAATGGAGCAATAGAAATCCCGACTTCGTAGCTCCTGGAGTAAATGTACTTTCTACTTACTTAAATAACAAGTATGCATATATGAGTGGTACATCAATGGCTTGCCCTCACGCATCAGCTGCAATAGCATTAATACAAGCTTTAAGGCTAGCTTCAGGCTTACCTAAGCTAACTCCTGAAGAAGTGAAGGATGTTCTTGCAAAAACTGCTATAGATCTAGGTTCAGAGGGCCCTGATAACGTATATGGGTATGGGTTAATAGATGCGCGTAGAGCAGTCGACCTTGCGTTGAGTGGAGAAACTTAACTATGTTTTTAAACAGAGTGGAGCGTCTAAGCGCTCCATAAATAGCTATCTTTATAATTGGGAGAGAAAAAGACATAGATCTGGAGGCTCAAGCAAGTTATGAATTTAAATGACGTAATTAAAGAACTAGGCTTCATAGATTTTGGAGACATATGTAGAAATTGTGAAGCCAATTGCTGTAGGAGATTTTACGCAGTTCTTTTACCTGAGGAAGAACTTTTGTTTAAGGAATACTCATTTACAATATCTACGCCACTTGGAATTGTAAAAGCTATAGGTTCAAAGAATGGAAGGCCTTGCCCTTACTTAAGCGAAGACAATTTATGCAAGATCTATTCAATGAGACCCTTTGACTGCAGAATATGGCCAGTGATCATGTATTATGACTTAAAGACCGGGGATAGAGTGATATACCTAGATCTTCAGTGTCCAGCAGTTACTAAAGATAGGTTGCCAAAAGAAGTAGTGGATAAAGTAGTAGAAATTTTAAGGAGAATCGATGTAGATGAAGAATGGCTTAAGAGATACACCCTTGCTCCTTGGCCAAATACACTTAAGGAAATAATTAGGGTTAGTCATTCACAAAAGAGTGATGAAATTATTTTATATAATAAAACATAGTTAAATTCTTTAATAGACACTTTATTTTCTAATAGTGGCAACTAAGGCACCTAGTACGAACCCTATAGCTATAGGCCCCACAGTCATTACTCCAAGGAACTTTAGGAATCCATATATGGATTCCAATAGTTGCTTTGACTGAGGCGCTACTTTACTTAAGAAGGCATCTATGGGTTCTCCAAGGCTCCATACAGATAGTACTGCTCCAATTATTAGAGTAGCTATGAACGCCAGTATGTATTTAACTACTTTTACACCAAAGTACCCTAAGCCAAATCCTAAGGCGAGTTGAATTAACATAGTGGCAAGTACTTTAGGGTTTTGGAGGGCTGCAATAAAGAAGCTCTCTTCATTTGTAGAGGCATTTGTTTGAGCTAAAGCAATAGGTAGTGTAATCATTAAAGCGATCAGTGATAAGCAAGCGAGAAAGCTTAGAGCACCCTTCATGGAGAGTTCACCAGCTATATCTACTGTGCTCGTACCCTATACTCCATATTTAAACTTATTTACAACATAGCTAGTTGAAAATAGCCTTAGGAACCACGCTATTAACTTCGTACTGACGCCATGGGATTCGCTATTAGGGAGTTCAGCAATTTAAATAAAATTGCTTTCTTATAGCCTTAGCTTTTCTTTAGGCTCCACAAAGATCTTCAGGGACTTCTATCAAAGAGCTCTACGGCGATATCTAATTCCTCGACTAGCATATTGCTTATTAAGGGTTCTGCAATTATTGGTGAAACCCTTATGTCGGCTAAGACCTCTATAGAAATTCTTACAACAACCTTCTACAAATAATAATGCAGGGATTTTGCTTACTTAACTTAGCGTCGCAGATTTCACGCTTCACTTTAACGACACAGCTAAGTACCTAATCATATCTGCAGAGTCTTCACATCTATCTACGGCGTTCTCAAGGGAATCGACTACTTCATTCAATATAGTGCATGTTGCTGGATCAGAGTTCTTACAAGTTAATAGTACTTTTTCAAATGCTCTGCTCCTAACCTCATCCACCTCTTCCTCTATTTTCTCAACAGCGTTCGCTAACTCAAGGGACTTCTTGAGGTCTTTAGTTAACTCAAGCAGTGCTTCACGTAGATTAGATATGGCTTCTCTAAGCTTGTGGCACATCTCAATTACATCATTTAGTATTTCAATAGGAATAATTAAGTCTGTTTCAGCTGCCAACAGCAATCTTCTAGCAGTAGACTTAGCATGATCAGCTATGTAATCTATCCTAAGTATTAATTTCATGATTACTTCTCTATCTATTGGATGTATTGATGACTCAAACATGTCGCTTATTACATCCCTCTTTATTTGATCAGCTGTTCTCTCAGCAGTAAATACTCTACTGTAGTGTTCCTTTACTCCATTTAAGTCCTTCTTTAGAAACGAGTTCAGGGCATCCATTAGTGATTCTGCAACTAGAGCTACTTTATCTAAGTGTTCAACGGCCTTATTTAAGTACTTTTCCTCAACTTTCTTAGAGATCCATATCCAAGCAGTCAAATAGGGACCCTCACTATATTAATCTTGTAAGTATTAAATATATTGTAATGGATAAAAGGACTACTGCAGGCAGTGTAGTTACCCAAGATGTAACTATTTTTAGAACAGTTCTCCAGTTGACTTCGCTGAAACTACGCTTCTTAGCTATGCCGACTCCAATTATTGAAGCTACTGTTGAATAAGTAGTTGATATAGGTATTCCATATCCAAAAAGCATGTATGGCACTGTCGTAAATAACCACACCACTAGAGCATTTGATAGCTCTGCAGCTAGACCTGAAACCACGTCTATTTTAGTTATCTTGTATGCTGTTGTCTCTAAGACTCTTCTACCTAGCACTGTTGCACCAGTAATTATGCCTAGTGAACCTATAGCTGAGAGAAATAACATAGCTTCTCCAGCCGGTACACCTAAGTACTTTTTAGTAACGAATAAGTATGCTCCAGTGGCATTTGCAACATCATTTGCTCCAAATGAGTATGCTGAAAAAGCTAGTGAAGCTATGAGGGAGGCCTTTAATATAGCCCAAGATCTTGAGTCATCCCTTAGTTTTGCGAGGAGGTTCCTTAAAGCAATGTACGTACATGCGGCTAGAGCTATGGAAGCTAAAGGCGATGTAATCCAGGATAAAACTATATTCAATAAATTCCCCCAATTTATGTCATTAATAGCGATCTTGCCTACAGCAGCGTACGCTAGCCCAACTCCTAATACGCCTGCTGTAGCACTATGTGTAGTAGATATAGGCATTCCAAGGAGAGTGGCAATAGTTACCCAGGTGAATGTAGCTAAGACTGCACTAACGGCTCCAATTAACTCTATTTCTGGAACTACTCCTCCGCCAAGTGTTTTTATTACGAATCTCCCCTGTATAAGGGATCCTATGAATACAAATGCAGAGAACAATAGGAGAGCCTTATTGAAGTCTATGACTCCCGCTCCAACAGCGCAGTCAGTTGGGTTAGCGAAATCGTTTGCACCTAATGAGAAAGCCACCATGAAGCTTGCCGCTAGACCAATTATGTAAACGTAGTGCTCCAGCAATTACAGCCCTTTGAAACTTAAGTGGTTTCTATTTAAAAATTTATACTAACTTATTTCATAACTCTTGGTGTTTAATTAGGAGGCCCAGGAAGTCGCTTAATAAGCTTACAAGAAATTCAATGCATCTAGCTTCACTGAAGCCGCGGACACTGCATAGCTTTTCCACTCTCTCCCAACTCTCAATAGGCTCTGTTAAAAGAGCTGTACAACTCTCTAAGGGTAAGTGAACTTTTATCGGGTAGAGACCTAAGAAAGCCCTTAGATCACTTAGTACTTGAGATAGCTTAGGCGGCTGTTTTTGCTCACTGCACACATCTATTCCAAGCACTGTGTAAAGCCCTTGCCTATCACGATGCGACAGCTCTACAATGATGATAACGCTCTCAGCTCTCTTCAAGTACTTAAGGAGCTTCAACGAGTTCTCGCCCGCATTATTGTTTTAAGCCCATACTGCTTCTCTAATCTTTCAGCACATTCAGCGAATTTCTCAGCTGCTTCAGGTAAGTCGAACATTAGTGTGTCTCCATCTATTCTCGCAACATTTGCTTCAACGAGTTTCCTAACTATGCTCCTAAGCTCTCTCAACTTTACTCCAGCAATACTTGATAGTTCTGCTAGATCTATCTTCCTCGGTACTTCGCCGAGCACTGCTTGTAGTTTAACAATTATGCTGGCTGGCTTAATGACGTTTCTTTTAACTATTTCTCTAGCTACATTAACGCGCTCCGTCTTAGACATACTTATGTACTTTGGCGGTATTATGTCTCCACACGTAGTAATTACATCTGTTCTAACTATGTAATAGCTTAAGTACTGTATGAATGCCCTAAGGACGTCTTTAGCTATTGACTCAGGATCTATCCCAGTCCTAGAGCTTAGCTCTACTAGAGCTTTACTAGTGGCTTCATCCAGTTTCACATTAATGTTCTTCAAAGCTGGGCTCCCTCTGTAGAGAGTTTTACCCTCATTTCGAATTCTTTAGCTATAGGTTCAGCTATCTTTATGACTTCATTTGAGTATTTAAGCTCTCCCTTAATTAGCCTAATAAGCCTCGGATGCTCCTTTCTATCAAAAGGCAGCGCCCTTATGCTAGCTAACTTTGGGTGAGCATAAAGTATGTTTGAGAAATCTATGGAGAAAGACCCTTCGCTAAGCTCCCACTTTACATTTACCTTACTATATGCTTGCTTAACGTATCTTCTCACCATCTCCCTATAATCATTAATAACTCTAGTTTCAATTGCTCTAAACCTTGTTAAAACAGCTCCAATGAATATCGGGCGATCTACTGGCGGCTGGCTTTTCACATCTTCAATTAAGTACTTGAGTGAAACTAGAGAAAATACGCCTTTAGTAACTGGTGAAATTAGTACATCGCCTAGCTTTACTAAGGGACCTACGAGGCCATACATTTGTGGAGGTAGATCGAAAATGATGTAGTCCATGTCCTTAAATTTAACTTTAATGTCCCTCCTCAATACTTCAACTCTCTCTCCAGGAACTACGTATGTTTTAGCTATTCTCATGAATTCAGGCTTGCTTGGAACAAGGAATAAGTTGTCGAGTAGTCCAACTTTTAATGGATTGCCCGTTGTCCCAATGATCCAGTCGAGGCTAAATGCCATATTGTAGTCTTTAGCCCCTCTTTCAAGGACTCCATAGTATCTCGGGGGAACGAATACCTCAGTTATGTTTGCTTGGGGATCTGCATCAACTACAAGAATTCTCCTGCCAATCTTTAATGATAGAGTTACTGCAAGAAGACTTGCAAGAGTAGTTTTTCCAACACCGCCCTTATAGTTAGCTACTACTACTATCACAGGGGGCATGAGTACATCACAACAGCCATAAGCTTTAAGTCACGCCTATTAATACCTATGCTGTAGTGTCTAATAAGGATGTAGTGTTTTGCTAACCTCATTTCATTAAACAAGCTTACACTGAATATTTAATTGGTAGTGGAGTGTTTTGCTAGAGTTAAGTTTTAAATAGTCAATAGTGATATAACAGTAGTCGTAAATTAACTTAGGTAGTGATGAGAGATGGCTGAATTCAATGAGGAATTAAATGTATATGACTTAAGGTTTCTTATGAAGAGGGGGGTGTCTCTAAGTCCCCCTCTATGGAAGACTTTAAACGCTGTACTTGAATTGAAGAAAGTTACAGCTGAAGACTTAGCTAGACATACTAAAAGGCCTAGAACCATTGAATCAAGGTATCTAATAGAGCTTAACAGACTTGGATTAGTGGCTAGAAAGAGAATTAGTAGAAAAGTCTATTACTATGAAGTTGAGACGGCTGTAAGAGAAGCACTACAAGAGCTAGGAGAACTACCTCCAGAAAGAATAGCCCACTACTTAAGTTTGCCAGCTGATATAGTCAGGATAGTGTTAAGCAAGGTAAAGGGCTCAGAAAGCTAAAAATTTATAAGGAGCTTAGGTTATTTGACTAAATGCATTCCCAAAACATGCATGAAATGTGAAACTAAATATAGTTACTATATATATTCACTTAATTTGGTCTACTTAAAAGCTACAACCAGAATCTTTACAATAGGTTACTGACTATTTTACCACTAGGATCAATGTGTTAGCCAAGCTAAAGGTGTGTTAATGGGATCTAGCGATAATAGCATTGAAGTAGAAGCGCCAACGAGGGTAGTCAGTATAAAGATTAACGAAGAGATAGTCTATAAACTAGATAAGTACGCTAAGATACTTGGCTTTAGAAATAGAAGTGAGTTAATGAGAACTATGATAGACTTATTCCTCACAACTATGGAGGAGCTAGCTACAGATCCTGCTTCCCTCAAAGATGGAGTATATGTCTCAGTAAGTATGAAAACTCCGGCAGGATTAACTTCCCAAAGAGAGGTATTCATAAATCCAAAAACATCCCTCTTCAACCCTGTTATGTTAATATCTAGTACCTCCATACATACCTGACTTCCTTTAACTCTGAGTGAATAGGAATACTCTAGTGCTCTAACTGTTCTACAGTTGAAACCTAAGTTCAAGCATTGTGGAGAACTAATGAACTCCGTGAAAGAGGTACTCCATATTCTCATTGTAGGATCCGTTATTCCATGAATAAGTAGTTTTACTTAAGTTCTCGTAAAAACGAAAATTATGATAAGGTCCTCTTGCATAGATCAGTAATCAATCCTATTTAGCTTAATCATTAACTATTAATGAAGCTTCCCATTACAAGAACTCCGTGGATTTCTCTAAAGAACGATCTCTAAGGCTTATGGATTAAGCCCGTTGTTTCGTCTTCAAAAGTAAGCAATCCTATTATAGGTATTAAAAGCATGTGTGGCCTGTAAAGAAGTTCGTAGGCAGCTTCATATAACGCCTTCTCTATAATCCATGGTTTTATCAATTCACTTATTTTACTCATTAGCTCTAACTTACTTAATCCAACAGCATTCTTAACATACGGTAAGATATTCATTAAGTATGAGTATATTAAAGCTCTTAAATGCGCATGCCTCCAGATCTTTAGAGGATCTTTGGAGAAAAGAACTGTAGCTTTATTTAAACCTAAGTGGCTTATCGTAATGTGTGTAGTTAAGTAATGGAAGCTCCTAATGAGGGTACCAAGATCTCTTAAGCACGGCTCCTTATACAGCTTCTCTTCATCACTTCTAACAGGTTCTCCTTCAAAGTCCGTTAATATGAAGCCTCTACCTGGACTATATAGGAATTGACTCAAGTGAAGGTCTTGATGTATTCTTGCTTTAACTAAGTCCCTATATACATCAATACTCTCCCTAAATGAATCAACGGCCTTAGGCAGCACATCGCTTAATGCCTCAATCCATGGCTTAAGCCATTCATTGCTTATCTCCATTTTTTCAATGCTGCTATGTATTGATTTAGCATACTTCTCTACTCTCTCCTCCCACTTCCTTAAATCAAAGTCTGTTATAGTCTCTGGTTTAAAGAAGTCATTGTCTACACTGATGAGTGTTTTATGCAGTTCAGATACTTCTACGCCGAGCTGGCTGGCAAGCCCTATTGTGCTCGCCCTACCTCCTTCATTAAAGTATTTAACGGCATCGCTATAGAATGGAGTTCCTCCATCGCCTAAGTTCTCCACGTATTCCATTACTAGAGTTATGACGTCATCCCCCCACTTCACTATGTAGTAGAGTCGTGGAACATACTTGTATCCACTTGTAACAAGTGCCTCAAGAATTAAGGGCTCTATGCCCACCTTAGGGAGCTTTCTATAGCTCTTCACTACAACGTTAACTCCATTGCTTAAAGTGTGAATAGCTACTGCATTACTTGAATCCAGAGTGATTGGTTGAGCTCTTACTATAGAATTCGCTATAGGTAGACTAATGTACTCTTTGATTTCCAAGAAGCCGGCGCTCCAAAGCATATGTAAGTAATGTGGAGTGTATTCAGCTTCAACGAACTTTCCGCCATTAATTACCATGGCTCTATCAAGTGGGATATCCTTAGGCAATTCACTGACTTTAACTAGTGGGAGATAAGCTCTGTGAAGCCCTGAACTGATTTTGAAAAAGAGGGCTTCATTTAACTCCTCTACTTCTAAAATGTTTACCTCTACTTCATTTCTCCAAGGCCACCAGCGAATTCCCTTAAGCCATTTAGGCAAGTATTCCTTAATGCTTAAAAGCATGCATTGAGTCCCTGGAAAACTCTAGCTGAACGCACTTACGTATTCTTCAAGTATCTTTACTGCATCCTCTAGGGAATTAGCTTTCTTGAGTAGTGTAGCTAAGTAGCTGTCCTTTACTGATCCTTCAATCCATTGAGAGACATAACCCCTCCTTAAGTGCTCTAAGAAGACTTCGCTGGGTACAAGTCCATACTTTAGCATGGCGTACAATTGTTGAACGCTTCTTGCCTTAAGATGCAGTGGAGTTGAAGTAGCTGGATCTGTGAAAACATAGGCTTGTTCATCACTTAGCAATCCAAGTGAACGGCTTTTAATAGACTCTGTAAATAAGTGCCCTAACTCACTTAACTCATATACTCCAGGAGATATCTCTATGACAAGGCCTTTTTCAAGGAGAGCCTTAACATACTTCTTTACTGTAGCTTTACTTACTGCAAGCTTGTTTGAGAGTTCTTCTAAGCTAATCCTCTTCTCAATAAGTGGAAGAACCTTTAACGCTATCTTATAACTCAAACCTGCCACCAGCCTTTAAAAGTATGGCTAACGCTATTTAATAAATTTATCCTTAGGATGGTGGAGCAACCAGTATCTTCTCAGAGTCCAGGGTTCTGACGGAGAGTAGTAGTAGAACTGCTGATAGAGCTAGTAAAGTTAGTGCATGGAGCAATGACTCAAGTCTATATCCAATTGCATATAGCTGTATCGCTAAAACACTGTGAGTGAATGGTATTAAGTATAGAGGCATTCTTACATTCATAGGCAGTTTATAGTAGTCAACTATGAAGCCAGTGAAGAAGATTATTGTAGCAGCTATTGTTACTATTCCAGCAATATTTGAAGCACTCCTTATTCCACGAGTCCTAGTTATAAATGGAAGAGCTATAGCAACGCTAGTCAATATTGTTAGAAAAGAAGTGAAGGCATGAACTACTAAAAGCAGGGGATCTATGAATAACATTAATTGAACTCCATACACTAAGAGCGTGAAGTATATGTACGTTAAGAAGCCTGCTACATCAGACAGAGTAGCAATTATGCCAACTACTGTTGCTGCAAGGATCTTTGAATAAATGATCTTTGATAAAGGTATCGGTAGACTTATGAGCATTTCAACTGTTTTCCTCTCTCTTTCCCCAATGATTCCATCTACTATAAAGCTTGTTGCTGGAGTTACTACAATGCCTAAAGCTAAGACTAAAAACCTAGCTAAAAGGCCTTTAAGTTCCTCTTCAACACCAGCCTTTTCTCCAACGACAGTAACAACTTCCTGCTGAGTAATTATAGGACTTAGAATAGCTTCTGAAGAAGCTTCAACGCCAGCGTACTTTGAAAGAGCATCTATCTTAACTCTAGCCAATGAATAGCTCAGCCAATTAATTACTTCTCTAGCCGCTTGCTCAGCCATGGCGCTGGCCTGCACATTAGCTCTCTTAATAACGAGTATGCTTGCAGTAGAGCTAAGGCTTGTTGCGTTCGCTGCAAAACCTTTTGGAATAACCACCACTAGATCCACTAGTGGGTTATCCACTACTGACATATCACTATATTCAATTACTTTAAACCCCCTCTTACCTAGCTCTTCATAAAGTATTTCAGCTACTTGACGTGACGATATAGTTATGTTAAACATAGAGTTAGTTGATTCACAGTAGTCTTCGTCAACAAGCGCTATTGTAGCAGGCTGTTGAGAGACTAAGACTATTCCTACGAGCCCAAGTATTGGAAGCAGTATTAGTGGTAGAAGTACTGTTGTAAGAATAGTCTTGTAGTCTCTAGATAAGTCAAGTAATTCCTTCCATAGTAAAGTGCTTAAGTCACTCATATTGTTGACGCCTCAATAGCTTTAATGAAAGCCTCCTCCATGTTAACTGAAGAGTACTTATTCATGAGCTCAATGGGGGTTCCTGAATCAATTATTTTTCCGTTATTTATGAATGCAACTCTATCGCATAAATGCTCTACTTCAAGCATGTTGTGGCTACTAATTATGACTGCTGCATTAGATTCCCTAGAGTACTTCCTGATGACTTTTCTAACGCTATAGCTAGCGTATACGTCGAGGCCACTAGTAGGCTCATCTAATATAGCTACTTGAGGCCTCGTCATAAGGGCAATAGCTATTAATAGCCTTCTCTTCATGCCTTTACTATATTCTCCAGCTTTATCATGAAGTCTATCTCCTAAGCCAGATAACTGCGCTCCATAGTTTACAGCTTCCCTATAGTTATTAGGGCACTTAAGCTTAGCGTGAAATAGCATGTGTTCATATCCAGTAAGCCTAGGGTAGACTTCTGCTTCCTCAGGTAAGTAGCTTAAAGATCTTCTTGCTTCAACAGGCTTAGCTAAAGCATCTACGCCGTTAATCAGAACCCTGCCTTCATTGGGCTTCACTAAAGTCGCGATCATTCTTAGAGTAGTTGTTTTACCAGCTCCATTAGGTCCAACTAGCCCAAATATTTCTCCACTTCTTACTTTAAAGCTAACTCCATCAACTACCCTCCTATCGCCGTAAACTTTGATTAATCCATCAACTACAACAACGTCCACAGCACGCACCGCCCCTCCTCAAGTCTAAGGATTAGTTATTACTTAACATTCACTTAAATACACTTCCTATAGTATAACTGATAGCGGTGTAGCTTTCTTGCTTAAGGATGCATTAAGAAATTCAATGAAGGAGAGAGTTAGAGAATTCATTGAAAGGTATGGCGATAAAGCCATAGCAGTTTTAAAAGCCGCCCTTGAGTTATCTAGTGAAGCTGGGTGTAGCTTAGGGGATTTCAATAGCAGGGACTTGGCATTAAGGCTCACTGCATGGGGTATAGACTACAATCCAAGCAACCTCATTAGAATACTTGAGAAAGTATATGGAATCATTGAAAAGGGGAGTACTAGTAGGGGGAGAGCGTGGTATAGGTTTAGGGATATAGATGCTGTTCGCGAAGAACTATTTAGCTACATGGGTTATAGCAGGGAGGAAAGCCCGAGGATAAAGGTGTTAAGAATAAAGTATAGAAGTTTAAGGATTGATTTATTAATGAATAAGCTGAGAAGCATAATTACTAAAGAGAGGCTTTCAAAGAGCGATTTAGAGTTCATCAAGGATCTAGCTTTTAAGGAATTAGATGGAGTACTTCAATTAATTGATGAAATGAGTGAAAACGAAAGTTATTTCATTAAAGAATTGAAGGCTCTTAAAGAATTGGTTGAGCTTGCAGATGCAGCTTCACTAAAAATTACTGAGATCGAGGAAGAGAGTTTATCAATGCAATATTCATTAGAGAATGCTGATACCGCCATTAAATACAGCCACGCATAGCCTCCACGGGATCTATTTATGCTGCCCTACGAAATTGCGATAGAGTACTTTATTCGACCCCTTAGAGGCATTTTAGTACATAAGCTCATTAGTGAGGGCTATAGCCAGGCAGCTATAGCTAGAGTTCTCGGCCTATCTCAACCAATGGTGTATAAGATCTTGAGAAATAACGTTGCTAAATACTATGAAGAGCTTAGTGAAGCAGGCTTTAACTTAAGTGAAATAGATGTCTACGTAAATACACTGCTTAGCCCCCTGTTAAGCCATGAAATCGAGAAGTATAATGCACTCTTCACTACCTTAGTAAACAAAGTTTTAAGTAGTGCAAGGCTTTGCAAAGTGCACTTAAGGAAGGATCTTGAGCTTCCCTCCTCATGCAGTGTTTGCATAAGCGTCTTTACTCCAGCAATGCACCCTCTCGTAACTGAGTATGAGAGTTACTTAAAGATTCTATTAAAAGATCCAAGGATAGTTGAACTAATTCCTGAAGTAGGTATGAACATAGCTTACTCCACTCCAGCTCCAGCTAGTACTAGCGATGTCATAGGACTCCCGGGCAGAATAGTCAAGCTTAACGACAAGGCTGAAGCCGTTGGCGTGCCGTGCTTTGGGGGCAGTAAGCACACTGCAACGATTTTAGTAAAAGCCTCAAGATACAACAAGAGCCTTAGGGCCTGTGCATCAATAAAGTACATGGATAAATACGTTGAAAAACTAAAAACTCTAGGTTTTACAGTAGCTGAATCAGGGCCCCATGAGAGCCTTGGCGAAGTCATTGAAGCTGTTGAAACAATATTTAAGGAGAACCCTAATGTAACAGTCATTGCAGATAAAGGCGGTCTTGGAATAGAACCAATAATATACGTGTTCGCAAAAGATCTAGCTGAATTAATTGAAATACTTCAATTACTTCTCTAACTCCCGCTTCCTAAAACAAGGATATGCATCACTCCATGCTTTAGTTAGTATAGGAGGGCATAGTAAGCAGCCTTGATAAATTAATAAGACTGAAGCAGATGTAGTGTTAATGAATTTAAAAGTCCTGAAGGCGTTGCACATGCTTGAAATCCTGTGCAACTATAGTAGAGGCGCAATGACGTGTCAAGAAGGCCTGAGAGGAACCTATGAATTAAGGACTTTTGAAAACTATGATGTTCTCTATATACCTACTTCAGCTGAATCAGGGTATTCACTTGAAGTAGAGACTCCAGTAAGCATAAGGGTAGTTTGTAATGGTGAGAGACTAGGGGAATTCATCTGGGGGAGGAATAGGATCACTAGGTGGGAGGTTAGTAAAAGAGTTGAGGGAATAATGTGCGTTTTCTCTGATGCAATTAAATTAATGGATATGGGTAGAATTATGTTAGTTCACGAAGAACTTACAGAGGAATTGAAGAAATTAGCAAAGTACATTGTTGAAGCAGTTAACTTATGGAGCCTTCTGAGCGCTGACGTGGTATACGATAAGTACATAGCTTTATGCATTGATAATGCGCTTAGTGAAGTGAGTCCAGTGCCTCCTTTACTAAGCTGCAATAAGTTGGAGAGCGCAAGAGACCTCATAAGATCTACTCTAGCCATCCTCAATATACTTGACAAAGCCCATTCCAAGTCCTACATAGAGGGTACTTTGAGAGAGCTCAGCAATCTAGAGCTAGGCCCATTCCTAGTATTTACATACGAAGTCTCGAGGAGTGCGGAGTTAAAGAGAGTTATTGATAATCTAAATGAGTGCATAGAGGTTAAACAAGGAGGTCGAGTATTCAATAAGTGTAAACGTAGAGTTAACTTAATAGCTTCAAGTACGAAGGCTTGGTTAAAGATGGTGCTTGAAGCTGAGGAAGAGGCCTTGATTAACATCAGTCCTGTAACTAACGTACTGAGTTGGTGAAATGCTTTGTTAGTTGACATGCATGCTCACTGTCATGAGTTAAGCTTAAACGAGCTTGATAGCTATAGAGGTAAATACATAATAGTAGCTGTATCAGATGATTGTGACTCTAGCTTAGTAACAATGGATATAGCGCGTGAAAGAGAGTTTATACGTCCCTGCATAGGCATACATCCATGGAATGTCGGTGAAGCAAGCGAACATGAAGTCAACGTCTTATTAAAGTTGGCTGAAAACGAGAGCGTTAAATGCTTAGGTGAAGTAGGCTTAGATACAAAGTTCACTCCACAAACTTTTAATAAGCAGCTGGATATATTTATGAAATTCCTTAAGTTAGCTAAAGACTATGACCTCGTTTTAAATATTCACGCTGCAGGCGCATGGGAGCAAGTCTTTAACCTCGTATTAAAGTATGATGTTGATAAAGCGTTCTTCCACTGGTATACTGGGCCTCTAAGACTATTAGAGGAAATAATTGATAAAGGTTTCTTCATAGGGGCAAATCCGGCCTGGAGAGTTCAGAGCAAGCATAGAAGCATCATAGATTCAGCTCCTCTAGAGAACATAATTACTGAAAGTGATGCTCCATACAATTACAAAGGAATGTCAATGAGTATCCCCCTAGTAAGGGAGACTGTAGACTATATAGCTAGTTCCCGTAGAGTAAGCTTTAGCTCAGTGGAATCATTGATTTATAATAACTACAAGAAATTATTCAAAATTTAGTGATGTTATAGAATCTATAAAAGCCCCTCATTTACAATTAAATCACTGTCATCGCTCATAGCCACAGCTAATCTTTATAGCGTGAGTCTAAATAACTTATGGGCGAGTGAATTAAGGCTTAAGCAGGTGCTTCAGCAACATCTTTGCTAATGCTGGATACAAATTCTTCAACCATAGTCATCACTAATTTATCGCCTCTCGGTATGATTATCACTTCTAAGTCCTCGTACTTCATTGATATATTTCTCGGGGGATTCATATTTAGATTCCTCAGTATATTGTTTACTACTCTATATACGTCAAAACTTACTCTAATTACTTTATCAAGATCTCTTCCCTCAGTTCTTCCAAGAGGTATGAATTCAACTATATCTCCATCCCTACTTACTAATGCTATAGCTAAATTTCTTGAGTGCATACATATCACTAAAGCGAGCTTAGCTTTAAGATAGATTTAAAAGGACTCAGAGGAAGTGTTACTGAAATTAGGAGGGGACTTAAGTGAGTTTAGCTAAACTCTATGGATCAATGGCTCTCTCATTCATTGTTGTAACTGGAGTATCACTTTTCATGCTTTACTTAATAATGTTAATGCTGGGTGCACCCATAATAACTATAGCAATAGTTCTTGTTGGAGCGACATACTTGTTGCAGTGGATTATTTCACCATACATTATTGATGCAATGTATAGAGCCAGGCCTCTGGATCTATCTGAGGAACCCTGGCTTCACCAGGCTGTAAGCGATATAGCATCTAGAAGCGGTGTAAAGAAGCCGAAGCTCATGATAGCTCATATAGCTATCCCAAATGCCTTCGCTTACGGAAATCCTATAGCGGGTTATAGAGTAGCTGTTACCGATGGATTATTGAATTTAAAGGGGATAACTCAACAAGAGGTAACTGCTATAGTGGGACATGAAATAGGTCACTTAAAGCATAGAGATGTAGCATTCATGATGATCGTTGGGCTTCTTCCAGCCTTAGTTCTATGGATTGGGGAATTCCTCATTAGATGGGGTTGGCTCGCTGGATTCAGCAATAGAAGGAGGGATTCACTAACGCCGTTAGCGATAATAGCTATTGGAGCAGTAGCTATATTAATAGGCTTCCTACTCAACTTAGGAATACTCTACTTAAGTAGGCTCCGCGAATACTATGCTGATGCTCATTCAGCTAAAGTAGTCCCAGGAGGAGCTAAGTACTTACAGAGGGCGTTGGCTAGAATACTTCTAGCTACAGGTTACTTAAAGCGCCGCGGGATAAATACTGAGAAGTATGGCCAATTAAAGATGCTATTCATATCTGCCACTGAACATTCCATTGATCCTGCGGGATTCTATGGCAATATAGATGCTGTTGTTGAAGAAATTAAGAGAATGAAGCCTAGTTTGCTTGCCGAAATATTTAGTACTCATCCTCATCCAGCTAAGAGGTTTGCATTCCTAGATCGCCTTGAGCTTTACTCAGCTTAGTGGGATAGTTAAGCGCTTTTCAATAACTCTTTTATTTCATTAATGACTTTTTCCTTTTCCTCAAGACTTCTTTTAACAATTTCTAACTCTGCCTTTACTCTGCTTAACTCTTCACTTAACCGATTTAGGGACTCCTGGCAATTCAACTTCTCTAACTCCAACTGTCTTAACATATCCTCTAATTCCATTTCCCTCCGGCTACGAATTGTGGAAATGAATGGAGCAACTATCTTTAGCTCCCCTCTTATAAGTCTTTCATAAGTCTTTAAGACTAATTGGCCGGCCTTAGTTTTACCACTTAAGTGAGCTCTTAAGCTCATTTCGCTTCTCCCAAGTTCCTCTGCTATCTGCCTCAATGAGTATCCAGCTTTTTGTCTAGCTAGTGCTCCAGCTGCGATGGCTAAACTATCTATCCATGTAGCCCTTTCAACAGGATCCTTTATTAATTCAATGACTTCAGGGCTATATAAAGTGCCAACTATTAATGCTAATTCAAGCTTCTGTAAATCCCTTTTGCCAGTAGGTATGGTTGGCACTCCAGTAAAATCTATTGTGACTTCCTCTGTAGACAAGTTAGGCACCAATAAATACTGATCCACAGCTCCTTAATATAGAAACCTGTTTTGAAGCACTTGCACATAACGCATGGATGGGGCTTTTGACTTACTGCATGTATCCCTACGGATTATATTCATGGGGAAAGCAATTTAAGAATACAGTTAATCACGTAAAGTGTAGTTAGTGTAAGCCGGTGTGTAATTTATGGGCATGATTGATGTAACTTTAAAGGAGGTTGTTTACAGGGAAGCTGTAGCTGAAGGAATCATTAAGCTTAGGAAAGATACATTAAAGAGAATTTTAGAAGGCAGGGTTGAGAAAGGAGATGTACTGACTGTAGCACGAATATCAGCAATTAGTGCTGTAAAGAAGACTAGTGAGCTCATACCACTATGTCACAACATTCCAATAACGCATGTATCTGTAAACTTTGATGTACTTGATGACGAAAGGCTTAGAGTAAGAGTCTCAGTAAAAGCCTTAGCGAAAACAGGCGTTGAAATGGAGGCATTAACGGGTGCTTCAGTAGCTCTCTTAAACATCTGGGACATGGTGAAAAGCTACGAGAAAGACGAGCATGGGCAATATCCATATACATTAATAGAGCGCATATCAGTAATATCTAAAGTAAAGGGAGAAGCCGTTACTTAAAGCATCCCATGGGAATTATTACGGCTATGTAATTACTTTATAACCCATTTTATATAGCTGCTCCTTTACATTAATGACGATTCTCCTTCCAAAACCTGGAAGACTAACCAAGTACTTAACGGGCGCTTTAGCTAGATCATCTAAACTCTTGATGCCTGCCCTTATCAATGTCCTTGCCCTCATTCTTCCAATGCCCTCAAGCCTTATTAATTCAAGAGCATCCTCCCTTACTCCATGCTCTATCCTTAAGCTCAGTGCATCAAGTACATGCGCTAAAGCCTGTTTCTTCATGGAGGAAGCCACTCTAGCCAAGCTTGAGGCAATCCAGCTGGCTGTTTCACGAACGCTATATATATCCCCTGGCCCCACTCCATATATTTCAGCTATCTTATCTTCAGGGTCCTCACTTATCCAGTCACTAAGCATTCTAGCATGCACGTAAGCCTCTAGCCAAAAGTCATAGCTAACAATATCTTCGTTTGGAGGCGGTAGAGCTACGCCGTTTTCAGCATCCATTAACGCCATGTTTTCAAAATCTCTTACAATTCTTGAGGGTATATATGGCCTACTTCTACTATAGTCAGGTGTTAAAGTTATTAAGTGTAAGTAGGGGAAAGTTTTTTCCTTAAGTGCATTAATATTGTCTAAGAATATGTGAGCTGAAAGGGGATCTATGTATGTTGACGAAACTGTTCTCCCAAGCATTGTAGCCACTAAAACTCCAGAATAGTTGTGCACCATGTTCCACGACGTAAGCATATCAATGATTGCCTCAACTCTCTCTGAGAGACTGCTTAACTCTCTTGAGGAATGACCGTAGAGAGTCGTAGAGTAAGCTTTAACTATTTCCTCAATTGTACTAGCTTCACCGCCAGCTATTAATGCGAGCGTGTGTATGCGCAAGCTTCGTTCATTGTTGAGTTTACTAACAACAGGCTCTACTTCAGCATTAACATACTTCCTGAATCCATCGTTAGCACTGCTTGCATCAATTATTATTGCTTCTCCATAGGGATCGTACTGCGGCCTCCCAGCTCTTCCAGCCATCTGCTTGTATTCAAAGACTGGAATGTAGACGTATCTTCCTAAGTGTGGGTCATATCTCTTAACAGACAATATGACTCTTCTAGCAGGTAGGTTCACTCCAGCAGCTAAAGTAGGTGTTGCAAAAACAACATTAATGAGTCTTTCCTTGAAAGCCTCTTCAACAACTCTTCTAGCAACACTACTCAGCCCTGCATGATGATATGCTGTGCCGCGTTGAATGAGTGGCTGTAGTTTCTCTACTTCAATCCTACTAGGGCTCTCACTAGAGAGCTTACTTAAGTATTCACTGAGCTTCTCGTCGTCAACGCTGTGTATTGGGGGAATCAATCTAGCTAACTCAGAGGCTAGTTCCTCAGTCCTCCTCCTATTATGTATGAAAACTAGTGATTGAACTCCGCCCTTAACGCTCTCCAAGACTACATCCAATACTGCATCACCAGTTTTCCTAGGAACTTCCTCCACTCTTCCATCACTGAAGATTACTCTGCTCCTCCTCTTGTCGTAAACACCTTCGACTAGCTTCACAGGCCTCCAATCAACTATAACTAACTCTCCATTAATCCATGAGGCTAGCTCACTTGGATTACCTACAGTAGCTGATAAACCAACTACTTGTACATCCGTAGATAAAAGCCTTGAAACTATCATTTCTAAGACTGGGCCTCTTTCGCCATCATTTATTAAATGCATTTCATCAATAATTACAGTCCCTATTTTATTAAGCCAACTAGGCTTTAATCTAAGAAGCGAGTCAAATCTTTCATAAGTAGCTACAATAATATCGTACTTCCCTAAATGCTCTGCTGGAGACTCATAGTCTCCAGTTGTAATACCTATTTGGATCCCCAGCTTCTCCCATACTTTAAACTCTGCGTACTTTTCACTAGCTAAAGCCTTTAATGGAACTAAGTAGAGACCCATGGATTTCTCAACAGCCTTCTTCAGCAAGACTACTTCACCTATGAGGGTCTTTCCACTAGCTGTTGGAGCTACTATAATGGCGTTGCGACCGCTGAGAACTCCCTTCCTCAAGGCCTCTACTTGAAGAGGATTGAGGAATTCTATCCTCTTATCGTTAACTAAGACTTCTATCGCTTCACTGGGTAAGCCGTAATTCCTTAATACACTTATAGGAATCCATGGGTTCAACTACATCAACTCTACGTATAGCCATTAATACTAGAGGAGGTTTAAAATGCCGAGCCTTAATAAAAGGATCACTAGTAGTGTATACACGATCGCTCCTATAAAGATCTTTAGTATCTCTATGCTTCTAAACTCACCTTTGCTAGATGAAATGCTTAATTGCATTAGCAGCAAGCCGAGAACGTTTGTAAATACATATGATGCTGTGAAAATCGGGATGAAGAGCTCTTTGCCAAAAGCTTTTATAAGTAAATGAGTTAATGCAAGAGCTATTGGTACATTCACTATTGGATCGTTAAACCAAGTTATTGGTGATAGGAGAAGGCCTATTGTAAAAACTACTGCTCTTATCAATCCAAACCTCTTTTTTACTTTCTTAAATTCTTCTACTAGCTTCACAGCCATTTGCTACAGCTCTTCACTACTACACCATAATCTTATAATGGAGCCTGTTGAAGCACTAAAGGCTTTTAGTGCTTCAACTCCGTAGTATTCATTGCCTAAAGTCTTGGCGTAAGCTGCAACTACCGATCCCCCATGATTAATTACTGTAGTTAGTTCGCTCTTCCCACCCTGATCTCTAATAATCAGCACTAAGTTCCTGCATTCAGAGGCTTTAGGTATTAGAGCGATGATTTCATTAACTCCCATAGCTTTATCAGCAACCCTTTGTTCAATGAGCTTAGATTTTAGAATTATGGATGACATGAATACTATGTCAGATAGAGATCTACTCTTCTCAGCTATCTTTCCCTCATCTACTTTAGGTACTGCTAGAGGCTTTATCTCTCCTGCAGACTCTTTTAATTCTTCACGAGCCGTTGCTTCAGCCTCTTCAGTAACTTGGCGTACTTCTATAGCTTTAGTAGGAGCTAACTCAATTCTAGCCTCAGTCCTTAAGTAATTGCCTATTCCCTCAACCATGGACTTCAATAACTTACTTGATGCTACGTTAGTGCTTCCAGTAAGTACTCCATCTACGTTAATTACATCAGCTAAGCCACTGCCCGTAGGTAAAGTTATCGTTATAGCCATCTTGCTCTTGATTCCATAACCCACTACTAGAACTTTCCTTGGAGACTCCTGATTTATGGAGAAACGGTATTGGTCTTCAAATACTGTTCCAAGAGGTCCCCTAGCCCTTACTCTAGCTAACACTTGATCTCCTTCTCTCTTCACTTCCTCTGCAAAGCCACTAATTCTGAGGGCGTCTAGAATGGCTTCAAGAACTTCCAATGTGGTTATGTTCATTGGAGAAGCTGCTTTACTGTATCTATGGGTTTGAGTACCCATTAATACTTACCACCCACTTATCTATAAGTTGCATGAATGAATTTTTAAAGATGCTAGACCGTAAAGCTATTATTTACCAATAGCTCTCGATAGACTCTGAGGTGATGCTCAATTGACTAAAGTGCTCCTAGCAATATATCATAAGCCTGAAGTATATGATGCTTGCATATACGTATACAACGATCAGGGCTCATTGATTGAGGAAAAATGCTTCAATGACTTAAAGCAAGTAGTCATTAGGGGAGGACATGTAGTAAGGCTTGGAGGCCAATTATCTCCTACACCCTTCACTTTAGTTATCGATGTTGCTGAGGGAGGTAGACCTGGGTATAAATTCGATGGCTTTACACTAACTATTGGTGAATAGCCTTTGAAAACAGAGTCTATAGTTAAAGGATTATTTGAGGAAGAATCTAGAAGCAGGAGCGGCAAGCACATCTGCAGGAAAATTATATTGATAGTGACTAAGGGAGGCAGCATAGTTAGCTTAACTAAAGAGCCTGTAAGAATACTTAGTAAGCGAGAAGTGAAGCCTACGTATGTTTTAGGAAAAGCATTTGAAGTCACTGTAAGAACAGATCCAAGAGACTACGTAGTTCAAATATCGTTAGTTAGGAACTTCCTAAAGAGAGTTAAGGGGTACATAAGTGTATTCACAGGCTCAGGGCAAATGGTCTATAGAGCTAAGTACATTGATGGAGAGCTCAGGAGGAGCCTTGGCAAGCCAGCATATGCTTGGATAGTTAGACTTGTTTCCTCAGCCATAAATATCCCAGTTAAAGCAACTATGCTAGGTGATGAAGGTGGATTCAAGTAAGGGCAGCAAGGACCTCTTGCCCGATAGCGAAGGCCAAATAGTTGAAATAGCTGCCAGAATGCTGAAGGCCTTTAAGAACATAGGTTGCTTTCTATTTGAAAAACACGAGTACGAAGTTGTAAGAAGAGCTGTGGATTCAGTCAATATGTTAAAGCATGTTAAGATAGATTTAATCGATCAAAGGTATCCATACATATACGCAGTTAAGCCTAAAATAGATCACTGCTTTAAGGAGTGTGAAAATAAAGCTGGAGAATACATACTTAGAGGGGAGGTTAAGGAGAGTTTAAAGAATATCTTTAAGAAGGAGTTTATATCGCAGTGCGTAAAGTATTGTGAGAAAAGGAAAGTTAGTGAAGTAATTGCTCTACTGGAGAGCTTTCTCAGCCTTAAAAAGACTTCGCAAAACCCGCCATAGCTTTTAAATTAAAGAAGCCTCATCATAAATTGTGGCTACACAAAGTTTAATTAAGGAAGAGAGTCTGTAATACAGGAAAAAGCTTGTGCAGGCGAGAACCCTTGTCGGCTAAAGCTAAGAAGCAGAGAGAGGAGGTTAAAGAGGGAAGAGCGCGAGTCACACAAAGAGCGGCTTTAATCGAAGTAGAAGCACTTCTAAAGAAATTAGAGAAAGATCTTGATAAAGGAGCTTTTAAGTACTTAACGCCTTATTTGTTAGCCCAACAGTACAATATAAAGATCAGTTTAGCTAGAAAGCTTCTAAGGGCAGCAGCTGAAAAAGATCTATTGAAGCTATACAGCGGCGGAAGAAGGGCCCCTATCTACATTGCAGCATCATTTAAGGAGACAGCTAATAAATAACTAAGTTATATTTATTAGGGCATTAACTATTAATAGAGCTGGTGAATAGTTTGACAAAAGAAACGAGCTTAAAGTTCAAGAAGTTAATTGATGAAACAAACTTTGACGAATTAATAGACATTTATTTAACTGACAGTAGATCGTGCTCTTCATGCCCACTGAGAGCAGTTTGTCGCTAAAGAGATCCATGAAACACTCATGGAAAACAGTGTTTTCTTCAATTGGCTTTTAACACATTATCTAATAATGAATGACATCAAACTACATGAATTAACGCAAGAGCCAGGCCTCCGCAATTCCATCAACTTAGCTTTAGCTATGAAGAAACTTATTTCACTATAAATGGAGTCTTGCTGACCGCATGAAGCTCCAACTGTTTCTGCAGAGAAGAAATAGAACTAATCTAGGTAAGAGATCCTCTTAAGCACTTATTTAAAGCCACTTACAGCACTTTGAAGCATGCACTTCAGCTTAAACATAGATTATGACTGTTTCTCCAACAATTCCAGTTAATTGGTATAGGGAAAGATGTGTAGGCGTTAAAGGATAAATATTTACGATATGTTAGTTTATCGATGGCCTATTGGTGTTACGCTCAATGGGAAGCAGCAATCTCAGCGATGTATTCACTGATGCCTCAAGAGCATCTATGGAATCCTTTACTTACTTATGGGGAACTCTCATTCAGCTTATTCTGCAAGTCGTCACACTAATGGTTATTGGTAGAGTTCTCGGGCCTGAGGGTTACGGTATTTATGCTCTATCGTTCATACCTCTTCATATAATGACTTCATTTACCGACTTTGGAATAGATCAAGCGTTATTACGCTTTTCATCGCTTTACTTAGGTAAGGGGGATCATTGTACTGTTGCGTATTTATTTAAGAAGGCTTTATTGCTTAAGATTTTAATAAGTATTGCGGCTTCAGTTCCCTTACTTACTTTACCTGAATACATGGCTGAAGTCATTACGGGTAGAAGCGAACTGGGGTTTTATGTAGCTTTAGCTTCAACTTCAATTTTAGGGCAGGCATTGACTTATACATTTATGAGCTTTCATGCAGGTATTGGAATGGCTAAGCATAGAGTTTACGTATCCCTTACACAAAGTATTGTAAGACTTATTGCAGCAGTCATATTGCTGTACTTAGACATGGGTGTGGCTGGCGCTATATTAGCTTACGTATTCAGCTACTACGCTTCAGCGATCCTAGCTCTAGCTTTAACAATCAATTACTTGAGAATAAAGGGCGATCGAGCACCCAGCGTAAGCCTACTGGAGTTCATGAAGTTCGCCATTGCATTGTTTAGCGCAGGAGTAATGGGCTTGCTTATATCTAGGTATCAGGCTTTGCTTTTAGCATACATAACTTCTCCTCTTGGAAGCGTGGGGGATGTATTGGTCGGCAACTTTAATGCCTCACTACAGCTGCTTTCCGCAATTCTATCAGTTTACTCAGCTATAGCTGTTCCTCTAACTCCATTGTTCTCAAAGCTCGTCGGCAAAGGAGTTAGGGATGAAGTGCTTGATCTATATAGATACATTGCTTTAACGTTGACATTTATGACAGTACCTTTAACAGCTTATGCAATCATTTACTCAACTGATGCCATAAGGACTGTTTATGGCCCTAAGTATAGTGAAGCTCCTTTAGCGTTTGCTTTACTGAGCGTCCAGTTATTCCTCTGGCCGACTAGTGTTACAGTAAGCTCTATACTGCAAGCACATGGCTTCACTAGGACTATAGCTTACTCATCAATGATCAGTGGGTTAGCCGCTCTTCCACTTATGTATATTCTATCTATTAAATGGAGCATTTATGGCTTAGCGCTAGCCATAGGTGTCTACGGCATTCCTTCGCTAGCCTACTGTCTAATTATGGCTAAAAGAAACGGCATAGCTATCGGCATACAGCGCATTATAAGGACTTCCATAATAGGAGTTGCTTCAGCTGCTTTAACTACCCCCCTCATTTACGTAAGCATGCCGGCTATCGCTAGGCTTACTCTAGGACTAGTAGCAATGTTTTTACTTTACATACCGCTTGTAGTAATTAGCGGCGCACTTAAGCGCGAGGATATGAGAGCACTGGAAATGCTTCTTTCATCAATAGCTTTACTTAAGCCATTCGTAGATTTAGTCATGAAGTTTGTGAAATTAGTGTTTAGCCTCAAGTATAAGATAGTCTCTGCAATTTCTAAATAGGGCGAGCTGTACATCAGCGTTCAGCGATGGAGGCTGCATTAATAGTGCAGGAGGAGTTGAGAGACAAGCTATATAAATATGTTGATCCATGTAAAGCCGTGGAAACTTTAATCAAGGGAATTAATCCAGTTATTGAAAGAACTGATGTAAAGACTGCAGCCTGGCACGTAGTTGCAGAAGACTTATACAGCCCAGTCAATAGACCGCCTTTTAACATAGCTCACGTAGATGGTTATGCATTAATGAGTTCAGACACCATTGGAGCTTCATCTAAGAAGCCAGCTGTCCTCAGAGTAGTGGAAGGAGTTAACCCTAGGGAGGCGCATAAGTACTTCATTAAGCATGGAGAAGCAGTACTTGTTGAAACAGGTTATCCAATACCCGTAAATGCTGATGCTGTTGTAAGAGTTGAAAGCGTGCGGAAAATTAATGATACGATATTCATTTATAAGGAGCTTAGGACTGGTGAAGAAGTCTTTAAGGCAGGCTCCGACTACAAAGCCGGAGATCTTGTTGTTTCTAAAGGCACACTAATTACTCCAGCTGTACAGAAGACTTTAATAGATCTTGGGATCTCTTCAGTTAACGTTTACAAACTCCCTAAGGTAGCTTTAATTACTGTTGGCTCTGAAGTAGTCAACGAAGTAACTACGGATTATCCAAATAAGCTATCGAATTCATCTATGTACTTAATTAAGGGGATTTTAGAAGCGCAAGGCTATAGAGTACTGCTTGAATCCATAATCCTCGACGAACCTTCTGAAATAGCTTCAGCTATTTCAAAGGCCCTTAGAGAAGCTGAAGTAGTCATCACTATAGGCGGACTATCTATGGGGCCAAGAGATTATACATGGACTTCAGTTGTAAGGGCGTTTAAGCCCGAGAAGTTCTTCAGGGGAGTAAAGATACATCCTGGAAGAACTACCAGCGGTTTTTCATATGGTGGGAGAGCAGTTATTAACTTGCCCGGTCTACCGCAGTCCACTTTAGCTGGACTATTGACAGTTGCTTTACCCACTTTAAGGTACTTAAGAGGCCTTGAGCCACAAGTAAAGCTACCGTACTTTGTAGTTAAACTATCAAGGGATGAGGAGTTTAGAGAATACATAGGCTTTTATAGGCTAAGATTCATTGAAGTCGATGAAGCTCAAGGGACTGCAAAAGTCATTAGAGGCTATGGAACTTACCATTTAGCTCCCATAGTTAAATCAAGTGGATTAATAGTAGTTAATCCGGGTGTAACGTTATTAAATGCAAATACTTACGTGAAAGCTTTCATAGTTCCAGGAGTGCATAAGTACCTTGAGGAGAACTTAATTAAATATTAGCTAACTCAATCTATTTAACGTAGATCGCTATTGCTGTAATTGAGCATCGCTAAGCCTTGGATGGAGCAAAGTTTATATACCCTTAACATGGTTGATAACATTTAAGTACGGGTGCTTTAAGGCTGTGATTTAATATATGATGAGTGGAAATACTGTTCTCCGTAATGCTAGAGCGCATGACGTTAATAGAATATTTGAAATACATTTAAACTCGCTCGAAGGACTTGATGAAGAGGATTACGAGTGGTTTAAGGCACTCATTAATACAAGGTCTAAGAGGAAGAAGGTTATTGTAGCTGAAGTAGATGGCAAAGTAGTTGGATTCGTAATAACTTACAAACACAGGCACCTCACATATATAGATAGCTTAGCAGTGGACAGTGGGTATAGGGGCTTAGGCATAGGCAGTCTATTGCTTGACTATTTAGAGAAGACGCTGGTTAAAGAAGGCGTTGAAGAAGTGTTCCTTAGCGTTAAGGACAGGAACTTAGCTGCATTAAACTTCTACCTTAAGAGAGGGTATTCATTCAAAGGCTTAGTAGCTTTACTAGGAGCTGACTTGAGGAATTTAGATAAACCCAATGTAGATGGATATAGGATAGAGAGGGGAGGCATTAATAATGCAACGAAGATAATTAAGTTAAGGCCAACTACTTGGTGGAGTACATTAACTGAGCCGGCTGATAAAATGATTTACAAAGGATATAATGGCGGTGAAGAAACGATCTTAGTCTATAAAGGTAGAAAGCTCCGTGGATTAGCGAAGTACTTGCCTGAAGATGAAATGATCGTGGATTACATAGCTATTTCATACTACAAGCCTCTAGAAGCTTTCAAAGCCCTGTTGGCTGGATTAATAAGCGTAGGCCTTGAGAATGGCTTAGAGCACATAACTATACCAGTTGACGCTTCTAAGGAGAAAATTATTGAAACATTAGTTAAAACTGGTTTTACAGTTAAGGCAATAGAGTACATGTTAGCGAAGGAGCTTAGTTCTGCTAAACTCTAAAGTTCACGCATATTCACTATGTATGAACTATAGAGTGTCAATGTGGATAATAAGTCTTCAATTCTTTTTCGCCAACTATAACACTTATTTCAACAAGATCTTTGAGCGGCGTAGTCTTCAGTTTAGGCATTAATACTTCATCTACTTGGAATACTCCAGCTAGCTCATTCATGTATATAGATACTTTTACAGGGGCTTTAGTTCCCTCAGCTATTTCAACCATCCTTATGCTCAATGCAGATACGCTGTGGATATTTATTTGACCCATTCTATACGGGATCCTGGCTCTGCCTTCAGCTACATCTAATCCATCGCCAACCTTAACTACTCCGGCTTCTATAGTTAGGCATTCAACATCATATGCTGTGCAAAATATGCTGTGAAGTATCTCCTGTCTAAGCCTTATCCTAGTGATTGAGTCCCTTACTGTTTTCTTAAGAGCTCTTTCAACAATGGGTTTAGCTAGTAAAGCCCCCGTCTTTTCATGTATGCTCCTATGAATGGAGTTCCCGATGTCGTGTAGAAGAGCTCCATAGAGTGGCACAAGCCATGTGTACTCAAGATCTTTTACTACTCCATCCCTTATAAGTGTTGGAGTAAACCCTTTATCTAACAATATCTTGTATAGAGCTAATGCTGCACCGGCCACTATGTGTGCGTGGACTGGCCCATGATCATTATACATCATTCTCTTTACAACCATAACGTTGCTCATATCCCATAGTTCCCCAACCTCTATATCACTGATTAAGGAACTGTACGCTTTACTCAACCAAGGGTATTCTTTAATAAACGCTTTTATGAGCTCTTGATTTACTACAACCATTGATGCCACCTATAGAGTTAGGCTCCTTTTTAGGAAATAGTTTATATAAACCTTCAAGCTGTTTCAGGGAATCTCAATAAAGCCATACATATTTATATTAAAGCTTGTTGACGCTTAGTCAATAGTTATTTCATTATTGAATTAAGTTTGCAGACATCTCTAGATCTCAATAGATCACAGCAATGGTGTAATAAAGATATAAGGAATATTAGGGGTTTTATATAAATCATAGATCCACAGCGTTGAAGGGTGTCTTAAGTGAATTATAGTAGAAGCTTAATTAATTTAACTGAGGATGAAATAAGGTATTTTTCACGCAAAGTTGAGAACATGTTAAATAAGCTATATGAAGACTCTGATGTAGTTCTAATGACTGCTCCAAATGAAGACGTACTTAAAAGCATAATATTGGAGATCCTTGAGGAAAGACCAATGAATCTTAAGGAAATACACGCTGTCTTAAGCGGCCTTGCAAGCGAAGATAAGATTAGAAAAGCACTGCTGTCTCTAACTGATGGCGGGAAAATACATGCAGATGAAGTAGGTAAATTCAGGATACTTGGCTCAGTAAAGTAGTGGTAAATGATATAAGTTGAAAACTTTTCAATTTTGCTTTACTTGTTCTCGCAAATACATGACCCATTGCGGCAGAGTTCGTATAATGCCACTAATAGTTCATAGAAGTTTCCCACAACTTTACAAGCTCCATACCTAAGTAAGTCGTGAGCTCTCTTCTCGAAACTCGTTATTCCTATGAATGGTACTCCCACTTTACCAGCACTTAATGCATCAAGCCAGTAGTCTCCTATGAAAACTGCTTCGCTTTTTTCAATAGAGCTTTTATTAAGCAGGTAGTTTATTATCCATGACTTATCAAATAAGGATTCCTCTCTCCCCCCAAGAATCATTAAGTCATAGAGTGTATACACGTCGTCAATTACATAGTCTAACCCCATTCCCTGGAGCTCTAGCCAAATGCTGCTTGAGGGAACCTCTCTCCCAGTTACAACAACGTTTCTTACTCCAATGGATTTAAGTAGCTCTAGTACTCTAGTTGCTCCTGCAACAGGCTTGCCATACTTAGTTCTATAGATTCTTCTAAAGAACCTCCAGAAGTAGTCTAAGCTGCTTTCCGGAGGGGCTTTCCAAGTCAATTCATCGCTTAAGAAGTAATTCAGGAACTCAACTAAGCTTAATGGCTTAAGGTTGAATGCCTTCCTGGATTCATTTACTGCTTCAAAAAAATCATATAGAGTATCTACTAAAGTTAAGTCGTAGTCAAGTATTAGTAGTCGAGGAGTCATAGTTTCGTGCTCCATAGATCAGTCGTGGGAGATTCTTCACAGATCAGCTCTCGGCAATTTCTTCATTTAAAGCTCTGTATTACGGAGAGGGATTAATAAGCTTGTTAATGGAGCTCACCAATAGATCTATTTAGGACTATGAAAATGCATATAAGGCGCTGTAGCGAAATGTTATAAGGTATTATGTAGTTCAAATGCATTAGCGCTGAAGGGCTCCAGCTTTAGGCGATGCAATATGTTGGCTAATAGCATACCTGAAGTTGATGAAGTATATGCTGATGCGCAGAAAGCTTTAGAGTCCATTGCTGATGCTTACAGTGTAAGGAGGGCTGAGCGCAAGGATATCCCAAGTGTAGTGAGAATCAATAGATTGTGCTTGCCTGAGAATTACTCAGTCGGCTTCTTTGAAGATCTCCTTGAGACATACAGCAAGGCATTTTTTGTAGCTGTACACCGAGAGGAGGGAGTTATAGGATACGTTATGTGTAGAGTTGAAGTCAAAAAAGGATTTTTCTCTGAAGAGAAGTTGAGGAGCCTCCACATAGTTAGCATAGCTGTTATGCCTAAACATAGGAGGAGGAAACTAGGTTATGCACTCATGGCTTACGCCATGAAATCCGGTAAAAGGGATTACAATTGTTGTGAGTCATACCTAGAGGTTCGAGTATCCAATGAACCGGCAATTAACTTATATAAAAGGCTTGGCTACTCAATAATTACTGTCATCCCGCAGTACTACCTTGATGGAGAAGACGCTTACCTTATGGCTAGGCCAATTTAGTTAGTGTACAGAGGCTTTATTACGTAGAATTTGCAGACACTATTGCAGAGGGGAGTTTTTTGCATAGTGGTAAGAGAATAATTATCTATAAGTCTAAAAGCGGTCTTAAGGATGGCTTACTGACATACTTCTATGCATGGCAGGGGGAGAAGCCTCCTGAGAACTTAGACTTAATGACTCCTCTAGTCAAGGATGTACAGCCGTGGATAAACTACATTTGGTGGAGTAATCCAGTGCCAGGTGTTCCAAGCGAATTTTTTGCAGTTAAGTGGAGTGGATTCCTCTATGTGCCGCATACAGGCACTTATAGGTTCTACGTAACTACAGATGACGGATCTAGGCTCTGGATAGATGATATATTGATCATAGATGCTTGGAGGGATCAAGCTCCTACTACATACATTAGTGAGCCATTAAACATTGATGCTGGCTACCATAAGTTGAAGTACTGGTTCTACAATAGATATGCTTTTGCTGAAGCAGTACTCGGATGGATACCTCCCTACGGATCTGTTGGAGTAATTCCAAAGGAGTACTTTAAACACGTTGATTCAAATAAAGTGAAGTTCCGTGGACTAACCGAGGACTACTTAGTTAAAGTACTCTATAGAGGAGGGGAGAAAAGCTGTATACCGAAAGCTAGAGAATGTGAAGTAGAAGTAGGCTTAGAAGAAGCACCCATTAAAGCTAAGATATCTATAATTGATAGAAGCAGTGGCTCAGTAGTATACGAGGCATCCGATGAAGTAGAGCTATGGGGAGGAGATGAATTAGAAGTATTAGTAGGCATTGTTAAAGCAAGTTGAGCTTTAAGTTAAAGCTAGCGCATAGCAATTTACGCCTCCAGTACAGCTGAATTTTAAAGTGATAAAGATTATATGTGAGCTTACCTAAAACTTATTACTACACATAGCGTTAAAGCACTAGTGTTACCGCAGTATGAATTAGAGAGGTGGGTTATTTGTCAAAGCATACTGTAACTGATAAAGAGCTTCAGAAGCTTCTCGAAGAGAAGCAGAAACAAGTAATAGATGAAAAGCAGAAGTGGGTTAACAAAATGATTAAGAGCGCTAAACAACAGCACAAAATATGTCCATACTTCGATAAGAAGACAAAGCAATGTTTTATAACTCTAGGGCTAAAGTGTGATAGAGAGGGGAAATTCGAGACTTGCCCTGTATTTAAGGCATTTCTAGAGAGGAAGTATGACGAATATAGAGCAAAGGGAGCTCCTCTACCAATGAGCTTTGCAGATATAACACTTCCCATAGTTTGAGGTTAAGTAAAGTGTTTAATAGTGAAGTGAATTAAGTAACATTAGGGTGAACTTATGGATAGCTGTGAGAATCAATGCAATTACGAAATAAGTGACTTAGATAAACTGTGGCTTGAATACGATAGGCAAAACGACGTGCTATACATAAACTTCGGCTATGAATCGGGAGAAGCTGATGAAGAAGTGCTCGTTGGAAACGACGTAGTGATTAGAATTAAGAATAAAAAAGTAGTGAGTATAACAATAATGAACTTTAGCTCTAAGGCCAACATCACTATCATGTAGGTACATCATTAGATTCGTATAGAGGCAGCTGACTTCTATCACTATAGTGAACTACATAGTGTTTTGGCTTTAATGCATTAACTATGTAGTAGAAGACTTTCCATGGATCGCTTCTATCCCCGCATGTATATACGTCAACTGTAGCATAGTTATTGCCAGGCCATGTATGTATAGCTATGTGGCTTTCAACAACTAATGCTAGTACAGACACCCCTCCATGCTCTCCCCCCACTCTCCAATACTTTACTTCAAGAATTGTAGTCATACCGTGTTCAGCTGCTTTTACAACTGTCTTAGTGAGGAATTCTTCGTCGTTCAATAAGTCGCTCGGAGATCCATAGAGTTCTCCATAAATGTGCCTTCCCTTTACTAAGGTAACCACTTCTCTATCCACCTTACAGCCACTTCTCTACGAATTCATCTGCTGTAGAATCAACTCCAGTGATTACTTTAACGCCGAGCTCTTCAATTACAGCCTTACTCTCATTACTAATGCTGCTGCATACTAGGACAGCGACATTGTTTTCATCTAGTACTTCCTCTACTTCACTAATACTTACGGGTTTACTCACTATTTCTCTACTGCTACTTTCATCCAGATCTAAGAGAATTAAGTTGCTTGAGGACTCGAAGCTCGATATTACGTACTTTTCACCAAAATTCTTAACAGCTAATGCAAGCCTATACATTTCCCCTCTTTATCCCCACGACTGATTTGTGTACTAGCAATTACGCATGCCTTTTTATACTTATCCACTATGAATCTGCATTAGTAATTTTTAACTAGCAATGCAAAACGAGGAGAGAGCTTAGAAGTAACGTGGCTTTATGGAAGGGGCAATAATGGTTTTCAAAGAGTCTAAAGAAAAAGCTATTGAAATAGCTTTAGCTTTAAGGAATTTATTCGTTAGCGCTAGCTTCAATGAAATAATGGAGTTAGATGCACAGTATAGAGCTATTAGAGAGCTATACAACAGTACGCGCAATAAGTGGCTTACAGCTCTAGTATCTACATCAAGCGCATTGATTAGCTATAGATTAAGTGGGTTCGGCGAAGAGTACTGGGCTGAGGTAGCATCATTCTTTAGCAGAAGAAGAATTAATGAAATAAGTGAATTAATTAAAGAATACAAGTACTTCTTAGAGAACTTCTCTAAGTACAATAGAATTGGAATTAAAGTTAAGGAAGCAAGGCTAGAGAGATTCCTAAGGTCTAGTGTTGCAGCAGAGTTATATAGAAATCCATGCATTTACGCCGTTAATCAAGGCAGTTTAGTTAAGGAGCTAGCCCATGTAATGAAGCAGAACGCTGTAGATAAGACTATTGCTTTTGCCGGAAAAATGTATTACTATTCTGCATCAATAGTATGCCCTAATGCTTCCCCCGATCCAGGAGTCCCAATGCCTATTGATGGAAGAATAGCTTATGTAACATTGATAAGCGGCTTAGTTAAGCCCATTGAAAATGATGCACAGCTGGTCAGACACAGGGCTCTAATCCTTGGGAAGTATAAGGAAGTAGCTGTAAATGCTTGGAGGAGGGTTTCAGAGATCTCTAATGTGCCATGCATTATTATTGATACCGTAGTCTGGCTTCTAGTAAGAACATTCAAAAGCTCACGTAACTTAAGTGAAGTTGTGTCAATGCTTAAAGGAGCAGTTGGTGAGGAGATCGCTTTAAAACTAGTTAAAGTAGCTGAAGTCCTTAACTTAGTGCCTCAATGAATGTATTTAAATTAACTTACGTCGTTAAGCACAGAGGGTTACTAATTGAAGATACTCAATGCTTCAATAAGTACTTCATTAGACTTAAATGAGTGTAGAGAGTATATAGCAGTACTGCCTTTAGGTAGCTTAGAGTATCATGGGAAGCACTTGCCAATAGCTATTGACTCATTGATAGCCCTTAGGCTAGCTGAAGAGCTTTCGGAAAGACTTGATGCAATTAATGACGTATGCATACTCATTCTACAACCAATTAACTACGGCTTCTCAGCTGAGTGGTCAGATCTTTTCTCAATAAGCCTAAGGCCTGAGACTCTCTTAAACATCCTTAGAGATATTTATTCATCGATGTCAAAGACTAAGGGATTCAAGGGGCTACTAGTGCTCAACGCTCATGGAGGTAACACAAGCGTAGTGGATGTATTCATTAGAGAAACAACTTTCATTCTTAGAGGTAGAGCTGTTGCAGTAGATTTATGGAGGGTGGCCAGGCAGCTTGGACTAGAGTACTGCCATGCATGCCGACTTGAAGTAGAGTTAGCTAAATACTTAGGAGTAGAAACCTATGGAGAAGGGGATGTAAGTGAAGCTAGGCTGTCTCCAAGAGACTACATTGCTTATATGAATGCACGATCAGGGCGCTTCGGTAAAGAGCCTTGCTTAAGCGAATTCATGAATTCACTAATCAATGCATTTAAAGAAGCCATTAAGCACATACTTAAGACTTCGCAACATTAATAGCTCTCCATACTATACATAGCTTAGGTGAAACCTTGAAGAGTTATGAATATATGGATCTAGATCCCAATGAATATTACGTCCTACATCCAAGGCCGGCTTACCTAATAGTTACTGCCAAGCCCAGTGGAGGGCTTAACGTTATGGCTGCATCATGGGTTACACCAATTAGTGGAGAGCCTCCCTTAGTGGCTTTAGCCATAGGTAAAGATTCATTGACTAACGAGCTACTCATGGCTGGGAGGGAGTTTACAATAAACATTGTTGGCGAAGAACACGTCAACGAAGTCTATAGAGCTGGCTCAATGAGTGGCAGGAGCATCGATAAATGGAGGATGCTTGGCTTTGAGGAAGTTAAATCAACTAAAATAAGTGTGCCAGGTATAAAGAACTCATATGGATTCCTTGAATGTATCGTGAAGAGCGCGCACGATGCTGGAGAGTCCACGCTATTCATAGCTGAAGTACTTGGAGTACACATTAGAAAGGATCTTTATGGGAGATACGGATGGAACTATGAGAAGGCGAAGGTACTTCTGCACGATAGGGGTAGAGCATTTATTCTACCGGGTAGGAAAGTATTTGCTGTGAAGTAAGTGTAGTTACTTTTCTCTAAACACTAGTTTTTCAAGCATTTTTAAGAGCTCTTGTTTAACTACAGGATCTATAGGCTTTGAATACTCAATGATCCCTCTTGCCTTAGAGTACATTTCCTTAATTAACTCTTCACTATGGTTTAAGCTACCGGTTCTTTTAACTACTTCTTGAACGTTCTTAACGTCATTTAAATCTACTTCTCTACGTGAATCATATATTTCCTCAAGCACCTTCCTATCACTTACATCCCCTAGTTCATATGCCTTAACTACTAGGAGCGTCTTCTTCCTCTCCCTTACATCGCTTCCAACGGGTTTTCCAGTGACTTTAGGGTCTCCATATAGGCCCAGTATGTCGTCTCTTAGCTGGAATGCTATGCCGGCGGGCTTTGAGAAATTGCTGTACAAGCTTAAGAGCTCTCTATCGCTTGGATCTCTAGCTATAACCCCTAAGTGCAATGGTAGTTCAACGGTGTACGAAGCAGTCTTTAATTCATGTACTTTCAATACATCAGTTGCCTTTACTTCCCTGAGGGATTTATTAGACATAAGTACATCTAAGTATTGCCCGTAGGCTACTGTCCTAAGGCCTTCTGAATACCTTTTAACTAATGCAATAGTTACTTCTGGCTTAAGGCTTAAGTTAGCTATAGCTCCTATAGCTATTGATTCAAGGTAGTCGCCTGCGACAATAGCTTGAGATATTCCGTAGTGATTGCAGTCGCCTATAAAGCCTTGATTAATGCACTTATCTCTAAAGAATGCATGCAACGTCGGCCCCCCTCTCCTAACTTCATCTCTATCCATGACGTCGTCATGTACTAGCAGGTAGCTTTGGAGAAACTCTATAGAAGCCATTAGTTCCTTAATGGGTTTTAAGTCCGTTATTCCACGAGATAAGTAACCTAGAGCAATTAGTATGGCTCTAAGCCTCTTACCACCGCGTAAGGTATATTCACTCACGCTAGATACAAGTTCTCTAAGCTCTCCATGAATTCCCTCCGTTTCACTCAAGTATTTACTGAGGATGTTCCTCAGTTCATCATCTACTTCACTAATTAGTCTACTTAAATCCACAGATTACACCTAAATACTGTGAATATGGGGAGGGAAATAAGTTGTTTAATGAAGCTAAAGCCTTTGGGGAAGCTTAAGTATAAACCCGGCTCTCTACGATTCTAAAGCATACTTAAGTAGATCCTTTACGAATTCAATAAACTCGTTTACATCAGCTTCCACTAAGTAGTATGCTTTTGGAAGAAGCTCAACTTTATTTAAGAATGATAGGAGTGGCTTAAGGAATACATTTATTAATATGAAGTTAGCAGCCTCATGTCCGTATAGTTTCTCAAGAACCACATAGAGTTTACCTGGCTCCTTAAGGAATAATTCAGTGGATCTATTGAACCCACTGCACGTACACAGAAGATCGAGGGCATTTATTAAGCCTGGGACTTTTCTAAAAGCATTCTCCCTAATAAAGCCCTCTAACTTGGACTTCACTTTAATCTCCAAAATCTATGGGGGGGATTAAGCTTTTTAAATACTCACTTAATAACTATTGATAAATGAATTCATGAAGACTCAATGCAGTTAAGGGACTTCAATACATTGAATGCATAAGAAACAGGGTCAATTTCCTTAAGCCAGTCACTATAGCCACGAGCCCACTCAGTAAGAGGCACTGTTGCAGCTGCAAAATGAGATCTTGTGGGGAGGAGGCCGAATGCGTATTCAAATGAATCAATTATTTCGCATCCAATTGAAGTAAGTGCATTAATGAATGCCTCTAATGTTGTAAGAGCATCTACCTTCGTAGGCAGCATAATGCAGACAATGGATTCCCTAGTTGAGGTAGAGCCACTACAGTTGACTACTAGTGGATGACGTATGACTGAATTACATAAGTTAAGTGGTTCAGAAGCCTTTAAGTATAAGCACTTAACTATTTGTTGAACGTACTTACTTCTCAAAATAGCTAGCCTATATCCATAAATAAATTTTTCAGCGTGCTCTACGTGGCTTTCAAACCTAATGAACTTTCTCCCAAGTCTCTCTTCAACAGCCTTCTTTACTCCTCTAATGCTGAGGCCTGGGTTTACCGATAATTCATGGAGTATTGCTAAATCTATTTTATCGAATCTAGATCGGCCAACTACATCTTCCTCTCTAACAAGTCTCTTAATGCTCACTAATTCTTCAACTACTTTTGACTCAACTAAGGCTTCAACATGCCCTGATAGAAGTTCATCCAATAGATCTATCTTAGGCTTAGACCTTATCGTATATTCATAGGCATATACATCAGCTGTAGATGATGATCCTGACTTAATGTAGTTAGCTAGGTCTTCTGGGATTAAGAATGATGCTACGAGCATTGATGGAGGGACTACTGATAGAGCTCTAATGTAAGGTATTTTAAATACCGCTTCATCTAAGTTACACTCCTTAACCTTCATACGTCTGTAGATAGCAGTCACTCCAACAAGGCCTAGCTTACTATACATTACATCAGGCTTAAGAGTAAAGCC
>Ga0209080_1000220_pt1 | contig 44082 bp, 44 predicted proteins | sample JNZ110809AmetaG_FD_184123 | JGI IMG/M metagenome (GOLD analysis project Ga0209080, IMG submission 184123) | Hot spring microbial communities from Jinze hot spring, China to study Microbial Dark Matter (Phase II) - JNZ 110809A (SPAdes) (version 3) ...
CCTGCATCCCTAGCTATATGAACCCATTCTCTAGCGTTGAACTTGGTAGGGTTGAATCTCTCTGCAAGCTTCTCATACTCTCTCACAGGTATCCTAGCATTATACATTATCCATTCACCTATACCAGATATACACCTACCCCTCCACACACCAGCAGGTATAGCGTATAAACCCCAGTGTATGAACATACCGAATCTAGCTTCACGCCACCAAGCCATACGTCTATCCCTTTCGCATATATGCTCCATTATAACCACCACTGATAGCTAGCGTAATGTAATCTTCATAAGATTTTCGAGATAGCTGAGTCTATATGGGATAATATTTATATAATACACCCATGTTACTACTGTTTTTCCTCAGCTAGGTTTGTGGGATTTAATATACGGGTTTACATGCATACTTGGAGGCATAACCCTCCTATACATGAGCTCGGGTAGGGTCGTCGGATATGCGTCTAGGCTAGCATACATTCTAAACCTGAGTAAGATATACCTCGGAATGGGTATCATTGCCTTCATAACAGCTCTACCAGAGTTGATAACCTCTGTAGTAGCAGCTACATACGGTGCCTCACCCCATATGGCGTTAGGTGATGTGGTTGGCTCAAACATATACAATGTACTAGTTGTTATAGGTGTATGTGGGCTAGCTAAGAAGAGATTAAACGTGGATCGCTATGCTTTAAGAAAGGAAGCTTCGATTATGCTAATCCTATCCACCACCCTTACTCTACTACTCCTCCTAACGCGTAGGTTAACCTCATGGATATCATCCATATTCCTACTAGTATACCCAATCTACCTGTACCGCTCTATAAGATCTATAAATAGGAATGAACTACTAGCTAATGGAGGCTGTAGACATGGTAAACATAGATGTGAAGCTATCGGCTATCTAGCTATGATGATAGCTTATGGTTTAATCCTTGTAACCGGTGCATACATACTAGTATACGGTGCTATGGTTATAACAGATACCTTAAGGTTAAGTCACCTATACGTTGGTATGAATATACTATCATTAGGATGTACAATTCCAGAAATAGCTGTCTCTATAACCGCAACGTTTAAGGATGAATACGATATAGCCTTCGGAAATGTTATAGGAGATAATATAATAACAATAACATTAGTGCTAGGTATAATAGGTTTAATAGCTCAACCAGAAGTTACTCTAAGAGATATAATATTCACTATGCCATTCATGATATTTGTAATAATTTTAGTCTTAATCATAAATGAATACTTTAAAAACATTGAGAAAATACCTGGATTAGCTATAATAGCACTAACCATAGCATTATACATTCTAGAAACAATATTCTTTCATACATCTATCTTGTAGTATATACGTTACATCATTGAGATAACGAACGTTGCAAATGAATCTACAGATATATTTCTCTTACAGAACGATTTACGTGTACTTTACGATGAGGTTTTAGAAGGTAGAAAAACATTAGGTAATACCGTGAATGTATTATGATGAGTGTAAGCTCAAACTTCGGTAACAAGTTCAGTGTTGCCGAGCTTCACTATTCCTACTTATGCTTCCGGTACAGATACTGCTTAATAGCATACCCTATGGCTTCTCCTAGCCGACAATACCTATAGATGAAGTTGACTATAAAGCCTAATAAAGTAGGATATAAAATTCATTAAACTGTTCATGATTTATCTCAGACCAGTCAGTTCTCTACCCAGCTCTATAACATTCTTATAATGCTTTTCATTTCCCACTCTTCTAAACAGCTATTCTAGACATCTGGTTTATCGAATTCTCGCTTCACAAACCATCTTAATCTTTGCTATTAGAACAAACAAGACGCCGATAACATTAGCTGAAGCTACTAAAAGCTGGCTCCACAAAAGATATAGCTATCGTTTAAAACAAACACCTATTCCGCCTAAGATGATCGGAATATACCTTACAAAAACTATGAGACTCATCCAAAATGTTATCGCTACTATCTTTCTAAACTCAGAAGATGAAATATCGATCGACTCTTTCTAGAAGATCTGTAGAGAAGCATAGAATACCCGCCTAACCACTACCAAATAATTCACGTTTTATAAGGAAGATAAAGTTAATGCTATACCTTACAGAGCCTAAGAATATTATGGGAAGCATGAAGCTTAGCTTATTTTAAAATATGTAGACATCTACCAAAACAAATTGTAGAGAATGTGAAGAACAAGAATATCTTCCATCAAAATCAAACTCTAAAATAAGGAAGAAATACTTCAAGCTAGACGTAGTTAAAGAATTCTACTTGTTTTTCTTAGGCATCTCTAATATACATAGATGTTATTCATAGTTTACTAAACCCTCTAAATAGCTATAGTATTGGTGTTAATTTCACTTCCACCCCCTCTTCATCTGTATGAAGCTCAGCATTTAGTAGTGGTGTTTTCGGTTTTACTCCTTGGAGAAAGATTGCTCCGTATATCTCCCTGACGATTAAATGCGTGTCGGCTTTAAAGTCAGCAATCTTGAGGTTACGCCTTAAAGCATCCTCATGAACAAAATGAGGCGGAAGGATAATGGCGCATCCTCCCTGGCTGTTACCATGTCTAGGAAACGAAACCTTCCAGTAACGTAGCCAACCACGTCTCCCTCCTCAAACTTTGGAAAAGCGTATTCAAGTGTGGCTATATCACCGCTTATGTCAATGACCCTCAGCGCTAATCCTATCCTTTAAGATCCTCCTCTCTTCAGACCTCTCCCTTATGAGTAAGCGCTTCGTGAAAGATAGAATCCTATCTCTATTCGTGTAAAGCACAGCATAACCATAACGCGGACACGAAACTAAGCCAAACCGAATCCACGTACCACATTTAGAGTAAAACTCCATACCCAGCTACTCAGAACAAAATTATTCGTAAAGGGTCGAACCCTAAAATTTCATTATTTCATCTGAAAATTGCTTAAGATTTATTTTTAACTTTTCATAGTATTCTCTACCTTTCTCGGTTATTTCCCATATTTCCAGAGAGGTATCCTTTCCTATATATCCTTCATTTATCAGCTTCCATCTTCCCCACCTTATATGGTTCACGCATCTATTTTCTTTGACCGAGAGCAACATTTCAAGATCCTTTAGCTTAAGCTTATTTTTCATCTTCTTAAAACACCTATTATCATAGACTTGATAACGTTAATGATATTTTACCCAGATCTATTTAATCAGTTTCCTTCTCTCTTGTACACCAGATGAGAGCATACTTTTAGATTGGCAAGTATTAGTCCAGGCAGCTCTTCGTTAAAGATATTTGAGCTTGCTTTCTTCAGAATCGAGATAATATCTTTCTAAATTCGCATATCAAGCTCTTAGGAAATTGAATATGTAGCCTTGGCCCTGGCGGTGGAGAGGTCGAATTGAACATGCCTAAATATTGCGCATAGGTTAGTAGCGTACTTTAGAACTCTAGCCCTAGAAAGGCCTAGGCTCTTCAAGTAGTCTATGAAGAACATTAATATTCCACCATAGGGCAACTGGCTCAGCTTAGACCTATCGGTTTCAAGCCCCCCTCAACATTACGTATATCCGCATTCACACTAAACTCTGTACTCGAAGACTTGAAAAAGGAGGCTATGTAGGACTCCAGAATTAGGGGTGATGGAGCCTCGGGCGGGATTCGAACCCGCGACCCGCAGCTTACGAGGCTGCTGCTCTACCAGGCTGAGCTACCGAGGCTCTATACTTTACTTCTATTTTTCGGAAATTTATTCTTTAACCCTAGCTGTGTATGAGAGTCTTGATACCGGTTCTCTATACTCTCCTTCTATCTATAGGTATATCTACCGGTTTTCTTTTGAAGCTGGATTGTATTATGCAGTTAACTACTTCTTACTCTTTCTACAGCTTCCACCATATCTTCCATGAGGATTCTTTGAATTCTATCCTATTATATCTAGATCCTGATCTACCCCGTTTCTCAGTAGATGAGAGTACATGTTCTCTAGAGTATCTACTTCGGAATATCCTATCTCGATTTCTCCATTCTATTAGTCTAGGATTATCCTACTCCCAGCTAGAGTTATCTTGATCGTCGTAGGGTTATCCACTAGACCTGTCTGTACCACCATCTAAATACTATTCTCGATTAATACTACTGTTTACTAAATCCTCTACTTCTTCAGCTTTATGTAGTACTAATGGTAAATATTATGATATAGTTTGATTCATTAATACGTTTCGCATAATATATGCTTTCCATGTTTGTAAGTTTCTAAATCTATATCTCTATGGGTGTGGTGAGGTGTACATATGCATATTACACCGTGATTGCTTAGATTGAGTATATCGTTATAGTCTACGAACCATTTTGCATTATTCCTCTCTCTTTCACTCCTAGCTAACTCTTATTTTATCACATACATCTACGAGTTTAGCATTCTCCACCCTATTTATACCATCCATATGTGTACGTCCTATGCATCTAAGCTCTACTATACTAAATCCTATCATAGCTATGATAGGCCTCGATTATTCATGGATATAGGAGGTATAGTTTGGTAATACATAATCTGAATGAAGCTTGAATTCTATAGTGTTAGAGTAGGGTTGGTTAACTATTTTATAGATCTAGTATAAACCGTGCTTTCACACCTTCTTCATCTTTATAAACCTTCATCTGATGGTATGTTACAGCTTTGATACTAGTCTTAGATATATGTCTTCTAGGATCGTATACTTCACCTAAGATACGTGCTCTAAGCTTATACATATCATCCTCCATACCTATATACTCTACATCTATTTTAGAAGCTAGGAATCCATCTATATCAACCATTATTAATAGCTTCTCAAGCCAATCGTATAATAATGCTTCTAGATCCTCCCCCTCAGCTTCGATTATCCTCTCATCCCTAGGCTCGATTAGACTAGTATCAGTTATAACTTCGTAGAGAGCTAAACCTGCATTCTCGTAGCATTCTTCATAGCTTCCACCATAAGCTTCTATATAGGCATCGGCTGAATGCTCTAGGAATCTAAACCCTCCCATACCCATCCCTTCATCTACTCATCAACATTCTAAGCTTCTCCTTGAATTTAAGCCTTGCATCTACTTCTTCTTTAAGTCTACCTATGATAGCTATATCTCCGGGATCAACTCCTCTTAACTCAGCTAGGTATAGAGAAGTCATATCTCCTACATATACTAGGCTAGCTATACAAGCTAGCCTAGATGAACCGCTACCCCAAACCTCTATTAAATCCGATACCCTATCATGTAGAAGATTCTTAGTAACTTCCATCCTAATCCTAGCCTCCTCGGATTCTAGTATAGATCTTAGAAGTATAACAGCTATGTTACTAGGCCTGAATCCGTTATCCTGGTAGGCTACTATCTCGTTATGGTGGAGTTCAGGTATACTAGCATCGACTGCGTAGACTTTACTATTCTCGTTAAACTGGGTTCTCCATCTGAAAGCTACGGAGCTTATAGACTCCCATCCATATATGATCGGTAGCTTATAAAGTACTCTATACGCTATATGTTTAGCTATATTACCCTCCTCTACCGTTACTGATGGTGCTAGCCTACTTCTAAGCATTTCTAAAGCTTTCAGAGTATCTTGAAGCTCATCTTTAAACCTACCTGAATCTAGTATGTTAGCTTCTAGAAAAGCTAGGGTTGAGGATAGCATAACGCCTAGAGCTGCTCTAGGCTGGTATCCTCTAGGTACCTTTATATGCGGTACACCTAGATTATAGCATAGCTCTTCTAGTAAGCCTCCAGAACTTAAGCCTACTATCCTAGCTCCAAGCTTGAAGGATCTGTAAGCTATACTTAAAGCCTCCTCTGTATCACCTGAATAGCTTAAGACGAGTACTAGTATATTCTTATCGATGAAGTTTGGAGGATTGTATCCTCTAATCGTGTAGACTGGTATACGACACCATTCTCTAAGCCAATCTGAGGCTAAGCCTCCTACGATAGCTGATCCACCCATACCTGCGAATACTATACCACTCGGCCTCCATCCATCGAGGTAGCTTGATGCATCGATCTTGAAGCCTATATCCGCCCCCATCTTATACTGATCTACAGATTCCAGTATCGCTTTGAATACAGGGTTTAGATCCATACCTCTGCAACCCCTACTCTATCTTGGATATTTAGCGTAATACCTTATCGAAGAATATAAACCTCTGTAGGAGCTGGGGTTTTGATAGAGTTAATTAGGAGTGTTAGCTATATCGGTGAGGTTAGTTTAAATATAGCTGGAGGTTTGGTAGATGGGTTTCGAGATAGGCTTAATATATGCTACGATCCTATCTCTAGCATCATCGTTCTTAGCGACTCTTATAGCTACACCTAGGATAGCTGAATTCAATAAGCGTCGTGGTATAGTCGGTGTCGACTACCATAAGCCTGGTAGGCCTGAGATACCTGAGATGGGTGGTTTATCCATGCTTATAGGTCTATCTATATCTAGTATGGTAATCCTAGTCCTCTATCCATCAAGCTTCTGGTATACCTTAAGCTTCATACTCACTGTGCTATCGGTTGGCTGTGTAGGAGTAGTGGATGATCTCTTAGGTTTAGGTGCTAGGGTTAAGCCATTATTAACGTTTATAGCAGGTTTAGTACCGGTTCTCCTTAATATACCTGCATACCCGAAGATCTATGAGGGATACCTATCCGTACCATTCGGTAGGATTAGGATAACGATACTATACAATCTACTCCTACCTATAGGTATAGCTGTATCCTCTAATACTATGAATATGTGTGATCCTGTTAACGGTGTTATGGCTGGTTCATCGATAATCATATCGTTAACCCTACTCTTAGCTTCACTATTCACTGATAGATTTTATGCTTCACCCTATATAGCATCCATACTAGGATGTGCTCTAGCCTTCTACATCTATAACAGGTATCCGGCTAGGGTGTTCCCAGGGGATACTGGTACCCTATCGCTGGGTGCTGCTATAGCTTATGCATCCGTTATAGGAAGGCTAGAGTTTATAGCTTTAATAGCTATGCTTACACAGATACTTAACGCTCTATTCACCTTGATAAGCTTAGGGGGTTTGATCGAGAGGAGGAGTATAAGCGAGAGACCTGTACGTGTACTCGATGATGGGCGTATAGTAGCTAGCGTTAACCCTCAGGCTCCCATAACCTTAACTAGGATGTTCACAGCTTCTAGACCTATGAGTGAGAGGGAGGTAGCCTACTCCTTCTTCATACTTACAAGCTTCTCATGTATACTAGCTTTGATTACTATACCTTTGATACCTAGGTGATTAGCTATGGTTAGGTTAGGATTCTTCCTGAATATACTATTCGCTTGGCTCCTCCTAATAGTACTATCATACCTAACTATCAATGTAATAGCATCGATAACTATCCCAGATGGATATATATTCAAGCTTATCGAAGCTATAGTTAAAGCTCTATCGGTAGCTATACTCCTAGCTCTATGGCTTTATACGTGGAGGAGGATTTCTAAGCTATACTTCGAGAAGCTTCTGAAGGGTAGGGTATCGGTATCCAGCTTCTAGCGATATAGTTATAAGCATCGATTTCATCCTCTACCAGTACCAGTGTATAGGTTATGCCTAGCTGGGGATACTCTCTTAAATCTCTGAATCTAGATCCTGAGAGGACTGCTATAGCTTCGCTTAGAGATGTAGATATGAGTATGAAGAAGGCTGTAGAGGTATGCTCATCGATAAAGGGTTTAACTCTAGAGGAGGCTAGGAGGCTTTTAAGAGATGTTATAGCTTTGAAGAAGCCTATACCTTATAGACGGTACTTTAAGAAAGGATCGCATAAACGTCAACTTCAGGAGTGGCATAGTGGTGGATACCCTGTTAAAGTATGTCGCTATCTACTTAAACTACTGGATTCTGTAGAAGCTAATGCTGAGCATAAGGGTCTCGATACTAGTAGACTTGTTATAGTTCACGCTGCTGTTCATAAGGGTAGGAGGATACCTAGATATATGCCTAGAGCCTTCGGTAGAGCTACTAGATGGGGTAGGCAATTGGTGCATGTAGAGATAGCTGTTCGTGAATTATAGAGTGTTCTCCGAGTATCTATCAGAAGATCCTAGTCTATGCTGCCGGGTTTAACATATACCGGTTCTCAAAGCTTTAAACACTGCTTTCAACGCTACCCTATCTAGAGGTATCGGATTATGCAGTCTGAGAAGGGTGGTTATATATTCGAGGATCTAGGCTGTACGGTATCTGATGAAGAGTCTGAGCAGGCTGAGAGGGAGCTTAAACTACTCTTATTCGAGAAGGGTCTACTCGAAGATATCCTATCTAGTATACAGGATGCTGGATCGATAGATCCATCGGATAGGGAGAGGATCTATAGGAAGTATGATGATCAGCTTAGATCTATAGAGGAGCGTATAGGTAGATGTAGACTCGTAGTTAAGCTTAGGAAGCTTGAACTCGGTAGGATGAAGCTTCTCGATATGCTGAGAGATAGGCTTGAGAATTTAGATAGGGAGATTATGGAGATCCGCTCAACTCTAGGTAAGCAGAGGAGGGAGTCTAGAACTAAACCTGAGGTTGTGGAATCTAAGCAGGCTAGGAGTCGTGTAGCCGAGGCTAGGGGGGTTAAGCAGGTAGAGGTGGTAGAGGATTTGGGGGAGAGGGATGAGCTTCAGAAGCTTCAAGAAGATATAATGGCTACCTTAGAGAAGCTTGAACAGTTGGATCTCGAGCTTTAGCAACGTTATCCTCCTAGATGCTTCTCGATAACCCTCCTCAACCTATCCTTCGATAGTAGCCCTTCTATACGTTCTACGAGTACTCTATCCTTGAATACTATTATCGTAGGGATAGCTGTTATACTATAGGTTACCGCTAGGATCCTACCGAGGGGTTTATCTACGTTAACCTTACCGAACGATACTCTCCCACTATACTCTGAAGCTAAATCCTCTATGATAGGTGCTAGTAGCCTACATGGCATACACCATTCAGCCCAGAAATCTATGACTACCACACCATCCCTTCCTATAAACCTCCTATACTCTTCTAGAGATTCTTCACCTAGCTCACGTATAGGCTCCATACCATCCCCCCTATACCGCAACCATAACAATTACATCGTTTACATTCGTTCCTGTAGGCCCTGTGAATATACAATCCCCAAGCTTAGAGAAGAAGCTATAGCTATCATTCCTATCTAGATACTCCTCAGGCTTCAATCCTAGTGTTAAAGCCCTATCGTATGTATAACCATCGGCTACAGCTCCAGCTGCATCTGTAAGTCCATCCACTCCATCAGTCCCCATGGATGCTATGGCAACCCCTCTAAACCCTCTAATCTTAATCGATGCTGCTAGAGTTAACTCCTGATTCCTACCTCCAACCCCATCACCTTTAACAGTAACCGTTGTCTCACCTCCAGCTAGTATAACGGTAGGTTTGGGTGTAGGCTTACTCTTCAAAACTACACCCTTCAATACGCCTGCTAGCGTATATCCTACATACCTAGCCTCCCCCTCTATGTATGATGAGAGGTTTACGACGTTGTAACCCATACCCCTAGCATGCTTCTCCATCTCTTCCAAAGCTATAGAGTTACCGGCTATTATGAAGTTGTAGGTTTTCTCGAATATACGATCTCCTGGTTTAGGTGTCTCGGATATCATACCTGCACATCCGGCTTCTATTATCTTCCTCACGCTATCTGGTATAGAATCCCATACCCTATATCTCTGGAGTATGCTTCTAGCATAATCGTATGTAGTCGTATCTGGGGCTGTCGGTCCTGAAGCTATGGTATCGAGCCTATCACCTACTACATCCGATACTATGAGGGATATGATCGTAGCTGGGTAGGCTGCAGCTGCTAATCTACCACCCTTAACCTGTGATAGATGCTTCCTAACAGCGTTTATATCCTCTATAGGTGCACCGCATTTAAGCAGAATCGATGTAAGCTTCTGTAGATCTTCTAGCGATACTCCTTCGATAGGTTTAGTCATTAGAGCAGATCCTCCACCAGATAGGAGGCAGAAGATTAGGGTATCCTCACCTACTCCTTTAAGCATATCGAGCATAGCTGAGACTCCTCTAACACCACCCTCATCAGGTATGGGATGACCTGCTTCGTTGAGTTTAATCCTCCTAACCTTGTATAGTCTAGATGTTCCTCTAGGTATATTAACTACTCCGCTATCTATATGTTCACCAAGTATCTCTTCTAAAGCTTCAGCCATAGCTCCTGAAGCTTTCCCACCACCTACGACTAGTATCCTACTATACTTCTTTAGATCGTATTCTACACCCATCACGTATAGCTTATCCCTAGAGATGCTTACACTTCTCTTAACAGCTATCCTAGGATCAGATGCTTCCAAAGCCTTATCTAGTAGTCTTAGTATAGCTTCTCTAGCAGCTCTATCCTCATCGTATACAGCGTTACCTAATATTCTTTCAGGAGATCTAATCCTCATATCCTACCAGGGTTAGGATAGGTTGGAGCGAAGTTCTTAAATCTATCCTCGCATAGACTATTCTAGGTTTGGAGAGCTGATCGATTTGGGTATTCCATACCTATTCGAAAGGAGGGGTAACGTCAGCCTTATAGTAGGATTACTCGTATCTGTAACTATAGGAACCCTGGCTTTGATAATAGCTGAGGATATAGCGGATATAGGTATAGCGTTAGGCGCATTCCTAGGCGGGTTGATAGCTGGTAGATTCACTGTTAAACCATTGAACGGAGGATCTAGGGGTGCAGCTGTAGGTGTGCTAAGCCTTCTACTATACTACTTCTTCATAGTACCTGCACTCTATATGGCTAGACTTATAACTATACCTGAGGTGGAGCCTTCTACGCTGGAATTGATAGTTGCATGGATAGTAACTATACTAGAGCTTGTAGGTGTAGGATTCGTAGGCGGGGTTGCCGGCTACTATACTACTATAGGTGTTAAACCAGCTATGAAGCCTACTCCGGAAGCTAAACCTACTATACCAAGCTTATCTAGATGTCCTAGATGCGGTGCATCCCTACCAGTCGATGCTATATACTGTCCACAATGCGGTTTTAAGGTTAGGGAGGTTAGACCCGTCTAATATCTAAGCTTAGATCTATAGCTTTAACAGAATGTGTTAACCTACCCAGCGATACTATATCGATACCCTTAGATACGTATTCGACTATATTCTCCTCATCTATACCTCCAGATACCTCTATCAAAACCCTTCTCCTCAACCCCCTCTCCTCTAGTAGCTTCACAGCTTCCTCCACCATGCTAACCGTGAAGTTATCTAGCATAACTATATCAGCTCCAGCTTCAGCAGCTTCTATAGCCTCCTCGATACTAGATACTTCTACCTCGATCTTATATGCGAAGCTAGCTCTAGCTTTAGCCTTCGCTACAGCTTCTCTAACAGATCCTACTAGAGCTACATGATTATCCTTTATCAGTATCATATCCTCGAGTCTAAGCCTATGTGTATCTCCTCCACCAACCTCTACAGCTTTCTTATCGAAGTATCTAAGACCGGGTGGTATCTTACGTGTAGCAGCTATCTTAACATCTAACCCTGCTTCTCTAACCTTATCTACGAGTCTACGTGTAGCTGTAGCTATACCACACATACGTGAGAGTAGGTTGAGTAGAGTCCTCTCGATAGCTAGTATAGTTCTAGCATCACCCCTAACCTTGAATATTATATCCCCTCTCCTAAACCTCTCTCCATCAGCTATGCTATACTCTACTCTCAACCCCACCATCTCAGCTAGTATACACGCCTCCCATAAACCTGCTGCTACCCCATCCTCCTTAGCTACGATAACCCCCTCCGCTTCTACATCCTCATCTACCAGGATAGCTGTAGTTACATCCGTTAATCCTAGATCCTCTTCTAGAAACTCTAGTAGCATATCGGCTACTACCTGTTTAGGAAGCCACATACTAGATCAATCGTAAATCTTAAACACTCTCCTAGATAACCTTGTATATGTCTAGATGTATGGTGGGAGGGTGGCTCTAGCTTTCTCAGGTGGTAAGGATAGCGTTTATACAGCATGGCTCCTATCATCTCAAGGATTCGATCTAATACTATTCACTATCCAGCCTGAAAGCGATGGATCATGGATATTCCACTATCCTAACTCAGCTTACACATGGATGCAATCTGAAGCTCTAGGTCTGCCATGGATTAAGCGTAGGAGTGTTGTAGGGGAGAGGGAGGAGCTGGAGTCTCTGAGAGGCGTAGTAGATGAAGCTATAAGGATCTGGGATATCGGAGCTCTTGCTTCAGGAGTCGTTTATAGCTGGTATCAGATGAGGATATTCCAGCTTATCTCAGATGAGTTTGGGTTGAAGCTTTATACACCGTTGTGGGGGAAGGATCCGTTGAAGCTTCTACTCGAGGAGATCGAATCCGGTATGGAGATAATAGTTACCAGCGTAGCTGCAGAGGGTTTGGGTGAGGATTGGCTTGGTGTTAAGCTTGACTATGATTCTATAGATAAGTTGAGGATGCTTAGCCTCAGGTATGGTTTAAGCCCTATAGGTGAGGGGGGTGAGATGGAGACTTTCGTAGTAGATGCGCCATTCTTCAAGTATAGGATCCATATAAAGCGTTCTAGAAGGGTGTGGAGGGGTGTGAGCGGATACCTAGATATAGAGGAGGCTACGCTGCATCCTAAGCTTCTCTGAATACTCTTATAGCATCAGCTACCCTCTCGTATACCTCTTCTTCATCTATATTCACGATACGGTTATACCAGACTACCGGCTCCCCATCTACTATCGTAGAGTGTACATCGCTACCGCTACAAGCGTAGACTATATTCGATATGAGACCCTCAGCTCCGTGTATAGGTTGTAGTCTAGGCTTTCTAAGATCTATGATAGCTATATCCGCACGTGCTCCGATGCCTATGTAGCCAGCTTTATCTATACCTAGCGCTCTATATCCTTGGATAGTAGCTGCCTCCAATACCCTCCATGCTGGTAGAGTTGTAGGATCCCACCTATACCATTTATGTATCAGAGCAGTGGCCTTCATAGTCTCGAACATATCTAGGCTATTATTACTCGCAGCCCCGTCTGTTCCAAGCCCTACTACTACACCTTTCCCTATCATATCTGGTATAGGTGCTACCCCACCGACTGCTAGCTTTAGATTGGATATAGGGCAGTGGGCTACCTTAACTCTACGTGAAGCTATAATCTCTATCTCTCTAGGTGAGAGCCATACACAATGTGCCGCTATAACTCTATCTGTTAGGAATCCTAGGGAATCTAGGTATTCGATCTCTCTCCTACCATACATCTTCTCAAACCTACTCTGCTCCCCCCTCGTCTCCGCTAAATGTATATGAACTAGCAGATTCTCCCTCTCAGATCTATCCCTAACCCACATCAAGGTATCATCTGAGCATGTATAGGGTGCATGAGGTCCTAGAGCAGCTTTAACCCTATCATCTCCTAGACTCTTCACGTAATCTATAAATCTCTCAGCAGATCTACGACTATAGATCCTTAGTTTTAGATCTGATCGCCTATCCTCTGGATCGAAGGTATCTATAATACCTACAGAAGCTACTATCCTCATACCCACTTTTAGAGCAGCTTTCACAGACTCCTCTGGATGATAGTACATATCTAGGAAGCATGTGGTTCCGCTCCTAGCCATCTCCATACATGCTAGTAGTGCTCCTAGATAGCATAGATCAGCTGTAAGCTTCCTCTCAGCAGGCCATATCCTTGTTCTAAGCCACTCTTCTAGAGGCATATCTTCAGCATAGCTTCTAAGTAGAGTCATAGCTGCATGTGTATGTAGATTAACTAAGCCTGGTATAGCAGCCTTCCATCCCCCCTGTAGGGTATAATCTGCTTCTGGTATACTACCGGTAGATACATCCGCTATGATGCCATCCTCTATGTAGATCGAGTAGCCTTTAAGTATCCTTCTAGAATCATCCTGGGTAACTATCCAATCTAGATTCTTTAAAGCTATGGTAGGCTTCCCCATAACCAATATATCTAGAATATTTATCCAGCCATTAAAAACATTGTGAAGCTATCTATCCATCCTAATCCCAGTATGGCCTAGTCCTGATATACATACGTTCAGCTTCAGCTATCGCTTTATAAAACTCGTCTTCGCTTAGATATAGATTCCTAAGTATCCTTCTAGCTGTAGCAGGACCTATACCTATACCAGCTAGGGCTGCTATAGCCCTCCTCCCATGCACCTTAACTAGATCTGCTATACTAGTATACCTCTTATACACTTCTACATTCCTCTCGCTTAACCTTCCATCTATAGCCATCCTAGCTATCGCTAATGCTTGGAAGTCGTCTGGTTTAACTACAGCTATCCTCCTAGATCCGCATCTAGGACATACTACTGGATCGCTTATATCTGATACCTTGAATATATCCTCCCAATCCGCTCCACCTATACAGACAAGTTTAACTCTAGTAGATTCTATCCTCGCTTTCACTATATCGGTAAGGCTTTTTAAACTAGTATCTATATTAGGATATACTTCACGGTATATTCTAGACATAGGTGATAGACCGCTAGCAGATGCTATCCTCATCCTTAGATAACCCTTAGATAGCTTATCAAGGAAATCTCTACATACATCTACATCCACTACATCTCTTAAAACCTCTCTCACAGCCTCCCTATAGACGGGTGTATCCATATATACTTCTACAAGCCTTCTAGCTACTGATAGACTGTACTCCGCATCCTTCTCGATTATACCGAATCTACGTGCTACACACCACAACCTCCATAGAAAATATCTCCTATACGGTAGTATCTCCCTCATGATATTATCTACATCATCCGGTTTCAAATCTGATAGTATATCTGCTACTATAGAGCTATCGAGTCTACGACTTCTAGAGTAGAATATGATCTTATATGCATCCTTTACATAATCCACTACCGCGCTTATCCTAGCAGATATAAGAGCTGAGAGTATAGAAGCTAGAGCTTCCATACCCCTATCTCCTATGTGAGCGTGTAGAACTACACATCTCCCACCATCGTCTACCTCCATCCACTCTAATACTACATCCCTATCTGATGGTATATCAAATCCTCCATCCATCTGCTCCCTCACATAATCCTCCATAGCCTTAGCAGCATATCGATCCAACCTATATTTCGATAGGATTCTCGATGGGCTTCTACCAGAAGCTAGAGCTTCAGCTACAAGTCTCTTAATTCTACCCACCTCCTGAGCAATCTCTAACGGTACTGGTATAATCTCGCCCTCCCAGACTGGTATAGCTTCTAGAGCGTAGGCATCCTCCTCTACATTCACTATACGTCTATCCCTATCTATACTCAGTATACGCCAAATCCTACCTCCGAGGATGAATAGAGAATCAGGTTTACAATACTGTTCTACAAAATCTTCATCTAGTAGACCTACGCGTCTCCCCCTCCTTTCGAATACTTCAAACCTAGATACATCGATTATAGTCGATAGATTCTCGAAATAATATTTATACGATCTACTAGTAGGCATCAGTATGGAATCCCTAACTCTAACCAGCCCTATACGTTCCAGTAACCCTAATATCTCCTTCAATTCTTCTAGAGTTAGATCATTGTATAGGATGCATCCTCTAACTATCTCTAGAATATCGGATATAGATGCCCTCCCCCTCTCCAATAATATACCTACAATCTGATGAGCTGCAACATCTAATGCTCCGTAGAGTTCTGGCTCATACTCGTATGTAGCTGATGAAGCCCTCCTAGCTATAACACATGATTCTATAAGGTCATCGAGGTTGTATGCTACTATAGCACCGCGGCTTTCGACACCGATTCTATGACCGCTCCTACCGATCCTATGTATAAACTTGATGGTTTGTCTAGGTGAACCGTAGTGTATAACATAGTCTACGCTACCTACATCTATACCTAACTCTAGACTCGAAGTACATATCAGTGTCTTCAATACCCCAGTCTTCAATCCTTCCTCAAACTTCTCCCTCAAATCTCTAGATAGACTGCTATGGTGTACCTCTACGGGTAGGCTTGGATCAAATAGCCTAAGTTTGAAACATAGAGTTTCAGCTTGCTGTCTCGTATTAGTGAATATGAGTATCGATTTATGTTCACCGATAAGCTTCGATAATAGTCTACCAGTATCCTCCCAATTACCTGAGTATAATACTTGGATCGAGTACCCTCTACTACTCCTAGATTCGACTATCTTAACCTCTTCTCCATTAGAAAGAAGCTTAGCTACGTATCCTGGATTATGTATAGTAGCTGATAACCCTATCCTCTGAATACTTCTACCAGCTATACGTTTAAGCCTCTCTAGTGAAAGGAAGAGCTGGACTCCACGTTTATCATATGCGAATTCATGTATCTCATCTATAATAACCCATTTAACACTATTAAGATGGCTTCTAAAACCTCTGTGTACGAGTAGTACTTGTAGAGTTTCAGGAGTCGTTATAAGTATGTGTGGTGGTTCTAAAACCTGTTTTAACCTTATTTCAGCTGGTGTATCGCTATGCCTTACATCTAGGTTTAACCCGATCTTCTCTGCAAGCGTCTTCATCCTACGGAATATATCCCTATTTAAAGCTCTCAGAGGCGTGATGTATAGAGCTAGAACACCTCTCATATCCCTATACTTTGAAGCCATATACATTACGGGTATTAGAGCTGCCTCAGTCTTCCCCGATCCGGTTGGAGCTATTATTAGTGTATGATATCCATCGATTATGTATGGTATAGCAAGTTTCTGAATCTCTGTAAATTCTTCATAACCCTCATCCCTCAGTATCTTCCTATATTCCTCGCTTAAACCGTATTCATCCATACTCTAATCCTAGAGATGTTAGTATTAGGAGGGTTTATAGTAAGCTTTATTTAAGGTTATAGCTCCGTCATCTTAGTAGGGGAGGGTTCGGGAGGGTTGGAGGTAGGAGAGGTTAAATTCCCATTTAATGAAGCATTCAGGTTTACTATAGAGAGTATAAGGAAGAGGTTTACGAGAGCCTTAATAACAGCGTTATCTGTTATACTAAGCGTAGCATTCTACGGAGCTACACGATCTATGGGTGTAATCTACGCAGCACTACTACCAGGCTCTGCTACGATACAAGTTTATCAGATAGTTATGGCTGTCATAGCCTTAGTCGTATGTACTGTAGGTATACTGAACTCTATGCTTATGGCTGTCGCTGAGAGGACTAAGGAGATAGGGACTATGAAGTGTCTAGGTGCTATGGATTCACATATCCTAACGATCTTCCTTCTAGAAGCTGCTCTAATAGGCTTACTCGGAGGTTTAATAGGTGGTGTTGCAGGCCTCATCGTAGGTATAGCATCGACTTGGGGTCAAGTCGCAGGTATAGGTCCCCTACCTATATTGAACCTGGTATTAACTCTAGTTGAATCACTTGGTATATCTATACTACTATCGATAGGGGCTACGCTATATCCTGCATACTATGCGGCTAAGCTTAACCCAGCTGAAGCTCTAAGATTCGAGGTCTAGCTTAGACAGTAAGACTTATTAAACCTATCCCCAGCTCTATTTTGAGATTCCTGGATTGATGCTAGATACCGTTATATCTAGCATCTACAGGTATGTGGGATGTTGTATAGGAAGGGGGTTTGGAGGTGGATCTAGATTGAAACCTATGAATATAGCTGAGAAGATCCTTGCTAGAGCTTCTGGTAGGAGTTATGTAGAGCCTGGGGAGATAGTGGATGCTGTGGTCGATAGAGTTATGTTCCATGATCTAACCGGGCCTATGACGTTAAAGGTGTTCGAGGAGATGGGTGGAGGCTTAGTATGGGATCCAGATCGTGTAGTAGTGGTATTCGATCATATAGTTCCAGCTTGTAGTATAACTGCTGCTGAGAATCATGTTAAGCTTAGAAGGTTCGTAGAGAATCAGGGTATAAAGCATTTTTACGATGTGGGGCGTGGAGGTATATGCCACCAGGTTATGGTGGAGAAGGGTCACGTACTTCCAGGTGAACTAGTAATCGGTGCAGATTCGCATACATGTATGTATGGGGCTCTCGGAGCGTTTGCTACAGGAGTAGGTGCTACCGATATGGCTGCTACGCTACTCACAGGTAGGATATGGCTTAGAGTACCTGAAACAATTATCGTTAAGTATACTGGGAGGATGCCTGAATACCTATCTGGTAAGGATCTCATATTATACACGATAAGTGTGATAGGTGCTGATGGTGCGAACTATAAGGCTGTAGTATACTCTGGTGATGTAGTGAGCCATCTATCTATGGATGATCGGCTTACTATGAGTAATATGGCTGTCGAGATGGGTGCTAAGACAGGTATATTCGAACCAGATGATGTAACCTTAACCTACTTGAAGGGTAGAGCTAGCAGTGGTTTCGCTTTGATGAGGAGCGATGAGGGAGCTAGCTATAGTGAGGAGTATGAGCTCGATGTATCCGGTATGGAACCTCAGGTTGCATGCCCATATAGAGTTGATAATGTTAAACCTGTATCAGAAGTCGAAGGTATACATGTTGATCAAGCTTTTATAGGTTCCTGTACGAATGGTAGGCTTTCAGATTTGAGGATAGCGGCTAGGATATTGAAGGGGCGTAGAGTTGATAAGGGTACGAGACTTATAGTTATACCTGCATCTCAGGATGTATACCGTGAAGCTTTAAGAGAGGGGTTAATAGATGTGTTGTTGGAAGCTGGAGCTATGATCTGTAATCCTACTTGCGGCCCCTGTATAGGTGTACATCTAGGAGTATTAGCTCCAGGCGAGGTTTGTATAGCTTCGATTAATAGGAATTTCATAGGGAGGATGGGTAGCCGTGAATCTAAAGTCTATCTAGCATCTCCAGCAACAGTCGCAGCTTCATCTATCGAAGGTAAGATAACAGATCCTAGAAGATATCTAGGAGGTGCTGTGTGATGATAATCGATGGCGTAGTAGTTAAAGTCGGGGATCATATAGATACCGATGTTATAATACCTGGTAGATATCTAGGTATAACAGATCCCGTAGAGCTTAGTAAACATGTATTAGAAGGTTTAGATCCTAACTTTCCGACTAGGCTTAAACCTGGTGTTATCCTCGTAGCTGGTAGGAATTTCGGCTGCGGTTCGAGTAGAGAGGAGGCGCCTGTAGCTTTGAAAGCTGCCGGTGTTAGATGTATCGTAGCAGAATCTTTCGCTAGGATATTCTATAGGAATGCCATAAATATAGGTCTACCTATAGTCGAATGTACTGGTATTCAGAGTTACGTAAAGGATGGAGATAGGATAACAGTAGATCTATCTTCAGGTATTATAGAAGCTTCAGGCTATATATTCAGGTTTAAACCTCTCCCAGGATTCATACTAGAGATACTTAGGGATGGAGGTTTAACAAACCATATACGTAAGCTTAGGGGGCTTACCGTTTGAAGTTTAAGATAGCTTTAATCCCAGGTGATGGTATAGGTCCCGAACAGCTCTCCGTATCTATGAATATACTCTACAAGCTACCGAAGCTATATGGTTTAGACGTAGAGTATATAGAGGTTGAAGCTGGAGATGGATGTAAAGCTAAGAGAGGTATAGCTCTACCCGATGATACTTTAAACATCCTGAAGGAGTCTCATGCATGTCTTAAAGGCCCTGTAGGCGAGACCGCGGCAGAGGTTATCGTACGTTTAAGACAGCTCTTCGATCTATACGCTAACGTGAGACCTATAAAATCCTATCCGATACCTATCCCTCCACTTAGGAGCGATGTCGATTTCGTGATAGTAAGAGAGAATACAGAGGATGTGTATCGAGGTTTAGAGTTTAAACTTACACCGGATATAGCTATATGTTTAAGGATCATATCTAGAAGAGCTTGTGAGAGAATAGTTAGGTATGGATTCGATCTAGCTATGACTAGGAGGAAAAAGGTTACGGTAGTACATAAATCGAACGTTATGAAGATTTCAGATGGTTTATTCGCAGAGATTTCTAGGAGTATAGCTAGAGAGTATCCGTCCGTATCTCTAGAGGAGATGTATGTGGATGCAGCTGCATACCATATAATAATGGATCCTAGGAGGTTTGATGTCATAGTTACGACGAATATGTTCGGGGATATATTATCGGATGAAGCAGCCGCTCTTATAGGAAGTCTAGGTTTAGCCCCCTCTGCTAATATAGGTGAGAATTTCGCTCTATTCGAACCTGTACACGGCTGTGCACCAGATATAGCTGGTAAAGGTATAGCTAACCCTTGCAGTCTTATACTCTCTGCATCTATGATGTTCATATGGCTTGGCAGAAGGTATAATGTAGAGGCTTCTATAGAAGCTGGTATAGATCTAGAGAAGGCTGTATTCAATGCTTTAAGTGAAGGATATGCTACACCAGATATCGGTGGGAGATATAGTAGTAGAGAGGTAGCTGAAGCTATAGCTTCTAAGCTTAAGGGGTATGAGTATTGAGTAGTAACCGAGTACTTATATTCGATACGACGCTTAGGGATGGGGAGCAGACCCCTGGTGTAGCTCTAACACCTGATGATAAGCTCACTATAGCTAAACAACTTGATAGACTTGGTGTAGATATTATAGAAGCTGGCTTCCCTATAACATCTAAGGGTGAGATCGAAGCTATCAAGCGTATAGCAGCTGAAGGTTTATCAGCTAAGTTATGTGTCCTAGCTAGATGCTCTAGAGAGGATATAGATGCTGCTCTAAATTGCGACGTAGACTATATACATCTATTTATAGCTACCTCGGATCTCCATCTAAAATATAAGCTTAAGCTTACTAGGGAGGAAGCGTTGAATAAAGCTATCGAGTCTATCGAGTATGCGAAATCGCATGGATTATACATAGAGTTTTCAGCTGAGGATGCGACTAGAACTGATCTAGACTACCTTGTATCCTTCTATAAGAGTATAGCAGAAGTTGGTGTAGATAAAGTGAATATACCCGATACAGTAGGTGTAGCTACACCTAGTAGTATAACCCGTATAGTATCTAGCGTAGGTAGTGCCGTCGGTAGCATACCTATAAGCATACATTGCCATAACGATTTTGGTTTAGCTGTTGCTAATAGTATAGCTGCTGTAGAAGCTGGTGCTAGACAGGTTCATGTAACTGTTAACGGTCTAGGTGAGAGAGCTGGAAATGCTGCATTAGAAGAAGTAGCGGTAGCATTAAAAATACTATACGGATACGATATAGGAGTGAAGCTTCCCCTTATATACGAGACTAGTAGACTTGTATCTAGGATTACAGGCGTCTACGTTCAACCGAATAAAGCTATAGTAGGAGATAATGCATTCACACATGAATCTGGGATACATACACACGGCATACTCTCTCATCCACTAACCTACGAACCTATACCGCCAGAACTGGTAGGTAGACGTAGAAGACTAGTAGCAGGTAAACATGCAGGTAGACATGGTATTATGAAAATGCTCGAGGAAATGGGTATCAAAGTCTCTGATGACGAGCTTAAAACTATAGTAGAGAAGGTTAAGGATCTAGGAGATAAAGGTAAGAAGGTTACAGATGCTGATCTACTAGCTATAGCTAGATCTATAACTGGCAGAGTTAAGTCTGAGGAGAGGCGTGTTAAGCTAGTAGAACTAGCTGTAGTAACAGGATCTAGAGTTATACCTACAGCTTCTGTTAAACTAGAAGTTGATGGTAAGACATATGTAGCTGCTGAAACAGGTGTAGGTCCAGTCGATGCTGCTCTTAAAACTATAGAGAAGATACTATCCCCGACAGTTAAAGCTAGGCTTAAGACCTTTAGGCTTGAAGCTATAACCGGCGGGTCAGATGCGCTAGCAGAAGTTATGATAGTGGTAGAGGATGATAGAGGTAACACGGTATCGGCTAGAGCAGCTCATGAAGATATAGTTATGGCTAGTGTAGAAGCCATGATAGAGGGTATAAATAGGCTTATATCTATTAGGAGGGAATACTGAGATTATACAGTTAATTCTTCTAGCTTTAAACTCTTTTATAATAGGTTTCTCAGGGGCTTTAGTTCCAGGCCCCCTATTCGCGGTTACGGTCTCAGAGTCTGTAAGGCTTAAGAGAAACGTAGGTTTTCATATAGTTCTAGGCCATGTATTCGCCGAACTCGTACTTATCGCTATCATAGTTCCAGGTTTATCATATATTCTAGAAAGGATGGAGGTTAAAATAGCTCTAGGTATAATCGGAGGAGGCTTCCTACTCTTTACGGCCTACGGACTCATAAACTACTCTATGAAAGGCGCTGGTGGACAAATCGTATCTAACACTATATCGACTAGTAGGAATCTACCAGCACTCGGCTTCTTAACAAGCTTCTCAAATCCATACTTCACTATATGGTGGGTTTCGATAGGTGGCCTACTTGTAGCTGAATCGTTAACGTTAGCAGGCTATATAGGTCTGGCAGTCTTCCTTGTATCGCACTGGTGTTCAGATCTATCCTGGTATATCCTCGTCTCTATCCTATCGTATAAGGGTAGTTTAAAGTTCGGTTCTAAACTAGTGAAAGTGGTTATGTATGGATGCGGGTTATTCATAGCTATCCTCGCAGCATACTATATCATAGATGCGGTATCAGTATTATCGCATATATTAACATAGAGTTTACTAACTATTCAATCCCATACATTTAAGCCAAGGCTTGATTACTTCAATAGATGCTCCTAACTTAGAGAGGAATTCTATGAATTTTCTATGGATATCTACAGCTACATCCATCTCTTCAGATAGTACATTCACACTCTGTCTAGGATCTGCTCTAAGATCATAGAGTTCAGTATCTACCCTACCAAATGGTTTAAGAACTCTCGGCTCCCCATCCACTATAAACGTTATCTCCGCTTCCTCTACACATACACCCTCTCTAGGTGCGAGTATAAGAGACCATCTATCAGTCGTTATAGTAACTCTAAGACCTGCACGTACACCCTTAATCAGCGAGGGTGTAGATACGGCTATGTCTCTGATAACCCGTCTCTCCCCTCTAACTATAGGTAGAAGAGATTCGCCTTGAATATCCATGTAGCTCTTACCTTCTATACCTGCAAGCTCTAGTATGGTAGCTGTTATATCTGGGGTCTGGACTAGAGCATCTATCTTTACACCACCATCTAATCCAAGCTTATCCGCAAATCTTATCACTAACGGTATATGCGCTACCTCCTCGTAGAGTGGAGCTAAACCATGGTATCCACCCATTATTATGGATTTCCCTATAAGGTTATGCTCACCTAGATAGAATCCATGATCACTCGTAAATATGATGGTAGTATCATCGAGTAATCCAAGCTCATCGATCTTATCCAATAGAAACCCAACCCATCTATCGACTAAGGTAGCTTCACCAGCATACATAGCTCTGATGTGAGTAAGCTCTTTATCTGTAAGATAACCACACGGACCGTATGCAGGATATATAACCTCCTCCCCATCGTAACCAGGATCGTACATATCTACATACCATCTAGGAGGGTCCCAAGGCTCATGTGGATCGAAGAAATCTACGTATAGAAAGAATCTCCTATTATAATTCTCTTCAAGCCATCGTACAGCCTCCAAAGCTGTCTTAGCAGGTATCCAATCCTCCTCATACCTCCTACCATAATTATTCCTAATATGCTGTATGGTAGTCTCGACACTCCTCAGCTTCCACGGGCTACATGGAAGCTTCACATCTAGCGGGCTCGTCTTATAACGATCGTTCTCCTGTCCTCTAATCCAGATCCACCCGTCGAACCCTCGATCAAAATTATATCCATCCTTAAGTATATGCGGTGTATCCGCTATCATCATACACGTATAGCCAGCTTTCCTTAAGATTATAGGGAGGGTTACCCAATCCCTAGGTAGAGGAGCCCAATCAAAATAAGTAAACGTATACCTACCTGTAAACAGATCAGCTCTATTAGGTACCGTAGGAAACGATGCATGGTAAGCTCTAGTAAACTCTATCGAATCTGAGGAAAACCTCTCGACCCTATCCAGATTAGCTACTACCCCATCTTTAACTTGGAATCTTCTATGAAGCAGATCGTATCTAAATGTATCTGACACTATTAGTATTATGTTGCTCTGCAAGGCTAGATGAAGTTAATAGAAACTGATACTACTTAAAGTTTTAATTCATTATCTAATGCAATAAGAGTGGTATAGTTTAGCTATACTTTCTAAGATCTTCTTTAAATCATGATATTGGCATATTTCATTCAAATAGCTAGCCATATTACTTAACTCTTCGATACAGTTCATCTTTGGATACATATTTGCCATCGATAGAATGATAGATACCAATATAATAGCAATACTGATATCATCCATAGAATCAGAGAACCATATTATCCTAGTCGCTTTACTTAACTGATCATTTAGATACGTCTCTATATCTTCCAATCTCTCAATCCTGCTAATATCCAAAAGTATCTTCCGCAGCTCTTCAGATAGAATCCACTGTTTATCATAGAGCTTTAATTCTTTTAGACATCTACCGCATAATCCCATAATGCATTCAAAAACCCTAAAGCTACATAGCTTACATCTAGAAGCGAGAAGAGCTACACGATACCCTCTAGATGCGTAAACTATAGCCTTATCTAAATCTTTAATACGCTGTATAGTTAATCCCCCATCGTATGTAAAGGTTAAAGCTATACTTCCATCGTCTACTCTACCTATCTTAAGCGTAGGACTACAGATTGTTCTTTCGATACGTAGTGCTCGTATGAGTTTACAAATAGTATTGAAATCCAGTTCGTATATACCTTCTATAGGTGGATATCTAACCATATATCCTTCATCCGATATACATGGCTGTATCGTAATATCTCTTCTATCGATAGACTGTATAATGGATTTAAGCTTGTCTAAATACCTACCGCTACATCCATACTCTAGCTCTATATACGTCATATCTCTACTTTTCTAACCCTCCATCCTATAGGTCTAAGATTTAAAGTTTAATAGGTAATCTATCGTTTCAAGATGTCGATATAGAAACTACGATAATATATTGCCAATGGTTGGTGATAGATGATTGAGTATACGGGTCATAGATGCCCACTCCCATTTAGATGAGATAACAGATATACATGGAGCCATAGCTAAAGCTAAATCCTCAAATATTATAGCGATAGTAGCCGTAGGTACATGTAAAGAGTCTAATATCAAGATAGCCAGGTTCTCAGAGGTATATAGAGGCTATGTTTACCATACCGTCGGTATACATCCATGGAATATAGAATCCCTAGATCTCGAAGAAGAATTCGAATTTCTAAAATCGTATTCACGTAACTGCGTAGGTATAGGGGAGGTGGGTTTAGATTACCGGATAAAGACTGATAGAGATCTTCAGAAGAAGGTATTTAGCGAAGTGCTTAGTATAGCTGAAAGTAGGAAGCTTCCCGTTATAATTCATGCTAGGGCTGCATGGAGCGATGCATATAGGATGGTCAGGGAGGTAGGTATCGAGAAAGCAATATTCCACTGGTTTAGCGGCTCTGATTCCGTTCTTAAGAAGATAGTTAGAGATGGATATCTAATCTCAGCTACACCAGCTGCATCGTATAGTCTAACCCATATAAAAGCTATCAAGCTTACTCCGATAGAGTCTATAATAGTCGAATCGGATTCCCCGGTATCCTACCGTGGTATAGTATCTGATCCATCATGGGCTGTGAAAAGTCTTGAAGCCGTTGCTAAAATTAAAGGTATTCGTGTTGAAGATCTAGCTGATAGAATATTGGAAAATACGTGTAGAATTTACGGAGTGAAGGTTTATAATCGTTAAATTTAAAGTAGCTTCCATCTTGATGATGAAGGTTGGATTTACATGGGCTACACGAGGAAGATAAGCTTCATAGCGTTAATATCATCCCTATACGCTATGTTAACGATAATCCCCGGATACCTATCATTTGGTCCTATCCAATTCAGAGTATCAGATATGCTTATACCATTATCAGCTATCTACGGATACCCGGCTTGTATAGCTGTAACTATCGGATGCATAGTTGCTAACGCATACTATTTCGTAGGCTGGATAGATGTTATCGCAGGGCCTATAGCTAACCTTATATCCTCTATCCTAATATACCATATGAGAAAACACCTTTTAATCGCTACCATCATATCAAGCTTCATTATAGGCTTTACAGTAGGTAGTTATCTATGGCTATTCTTTCCTCCTCAAGATCTAGGTATATCGCTCCACCCATCTATACTCATAGGTCTAAGTGTATCTGCTAGTAGTCTAATAACGGTATCAGGTTTAGGATATATACTAGTAAAATCGATATCTAAGATTCTACCTGAAAACTTGAAGAGACTATGAGTGGATAATAGACGTTATCTAGCCGTATATCTAAAATTAAACGATATTATACCTTAATACCTATTAGGTTCTCTAACTCCTTGAGTCTCCTACCCCTCTCCTCCACATACCTTTCTGCATCCCTCCTATACACAGGCTTACTCTTCGCTATCTCCTCATCTAGGACTTCAGGTATCCTAGTTATAGCTTCGAATACTCGCCCCGTAAAATATCGTGTAGTAATGTTTCTCCTTTTCAATTCTAAATCTATAATCTCATCGTTTAATCCCGCTAAATATCCCCCGTTAGATGCGTATGTAAACCCCCAATCCGAGCCAAAGCATGGTATATACTCCCTGGCTACTATGACATATTTGAAAACTGATTTTATAGTTGCAACTATATTGTAAAAGTGTACCTGGAATATATACTTGGAGAATGTAGGCGATTCGGATTGAACAGATAGTATACCATCCTTTGAAAGCTTTGAGGAAATCATTTTAAACGATTCATAGGTATATAATCCAGCAGATATTAGAGATACAGGATCTGTTAAATCCATTATTATAACATCGAAAGGCTCCCCACTCCAGTCCTCTATGAATCTATACGCATCCATATATACGAGTTTTACCCGTGGATCATTGAATGTGCCTCGAGAAATTTCATCTAGGTATCTCCGGCAGATATCGACAACCATCTTATCTATATCTACTAGGTAGACTTCAACTACACTATTATACTTTAAAACCTCTCTGAGAACCCCTCCATCACCTCCTCCGAGGATAGCTATTCTTCGAGGATTTGGATGGGCTAACATAGCTGGATGAGTTAATATCTCGTGGTATATATGCTCATCTAGTGTCGATAACTGTGGTTTTCCATCGAGTATCAGAACTTTCCCGAATGCCGGGTGCTCGTATACTTCTACAAGCTGATACTCAGTTCTCTCTACGCATAGCGTTTTAGTGAAGGAATATGCGTGGATATAATTCGGAGCTAGCTGCTCGATAGAGATCCTTCCTAGAATCAGGAAGTCTTGAGTAAGCATACTCATAAATTTTCCATGGCAGATGTATATAAGATTTGATCTTAGGTATAGGTTAACCAGAGTGGCTACTCGGTATGATAGGCTCGCGTATAACTATGTTATCGGTTGTATCTCTACTCTTCCTCGGTACAGTTATGACTCCTCTTTTAAGTTCAGTAACTTTCACCCTCTCTGGTTTAAGCTTCTCGTATACTACATTGTAAGCTTTCCATGGATCCTTGCTACCGCATACAAATACGTCTAAAGCTGCATATCCGTATTCAGGCCATGTATGAATAGCTAGGTGGGATTCGCCGACTATTACAAGTGATGTTACTCCAGGTATGAAATTGTGGGTTTTAGATGCTACTATGGTAAGCTCAGCTTTTCTAGCTGCTTCGATTAGTAGCTCCTCCATTAGCTGTGGGTCGCTTAGATATCTTCTATCACATCCATACATCTCTGCTACTATATGCCTACCTAGAGTTAGTCTAGTCCCCCTCATAGCCTTCTGCATATTTAGATTTGCCTCTAAGATAAATTTTACTCGTAAAGCTAGAAAAGCCTGGATAAAACTTAATTTGGCTTAATAATCTTTAGTAGAAGCAGAATTAAAATTCCTAATAAAGGTTTGTTTGGCTTAAAATCGTTTATCTAGCTTTATTTACCAGATAAAGCTCCTAAGACTAAAGATATTATCGACATACGCGTTAATAAGCCGTAATATACCTGCTTAAAGTAGACTGCGTTAGGCGTAGAATCTACTTCTATAGCTATCTCATCAACCCTAGGTAGTGGATGCATTATTATAGCATCCTTCTTCATCTTTGATAGAGTATCGATAGTAACCCTATATGAACCCTTAACCTTTAGATATTCGCTTTCATCAACAAACCTCTCCTTCTGAATCCTTGTGACGTAAAGTACATCAAGCTCCGGTAGTACTTGATCTATACTCTCTAGTTCCTGTACTTCTATCCTACCACTTATATGTCTCAAAACCTCCCTCCTCATTCTTAGAAGCTCAGGTGATACCAGGTATAATTTGACATCGTAGTTGGATAAAGCATATGCTAAGCTATGAGTTGTACGTCCATACTTCAAGTCTCCTAGGATACCTATCCTAAGACCATCGATACGTTTCTTACACCTCCTTATTGTATAAAGGTCGAGCATAGCTTGTGTTGGATGCTCTTCAGCTCCAGATCCACCGTTAATCACCGGTATATCCGCTACTTCTGCTGCAAGTTTAGCAGCCCCCTCTTTAGGATGTCTTAGTACTATTAGATCGGCGTAATTCTGTACGACTCTTATAGTATCTGTCAGTGTTTCCCCCTTTTCGATGGATGCTCTCGTAGGCTCACCCATATCGAGTGTTAAGCCTCCAAGCTTCTTCATAGCTGCTTCAAAGCTAAGTCTAGTTCTAGTAGATGGTTCAAAGAAAAGTATAGCCATAGTCTTACCTGATAGAAGACCTCTATATGCATCCATATTCCTCTCTACCTCATCTGCTACATCCATTATGTAATCTAGTTCTTCTCGATTGAAATCCAGTATGGATAGAACATCTCTACCTACGAAATCCTTAGGGGATACCATTCCCATAAAAGTTTAACTCAGGTAAGGTTTGATTTAACTTTATCGTAGTCTTAAATCACTATATCAAAATCGTAGTGTCTTTACTAGCTGCTTCGCTAGAGTGGAGGTAGAGGAAATATTGAGCTTCCATACCATAGTACTCGTTAAGCATGTCCCAGATATAGAGAAAGTTAGATTCGATGTAGAGACTGGTAGGATTGATAGAAGCTCTGCTCCAGGGGAGATAAATCCATTCGATCTTAATGCTGTAGAGGTTGCAGTACGGTTGAAAGAGAAGCTTGGGGGTATGGTAACAGCTCTATGTATGGGTCCTCCTCAAGCAGAATCATCTCTTAGAGATGCTATAGCTAGAGGTGTAGATAGAGCTGTATTATTGACTGATTCTCGTTTTGCCGGTGCGGATACGTTAGCTACATCCTATACGCTTGCATCAGCGATAAGGAAGATAGGTAGGTTTAATCTCGTAGTTTGTGGAGAGAAGACTGTTGATGGTGATACAGGTCAGGTCGGGCCTGAGGTAGCTGAGCATCTAGGCATACCCCATGTAGCTTATGTATGTGAGGTTAGAGAAGTTTATGATAACCGTCTAGTAGTCGTATCCGATATGGGTGATAAATTCCTCGTAGAGGTTATGCTTCCAGCTCTTATAACGGTAACTAGAGATGTCTGTTCTCCAAGACTCCCGACCTTGAGGGATATATTGAGAGCTCGGAGATCTAGGATAGAAGTATGGGATGCTGATGCATTATCAGGGTTTATAGATATCTCTAGGATAGGGCTTAAAGGCTCGCGTACGAATGTTTTCAGGATAGTTATACCATCAGAATATCATAGGCGTGGCGTCATATTGAGGGGTAGCGATTCTGTTAGTAAGCTTGTAGAAGCCTTACGTATGGAGGGGTTGATATAGAAGGTATGTTTTCTAATGGTGTACTAGTATATTCTGAATACGATGAAGGAGCTATACATCCTGTTGCGTTTGAACTCTTAGGTAAATCACGTGAGATAGCTGATAGGTTGGGTGTCGAAGTTTGGGGGGTTATAGTCGGCTATAGGATTGGAGATGATAAAGCTCGAGAGTTGATATACTATGGTGCTGATAGGGTTTTCATATATGATCATCCTAGGCTCGAGTATTTCGATCCAGTACTATATAGGGATGTATTGGTCGATCTAGTAGAGAGGGTTAACCCCTCAGTCTTCCTCTTCGGAGCGACGCCTCTAGGTAGGAGTTTAGCTCCTAGAGTAGCTGCAGCGATAGGTGCAGGTTTAACTGCTGATTGTATAGATATTCAGGTAGATGAGAATGGGGATATAATCCAGGTTAGACCAGCTTTCACAGGAAATATACTAGCTTATATAAAGACTACTAGTCGTCCAGTTATGTCTACGGTTAGGTATAGGGTTATGAAGATGCCTAATCGTGATACTAGTAGGGTTGGTGAGATTATAAGGTTAGCATATAGTTTGGGGAGAGACTCAGGGATTAGGGTACTAGGTAGGATATCTAGGAGGAGTGTGGATCTGGGTAGAGCGGATATAGTGGTAGCTGGAGGTAGGGGGTTTAGGAAGAAGGAGGATCTAAAAATGTTGGAGGATTTAGCTAACCTTCTCGGTGGTGTTGTAGGAGTTAGTAGGCCTCTAGTAGATGAGGGTTGGATGCCTCGTGAACGTCAAGTAGGGTTTAGCGGTAATACCGTTAAGCCTAGACTCTATATGGCTTTCGGCATATCTGGTTCTCCACAGCATATAGCGGGTATGAGAGGTTCTGAAGTGGTAGTAGCTGTTAATATAGATCCTTCAGCACCTATATTCAAGATAGCAGATTACGGTATAATCGGTGATCTATACGAAGTTATACCTAAACTTATAGAGGAGTTAAATAGGATTAAACGTGGATGAGGTATGCGTTCATCGATAGATAGGTTCATAGTAGAAGAGCTTTCATCTATAGTAGGTGAGGAGAATATCGTATTCGGTCTAGATAGGGTTGAAAGCTATCTTCTAGATGAGACACCCCCGCCTATAAGACCAGAGCCGTGTAGAGATATCGTAGTAGTTAAACCAGCATCTACAGAGGAGGTTTCAGCTATACTTAAGCTAGCCTCTGATAGGATGATACCCGTCTTCCCTAGAGGTGGTGGTACAGGTCTTGTTGGTGGATGCATACCTACTCGTAGTGGTATAGTACTATGTCTAGAACGGATGAATAGGATAGAGATCGATATAGATAATATGATAGCTGAAGTAGAAGCAGGTGCTACACTCCACGATCTAATCGAAGCTGCAGATAAGGCTGATCTATTCTTCCCCCCTCATCCTGGTGATGAGTATGCTCAGATAGGTGGTTTAATAGCTTGCAATGCTGGTGGAGCTAGAGCTGTAAGAACTGGTGTTATGCGTAACTATGTTAGAGGTATAGAAGCCGTACTACCTACAGGTGATGTATTAAAGCTTGGAGGTAAGCTTCTCAAGAATAATACCGGCTATGATATAATGCAGCTCATAGTAGGTAGTGAAGGTACCCTAGCTGTGATAACCAAAGCTTTCATAAGATTGTATCCTAAGCTTCCATTCTCTATAACGATGGTTGTTCCATTCGATAGTAGATCTAAAGCTTTGAAAACCGTACCTGCGATAATGAAATCTGGTATAACACCCCTAGCTTTAGAGTATGTAGAGAGGATACCGGTAGAGCTTTCAGCATCTAGACTAGGTTTAGAATGGCCGTGTAGGGATGGTGAAGCCTTCCTTATAATAATACTTGCAGAACAGGATGAGGATTATCTATACAGGTTATGCGAGAAACTCCTAGATATATGCTTAGAATTCGGTAGTTTCGAACCTATAGTAGCTGAGAGACGTGATGAACAGGATAGGATACTTAAGATTAGGAGTGAGATCTATACAGCTTTGAAACCAGGTATGGTAGATATACTAGATGTAACCGTTCCACCAGCATCGATAGGATTACTGATGGATAGGGTGGAGGAGATAGCTAGAAGTTATGGTACATATCTACCAGCTTATGGTCATGCAGGTGATGGAAATATACATGTACATATAATGCGTGAGGAGGGTTGGGATACGAGGATATACGATGATATTAGGGATAGGATATATAGTGTAGCTTTAGAACTTGGAGGAGTTATAACCGGGGAGCATGGTATAGGATTCGTTAGGAAGAGTAGCCTCCTACGCTTCTCCAATCCTGTATACATAGATTTGATAAGGAGGATTAAACAAATCTTCGATCCGAATAATATATTGAACCCGGATAAGCTACTACCCTAGGATTAGTATGGTGGATGGAATATTGTTGCAGCTATATATCTAACACCTCCATCACAGTAGATTTTATCATCCTTATCGTTGAAATAGTATACTGTAAGTATCCTTCCATCTGGTAGCTCTGTAGATCTTGGATATCCTAGATCGCTACTCCCTCCATCATCTCTGATAATTATCTCAGGACCCCATGTAGCTCCGCCATCATAGCTTATCCTAGCTCTAATACCGTATGGTGGTGCTCTATACCCGTATACGCATAGCAGTCCTCCCCCCCTAAGCGGTGTTAGCGATGCAGGTGCACCCCACCTATTAACCCTAGATAGGAATCTCCAGGTTAAGCCCCCATCCTCTGAGATATAGAGCTCCGTCCATTGAAACCTCCAATCAGGCCAGAGTACTCTTAAAGCTACAGCTATCCTCCCATCATCCAGTATAGCTGGGTATGGGCATATACGAGGTATATCAGGGTTCAACGATAGTATATATGATAGGAACCTCCAGCTTACAGCTCCATCCGTACTAACTAGAACCATAGGTCTACCCTCAGGCTCAACCATCCTATAACCCTTCATAGTCTCATCATATCTAATACCCTGTACGAATAGCATTATATCCCCATCGTAGGATATATAGGATGGTCTAGCATGTATTGTATCGAATAGCTGATCCCATAGTATATACGGCCCCTCCCAAGTATAGCCCTTATCTCTAGTAACGAAGTATGCTGTAGGACCAATCTCCCTACCTAACGGCGGCTCTACAGCTATACCGCTCAACCCATCCCCTATATCTATAGGTTTAGGTTTAGGTAGAGGTTCTCCATCAGTCATATAGTACTGTATCCTCGCTCTTAAACATGCCTTACTCTCTACCACGACCCTTAGAGATTCCTCAAGCCATGTATATCCTCCATCCATACTTCGAATTACTACAAACTGTCCTCCATCATACTGTATCCTCCTATGCCTAACATCCTCTACAGAACTATACCTACACTTATTACGTACAAAACCAGCTAGTACCTCACCTCCACCGAAATTCCATAACCCACAGTTAAACGGCCAGCCTGCATACTCATCATCCCTACGGTAGACTACTATATTCTCATACTCTTCGAGTCTACATACCTTCATACAATCCGATCCCCCATCCATATTGGTAGGCTAGGATATGATACGTCTAAGATTATCTATACACTTCCTTACACAATCTAGCGGTGGGTATGGGTAGCTCTCCTGCTCGATTATAAACCATTCTGTTCCACCGATTTCGATACATAGATCTATAAACTCCCTCCACCTCATATCACCCTCACCTATAACAACTCTATCACTCATCCTCGAATACTCCTTTAGATGTACTGTTACAGCTCTCCTAGGATACCTCTTAACTATATCGAATACCTCATCTACAGTAAGACCTGCACGCATAGCATTACCCGTATCCAGCTGCATAATAACATCTGATCTAGTATTCTTGAAGAATATATCCCAGGGTACCTCCCCATCCAAAGGTTTAAACTCTACGGTATGATTATGGTAACCTATACGTATACCGTAGCGTTCAAGCTTACCAGCTAGATCGTTGAATAACCTAGCTGCCTCCACCCATCTATCCCTAGACCCCCTCATATACTCTGGTAGACTAGGAACTATGATGAATCTATTACCTAACCTAAGATTAAACTCGACTGTATTATCGAAACAGATTCCTAGAAGCGCATCGATACCGGTATGCGAGCCAGCTACCTCCAACCCATACTCATCTAGCATCCCCTTAAGCTCATCAGCATCATATCCATAGTATCCTGCAAACTCGACACCCTCATACCCCATATCAGCTACAGCTTTTAAACACCCTCTTAGATCACGTCTACAATCCTCCCTTATCGAGTAGAGTTGTAGAGCTATACGAATACCACCCACAGCAAACCGCCTCGATAATCGATCAACCGAGATAGAATATAAATGAGTTACCCCCCTTCTAGAATATAGGTTCAAGGATAATAGCCCTACCAGGATCACCGATTAATCACAGCTGATAAAGTTAAATAAAGGCCTAGATAGAAGTCTAATTTCTAGGTGATCTATTTGGTCGAGTACGAACTTCAATTAGCACCAATACATAGGCTTATAAAGAAAGCTGGAGCTATGCGTGTAAGCGAGAGTGCAGCTGAAGAGTTAAGAAGAGTTCTAGAGGATATAGGTATGAGGATAGGGCGTGAAGCAGCTAAATTCGCATCCCACGCGGGTAGAAAGACTATTAGAGCTGAGGATATAAGGCTAGCCGTTAGCAGTATCCTGAGGATGTAGTCTTTTTAAAATCTAGACGTTAAATATACGCTATGTTTCCTATGATAAGCTTTATCCTACCCCATCCTTAAACCACCCACCTTCTCGGATAACGTTTATATCCTAGGCTTATTCATCTCTTACCTTGCTTAGAATATAATATAGCGTATAATTTGGGGTGGTATGTATCATGTCTGAGCGTAGGGTTGTAAGAGCTCCGGTATTGATACTTAAGGAGGGTACGACTCGTCAAAGAGGTAGGGAGGCTCAGCGTCAGAATATCCTAGCGGTTAGGATAGTAGCGGAGATGCTGAAATCGACTCTAGGACCTAGGGGTATGGATAAGATGCTCGTAGATAGTATCGGTGATATAACGATAACTAACGATGGAGCTACCATAATGGATGAGATAGAAGCTGAACATCCAGCTATCAAGCTCCTAGTTAACGTAGCTAAGACCCAGGATAAGGAGGTTGGTGATGGAACCACTACAGTAGTTGTACTAACCGGTGCTCTAGTAAAGAAGGCTGAGGAGCTTCTAGATAGGGATATACATCCATCCATCATATGCTCAGGCTTCAGGAAGGCTGAAGCTAAAGCTCAGGAAGTCCTACAGAGGATAGCTAAACCTGTAGATCTAAGCGATAAGACTACGCTCATCAATATAGCATCAACAGCTATGAGGAGTAAGAGTGTAGAGTATCTTAGAGATTATCTAGCATCGATAGCCGTCGATGCAGTCTTAAGGATAGTAGAGGATAGGGATGGTAAGAAGTATGCAGATCTAGATAATATACAGGTGATAAAGAAGCCTGGTAAAAGTATAGCTGAGACGCAGCTTATCAATGGTTTAATAATAGATAAGGAGGTTGTACATCCAAGTATGCCTAAACGTATAGAGAATGCTAGGATAGCGTTACTAAACTGCCCCTTAGAGATAGAGAAGACGGAGTTTAGTGCTGAGATAAGGATTAGGGATCCATCGCAGATGAAGGCTTTCCTAGATGAGGAGGCTAGGATGCTTAAGGATATGGTTGATAAGATTGCTGCTACAGGTGCTAACGTAGTATTCTGTCAGAAGGGTATAGATGATATGGCTCAATACTTCCTAGCTAAGAAGGGTATACTAGCAGTAAGAAGGGTTAAGAAGTCTGATATGGATAAGCTTTCGAGAGCTACAGGAGCAAGAATAGTAACAAACATAGAAGATCTAAGAACAGAGGATCTAGGAACAGCAGAACTAGTAGAAGAGAGGAAGATAGGAGAGGATAGGATGGTATTCGTAGAAGGTTGTAGGGATCCGAAGGCTGTAGCTATACTCGTAAGAGGAGGATTCGAGAGAGCTGTAGATGAAGCTGAGCGATCACTACACGATGCTCTATCAGTCGTAGCAGATATAGTTAAAGATCCGAGGATAGTATACGGTGGTGGTGCAGTAGAAGCGGAGATAGCTAAGGAGATACGTAGATTCGCTACGCAGATAGGTGGTAGAGAACAGCTTGCAGTACAAGCATTCGCAGAAGCTATAGAGATGATACCTCAAGCTCTAGCTGAGAATGCAGGTCTAGACCCCATAGATATACTAGTAGAGCTTAGAGCTAAGCATGAAGAACCTGAAGGCTATAAGTATGGTGTAGACGTATTCTCTGGTAAAGTAGCGGATATGAGCGTACTAAACGTTATAGAGCCAGTCATAGTTAAGAGTAAAGCAATCTCAGCAGCTGTAGAAGCAGCTATAACGATACTAAGGATAGATGATGTAGTAGTAGCTAGTAAGCCTCTAGAAAAGGAGAAGGGTAAGGAGAAGGAGACTCCACCATCAGAATTCGATTAACCCTGTAAAGAAAATTTTTTATCTAATCCCCCATCTAACCTATCTCCTTAGCTCGAATATGTATGCTCCGGTGGTGTAGCCCGGCCAAGCATAGGAGGCTCTCACCCTCCTGACGCGGGTTCAAATCCCGCCCGGAGCATTATCCAACCCTAATAGGTTTCAGAGGGGAAGATTTTAATCCACCAGTAGCTAGCGATGGCTTAATCATGAAGTTTATAGTAGTATCCGGTACTCCTGGTGTAGGTAAATCTACGATCTCATCTAGGTTAGCTGAGAAGATGCGTTTCGATCTCATAGATCTTAATAGATGGCTTATATCTGAGGGTTTAATCATAGGATTCGATGAATATCGTAGAACGAGTATAGTCGATCTAGAATCGGCTAGGATTAGATTCTCCGAGTTTAAACCTACACGTAATACGATAGTAGAGGGTCATCTAGCCCACCTAGTAGTACCGGTAGATTCTGTAAGCCTAGTTTTCATAATTAGATGCCATCCGATCGTATTAGCTAAGAGGCTAGCTAGCCTAGGCTATAGCGTAGATAAGATTCTAGAGAATATCGAAGCAGAGCTACTAGGTGTATGCTTAGAGGAGGCTATCGATGCATACGGATCGGATATAGTATACGAGGTAGATAACTCCTATAGATGCTTAGATTCAGTTGTGGATGAGATGGTATGCATAATATCTAGTAGAGGTGGAGGATCAGCTTCAGAACGTATAGACTGGTTCTCCAGGTTATCGAGTGAAGGAATCCTAGATAGAGTACTTATAGCTGTAGAATCTAGAAGCCTAGATCCTATAAGCAGCATCATAGATTCATAAGGGTATAGCTTAAATGATCGTTTATCATGTATCCTATTATGGATGGTATCGAATCGGAGGAGAGGTTTCATAATAGTTAGATGCCCATACTGTAGTAATCTATCCATAGCTAAGATCAGCTATAGGAGTAGGAGCTGCAGCTTCTGTGGTAGAAGGTTTACCATATCCCAGGCTACGATAGTTAAGTATGCGGATGATGCTAGGATGGCTTCTGAGATAGTTAGATCTCTTAAGAAACGTTTAAGGGTCTAGATAACCCTAGATTTCTAAGAGGTTTAGGTTATGAGCCTAGCTTCGAGAAGGTTTGTAGAAGAGTTATCGAAGCTTATAGGTAGAGGTATAACAGTCGTAACTATCGAAGGTAGAAGCTTCTCAGGTAGGCTAGAAGGGTTCACGGTAGAAGGATTCGATGTATGCCTATCAGATGCTAGATCATCCGATGGAAGCCTATATCCCAAGCTATTCGTAAGGGGTGGGCAGATAGCCTACATGTACAGTTCTGAGAAGCCTCTAGAACTTAAAGCATTAGCTGAGAGACTTGAAAGGGTATTCCCCAAGATGGTTAAATACTATGAGGATCAAGGTGTTATAATAGTTATGAATAAGGTTAAGGTAACAGAGCAGGGTGTAGTCGAGGGATCCGGACCTATAGCTGAGAGAGCTCAGAAGGTTTATGAAGAGTTTATGAAGGAAGCTGCAAGTTAATCTCAACCTATCTTTATAGGATCGACTATAGACTTTAGTAGAGCTAGAGCGGATAGAGCAGCTATCATACTAGTCTTAGGATTCAGCGGAAACTGTACATTCCTAGTTTCTATACGAAACTCCCCAAACTCACCCTCCACATACAGCTCATGGATATTCCTATCTACACCAGGATCTATATAGATCTTTACAGAAGTCCTATCAGCTCCTATACCTGCTAAAGCTATGGTGGAAGCTATATTCACAGATCTAGGTAGTAGTCTACATGCATCCCTAGCCGATCCATCGAATATAAGCGTAGGCTCCCTAACACTCTCAGGATCTATAGACATCTTCTCAACATACTCATCACCTATAAACGATCTAGGAGGCTTCCTAGTAGTTAACACAACCCTACGTATACCTCCGATACAGGCAGCTCTAATACCATCCACACCTACCACAGCCCCAGATGGTATATACACTCTCCTACCCATCCTAGAAGCCTCCTCCCTAATCCTAGATAGAAGATCCTCATCGACTAGGGCACCTACACTCATTATCATCAAATCCTTACCAGATCTAAGTATAGGAATAGCATACATCCTCACAGCATCCTGGCTTGCAGCTTCGATTACCAAATCTAGATCCTCAGATAGAAGCTCATCGAAGCTCCTAGCTATCCTAGGCTTACATCTAAGATCTGAAACCAAGGCTTCACACCTATCGATATTACGATCGTAGACCACCCTAACCTCAACCCTAGGTACAACCCCGGAATCTATAGATCTAGCTATAAAGCCGCCTATAGCTCCACAACCTATGATACCTACTACTAGATTCCTCACCAAAGTCTAAAAGCTAGAGAATTAGTAGGATTCAAACATTTAAAGTTATCCTAGGATAAACCCTACTCTAGAAGAGCTATAGGATAGGCTTATTCCTCCTATACCTTCTACTCATCCTTATGAATGCTTGGAAATTCTCAACATCCATCTCGTACGGTATATCACCCTCAGAGCTTAGTATAAACCCTCCACCCGGGCTCCCTATCCTAAGCCTATCTAGTAGATGCTCCCTAAGCTCATCTATACTCATAAAACCTATATGCTTACTAAGCCCACCCTGAAGGCATAGCTTATCCCCATACTTCTCCTTCAACTCCTTTAGATCCATATTATCGGATGGACCTATAGGATTCAATACATCTAAACCAGCTTTAACTAGGAGTGGCACTATAGCGTTTATATTACCATGACTATGCATATTAACGAATGCACCATACCTATGAGCTAGATCTATAGCCCTCCTATGCCAAGGATATATAAGCTCCTCGTAAAGCTTAGGATTCATAAACATACCCTTATTATAGCCTAGATCCTCAGGCCATCCTATCATCATAACCCCACGCTCCAATAGATTCTTCTCAGCTCTAAGATTCCACTCACCTATCTTATCTAGAAGCTTCTTGTAGAAATCCCTATTCATATACATATCCCTCAAGGTAACAGCTAGAGGACCCCTTAGAAAATACCAGACACCGGAGAAGAATCCGTTAATCCCAGCAGATGGGAAAAACCCCCTATCCACCACGTATCTAACAGCCTTCTCAACACCCCTATACCTCTCAGGATCATCCGGATCAGGTAGCTCAAGCTTATCCAGATCATCCTCACACTCCACAGGATACTTTATATACTCCCTAGCCCAAACCCTCTTAGCAGTACCCATACGCCATCTAGCACCAGTCTCCCACTCCACTACATAGCTATCAGGACCAGCTTCTAAAACCCTAGTAACCCTAAACCCACCGCCACCAACACCTATAAAGAAGTTATCCATATACTCAGCTACACGTATAGCCCTCTCTAAATGCCTAAACTCCGGCTCACCAGCCGTAATCTCGTACGCAGCCCTCCTAGCCTCAGCCTCCACCTGTCTAACACCCTCCTCCACCACCGGGAAGAATTTAGCTCTAGCCATCTCGTTAGTAAACCCTATAGTTTGAGGAGTTATAGGAGGATCCTCGTGAAGAATAGCTGATAATACACATTCAAACCTATTAACCAATACCGAACACCCTCCAACCTAGAAACTCCATAGACAAATATAGAGATATATAAACTTCAGGTATCACGCTAGTCTATAGAAGCTTAATCCAGTACTCAGCAGCATCACCCAATACTACGCTACTCCTAGCATACTCAAACTCCTCAGGTGTATAAGCTAGTATCTCGAACGAATGAGTATCAGGTGCAAGCTTTCTAAGCATAGCTCCTCTAACATGGATAGGTACACCCCTAAACCTAGGTGAGACAACTATAAGATCTATATCACTATCCTCTACCCAATCCCCTCTAGCATAGCTTCCGAAAAGGTATACCTCAGCATAGCCAAGCTCCCTAACGATATTCTCGAGGAATATCTTCAAAGCTCTACACACATCCTCAGGTAGACCCCTCAAATATAGATCCGGCAATCCTGATAACCTCCTCAGCAACTTCTAAAGCCCTCCTAGCCTGCTCCTCAGAGATACTCTCAGAAGGTACTTCAAGCCCAGCGTTAGGATACCTAGCGATAGTATAATACTGCGATACCTCCGGCAGCCTCTCCACTATCCAACCATCTAGAGATAGTACATTCGATAACCCTCTATATAAAGCAACTAGATCATGCCCCCTACGCGGTCTAACTCTTAAAACACCTATATACACAGCTTTGAAAGCTTTCTCACATGCTTGCTGAGACATGAAGGTCGATAAAGCCCAATCCCTATCCCTTAAAGCTCTCCTAGCCCTCTCTAGATCAGCCCTAGCTTCCCTAAACCAGTTTACAGCCTCCCCCCTAACCATAAAACCCCTAGATATCATAATCCATAGGATCGAGATAACCTTTACCTCGAAGTAAGGTGTAGCCAGCTATTATGGATAGCAGATATCCAGGATAACCATCCACTCTGAACCACATATACTGAAGACTGATATAGCCTTACATCGTTATCAACTACACATGGCTAAGCCTAGTAGAGCTGTCTTGATAGGTTTAGATGCACCTATAGCTGGTAGGGTCTACGATTATGCTAAACGTGGTCTACTACCATACCTGAAGAAGCTTATCGATGATGGTGTTTACGCTGAGAACTATCTTGTCCCGTATCCTACAGTAACCCCTGAGAATTGGACTACCATAGCGACCGGTGCTCGTATAGGTACTCATGGTGTAACAGGCTTCTGGATACATATACCCGGTGACGATATATATAGTGTTAGATCTGCTTGGAATACTAGCCTATGTAGAGCAGAGTATCTATGGGATACAGCTGAGAGGTTTGGTTTAAAAAGTATAATCATAAACTGGCCCTGCAGCTATCCGGCAACGGTTAGATACAGCTATCAGCTTTGGGGTACAGGTCTCGCTCCTAACGAGTGGAGGACTGATAGGGAGAGGGGTATACTATATGTCGCAGATCTAGCTGACGGTCAGCTATTCTCAACAGAGGACTTACCTTTTGCTTCCAGGATATATTTGAGGAAGGCTTCTGGTTGGATAGGTTTAGATCAGGGTATGGATGCTCTGGAAGCAGAGCTTAAGCTAAGCTATAGTGTATGTAGGAAGGCTGGTGAGGATGGTGAGAGACATGCGAAGATTAGATCCCCGGATAGATGGTTCATGCTAGTATTGAATACCTCCGGGTTAGGATATGATAGAATCCTCATCGCTAAATCTAAGAGTATAGGAGATGTGTTTACAGAGTTATCCCCTGAATGTTGGAGCCCTACGATAGTAGATGAATTCCAAACTGATGATGGTGTTAGAAAGGGAGCGTTTAGATTTAAGCTTCTAGAGTTGAGTAGGGATGGATCTAGGGTACGCCTACTCGTTACACCTATATGTAACGTAGAAGGCTACTCGTATCCTCCAGATCTATCAGCTGAATTCAGTAAGGTAAACCCGCTAGCCCCTCCAAGCCATATATTCTTCGATGGGTTAGGCTGGGGTTGGTATGATATAGATACATATCTCGAACTGATCGAGATGGAGCATAGATGCCTAGCAGATGCAGCGGTATACCTTATGAAGAGTAGGGATTGGAACCTACTATTCATGCATATGCATGCACCAGATTGGATGTACCACTACGCTATACCTATAGAGAAGTGGGATCCATCGAGCAGGTTCTACGAGGGAGAGGAGAAGGCTAAGCTATACGAGAAGGTGGAGCTCGAGACGTATAGGATTATAGATAGAGCTATAGGTAGGATAGCGGAGGCTGCTGGGAGTGATTCACTTATAGTAGTAGTCTCAGATCACGGAGCTAGAGCTAGAGGCTACGAATTCTCACCGATCGAAGCCTTAGCTGAAGCTGGTTTACTCGTATTCAAGGAAACCGGGAGCGGTAGGATTATAGATATAGAGAATTCTCTAGCTATACCAGCTCACGGCCCATGGATATACATAAACCTTAAGGGTATATATAGGCATGGTGTAGTAGATCCATCGAGATACGAGGAGATACAGGATAGGATAATCGATGCTCTATACAGCTATACAGATCCAGAGACAGGTAGGAAGCCTATAGCTCTAGCGGTTAAGAAGAGGGATGCAGCACTCCTAGGCTTATACGGTGATAGGATAGGAGATGTGGTATACGCTGTTAGGGATGATTATGGCGAGCATCATGGACAGCTACCTACATGCGAATACGGTTTAGGATCGCTTAAAGGCTTACTGATAATATCCGGTCCAGGAGTTAAGAAGGGTATGGTTCTGAAGAGGATAGTCTACGCTGTGGATATAGCTCCGACTATATGCTACCTCCTAGGAATACCACCACCAAGAGATACCGAAGGCTCCATAATCTACCAGATACTAGATGAGCATCCCCATCAGGGGTGTGATTCTAGAGATATAAGCCGTTCCGGTAGAGCTTCAACCCTTGGATCCTATCAAATCGAGAGTTGAACGAGAATAAGCAATATATACAGCGAACTAAAGATTTCATTATAGAGGGTTGCCTAGTAGAAGTGGAGGGTTCAGATCCAGGCTTACCGCGTTGATAGCATCCTGGCTTCTATCCCTACCCACCATATCCTCCACATTCTGGCTTCCTATGTGGATAGCATTATCGATAATATTCCCCACCATATTCAACTATTTTCCAGAATCACCAGCTCCGATTAGGATAGATTGGATACCGCAATGGGTTTTCCGTATACTATACATACCATGGATACCCTTCATGATAATCCCAGGTTTAGAATGGCTTACAGAATACCTTCTACTACCATGGCTATGGACTAATACACCGCTCATGATGATCATAGCATCTGTAAGGCCTATATTAGCGATAGGAGGCTTCACATTCTTCATCGGAAGCTTAACCCAGCTACTAGTCTATAAGCGTAGAGGGGTTAAACTAGTAACCTCAGGATTCTACGGTATAGTACGTCATCCACAGTATCTAGGGATATTCATATGGACATTTGGACATATACTCTACGCGCTCCCCCTATTCCTAAGACCAGCAGATCTTATAGCATGGATAACCCTCGTATACACATACATACTACTAGCTAGAAGCGAGGAGGCTGATCTGATGAAGATACTCGGTATAGAGTATGCTAGGTATAGGGAATCTACACCATTCATAATACCATACACACCAGCTAGGATATCTAAACCCATATCCATGCTAATCGAACGCTATACACCTAAAGCTAGATGGGCTAGGATAACCCTAAAAATCATGATATACTTATCGGTTATAGCTACCATAGCATACCTATCATATGGTAGAACATACTGCTTCAAGGATAAACCCCCAATCTAACCCTACTAGATAAACCGAAATTTTTAATAAGAGATTAGTTAACCTCTATCTACTCAGGGTAGGGGAGGATAATCGTGAACCCGCGTAGTATAATCCTATCCTCGATACTATTATCTGTAATAATCGCCGTATCCATTATCACAGTATTATCCATAAACTCTACGCCTCTCTACGCTCAGATAGATATTGATTATATTACGCCTATGATGGCTGCTTTGGATATCGATGAGCTTAAGCGTTATATCGATGATCTTGTAGGTTTTGGTTCACGTTTTACAGGTTATCCTGGATGCTATGCTGCTGCAGATTATATAGAAGCGAAGTTTAGGGAGTTTGGTTTACAAGATGTAGCTAGGCATAGCTTTAAGGTAACTATACCATTAGATGAAGGTGCAT
>Ga0209080_1000221_pt1 | contig 43974 bp, 42 predicted proteins | sample JNZ110809AmetaG_FD_184123 | JGI IMG/M metagenome (GOLD analysis project Ga0209080, IMG submission 184123) | Hot spring microbial communities from Jinze hot spring, China to study Microbial Dark Matter (Phase II) - JNZ 110809A (SPAdes) (version 3) ...
CTCCGGATAAGTTAATATCACTAATATCTCGCAGCGTATTCGGGTTAGACATGCGCCAGCTTTTAGGAAGACGTAGAGAACCCCTACTTAACACCTTTAGAGGCCTTCCTTCGAAGTTTACATATACTGCTCATCAAGTGGGTGACGAAGGGTGAAAGGGAACCCTCCACCTTAACCCTTCTACCTAAAATGGCCCTTCTCAAATCCTCAAGCCCCCCTATATTAGAAGCTACTACGTAGGCTCGGCCTATCTCCATTGAGAAGTGGGCGTCGCTTCCAGCGGTAATAGGGAGCCCCCTAGCATCAGCTAGCTTTACAGCCTTCTCATTAAACGAGTTGAAAAGGCACCTCGAATTTATAACCTCTACGGCATCCACACTGCCAGCCAGTTTTTCAGCATCCCTTACAGTTGACCTCCTAGCTTTATCGAAGGGGTGTGCAAGAACAGCGATGCCTCCCTGACTCCTTACATCGTCAACCGCCTCCAAGAATTCTTTACGCTTCACATCTTCGCTTATAAATAGCCCTAAAAGATCGCCAAGGCTGGTTCTTACCTCACAGCCAGGTATAACTATGAACCTTTCAGCCTTAACCTTTAACCCTTCAACACCACCCATAACCGTATTATGATCGGTGATAGCAACGCCGGCAAGACCCCTACTAACAGCTAGCTTAACTATTTCCTCAGGTTTAAGCGTGGAATCACTAGAATAATATGAGTGCACATGAAGATCAAAACGACTTAGTTCCTCATTCACTTCATGACGACAAACCCGAAGCTCCTTCAGCTCCTCCTTTAACGCTGTTTGATCCACGCGTACCGCTCCCCCTAAACCTTGCCTTATCGCCTACCTTTAAGCTCATGACTCACCCTGCTACACGGTGGGGATATGAAGGGTATTTAACCTTAGCACTATGCATTAAATATGAGTGGTGAACAGCGGTTCTCTTCCTAGGCACTATTAACCTCCTTCCACTTAACCGAAGGATAAAAGCGTAAAGAGAGGCTTTTGGGCTCGGAAGTAAGCCTCAATACTTCTTTCGAGTTCCTCGAACTTTTTGTCATATTTATCTTTTAGTGCCTCAAGTGCTTCCAACACCATTGTTCTAAGTTTAGCTCTTTCATCTTCGTATTGTGCATATGTAATCTCCTCTCGCTCGTATTTCTCTTTTAGCGCTCTCCACGCCTCATGGAGGCTCTTTGCAAAGAGCTTTTAACACATCCCTTAATATGAAAAGAGCGTTAAAGCCTCCTCCTTAGCCTCTTTAAGTAGCTCCTTAGCCTCGTTTAAACGGTCAGCATGTACAACTAATATAGCTACCTGTTCACCCTCTTCTAACCTCGGCTTTAACGGTGGAAGAACTGAGACACAGAAAGGTAGTTGAAGCAGTTTTTTAAACTTGGCTTTAGAGTAAAGACATGGCCTCTTAAGGCGTAGCTTCTCCATCACCGCTACGCCCTTAACCTTAACATCAACCGGTAAAACCCCTCTACACGCGTTAACAATGTACTCAGCCGGGTTACCGGTGATCACTCTACGAAGCATCAGGTAGGAAGTGGTTAATCTAGCGTTTACCTCCATAAGGAAGGGTTTAAGCCTAGTTGAAACGAGGTCAACGCCCACGTAGCCCTTAAGCCCGGGAACCATCTCTACCGCGGCCTTAGCTAGGTTTAAAGCATCCTTCATCCTTACATGCTTTAAAGGCGTATAACCACCCTCATAGCTTGAACGGCCCCGCCCAGGCTGGGCCAATATAACCTTCTGAGCGTTAATGGTTAACGGCGTGGTTTTCCCATCGCTAGCTAGTAGGCTTACGCTCGCATGAACACCTTTAAGCGCCTCTTGGATTAGGAAACGGCTCGACACCCGCTTAACAATCCCTAAAGCCCCTTCAACGCTCAAAGGGGAGGAGACAAGCGATATACCTTCGCAACCTACACCGTTAACGGGTTTAAAAACACAGGGATAACCAATCGTAGAGGCTTTTCTAACTATTAACGCCAAATCCTCATCAACGGCGGCGGTTAACGCTCTAGGAAACGCTTTCAAACCTAGGCCTTCAAGCCATTCCTGAAGCTTAGCCTTATCCGAGGTTAAGAGGACCGCATTAGAACTAGACCCTAATAGTTCTAATTGAAAGCCTTCAAGTAGGGCCGTCAACCTATGCAGGATACCCCCGGTTTGCGGGGCTATCACCAAGGCGTAAGACACCGTAGATACTAATTCGCGTACCACCTCCTCCAAGGATTTAGAGGACGATACCTTAACTACTTCGTCAGCCTTCAACTCGTAGTAATCCTTCAACCTAAAGTCTAAGGTTGTTACGACCCTGAAGCCAGCGGTCTTTAAATCCTCCACGATGGCGTTAAGCATCCCATAACCCTCTAAGAGTATAGAGGTATCCAGCATGGTACGCGAGAAACCGCCGCCTACACAGTATTCAAGGACTAGGATATCGCGCTGCAATACCTTCACTAAGTATAACGAAGCGTTAAAACCACGCTTAATACCTAGCGATTAAGGCCCACCTTCATAAGCTTCCACTCGAAGGCGTAAAGCGTCACCGATCTAACTTCTGCGAAGCTAAGCGTATTTAAAACGAATAAGCTTACGTTAGTTTTTGAACACTTCCTCTTAGCTTAATCGTGGTAACAATTTATTGTTGAAGAGCCAAGCTAGCCTCAGTTCTACCGTGTACGCCTCCGTAAAGGCCCTAATAGGGAGAATCATAGGTGAAAGGCCGCTCTACTATGAAGTCTTAACGGGTGCCACGTGAAAGCGTTTAAGCGGGTTAAGGCGTAAGACGCCATCGATCCCTAGGGAAGAGTATTACTTCCCTTATGTTCTCCCTGTTTGTTATAGCCATCATCAACCTGGCTAACCCAAGCCCCCATCCAGCGTGGGGTGGCATACCCCAATCGAAGACCTTTAAATGGTACTGGAAGGCCTCAGGGTTTAATCCTTGATCCTTAAGCCTACGTACTAATATCTCCTTATCGTGTACTCGTCTTCCGCCTGAAGCAATTTCTATCCAACCATATGAAAGATCAAACGCGTAGCAGATCTCAGGGTTATCCTCCTTATACATGATGTAGAAGGGCTTTAACTTGGTGGGCCAATTAACTATGAAGTGAGGCTCGGGGTATATTGTGCCGAGGATCCTTTCAGCCTCGGTTGAAAGGTCTTCACCCCACCTTATGTCGAACCCCCTCTGCCTTAACAACTCTACGGCCTCAGCGTAATCTAAACGCTTAAAGGGCAGTGTTGGCACCTTTAGGTCTACGCCTAACTCCTTTAAATCCTCGGAGCACTTCTCCTTAACATGCTTAACGACAGTGTAAATGAGCTCCTCAAGTAGTTTCATAACGTCCTCCTCGGTGGCGAAAGCCTGTTCAACGTCCACCCCTATGAACTCAGATACGTGTCGCACGGTATGGGACTCTTCAGCCCTGAAGAGGGGACCTATTTCGTAAACGGCTTCAAAGACCGACGTCAACTGCTCCTTAAAGAGCTGGGGACTTTGCGTTAAAAACGCCTCCTTATCGTAGTAGGCTATGGGGAAGAGCGCAGCGCCACCTTCGGTAGCAGTCGCTATGATTCTAGGGGTATGAACCTCGATGAAACCCTTTAAATCTAAAAATGCGCGGATCGCTTTTAGGACCTCCGCGTTTATTTTAAATAAGGCCATGTTGCTCGGCCTCCTTAAATCTAATATCCTACCATCCAGCCTTTCATCCATGCTTAATTTTACGTGCTGATCAGGTTCAAGGTGTGTTGGGACGCTGGCTTCACGTAGTACCTTCAAGCTCTTAACGTGGACTTCAGCACCCCCAGGAGCCCTTCCAGTTTTACTAACTACGCCTTTAACCTCGACGACGTACTCCTTCCTCAACTTAGCTGCCTCCTCAAAGGCCTCAGGAGGAGTAAAGCTACGCGATATAACCAGTTGAATTAAGCCGCTCTTATCGCGCAGTATTATGAAGCGTATCTTGCCCAAGTCCCTTACGCTATGAACCCAGCCTAGTAAGCGTACCTCCTTACCCTCTTTAAGGCCTTTAGCCTCCGAAGCCAAAAGCCTTCCTTCTAAAAAGCCCGTCGTAGCATACCCCCTTATGGATGCCTTCCTTCGCGGTATTAAAGCTTAAGGCCTAACTATGAGGCTTTACGCGTGGACCTCTACGACGTCGCCATCGTTAAGCCTAAACGAAGCACCCACCTTCACCGGTTTAAACGGGAGGTTGCTCGACCATAGCTTAGCGTACTTAAAGTTCCTACTTAATCCGCTATGGATCTTCTCAGCTAAATCCATAACCGTTGACCCCTCCTTTAATATTAGGGGCTCCTTAGAAGGTTCTTCACTACACGGTTCCTTCGTATAAACCCTAATAATCCTTAAAGCTTTAAATAATAATGATCCGATCAGATCATTATTAAAGGACGCTTCGAACACCGGTATAAGCGGCGTTGATTTAGGCTTAATAGCCTCCAGCATCTTAAGTTTTTCCTCAGATCGGGTTAGATCAGCCTTATTAGCGATGATTATAGCCGGTTTGTAAAGGCTAGGCCTTACCAAGGCCTCCTCGACGTCGTCCAGCGAGGCCTCCCCGTTAACCCTTATTAATGCGTTTTTCACTCCATAACCTTCAACCAATTTAACTACGTCAGCCGTTGAACAGCCTACGAGTCTACCTGAAATAGCAACCCTTATGCCTCCGGCCTTTTGCTTAATTATGTTAACGGAACCCTTAGGCTCTTCAATGTTGATCCCCGCCTCCTGAAGCTCCTTAAGCATGGAGCTTAACTGCCCCACGAAGTCCTTGGATAGGTCAACTACGAGCATAAGGGCGTCAGCACCCCTAGCTAGGCTTAATACTTGCGCATCCAGCTCGACATCACCCCTAAGCGCTGGCGCCTCCACTAACTGGAAGCATATATCCATGTACGGCATCATCCCTGGAATCGCCTCCCTAGTCGTATAGGGGACTGAGGATACCTCAGGTTTAGCGTTAGTCAACTTAGATAGGATCCAGCTACGTCCTGACTTAGTATATCCAAGTAAAACTACTTGGGCGGCGCCCTCCTTCTTAACGCCTAAACCTCCCTCTCCACCCCGTTTCTTCTGCTTCCGCTCCTCAATCTCCCTCCTTAGTAGGGCTATTTGATGCTTAACGTGAGCCCTAAGCTTTGACGTACCTTTATGCTGCGGAATACTGGATAGAAAATCCTGCAACGACCTCAATTTTTCCTCCGGGGTTCTAGCCTCAAGGGTTCTAGCCCACTTAGCCCTTGCTTCAGGGGGGAGGTTCGTGGGCACCCCATAGCACCTACATTTACCGTTATAACTAATATTCAGTTAATAATTCTTAAGTCTATTAAAAAGGCTTAGAACTTGCCGGAAGAATTTTAAGGATCAATCCCGGTTGACGCCTAATTGTTCGGTGCGTTAAGGTAATGGGGGCATTTAAGCCATATAAGCCCATTAGTGCTCTTCACGACGCTTACCGGTTATAGGCGGCATCTTTACAATACGCTTAACCCTACCTATCCTCTTAACCATGTTAGCCGGGCTTAAAGCCTTCAATCGACCGGTTGAAGCTAGAAGCATAAGGGAGCCTAAAGCAAAAAGTAAAGCCTCAAAGACTAGTAAGCTTCCCCTCCCTACGTAGGGAAGGGCGAAGAACCCTACTATCGCTGGAGAGAAGGTTAAGGCTACGGAGGCTAGGATTACAAGTAGCTGTTTAACGGATGCCGCCTGCTTAACGGTCATAACCCAGCCTCCTAACTTTTTTCATCTTCACCTCCCTCACCTCGTTAATCACTTTATTACATTCTATCAAAATCCTTAGGAAATAGGAGCTTAGCGTTTTATCGTTATTGAAGCTCTCCTTAAAACCCAACATAGCCAGGTTGAATATACGCCTATTGATACGATAGAAACGGTCCACGTCAAGCTTTAACGTTGTTAGATCGTTAGGCTCAAGTCCGCTCATGAGGTCCCCCTTAACGCCAGTTAACATAAGTAAGGGTTAAACTTTTAATTTTTCCTAGGCGGTTAAGGCCATAAACGCCTTCGTAGGGCTTTCTTCTCAGCTTCAACCACTAAGCTTACTAGTTCGTCGTTAAGGCTACTGGTTTTACTAAGTATTTGTTTGGCATCATCAGCGTCTATTCTTCGTCCGGCTAGGACTATTAATGCCACCTTACCGTACTTATCTACTAAGGGGGCTACGCTTAAAGCCCATTCCACAATCCTTCTTTCATCGGTCGTTGATGGCTCGCCCCGCTTCTTAACGAGTTTTAGGATAAGGCTTTCATCAACGTCGAGGGGGGCTAAAGCGCGCGAAGAGCACCGTGGGCATGAAGGATGATCCGATAGATCCTTAACCCTTACAGGGGCATACCAATCCCAGCAGTTTGTACATATTAGGTAGCGCGACTCATTAAGTAGTCTAGCCTTCGCCGACTCAATGATTATCCGCTGTAAACGTTCAGGGGGTATAAGCTCCGTTTTCCTAGCCATCCTCTCTAAGGCCCGCGCGGTGATGGGGCTAGGCTTACTGCTTCTAATAGCTATAACCTCCAACTTCCCCGACTTTAAATCTCTAAGGAAGAGGTTGAGGGTATCCACCTCCATATCTGCTGAGAGGAACTCCCTTACGGATTCATCCTCTATAACCGTGCCTTCGAAGGCTTCAGCCAGCTTCTTAGCGCTTATATTTACTACGTCGACGCCCTTCGCTAAAGCCCCAAACCTCCTCGCTACGTGTATAACCCTCCTCTTAAATAGGTTAAAACGCCATATAGCCCTCTTAACCCTACCTTCAACCTCCTCCTCGCCTAGTTTTATTAGGAGGTCCCTAATATCTTCAGGCTTTAACTTACCTCCCGTCTGAAGCACGATCCGGTAGGGGTCCTGCTGAACCATCACCGTATAACCTAAAACCTCAGCTACGGCATCCCCTAAAACCCTAGCTAGCGTTCTATTGCCTAACGTACCTAGATGTACGTGGATAACAGCTAAATCCCCCCATAACTCCACTAGGATACGCCTATCGGTAGGAACGGGAAAACCGCTTTCCACCTGATCTTTTAACTCCCCAATAGCCCGAATGATGGTTTCCTCGTCAGCGCTATAATTCTTCTTCAAGAGCTTAGCTACATCCTCTAAGCTACTACCGGATTTAAGCTTATCCTCCACAATCCTCCTAATACCGCCGACCTCCTGCGCAACGGAGAAAGGTACCGGGATTTCTTCACCCACCCAGCTAGGGATAGCGCCAGTCGGATCGTTTACCGGGGTTACATAGATCTCGCTACCGAGGATGCTTCGAATCCTCCATAAGCTTCCCCTAAAGGTGAATTTAACGCCCGGCTCCCCGAACTCAGCTACGAAGGGCTCATCAAGCGTACCCACCGGGGTGTTCGTAGCTTCGTCTACAACCAAGTAGCTTTTCTCGTCAGGTATCATACTTAATTCCTCGAAGAAGTATTCGTAGGCTGGCCTCGTGTTTCGAGGCGCCAGTATAGTTCCATCGCTTTCATCGAACCAGGCTAACCTAGGGTATCTTGAATGCATGTAGCTCAATACCTTCCTAACGTCTTCCCCAGTTAAGTTACGATACGGGTAAGCCTTCAAGAATAGGTTTAACAGCTCGTTAAGCTTCCACTTCTTCTTATTCATTAACGCGCCCACTATTTGATGGTTTAAGGCGTCCAACGGCTTCTCAGGTATTTTAACAGGCTCCAACTCCTCGTTAACGGCTTTACGGCATATGACCATGGCCTCCAACGTATCATCCGGGTCGGCGGTAATTATAACTCCCTTAGCGGTACGCCCCACCCCATGCCCCGACCTTCCAATCCTTTGTACTAACCGTGTTACCTGCCTAGGGGAATTATACTGAATGACTAAGTCAATCCTACCGACGTCTATCCCCAGCTCGAGCGACGACGTACATATTAAGCCCTTAAGCGATCCGGATTTAAGCCCCCGTTCAGCCTCGATCCGCGACGGCTTTGAAAGTGAGCCATGATGTACGCTTACGGGAAAGTTAAGATCCCATACGTGGAAGCGCGATGATAGGACCTCGGCTATTGCCCTCGTATTCACGAATAGAAGGGTTGACCTATGCTTTTCGACTAAGCTACGAATAAGCCTAAGCCTCGAAGCTACCTCCGGATGCGTATATAACCGAGCCGCTAACTCATAATCCTCCGGCGAAACATCAGGGTATACAACCTTAAGCTTCATCATCCTAGCCGTTGAAACCTTAACAACCTCAACAGGCCTATCCACGCCCACTAAGTACTTAGCTACAACCTCAGGGGTGCCGACGGTAGCTGAAAGCCCAACCACCTGGAAGTCGTGATTAGCAATCCACCGTAAACGTTCAAGCCCTAGGGAAAGCTGTGAACCACGCTTATCCTCAGCCAGCTCATGAACCTCGTCTATAACCACCCATCTAACCTGACGTAGGTGCCTACGCATTATAAATCCAGACATAACGGCTTGAAGCGTTTCAGGAGTCGTTATTAGCATCTCGGGTGGAAACCTAGCCTGCTTCGTACGCTCCGATACTTCAGTATCACCGTGGCGAACAGCAACCTTAACTCCAAGCTCCCCGCCCCACCAGTTTAAACGGTCAAGCATATCCCTGTTTAAGGCGCGGAGGGGGGTTATGTAGAGTATTTTTATACCGGGCGGCCTCTCAGGAATACTTACAAGCTGGCTTAAAATAGGAAGTATAGCGGCCTCGGTTTTACCGGTAGCAGTAGGCGCTACTAGGAGGAGGTTTACACCCTTAAGTATTAAGGGTATAGCTTTAAGCTGTGGCTCCGTAAACTGGAAGCCCTCACCCCAACGCTTCACTATGGCGCGTTGAACGGGTTTAGCCAACATTTCAAATACTTGAAGAGTAGCTTCTCTGCCTCTTCGCAAGGTTAAACCTTCATATTTTTACGCGGTTAACCGATTTAAAGCTTCGCGTAACGCATTTAAACGTTGAAACGGTGATATAGATATGCTTGAAGCCTTAACGTTAAACCGCCCTTAACCCCCTCCAGGTCGAAGGCGGCTATAGCTACCCCGGTTTCAAGTGAAGCTAGGTTATAGGCGTCCACCACGTTATTCACCTGGGGGAAGGGTTTACCGGTTAAAACCCTTCTAACTTCCCTCTTAGTCTTCAAGGAGTCTGAGTAGGCAGTATAGATACGTATTTTAGCCTCTTTAACCGTTAATAGCCCTTCCTTTAAGCTTTAATTAAGAGATTAAGGCGTAAAGTGGAACCCCACTATAAACTTTTTAACCCTTAAAAAATATTAAAACGTGTTTCGTGAGGGGCTTTCGGGCCCGGAAGTAAGCCTTGATACTCCTTTCAAGCTCTTTAAACCTTTCATCGTACTTTGCCTTTAACATTTCAAGCGCCTTCCACGCCTCAGCTCTAAGCCGAACCCTTTCTTCCTCGTATCGTGTACGCGTGATCTCCTTTTGCTTACGTTTTTCGGTTAGCGCTCGCCATAGCTCGTGGAGGCTCTTTACGATAAGCTTGCTTTCTTTCAGCATTTCCTCGTGAACAGCTTCAATCTCACTATATACAGCTTCAATAGTGCTCCAGTACACCGGTTCGCTCGGCTCTCTTAAGGCATGTTTAATTAAGCGTGCCGTAATCCGTTTGTGTGGAAGAACCAACTCAACGTTCTCTAGGAGGCGCTTTATGTCGGTTTTAGCGTAGACTGTGATACGGTGGTAATCGTTATTGTAGGGGTAGTGTTTTATGGTTCCTTTAGGCGTTGTGTACAGGTGTACCCTATACCCGCGCTGTTTAAGGGCATCGTACAACGGCTCAACGACGTATACCTTCTCGTTGGGCACCGTAACCTTGAACTCCGTGGTCCTTCCTCCACGGTTCCATGCAGACACCGAGCCCTCGGCCTCGGTGGCTATACTGAACGCGTTGTAAAACTTCACGTCGCTATCTATGGGTGTTGGAATGTGTCTCTCAAGAAGCCAAGAGTAGCTCCTGAGCGGTAGTAGAATCCATAGTTCCCATACATACCCTTCTTTATTCCTCCGCGGTGCTACGCCCACGTACCCGTACTTGCCGAAGGCCTCCTTGAAGAGGATCACCAAGTACGGGTCGGGCGTGCAAAGCGTTACTTGCACCTGTCTCCACTATTGACTTACGCTTCCGTCAGTGTGCGCCAGAAACCACATCCTAAGCTTCTCCACGTCGTCGCCGTCGAAGTCACGTTTATGATACTTGTACCTCCCCGTATTCGCTAGCTGTAGCGCCGTTACTTTGTCACGCACTCCAACATTCAGCTTATACTTCATCCACTCTCGTAGTGTAGTCAACGGTACGTTAAGGTACTTTGATAGCTTTTTCACCGAAACGCCTTTATGCCAGTGTAATTCCTCGATCAACACTTTGAACCGTTGGTTGACGTAGAGCACCTCATCCATCACTATCTTCCTTGTCTCCTCCGAGATCATTGTTAATAACTCACTTGGTATCACTATTTTCCTAGGTTTGCCGAAGTCCACCGTTAACGTTAACCCCGCTTGGAGGGGTCGTGCGACCCTTTCCCCCGTCACGGTAACTCACCAATCCTTACCATTTTTTCCTCGTACTCGCTCCACGTTAGTAGCGGCTTGTCGTAATGGTACTTGTGCCTGCACCCCTCACATACTATGCCCCACACGTACCCGTCCAGTACTAGCAGCATGACCATCGGCGTGTCCATTGGGTCGCCGCAAACGTCGCATAGAACCACGCCGTCCGGTATAGGTATGACGTACTCGACGTTACCTTTTTGTCCGCGAACTTTATGTTGCGGTTCCTAGCGAACCTGTACCTGCTCGCCACGACAACGAAGTCCACGCGTTTCGCCTCGCCCACCCTTCATCGCCCACCTTCTTGATAAGCCTAACCGCTCTACGTCTTTCCAGAGGGCCTCTATCAGCTCTAGCGTTAAGCCTAGGCTTTATGACGGGTTTTACATCCTAAGGAGCCTGTAGGCTTTAGGGTTATCGTAGGCTCCATCCATAACGGCTTCGGAAACCCTCCTAAGCTTAGAGACATCCTTGATTAATGCCGGTAGCGCCTCTGAATCGTGAACGTTATCAGTTGTTACCTCCATAGCTAAAACCTCCTTAGTCTTAACCTGCGAAGTGGATTTTGATGTAGCGCCTCTTCTTGCTGTGTACGCGCGTAACCAATCCACCGGACTTATGGACGCTAATACCGCTCGGGTCAACGGCTATAGTGACTGGTTCGCTGGAAACCCTCAGCGATAAAGATGGGTTAAGCGTTAATATACGCCTCCTAATCCAAGAGTAGTCTGCTGATGGAAGCCTAGGGGTAAGCCTATACGTAAACCGCTACACCCTTAAAGGTTTTTTTACAGTTTAGGGTTGGAGGTGGTAGGAAATGGATTTAGAGAACCTGTCGGCTGAGGAAATGGCGGCTATAGATGAGAACGCGGACTACCTAGGAGTACCTAGAGCCCTACTAATGGAGAACGCGGGGAGAAGCGTCGCCGATTGCGTTAAAAGTAGGCTTAACGTTACTAATAAGCGGATCGTGGTTTTCGCCGGGCTAGGGAACAAGGGCGGGGATGGTTTTGTAGCGGCGAGGCATCTAGCTGTAGCTGGAGCCAAAGTTACGGTTCTACTATTAGGCGAAGAGGGAAGGATAGCCACTAGCGAGGCCAGGTTGAACTGGAACGCCCTAAAAAACATGGATCACACCGTTAAACTGATAACCGTAAAGGATTCCATCGCCCTAGAGAGTATCGCTTCGTCCTTGGAGGGCGTTGACGTAACGATTGACGCCCTCGTAGGAACCGGGCTTAGGGGCCCCCTACGAGGGCTAGCTTTAAGCGCCGTGAAGCTTATGAACGGTTTAAAGGGCTTAAAGGTAGCAATAGATATACCCACAGGCCTTGACGCGGCTGATGGAAGGGTTCACGGTGAAGCCTTTAAAGCCGATTTAACGGTTACCATGCATAAGCCGAAGAAGGGTCTACTCGAAAATCGAAGCTACGTCGGCGAACTTATCGTAGCTGACATAGGCATACCTAAAGAAGCCGAACTTTACGCTGGACCAGGCGATATTAGGCTTATCGTAAAGCCCAGGAAGCCTCAAACACATAAATACGATTACGGTTGCGTACTGGTTATAGGTGGAAGCAAGTTTTACTCGGGTGCTCCAGCTTTAGCGGCTTTAGCGGCACTTAAAGCTGGAGTAGGGTTAACGGTGGTAGCTACACCCGAAGTAGTCGCTAACGTAGTTAGAAGCTATTCACCAAACCTCATAGTCCGACCTTTAAAAGGCGACCTCTTAACCCTTAAAAACGTATCCGAGGCGGCTCAAGCCATGGATAGAGCAGACTCAATAGTAGTAGGCCCCGGCCTAGGTATTGAAGAGGAAACCTTTGAAGCCTTTGAGGTAGTTGTTAAGGAGGCTTTAAAGCGTGAACTACCAATACTCATCGATGCTGACGGGTTAAAGGCGTTAGCCGTTAAAAAGTGTAAGTTATCGAGTAACTTATCGGTTATTACACCTCACTTCGCTGAGTTTAAACAGTTAACAGGGGTTGAGCCGCCGCAGGATAGGGGGCAACGAATGGAGGTAGCTATTAAAGCTGCAACCGACTTTAAAGCTACGCTCGTACTAAAGGGCCATGAAACCATTATCACCGACGGCGTAAGGGTAAAGGTAAATAAAACCGGGAACCCTGGTATGGCGGTTGGTGGGACGGGCGACGTACTATCCGGGTTAATAGCGGCGTTTCTAGCTCAAGGCGTCGAACCGTTTAAAGCTAGTGTTGCCGGGGCGTTTATTAACGGTTTAGCCGGAGATTTAGCGGCTAAGGAGAAGGGTTATCAGCTTTTAGCTACAGATCTACTTGAAAAAATACCCATAATACTAAGGAGGTTCCAACCGTGGGTAGAAGAATACGTTGAGAGGGTTAAAAGGCTAAAGCTAGACGTCTAGCCTTGCCCTACTTCCTTCATATGGCTTTGAACGCCTAAAAGTTCGAAGTAGTATCGTACGCCTTCCTTTACGGCGCTCGCCAGTATAGGTCCTTGAGGGGATGGCGTTTCCTCAACCCTTCTCGGTACCTTTAACGTCTCAGGGTTAAAGCCTTCTTGAATCTTATAGGCCTGTTTAACCTTCAATATTTCAAAGCCTAGGTTTTTCAGTTGCTCCATTGAAAGTTGGAAGCCAGCCGTACCAAGCGCCTTAACGACGACCTCTGGTTTATAGAGGCCCCGGGCGAAGAAGCATACTACTAGGCTGGAGAGTATTTGACGCCACGCCTCCTCGTTAAGGAGTAATTCCGCTATTTGCCGTGGAGTTAGCTTTTCACCTTTCTTAAAAGCGGCTTCATCGATCGAATAGCCAGCTCCATCAAGATGGCTATGACGAGCCCCTGTTAAATAGCCTATGTAGGCGGCCGGACCGGTATGGTAGCCTGGCATCTCGTTACCGGCAAACGTCAACGCGTAGTCAAAACCACCATACTTAGCGGCAGCCTCTTCAACTCCGTTAGCCAACGTATCGTAGAACCCGTTAGCCCTTTCAACTAGTAGCTTTACGGCCTCCACGTACGCCTTCCAATCCCCCCATCGTAACCTTACCCCGAGGAGGTCATGCTCAGTTATTAAGCCACGCTCAAAGGCTTCAGTAGCCCAAGCTAAGCTAACACCAGTACTTATAGCGTCGAGGCCGACTGTATCAACTTCGTCTATCAGCTTTAGCAACCCGTGAGCGTTAGATACGCCAAGCATGGATCCTAAAGCGTATATAAGCTCATAGTCATAGCCGACGTACACTGTTTTATAGAAGTAGGCTATGTCTAGGTAGGGCTCCCTTAAAGCAGCTAGATGTATACAGGCCACCGGGCAATGGGCACAGGCAACCCTCCTACTAAGGTATTTCTCAGCTAGATTCTCACCGGATACCTCCTGTGCGCCTTCAAAGTAGGAATTCTTAAGGTTCCGAGTAGGTAACGCCTTTAACTCGTTTAAAGGTAGAACGTTAGCCGCCGTACCTAGATCGTGATACTTCTTCATAACGGCCGACTCAACAGCCCCCCTATATATCTCCTCGTACAACTTTCGATACTCATTAGGATCCGTAACGGGTATAGAGCGATTACCGCGAACCACTATAGCTTTAAGCTTCTTACTACCAAACACGGCGCCGAGGCCTAAACGCCCAAAATGACGATAGGTCTCCGTAATGACGGATGCGAAAGCTATAAGCTTTTCACCAGCCCTCCCAATCCTCATAATGGTTCTAACGCCAGCGCCAAGCTCAAGCTCCCTAATCACCCTGCCAACCGTAAAGCTGCTACGTACACCCCAAATCCCAGAGGCATCCTTAAACTCTACCCCCCTCATACTTATTGAAAGGTAAACAGGGGTTCTACTAACTCCCTTAATTACTATGGCTCCGTAGCCAGCCGACTTAATAGCAATAGCGCTTCTACCACCAGCATGACTCTCACCCAGATTTCCGGTTAACGGAGACTTAAACAAGGCTACGGTCTTAGAAGCTAGAGGGAAGAGACCCGTTAACGGTCCTACGGCGAGCACGATAACGTTATCAGGCCCTAAGGGATCAGCCCCCTTAGGGCAAGCTTCTTTAAGTAACTGTATAGCGACTCCAACTCCACCGAGGTATTTCTCAAAGAGATCCTCCCGCTCCTCGATTTGGAAACGCCTTGAAGTTAGATCCACCGTTAAAACCCGGGATAGGTACCTATCAGCAGCCATAGCTTCAACTCCGAAACCTTTAACGATGCATAGTTAACTACGCGTCGTTACTTCCTCTAAAGCTATGACCTTAAAGGGGCAAAACTGGGAGCAGTAGCCACAGTGAAAACAGATCATAGGCTTATTCATGGCTTGATCCCACATTACCGCTCCAAATGGACAAGCCTCTTCACAACGGTGGCACCCTATACAGGTTGAAGGATCTACTATTACGCCGCCGCCAGGCCTTTGACTTATAGCGTCCACCGGGCATACTTTTAAGCAAGGAGGGGTTAAGCATGCCCGGCAAACCACTACAACAAAGCCCCGCTCTATACCACCAGCTGATCGGACTAGTATACGGGATTGACCCATACCTCCAACTCCGAACCTTCTTGAGCAGGCAAACATGCATAGCTGGCAACCCGTGCAACGCTCAACGTCGATGATGGATAGCCTCTTAACTACGCTTATCACCCTTCACCTCTTAACGATTACCTTAAGCTCCTTCCAATCTTCGCTAACGCCATGTAGTGAAAGCGCGGCACCCACGATTATGTTCGCCAATATCCTCTGAACGAAGTCATTTAAACCTATCCTAACGCCATCAACCAGTAACTCGACATTCAAGGCTTACACCCTTCTAGGGTTTAGTGTTATAAGCTTTTTAAGCATATATCGGTTTACGGTGGGGCTTCGTAAACGCGTTAAGTGGATGTGTTGTAGCGCGTTATGTAACGTATTTCTAGCTTTCACCTTAAATTTTTCATCAAACTAGTTTAAGCGTTCAATACGTTAACAGGTCATGGAAAGGCTTAAGGGCTCGGGTAAACGGAGGCATGCCGAGAAGGAAAAGCCTACTTATCTTTAAAGTTTCAACCTTGGGAGGAGGTTAAAGGTGGTTATGGAAAACCGCCGTGAAGTACCGATAACTTTTTACGCTGTTAAGCGTTAAACATTTACGCCGATGAAGAAAGTCATGCATACGGATTAAATGAAGTTAAACCTGGGGTAGCTGAGGGCTTAAAGTATTCCCATCCGCCTCCTGATGGAGACGTAGGTTATATTTAAAGGGAGGTTTACCCCTAACTAAAAGGGTATAAGCCTATGTCGATTTGGGAGGAGTTTCCGTTTAGAAGGCGGAGGCGGCCGTTCTCGTTCTTCGGCGGTTTCTTCGAGGAGATAGATGAAATGATGCGGGAAATGGAAGAAATGTTTCAACGGGAGTTTAGCGACATAAGCCGGAGAATACCGCGGGATTTAATTCGTGAACGGAAACTACCTGACGGATCCACGGTTAAGGAGTGGGGCCCCTTCGTATATGGGTATTCAATAACCATAGGCCCTGATGGAAGGCCGCAGATAAGGGAGTTCGGCAATGTAAAACCGGGGTTAAGGCCGGGGAGGTACGACTTTAGGGAGGAGCGTGAGCCTCTAGTCGATATCTTTGAGACCGACGGCGAGGTTAAGGTTGTAGCGGAACTACCCGGGGTTGATAAGAACGATATAAAGCTACATGCAACCGAGGATACTCTAACGATCTCGGTTGATACACCAGAGCGTAAATACCATAAAGAGTTGGATTTACCGGCTAAAATTAACCCTGAAGGTGCTAAAACCTCCTATAAGAATGGAGTGCTAGAAGTAACCCTACCCAAGATAAGTAAGGAAAAACCTAAAGGTAAACCGATAAAGATAGAGTAACCTCTAACGAGTGCTTCAAGGTCTTCCCGCCTAAGGATTATTGGTGCTTAACTGTGAGGTACGGCCTCATCCTAGCTAACGATATATCTCAGCCCGATAAGTCGTTGGAGCTTACGCGTGAAGTAATCCCCTACGTTGACGGCGTAAAGCTTGGATTAGCGCTCATAGTGAGAGGCGGCGTCTCCATAATAAAGGAGACGAAAAGGGAGGCGGAGGGTAAGGCCGTTATAGTAGATCTTAAAGTTGGGGATATAGGTTTTTGGGATAAAAAGGAGGGGCGGTGGAGCGGTACCAACTCGAAGATCGTGGAAGCCATAGCGGCGGTAGGGGCCGATTACGTAACGTGTCATTGTATAGTTGGCGTTTCAAGTATTATGGAGTGTATTGACGTAGCTCACTCACTAGGGTTAAAGGTTTTAGCGATCCCCCACATGACGCATGAAGGAGCTGAGCTATCCTTCAGTCATCCGTTAAATGTGGAGTACGCCGTTAAAACACTGAAGGACTTAGCGTTACATGTAGAAATTGAAGAATTACAGCGCTGTAAAACATTATCAGAGGCTCTACTAGTTTTAAGCCAACGGCTTGGCGCCGACGGATTCATAGGCCCGGCTAATAAACCTGAAGTATTAAGGAGGTATAGGGAGTTTACGTCGAAGGAGATCTTCGGGCCAGGTATAGGTAGGCAAGCCTCAGGCGGGTTAACGTTAAAGGAGCAGATGGAAACCTTCTATAAAATATGTGGGGAGAGGTCAGCCGTAATAGTGGGTTCCGCTATTTACGCGGCTCCTAACCCTGTAAAGGCGGCTAAAACGGTAAAGGCTTGGAGGGATGAAGCACTAAAAGATTTAGGAGTGGTTTACGCTAAGTAAGGTAGCCTGAAGGCTAGTGCGGTTCTCAGCCTAAGCTTAATTCCTTCAATAATTTTTCTTTAACCTTCCTGTGGATTATTTTACCTGACCCGGTTCTAGGTAGCTCCTCAGCCTTAACGAATACGACTTTCTTAGGCTTCTTGAAGCCGGCCATTTTACCTGTACACCAATCTATAACGTCCTTCTCGGTTAGCTTCCGCCCCTCCCTAGGTACGACTACCGCGGTTACCGCTTCACCCCATTTTTCGTCGGGTAACCCTACTACGCAGACCTCAACTACGTCTGGATGCTGACCTATTACCGCTTCAACCTCGGATGGGAATACTTTTTCACCGCCGGTGATTATCATGTTGTCCTTCCGATCTACAAGGTATAAGTATCCCTCCTCATCCCTGCGAGCCATATCTCCGGCGCTGAAGTAGAGGTCTCCATCTATTATCCTGAAGGATTTCTTCGTCTTCTCAGGGTCCTTGTAGTAACCGTCAAACATCATTGGCCCCCTCGAGTATAGTTCACCGACCACGTTCGGCTCCGTTATAACGTTGCCTTCATCGTCCACAAGCTTAATCTCGTAAGTATTTATCGTCTCCCTACCTATGGAGCCTACCTTCCTTAACTGGTCTTCATGCTTAAGTATGGTAACTATACCGGCTTCAGTAGAGCCGTAAGCCTCTAAGAGCTTGACGTGGGGCATCCACTTTAAGATCTGCTCCTTAATTGGGCCTCGAACAGGCGCTGAGGAGGTTAGTAATACTTTAAGCGAGCTAACATCATACTTCCTTTTTACCTCGTCGGGTAGATCGAGGAGAAGTTTATAGTGTGTCGGTATAAGTGATATGAAGTTTACCTTCTCCCTATCAACTATCTGTAGTAGTTCCTCAGGGTTGAAACCCCTATCGCGACCTATGAACTGCGAGCCGCCGATGTAAAGCCATAGGAGGCCGTAGAACGTTGAGTTTACGTGAAACCAAGGCATTATAGTCATACCACACATCGACTCGTCGAAGCCATGATCTATCGCGAAAACCATGTAGAGCGCCGCGTAGGAGCCATGGGACCTTACGCAGCCCTTAGGAAGCCCTGTGGTTCCCGAGGTGTAAACTTGGATCCATGGATCCTTAGGTTCAACCTTAACCCTCGGCCTATCCGGCGTAGCTTTAGCTATTAGCTCCTCGTAGTCCAAGTAACCGTTAGGTACGGGTTTATCGCTCCTCCTAAGGGCTATGTAACCGTCCCTCATTACCTTCTTAAAGCTAGCTTTAGCCTGATTAACGACCGGGATGAACTCCTCCTCAACTATGACTGCCTTGGAGTCAGCGTGATCAACTATGTACTCAACCTCCTTAGCTACATACCTCCAGCTTATAGGCGCTACCACAAGCCCAGCTCTAGCCGCAGCGCAATAAATCTCAGCGTATTCCTCGCAGTTCAACATCATCGGTGAAATCCGATCACCCTTCTCTAGACCCAGATCTAGTAGAGCGTTAGCTAACCTATTCACCCTCTCATTGAACTCCTTATACGTAAAGGCTTTACCCCTCCAATCCTTAACGGCCAGCTTATCGGGATACTTCTTAGTGTTTACGTCTAACTGTTCACCCATAACTAGTAAGCCAGTACCTCTCTCATACCACGAGGGAACCTTTTCCGGGATCACCGCCTTTAAGGACATATACTCACATCCATAACCCTCTTCGACATCCATGGTAGGTAGATGAGAATTTAAGTTTTAAATGTTTCCTAAAAAATCTTTATACCGTTCACCGTTTAAAAGCTTACCTAAAACGTATTTAAACTATCGACAATAATCCTAGAACAAAAGTTCTAGGCTTTCTCGTCGAACTCCATATAAGCCTTAGTTAAGCTTAGCTCGGTATTCTTCCAATAATTCCTTCGCTCTCTCAAAGCTTACTTTACGCTCAGTAACCATTCGCGCGGCTATTACGTCTATAAGGGTGCCGGTGGCGCCAGCCATCATGGCCAGGTTCCTCGAATGAAGCTTTAAGTGGCCACGCTGTATCCCTTCAACGGCTAAAGCCCTTAACGCCGCGAAGTTTTGAGCAAGACCTACAGCGGCCATAACCTCAGCTAATTCGCAGGCGGATTTAACGCCTAATATCTTCCTACAGATCTTAGCTACTGGATGTACGCTTGTCGCACCGCCAACAACCCCTACAGCTATAGGAAGCTCTATAGAGCCAACCAGATCGCCATCCCTATTAACGGTCCAACTAGTTAATGGCTGATACCTTCCACTCCTACTCGCATAAGCATGAGCCCCGGCTTCAAGAGCTCTAGTATCGTTAGCAGTCGCTAAAGCTACCGCTACCACACCATTCATTATACCCTTATTATGGGTAGCAGCCCTATATGGATCCGCTAGCGCGAAGGCGTACGCGTCCATTATGCCTTCAACAACCTCTTCGCCGCCTATAACGTCCTTAGCGAACACCGCTTCAGCGCGCGCTAAGCGTTGAACAGCTAAGTTAGTCAATATCCTTAAGACCGCCTTTCCCCCGGTTAATTCCTCGATAAGGGGGGCTACGCCTTCACACATGGTGTTAACGACGTTAGCCCCCATAGCGTCCCTAACATCCACGTAGAGCTCCACTATCAACATTAACCCCCTAACCGTATTGAGTGGCCTAGCCTTAACGTCCCTAGCACCGCCTCCAAGCTTAACGAGTGTTGGATCATACTCATTAGCTTTAGCCAGTACCTCATCCCGATGTGCTGCTACCGCCTCCATAGCATTAACGACGTCCTTCACATTAACCAATTGAATCTGGCCTATCATTATTGGAGGGGTACTAGTAGCTTTAAAACCGCCTTGATGCCTCGCCATTCGAGCAGCATTACTAGCGGCGGCTATTACCGATGGCTCCTCTATAGCCATCGGCACTAAGTAATCCCTCCCGTTAATTAGGAAGTTTGTAGCTATACCTAGGGGGAGGGGCATCGTCGCTATCACGTTCTCAACCATTCTATTTGCCACTTCGATAGGGAGAGGGCCTGAAAGCTTAAGTAGCTCCACCTCCTCATCGCTAAGACCAGCTAAGGCCTTAACAGCTTTAAGCCGTTCTTCAACTGATAGCCTATAAAAGCCCGGTATTCGTGTCGTTCTACCTACGCTCAACACGGTCTTCCCCTCTAAGCGTTAACCCCTTCTGATAACCAGTTATCCTTAATATTTAATTTTAAACGTGATACCCCCGTTTTTAGCTTAAAGCGTTAACCGGATTGATAATAGCTAATCCAAAGCATTCCCCTACTCGTATAGGTATTCTATCGCGGCTTTCTTAATACTACTAACCATACTAGCGCCGTACTCCGTAGCCACGTAGAGCCTTCTACCCCTCCTCCTAGGATATTTCTCCACGTCTAAAGCCTTCACTAACCCTAGGGTTGTAAGTTCTGATAGATGCTGATAAACGCTTGGAAGCTTTACGTTTATCCCGTACCTAGTCTTTAACCTCTTCCAGATCCCGTATCCATGTAGCTTTCCTTCGCTTAGTACTTCAAGTATGCGGAGCTTCGTTAACCCTATACGTAACGGTAGTTCAACGTCGGCTAACGTTAGCTTCACTTCCTTTTGCCTCTTAATTAGGCTTCGCGCGGTCTTAACATCCTTTAAGCCGGAGCCTGTGATTATGCATACTATCCTCTCGCTAGGATCAATTATTCCTGCGTCTAAGGCTGCCTTCACCCCGGCGATAGCAGAACCTGCGGCTGGCTCCGCGAATATACCCTCAGTTTTCGCGAGTAACCGGGCTGCTTGAACCATTTCCTCATCCAGCACCATGCTCACGAAGCCCCCACTCTTCTTTATAGCTTTTAGGGCTAGCGACGCATAGGGTGAGCTTTTCACGCCGACGTCTAGGAAGCGGGTTTCAACCCTTTCAACCTCCTCTACAACTCCTTTACCCTCCATAAAGGCCTTAGCTATAGGCCCTCCCTTCGGTTGAACACCTGAGATGATAACCTTCACATCCTTTAGGAAGCCCGCTTCCTCCAGTTCGTTAAACGCCTTCCAGATCATAACGGCATGCCCCCCACTCCCTAAAGGTACAACTATCCTATCCGGTAGATTACCGAGGGTTTGCTCATAAATCTCAAACCCCGTGGTTTTCTCACCTTCGAGGAAGAAGGGGTCTAGGGGTGATGCCGAATAAGTATCGACCATCCCCCTTAAGGTTAAAGCCTTAGCTTCATCGTAGCTTCTAGCCAGCTCCACGTCGGCCCCATACGCTATCATCTGGTAAAGCTTCCCTAAGTCCACGCCCGTCGGTATAAAGATTTTACACGATAACCCTGCTTTAGCCGCGTAAGCAGCTAACGAAGCCCCATAGTTACCGGTAGCCGCGCAGATAACCCCGCCGTAGTTAAGCTCTAAGGCCTTACTAACCTGTACGGTGGTACCTCTATCCATAAACGAACCGGTCGGATTAGTCGTTTCATCCTTAACGTAGAGCTCCTTAACGCCTATCATCTTAGCGAGTTTCTTACACCTATGTAAGAACGTCCCCCCTTCACCCAACGTTACCACCTTAGACCTATCCGTAACCGGGAGTAGCTCAAAGTACCTCCAAACGCAGAACGGCCTAGACCTTAGCTTATCGAGGCTTAAGCTACTTGATACCTCCTCATAATCGTATACTACGAGGAGAGCGCCACCGCATTTAGGGCATTTTTGGAGGGGTTTAGCTACACTAAACGTTTCACCGCATTGAATGCAGGAAAAACACTTCACGAACATCCTATCCACTTCAATTAAAGCTTATGTATAGGCTACAGCTTATATATTAGCTTAGACATCTTCATCTATGATGTCATCAGCTAGGTCTAAGCGTGTTAGTTTAGTAGCGTTCTCCACGGCCTTCGTCTGCGCATCGACTATGGCCTTCCAGGTTTACATACCGGCGACTAGGGGGTACTTCAACGTTGGTGAGGTAGCAGTTTACTTAGTAGCTTTAACGCTTGGCCCACGAATCGGGGCCTTCGCAGGCGGTGTTGGATCTATGCTTGCAGACGTATTCACCGGCTATTACCACTTCGCCCCAGCTACCCTACTTATTAAAGCGTGTGAAGGCTTTATTGTTGGCCAATTAAACAGTTTAAGGGTGCTTGCAAGGTCGAAGTGGTCTAAACTTTGTCTTAACGCTGGTGGATCCATGCTTGTCGGCGCGTTAATATTTACTGTAGGGTCAAAGCTATACGTGGGGATGGCTGAAGTCTACGTAAACCTTCCCGCTTTAACACCTCAATATCCATGGCTTAGCTCCTTTACGCTCCTATCGTCAACGCTTGAAGTACCATTATTTACATGGCTAGGAGTAGCCTTAACCGTAATACTAATCATGGGTTTAACGACAGCCCTATTTAAATGGGAGTTATGGTGGCTAATAACATCAGTAATTACCGGTGGACTAGTAATGGTTTTAGGCTACTTCCTCTACGAAACCCTCATCATGGGGGTAGCGGCGGCAATGGTTGAAGTACCATTTAACATCGCCCAAATGCTTATTGGACTCGCGGTAGCCATCCCCCTGTATCAAGCAGTTAAACGGCCACTTCAGCTTCAACCATCTAAACAATAGTTCCTTCACCGGTTACTATATCAACGCGTTAAGGTTTTAGGCATAGAATACGCAGCACCCACTACGAAGGTAACATCGTAAGCGGTAGGGATACCCATAAGCTAAGGTTAACAGTTATAACCTTTAAAGCCATCCTCAATAGTAGCATTTAAGTCAACGGTAGCTTTAAATAGTTGGCTGCAGCACTTTTAGCAAACCAGTGTGTTAAAGCAGTGCTATAGCTTAACCTGCTTTTAACCGCTGGTTAAAGTTAAAGGAGGGAGAATATGAGGAGATTTAGGCCTAAGCGCTTCTCACAAAGGCCAAAGCCAGTGAACGTAGGCGAAGAACACGAAGTCGATATAGCCGAAGTTAGTAGAAAGGGTGATGGACTAGCTAAGATCCAAGGATTAGTAATCTTCGTACCCGGGGCTAAACCGGGGCAGCACGTAAAGATTAGGATTACGAGGGTTGGAGGCCGCTTCGCCGTTGGTGAGGTCATTCAATAAGTGGTCTTAACCAATCGACTACGTAGAGCTCACTTAGCGAATACACCCTTCTCAAATTAAAGGTTAGAGTCTAACACCATCCCTGTTTAAGGGAGTAAAAGCTATTTCCAACTTTTTTAGTGGTTTCTGGGAATAACTTTGCGCGTCTTAATAAGCGTAGTTAATGAGTTAGAGGCTCTTAAAGCGTTTTCAGGTGGAGCCGATATAGTGGACGTTAAGAACCCCTTAGAAGGCGCGTTAGGTGCACCGGAACCAAACGTAGTAAAGAAGGTTCGAAAAATCCTCCCTTCAACAGTGGAAGTTAGTACAGCGATAGGCGATATGCCTTATATGCCTGGTACAGCGGCTCAAGCGGCTCTAGGTGCAGCTTATTGCGGTGTTAACTACGTTAAAGTCGGAGTTTACGGTCCACGAACCCTTGAACAGGCCTATAAGCTGATTAACGCTGTTTACACGTCGATTAAAGAGTATGATAAATCGGTTAAAGTCGTAGCTGCTGGTTACGCCGATCATAAAAGGCTATCCTGCCTAAGCCCCCTAGAGGTTTTAAAGGCGGCTATAAAGGTTGGATGCGAGGTTTTCATGGTGGACACCAAGGTGAAGGACGGTAAAAGCCTCCTCGACTTCATCGATAAGTCAAGCATCGCCAACATGGTGGACGAAGCCCATGAACACGGATTAACCATAGCGTTAGCCGGATCTCTATCTAAACCTCAAATACCTCAACTACTAAGGTTAGGAGCCGATATTCTAGGCTTTAGAACTGCTGCATGCGGTGGTGATAGGATTAAAGGCTCCGTGGAAGTAGACTTAGTAGCTGAACTCGTAAAGGCCGTAAAAAGAGGTTAAGGATTTATCCTTGTACATTTAGCTTTACGGCCCATTAACACACCCTCCACCCTCCTAGGTATAAGCCCGTTTACCACGTAGCATATTAACCCAAACTCCTTTAAGGCGTTAGGTAGTTGTGGGTCAATACATCGATCAACCTTGTATAGGTTCAAATCGTCAACGCTTAAATAATCGATCATGGCCGCCGCCGGGTTAATTTTAGGGTCCTCGGTGAAGAGGCCATCCACATCCTTAATGAGTACTAGGTTTTTTACGCCCACTAAATAGGCTATCCTAGCAGCTACCGTGTCGGATGCTACTTCCCATGAGGGTTTAAGCCATGGATCCATTAAAGCTAGACCCGATGGTAATAGAATGGGTAGTAGGGAGCTTAAAACAGCTTTTTCAGCTTCTTCTAAATGGTGAACCGCCTTCGACCCGGGGGTTATATCGCTTAAAAGTAAGCCGTACTGATCCATAGCTAGAAGGGCCATTTGATGCGAAGTTTCAGGCTTCAACCTATACATGGAATCGTAGCTCCTAACGGTATCCGCAAACCTAGCTCCACCGGGTACTACGAGTAAGCCTCTAGATTCAGAGACTTTAGCTAGTGTTACGCAAAGCCTTACCAGTGCTTGAGGTTTCTCGGATAGACTTCCACCTACCTTAACGATGAAATCGAAGACCATAACGCCTCGCCAACCCTACTTGAAGCAGCTAGGATTGCTACCCCTACCGATGGCGCTGCCTTAGAGGCTTCACTACCTATGAGGTTAGCTAGATCAATAGCTCGTATTCCTAGTCGCTTAACCGCTTCCTCGGCTAAAAACCTTCTACCAATACCGGCTACAACCGCGGGGATTTCTAGGTTGGGGGCTTCTCGTTTAAGCCTCTCATAAACCTCCCTAACACCTTCCACGATTTGGTCTATCTGCCTCTCATAGATAAAGCTAGCTAACCTTAAAAGTTCCCCTTCATCGAGCATATCGATATCAGCGCATACAACCCTCGAAAGCCTAGCTAAGCATTCCAACCTGCTTTTACCCCTCCCATCGGCGGTATCGCAGGTATAATCCTCCATTGAAATATGGTTAAGTACCAAGTGTACATCGGCGGTGGTAGCGAAAAGCTCTGATGAAACCCTAACCATCATCCCTTTAACGGGTACCCTATTAATTATTGCGGCTAAGTTCGTCCTTAAAGCCCCAGTATAGATAAGCTCCCCGCACGCTAACTTCTCCAAGTCGTTCTTACCAATCGCTATTGGCTTACCGTACGCTATCGGTATTATGCTCGTAGTAGTACTCCCAACATCGACCACTAGGCACGTAGGTACTAGCTTTGACACCATGGAGGCCGTAGCCATCCAATTAGCCGCTGCAACCCTTAAAGGATCAGCCTTAGCCTCGTCAACGCTTAGAAGCCTTCCATCACAATCGATAACGCTAATCACGTCCTCCGGGAAAACGCTTTTAACGCTATTTAAAACGTGGTGTACGCCTTCACGCTTACAGAAGTAAGCATCCGAAAGCTCAGCAGTCATGGTAACTCCTACTACCCCAGCTTCAAAGCCTTGAAGCAGTAGCTCTTTAAGCTGCTGCAGAACCTTAGGTAGCTCATCCTTCCCCCTCTTCCAAATCGGAAAGTACGTACTAACAACCTTTACCTCTTTAATTCTCCCACTTCCGACTTTAACCAAACAAGCTTTAGTATTAGCTCCCCCTACGTCGAGTCCTACCGCGTAAAGCGGCTCTGAGTTAACTCCATTAACCATAACCCTACGACCTCAATATCACCCTTCTAAGCATCGATAAATATAGAAAAGCGTTAATGTTTTACCGTCGTGCGGTAGGCTTGATAAGTCAACCCTGCCTGCCTTTAGCTCCTCCTTCCCCGCGAATAGCTTTTCGCAGGGCGTCAACCTCCTTAACAGCGCGGCCCGTATTTCGCGCTCGGGCGCGCTGAGGGAGGACTCAGGTAGGTTTTGCAGGCGTTGTATGATCGTTTTAAGGTCCTTGATTTCAACGTTTTTCAGTACGTTGTAGAGGAATCCGCTTTGAGGCGTCGTCAACTGGAAGGCGTTGCTTATTGCTTCAACGATTTCCTCAACGGTTAAACCTGAAAGGCTTAACTCCTCAGGCTTAACGGTTGGCTCAACGTCGTACTCGCCCGCCCAGTCGAAGACCAGCGCGCTAGGCTGCTTGGCTATTATCTTCTTCACCGTCTCCGTCTTACCGGTTCCGGTCGCGCCGAGCACAACGATGTGCCTGGCGCCCTCAACCCCTCGAAGCCTTATCCATACAGGTATCACGAGCCTCGAGGTGCCGAGGAGCACCGATTCCTTACGCGGGTAGGCAAGGTAAGCAGCGTACGCCATAAGTCCGACCGCCGATAAAGCTATGAGCGACGGCGCTATCCAAGCCGCGTTAACTCCAGCAGCCGCTATCCTCTTAACGCCTACAACGGCTAAGAGCGTTAGAAACGCTGCTGGCAGCGCGTAGTCCATTCCGTTTTTCGGGCGGGCGCGCGGGATGCACCACTCAACCGGGGAAAAAGGCGTGACGGGAAGAGGAGATTATATGCTTAACGCGCGCCCGTACTCCCGAACGGCATAGGCTCACCTAAGCGCTTGAAGGATTTGGAAGAGGAGGTACACCACTAAGACGTTGAAGGCAGTAAGTATGCCGAGGCTGAGGTGCATCGTCTTCTCCAGCCCGCTGAACCTCTCGTCCACGCGCCTCTCAAAGCTCTCAAACCTATCGTTTACGCGCTTCTCTAAGCCGTCGAACCTAGCTTTAAGCTCGGCTATTCCGCTCTCCACGTGGTTTAGCCTATCCCTTATCTCGTTCATAACGCTCTTTAGTTCTACGGCTTCGTGCTCCAGCACCGCTACCCTCGACTCCAAGCTCGCGTTAGAACTATTTACCTTTTTCGCGTCCGTACCGACCACCTCCTAAACCTTCTCGGGCGTATTGGGCCGGTTCCTCCTTTTTCAGAGGGGTCGGCGGCGGGCCTGAAGCCGGCCCTTTACGCCCGAGAAGGCTTAACACTGCCGAACCCCTCCTCCCCTCACGGCCCGCTGGTCGGCGGCTCGGGACCTTCCCACCCCAACCTCGCGGTTGGATGGTGCATCCACTAATAGGGCGGGCGCTAAAAAGAAGCAGGGTCATCACATCATTCCGCGCCGGCGCGGTATGATACGATGACCCCTCCCCTTTTTAGCGGGCCGCGTAGGCTGTGAAGCTTAGTTCGCCCTTATCGGTTATGAGGGTTAGTACGCGCGTTAACCCGTTGTTTTTAAAGGTTTCTGGGGGGGAACTCGGACGTGGCAACTTAAGGCTTACCTCTTAGGTGGTTGTAGTAATATGTGAATGTTTTGCAGAATAGGTTTCAGCATTTTACCGCTCTTTTCCATTTTAGGTTTGGGTTGTGTTTTAGGTTGACTGTTATTTTGTTGAAGAAGGTTTTTGTGCTTGTTTGAATGATGAGAAGGCTGACTCTATTAGGCTTCTTAATCCACGGCTTGATGATGGTGGGCTAGTCCGAGCTGCGTGAGGGTGCCCCTTAACCATGGAGCATTATCTACAATGAACTCGGTTTTGCCCTCACAATACTTCAGCACGCTCTTAAAGAAGGACTTAGATTAAAGAGTTTCTCGCTGGATAAACCCTCATGGATATTAGTTTACGCCTTTCTATGTCTAAGGCTGAGTAGACCCAATACTGTTCGCCATTAACCTTGACGCACGCCTCATCAACAGCCATGAAACGCCTGCTCCTCTTTTCGTAAGCTACGTTTAACCTCTCCCTAAGCTTAACAACCCACTTCCAAACAGCAGTCTTAGAAACACTACAGTACTCCGACAAGACCCTAGCCGCCCTCCTAAGGCTCAAAATCTGAAAATACACGGCTAAACCAAGAACCTTAAGGCCTAAAGGCACCCTATTCCCCTCAAAAAGCCTAAGCCGATCCACCAAACCCCTAACACTAAACATAAAGAAAGATAAAACCTACAACTTAAGACTTAAGTTGCCACGTCCGCTGATATGGTAGCAAAACTTATAAGAGCGCGCTTTTCGATTTTTCCTTTAAAACGTAAAGGAGAGGTTAAATATTAGGAAGGTTTATGTAGCGGCTATTGTTCTTATCGTCGTTATAATAGCGGCTGTAGGGTATTATTACGCTACGCTTCCTAAAGCGCCACCAGCTAAGAAGTACATAGTGCTTGGCGCCCCTTTAAGCATGGCCTTCCTTTATGGATGGGACGCTGAGAAAAACCTTAGGATGGCGGTTAATGAGATTAATGAAGCCGGCGGCGTAAAGGTAGGTGGTGAAACCTACTACTTCCAGCTCATACCGATGGAAACAAGGGATCTTGAGCCGGGGGTTCCGGTTGAGGAGGCGATTAGGGTTGTTGAGAAGTTAATAACTGAAAAGGGAGCGGACATCATAATTGGAGGGCCCGTCCGTTCTGAAGCGGCTCTTGGCGTAATGCCTACCATAGCTAAGTATAAGAAGATCCATATCTTGACCACGGGGACTTTAACGCCCAAACTGCACCAGGAGGTAGCGAATAACTACGATAAGTACAAGTACATATTCAGGATCACTGGTGAATCAGGGGGTTTAGCAGCTCAAGCCCGCGACATATTATCGTATTTAAGGGGTAAGTACGGGTTTAATAAGGTGTACATAATGGTTCAGGACGTTGCTCACGCGAGGGCCATAGGCGACATCCTTAAAACGCTGCTTACGGGTGAGGGTGGATGGCAGGTTTGGGGTCCGGATGTATACCCAACAGGCGCTACCGATTACTCGATAAGCCTCCTTAAAGCTAAGGAGGTAGGCGCGCAAATACTCTTCGTATGGATGGATCACCCTGAAACAGCAGTTCTAGCTAGACAGTGGTACGAATTAAAGGTACCAGCGCTACCGATTGGAGGAATATGTGCCTTCATTGAGCAACCAGGGTCTTGGAATGCTACAGGGGGGTACATTAACTACTGGTTCGGGTGCCCAGTAAACACCGGTAATGCTTACTCGGCCTATAAACCGGCTATGGACTACTTCAATAAGCATAAGGAGAAGTTAGGGATAGAGCCCGAGGGTTATGGCGCGGTAAGCAGCTACGTGGCTGTTTACGTCCTCAAAGCCGCTATTGAGCGGGCTGGAACCTTGGATCCAGACGCGCTGGTAAAGGCGTTGGAGGAGATAGACTTTATGGGCCCCTACGGCAGAGTTAGGTTTGACCCTAAGAGCCATCAAATTATAGCTGACTACGACCCCGCTAAAGGTGCAGTTCCATGCTGGTTCCAGTGGCAAGACGGGAAAAGGGTACAGGTTTGGCCGCTTAGTGTAGCTGCCGCTGAAATTAAGCTACCGCCTTGGATTCCTCCAAGGTGAAGCCTCCCATTTTTCGTGATGGTTAATGCTGGACGCGCTGATTTACGGCTTAATCAACGGCTTAATACTGGCTTTAATAACTGCGGGCTTCACGTTATGCTACAGCGTAAGTAGGCTTCCGAACTTCGCTCACGGCGCCCTCTACATACTGGCGGGCTTGGTGGCGTGGACCCTTTTTAACTCTTTAGGGCTTAACTACGTATTATCTGTGTTTTGCTCGCTTATTTCCACCGCTTTCATCGGGGCAGCTATATACTGGCTTCTGGTGATGCGCGTTAGGGGGATGGAGGCTTCCGAAATAATTGTAACGTTCGCCGTAGCCCTCTTAATGATGGAGGTCTTACGCTACCTAGGCTTCGTGGGCCCTAAGTTTACTTTACCCGTCTTTGTTTCAGGGTCTATCGATATCCTGGGTGTTACGGTTGATTACCATCGATGGGTGATCGTGGCGTTAACGGCGGCCCTCATGCTTTTCCTCTGGTTTTTCACGCATAATACTAAGGTGGGGCTAGCGCTTAGGGCCATAGCCCAGGATGAGCGGGCTGCTATGATGCTGGGTATAGACTCCGACCTCGTAGCTTCCTTAAGCTTAGCTTTCGGCTCAGCCTTAGCGGCTCTAGCCGCTATCATAGTTTTACCGCTAGGCGCAATAACCGTGGAGACGGGTTACAGCGTCCTCATCATGGCTGTGGCCGTAGCCATCCTAGGGGGGCTTGGAAGCATGGGTGGAACCTTTATAGCCGCTCTTCTACTTGGCTTTTCACAGCAGTTCGCTATGAAGTTAGTCGGGCCTCAATACTCGATGGTGGTGTTCATGGCCGCCATCGTACTCGTACTTATAATTAAACCCTCCGGGATCTTCGGTAAAACAAAGGAATTGGAGGAGAGGGTTTAGCTTGGCTTTAAGCGAGGTTAAAAGAAAGGAAAGGATAGACCGCCCCATAAAGGTGCATAGCGACGACATGTACGTTTTAGCGTCCTTTAAAACAATGCTGTATTTAGCTGGACCTAGGATTTTTCCCGCTTTAACCCTTTTAATTATACCTCTCCTCGTACCGAGCGTTTACACGGTAAGGGTTGTTATTGCCTCCTGCGTTATCGCGATGCTCGCCATGAACTTTGACTTCCTTCTCCACTCGGTAGGGTTAGTATCTTTAGGAGGGGCTCTATTCTTCGGCTTAGGGGCGTACACCGCTGGATCACTTAACTACTACTACGGAATTAACCCTTACATCACGATGCCAATGGGCACGTTGATTGGAGCAGCTATAGCCACCTTGCTTCTGCTTCCCTGCCTTCCACTGCGGGGTATATACTTCGCCTTAGTGACCTTGATTTTCCCCCTATTCTTTTCCAAGATAATCGAGGCCACGCTAATCCTGGGAGGCACCGACGGTTTGATAGGTATTAAATCCATGGTTGAAGGTTTCCCGCACCCCTTCGACCTGTGGATTGAGGCCTACCTTATCATAAGCGCTACGCTACTAACGCTTTTCACTTTAAGAAGGATTTACCGATGCACGGACTTAGGCCTCGTTTTAAACGCTATAAAGGATAACGATCAAGCGGTTAAGGCTTCGGGGATAAACATAACGCTTTACAAGGCCTTAGCCGTATTTATAGCGGCTTTACCCTCCTCCTTCGCTGGAGCTTACGTTACACACTTATACAACTGGGTCGGCTTATCGCACTGGTCCTTGGATTACTCGATACTTCCAATAGCTGCCTCCGTAGTTGGGGGTATGGGCACCATAGCCGGGCCCATGCTAGGTAGCTTCATACTTGTCCCACTAGCGGAGTACCTAAGGGAGTTCGGGTCGCTTAGAGTTGCTTTCTACGCGATGGCGCTGGTGGCTTTCATAGTGCTATGGCCTGAGGGCATAATAAACTGGTTATCGAGAAAGTACCATCAACTTGAGAGGTGGGTAAAGGTATGAGCTCTCAATTAATACTTGAGGTAATCGGTTTAAGTAAGAGCTTTGGAGGGGTTAAGGCCGTTGACGGCGTAAGCTTTAAGGTGCGCAAGGGGGAAGTCTTTGGAATAATAGGTCCGAACGGCTCCGGTAAGACAACGCTCATAAACACTATAACGGGCTTCGTTAAGCCCGACAAAGGCAAAGTAATCTTTAAGGGCGTGGACATAACCGGGAAGCCACCCCATGAAATAGCGGGCATGGGGATAGCCAGAACCTTTCAAACGGCTAGGCCCTTCCTTAGGCTACCTGCCTACAAGAACCCAGTAGTACCGCTCTACTCCTCGCGGGCTAGGAAGATGTTCCTAGGTAGGTACGGCGATAGGGACCACGTGGCCCTAGACCTGCTGGAGGAAGTAGGCTTTGAGCGCGACTCATTAACCCCCTATAAGCCAGCTGGCACATTACCGCACGGCTACCTTAAACGCCTGGAGCTGGCTAGGTGTTTAGCGTTGAAACCCGAAGTAATAATTACTGATGAGGTTTTCTCGGGTTTAAGCGCGGCTGAGGTAGCATCCATTATGCCGTTGCTCGAAAAGCTGAACATGAGTGGGATAACCCTTATAATGATTGAGCATCGGCTACGGGAGCTTTTTAGACTGGCTGAAAGGGTAATGGTGCTTGAGTACGGCGTGAAAATAGCTGAGGGTACCCCAAGCGAGGTCGTGGGTAATGAGAGGGTTAAGGAGGCTTACATGGGCACCGAGGTTATGTAAATGCCCCCCATGCTTGAAGTGAGAAACCTAATGGTGTTTTACGAGAACGCGATAGCGATCAACGACGTAAGCCTAGAAGTAAATAAGGGGGAGATAGTAGGCGTTCTAGGCTCCAATAGCGCGGGTAAATCCACCTTGATGTACACGATATCAGGAATAATGCTTGACGTGAAGCGTAAAGAGGAAATGCGCGGTGGAGAAAGGATAACGATCCTTGGAAGGATTAAGTATAAAGGCGAGGACATCACGAACGTTAAGCCAAGCCAAAGGGCTAAGAAAGGCATAATACTGTGCCCGGAAAGGCGAAGAATATTCCCCGAGAGCAACGTCCTTGAAAACCTGAAGATAGGCGGCTACCTACGTAAGCGCTCCGAGGTTAAGGAGGCCTTAAACTACGTGTTTAAGCTTTTCCCTGAACTAGTTAACCTAAGGTCACGTGAAGGAGGCTTTTTAAGCGGGGGTGAACAGCAAATGCTCGCCATCGGTAGAGCGTTAATGGCTAAACCTGAGCTACTACTACTCGATGAACCCTTGCTCGGCCTCGCGCCCTCAATCCAGGCCAGGGTTGTTGAGGCTATCAAGAAAATTAGGGAGGAAAGAGGAATAACCATACTACTGGCTGAACAGTACGCTAGGCCTCTATTACCAATAGTAGATCGCGCCTACATCCTTGAGAACGGGGCAATAGTCCTTACCGGGACCGGGAAAGAGCTTGCCGCCAATCCACATGTAAGAGCAGCCTACCTAGGCTTATAATGCCTTTAAATACCGCGCGCAACCGCGGCTTCTAAAGCGAAGTGCGAGGTTTAAGGCCGCCGCGCTCACGTTGAGAACCTTAACCTCACCTTACCCCGCTTACGGCTCCAAAATCCTTGGGCTCGCTAAACTTAGGCACGCTATTAACCAATGTTGAAGCGTAAATTTCTCCTCCTTTACCCTTAATTTAACCCGCTTACACGATCGACGTCGTACGTACTTAAGGTGTAAAGGTTTTTTAGGTCGTTACTTTACGCGTAGGCTTAAAGGAGCTAAGTGCCGTACTTGACGGTAGTAACGCAACGGACGGTTATTGTACAGTTAAAGCCGACGTCTTTAAGCTGTGGCTACAGCCTTCTTAGCTCCCTTCCTCCTCCGCTCCTCATCCCTCAATTCGCGCCTTAGAAGCTTTCCGACCTTCGACTTCGGTAGCGAGTCCCTGAACTCTATGTAGTCCGGGATCTTGTAGGGGGCGATTCTTCCCCTTAACCACTTAATTAGGTCTTGAGCGCTAACCCCCCTTACATCCTCCTTAAGGATTACGAACGCCTTAATCCTTTCCCCCACCTCCGGGTCGGGTACTCCTACAACGCAAGCCTCAATTACCGCCGGGTGATCCTGTAGTGCTGCCTCTACCTCGGAAGCAGCAACTCTATACCCCTTATACTTTATTACATCGGGGCTCCTATCCACGAAGTAGTAAAAGCCTTTTTCATCCATCCTAACGTAATCACCTGTTCTAAACCATATCTTACCGTTTAACTCTACGAAGGACTTACTTGTTTCCTCGGGCCTTTCAATGTAACTTGTTGGAGCATGATCAGCGCTAACAAGCAGTTCACCGGGTTCACCGGGCGGTACAGGCTTTAACGTTTCTGCGTCGACTATTAAAAGCTGCCTACTGGGTACCTTAATTCCTACGCGTGGAGGCGCTGGCTCATTATCGTAGAGCGGGCTAACGGTGTAAACGACGAACTCCGTTGATCCATAAACCTGCAAGATTGGTACGCCTACCTTTTCTTTCCACCTCCTGTAAATCTCTGTGGGTAAGAGGTCGCCAGCACTCCAACAGTACTTAAGGGAGCTTAAATCATACATATCAAACCTATCGTTTTCAAGAAGCCTACGGTAAAGCGTTGGAACTCCAGCGAAAAGCGTAGCCTTATGCCTCTCTATACTGTCCAGTATAGCGTCGTGGCTAACGCCTCGAGGTAACACTACGCAGGTGTTTGCTTTAAAAATGATGACGCCAAAGAACATGTCCTGCCAGAACATGTGGAAGAGGGGGCCGGAAAAGACGAAAACGTGCTTCGCCTCTTCAATTCCATCGTACACGTTAACGAAGTCCTTGTAACCGCTCATCACGAAGGAGTGGGTATGCACTATGCCCTTAGGCAGCCCCGTGGTTCCACCAGTATAAAGTATGTGGCACTCGTCATCGCCAGTGATCGCGAGCTCAGGTAGACGTGGAGAGCGCTTTAACACCTCTTTAAACGAGTACACGCATCCCTCGCGCCGTACGGTACCTTCAGGGACTTTATCGAAAACCTTACCGAAGAGCCTTTTCCACCATGGAAGCAGGTCAGCCATGTTGGAGTAAATTATCCTCTTAACCTTGCTTTTAGACGCTACGTCAACGGCGTAGCCAAAGTTCGTATCCCCGCATACGATGGTTTCAGCTCCACAGTTATTCGCCATGTAGGATACTTCATAGGAGGTGTAGATCGGCGATACAGGCACTGGGACGGCCTTAATCCTTTGAGCTCCCAGGTAAGCTATGACCCATTGAGGGCTGTTACCAATGTATAGGATTACGCGGTCACCCTGCCTAACACCTAGTTCGTAAAGGCCTGCGGCAAAACCTTCAACCAGCTCCTTCAACCTTGAATAGGTGAACTTTTCGCCTAGGTATATCAGCGCGATATTATCAGGGTACCTACGGCAAACCTTTTCAAAGGCTTCGTAAATAGTGCTTGAAGCCAGTATTTCCGAGGTAAGCTCCGTCACCATTCCGGCTCAGAGCTAACCATTAACACCTCTTAATTTAAGCTTTACTTTGAACTTATCGGACGTGGCAACTCAACGCAGAGCTTACGTTAAAACTCCTAACATAGTGTTGGGCTTGTCTCAAAACTCCATTCCCTAACTTGACCGCTCAACCTTTTGTTAAGAGTTTGAGGCGACTTCATTAACTAGTCAACTTGAGCAATGTAGTTTCGAAGCAGGCTTGCATTAGGGTGGAAGTATTAAGTTGCCACGTCCGGGAACTCGGCGTAGAAGGTTGTGCTTGCCTCGGGCTTAACGGGGTTGAGGCCGGTTAAGGGGGTGGCGGCCGCTGTTCTACCCTTGTGGGCTAGGTGTGTTACCATCGCCTCCGCTTCACCTACGTTTCTAACGGTTACGTAGACCGCTCCGCCCTGTATGATCGGCGTGCCGAGGACCTGCAGCGTTGCACGTTTCCCCGCATGCATCTTAAGGCTTATGGGCACGGCTAGGAGGCCTAAGGCTATGAAGGCGATGAGCGTGAAGAGCAGGCCGTACCCTACGCCGCGCCTATCCCTTAAGACGCTCTTCAGTTCCTCCTCACCGCTCCTCGGGGCTTTCACGTAGGGGTGATGACTTCCTCGGGCTTAACCATGCTTTTCAGCCTTCGCTCGATCCTCTCCATCCTCCTCAACACGTCGAGCCTGCCCAGCTCCCTCATCTTCTGCTCCGCCAGCTCAACTGCTTCCGGTAGCCTACGCGCGGCTTCAACCAGTTTATCGACTTCTTCAGGTGTTAGTGAGCCTAGCTTGAGGAGCGCGTTTAAGGCTTGCTCGCTGCTCCTCAGCCTCTGGTCGAGCTCCAACACCTTAAGGGTTAAGGCGTCCAGAGGCTTAACTAGGCCGCTTAAGGCTTGTTCAAGGCTTGTCAGCTTTTGCTCCGCGCTTAACGCTTTAGCTTTTAACTCGTTGAGCGGCGCGGTTAAGCCAGACACGGTTCGTTCTAGGTTCGTTAACCTCTGCTCAAGGCTTAAAGCGGTTAAACCCGTCAGCTCGCTTAACCCTTTAGCTTCAGCGGTAGTCCTTAAGCCGGGTTTAACGGTCTTCAGCTCCTCGCGTAGCTTAACGACCTCTCCTTTAAGGCCTTCCACCAAGCCCCTTAAGTCCTGCTTAACACCTTCAAGCGTCTCCGGTGCGGCTCCGCTTAAGGTCTTCGCTAGGGCCTCCACGCTTCCTTTAAGCGACGCTAGTTCGGCCTGTACGGCTTCCAGCGCTTCAAGGTAGGTTTTGGCTTTCTTCACCGCCGTTAAGGGTGTTTCGGCGCCCAGCGGCGTTACCAGTTTAACCTTATCCTTGCTCATGCCTTAACGCCCTCGAAGAAGCTTGAAGCTAAAGCCAAGGCGTCGGGGTTTTCGCGTTTAAGCGTAACCGTTACTGTTGGGAGGGATGAAGCCGTGTTTACGCTTACCCACGCCTTCTCGCCTATGTAGCGGGCCTTCACGCTGTAGCCGTGGTGTGCTAAGAGGTTCGCGGCCTCTAGGGAGGTTAAGGCGTTCGGGGCCGGTGAAACGATGCATACCTTGTCCGGCGACCGCTTAACGCTCGGCTCGAGGACCTCGGCTAGGCTTGAAGCGTTGTAGGCTGAGCCGGGCTCGAAGGGCGTAACCCTAACGGCTCTAAGCGTAGCCGTCCTTAAAGCCTCTGAGGGCGCTCCTACCTCAGGCGTCCTTGAAGCTTTGAGGCTTCCCGCGTACCTGTACCATGCGTAGCGGTTTTCGGCCTCGAGGAAGTACGGTAGGCTTCGAGCCGGCGTTTTCCTCAAGGCTATTTCCTCAATCGTTCTCCAAGCGGCTCCCCTAGGCGTAAGCCCGAAGGCCTTGCCGTGCTTCTCCTCGAAGTCTAAGTGTAGCTTTAAGGGTTGTTCCTCAAGGTTTAACCTGCCCTTCGCAACCGCTTCTAGGAGGCGCCTGTGAACAGCGTCGCCGTACTCCTCGATGCCTTTGAGGAGCTTAACCTTGGCCAGCCCCGTTTCCGCCCCGCGCCGTTGAAATGCTAGTTGAGGGTTGCTTAAGAGGGTTAAGCCGCGCGTCAGCCCAGCCCTGGCCGGTGCTCCCTGCTCCCATATTTTTACGCCGACTGCTTTAAGGCCCTCCTTTAACGCTTTACCCGGCTCCTCCCTCAACGCTTTGTAGGCTTCGCTCAGCCTTAGCTTGGCCCCCGTTAAGCCTTCACGGGTCATTTCCTCCAGGGCCCGTTGAACGTATCCTTCCTCTGCTAATGCTTTAAGCTTAAGGCTTAATGCTTTAAGCTCGAAGAGGAGGGCCTTATCGTCAAGCTTTGAAGCCGAGGCGAGGAGGCGCGTTGAAGACCTCAAGAAGATATGCGGAGGCTACGACGGTGAAAACCCCTACTGGAACGACGTTTACATTGGAACGCTTCAAGACTTCAAGGTCGGTGAAGCCGTATCGCGCTTCCTCGGAGCGTTACTAGGCATGCCTAAGCTAGACCTATCGTCAGTTGAGGAGGAGGCTAGGCGTACACTTCACTTATTAAAGCACACACGTTAATTGAAGCTGAAAGGCTTAACCAGTAAGCTCAACCGAGTTAAACGCGGAAACTGCAACGGCAAGCTCTACGTTACAAGCAACTACCAAAGCATACTTTTCTACTGTTACTGTGGAAGCCTCATAACTAGTGAGGAGTAAAGGAGTAAACATCGTCTCAAGGTCAACTATGGTTCTACGCGCGTTTAACATTGCTATTCAATTTAAATTTACGTACCGCTAGCTGTAGGCTTCCTAAGCATTAAGGAGCCCACGGCCCCGATTAATGATCCTAGAGCGGCAATAAGGAAGGAATAGCCGAAAACGCGGGTAGCTTCTATTACGTAGCCACCGATAGTAGGCCCTATGGCTTGCCCTATCCCGAAGAATAACGTTACAAACCCCGCAGCGGCCGATCTTAACTCAGGGCTGACGTAGTCAGCGGCGGCTACAACGGCTACTGTTGGTAAGCTCCAAGCTGAGATGCCGAAGATGATCGCTGATAAGTATAAGCCGGGTGTTGTAACGGTAACGCCAAATAATAGGTATGAAAAGGTTAGAGCCACGTACGCTAAAGCCATACCGTACTTACGCCCTAAGACGTCAGATACCCAGCCCCATATAATGCCGCTTAAAATGCTTAAAATGCCAACCATGAACCATAACGATCCAGATACTTCCTGCGTCCATCCAAGTGTTTGTAGGTAGGCCGCGAAGAAGGTTACGTAGATGATGTAGGAGAAGCCGTACATGAAGTAGATGAAACCTACAAGCCATATTCCCCAGTTTTTATATACCAAACTCCACCTTAAACTTGAAGCGGTACTACTCGGCCCTCCAGAGCTACTTTGCCCGGCGCCTACAGGTTTTAACCCTAAATCCTCAGGTTTATTTCTTAGTAGAGCGTAATCGATTAACGCTATAACTAAGAGCGTAGCCCCCAAGTAGTACCAAGCGTACCTCCACCCCTCAGCCTCGTAGGCTCTGAGGATTAAAGGTACGATAAGCCCTGAAAGCGCAAACCCAACACCTATCCCGGCTGAAACCACGCCAGTAGCACGCCCCCTTAACTTAGACGCGAACCATATTGATGGCAGCGCCATAGCCGGTAGGTAAGCTCCACCGTTTCCGAGCCCTGTAAACAGACGGGCGAAGAAGGCGTGCTCAAAGCTTACGGAAAAACCGGTAAGTATCATGGTGGCACCCATTAAAAGAGCCGATAGCGATATTACGATCCTTGAACCGTATCTACTGGCTAGAAGTCCGCCGAGGGTAGCTAATGTCAAGTAGCCGATAAAGTTACCAGTAGCTATAAGGCCCATTTGGAAGTAGTCTAGGTTTAATCCGACCTTCATGGGTAAAAGGATTAAAGAGTAAGCGAAGCGGCCGAAGCCATGCGCTCCTAGCACCGTTAAGAACCCAGAAAGTACGATAACCCACCCGTAATGAAGAGGATTACGCTTCATAAGAAGACTCCTAAAATATGGAGGCAGAGCCATTTAGGTTTTACTACTGGTGTTTATAGAAACCCAGCATCTCCTTGTTACTTCGTTTATTATGTTTAGTATTGTTGTGGATGATTTTTATCCGGCTTATTATTGTTTAGTTTGAAGCTGCGGAACCTTTTTATGTTTTAACGATCTGAATACTTATTCTACCTAAATTCGAACGTTACGTGTTTACGTTTAGCTTTAACGTATTCTAACGCGTTATACCATGGCCCTCCGCCGTATACGTATCAGCGTTAAAACCAAGCCTACCTACAATCCTTAACGCATCTATGGAAGCTCTACCATCAAAGCTTACGTAAACTAAAGCAGTAAAAAGGCTTAGAAAAGAACCGTCAAAAACCTTAACAAACGTTAGAAAGCATTAATAAAAACTAATGGACTGTTATAAACACTACTACTGAACCGTTCAGCCTACGTAGCTTTAGTCTTGCGGAGTTGGTTTACGCGGCGCTTTACATATTCGTACGTTAATGCTGGATCAGCTTGTCCTCGTGTAAGCTTCATTACTAAGCCTACTAAGTGGTGGATGACCTTATCATCCTTAACGGCTGCCTCTACGTCCTCTGGGTGCTCTTTAAATACTTGGTTAACAAGGTTTTCTATCCGTTTCTTATCCGTGATTACTTTCAACCCTTCGGCTTTAAGTATGTCCTCCGGATAACTACCTGTTTCCACGGCTTTCTTAAGTAGGTATTTAGCCATCTTTATGCTTATAAGCTCGTTATCGAGTAAACCAGCTACTTGAGCTACATGTTCAGGTTTAGCTTTAGAGTTACTAATGCTTAAACCCTTTAAGTTAAGTATCCCGAGTAGATCGTCTATTATCAAGTGGCAGACCCTACCCGGGTTATTATGTAGTTTAACCGTTTCCTCATAGAAGTCGGCTAGGCTTTTCTCGCTTACAAGTACTTCAGCCTCATACTCGTTTAACCCGTAGACCTTCATAAACCTCTCCCGTCTAGCATCCGGTAGTTCTGGCATAGCTTTCTTAATGCTACTTATGAACTCCTCGGTTAGCTCTATTGGTACTAGGTCTGGCTCAGGGAAGTACCTGTAATCCATTTCTTCCTCCTTAGTCCTTAAGGAGGCGGTAACCTGCCTTACCTCATCCCAATGCCTCGTCTCCCTTTCAACGGTCCGACCCATCCTTAGTAGGCTTCTCTGCCTAATTATCTCGTAGGCTAAGGCTTTTTCAACCTCCTTAAACGATGAGATATTCTTAACTTCAATCCTAGCCCCTCCAGCTATGGAGATATTAGCATCGCAACGCATCGCCCCCTCCAAGCTACTATCAGATACGCCTAAATGCTCCAGGATGGATTGAAGCTTTTGAAGGAAAAGCCTAGCTTCCCTAGGGCTCTTAATTACAGGCTCCGTTACTATTTCGAGTAGGGCAATACCAGCCCTATTATAGTCTACCAGGGTGTAAGGTGATTCTTCAATACTACCCTTATAAACAAGCTTACCCGGGTCCTCCTCTAGGTGGACCCTCTTTATCCCTACCTCCTTAACGCCGCCATTAACCTTTACCGATATCTTTCCACCTACGCCTATCGGGTAATCGTACTGCGATATCTGAAAATTCTTCACCATATCGGGGTAGTAGTAGTTCTTACGGTAAAATATAGTCCTCCTCGGGATTTCACAGTTTAAAGCTAACGCTACCTTTACAGCCTCCTCAACCGCCCTACGGTTAAGTACTGGTAACGATCCAGGTAAGCCTAAACACGTTGGGCACACGACCGTGTTCGGAGCCTTCCCCCTATAGTCTGAAGGGCACGAGCAGAAAAGCTTAGTTTTAAGGCTTGTCACTTGACAATGGCACTCCAAACCTATCTTTACGCTTAAACCTAGCCTCTCCAAGCCTCCTTCACCACGTCTGAGGCTTTAGCATCCTTAGCCCGGTTTCCCTTTCAAAATAGGCTCCAAGCTTAAAGATAAGTTCCTCCCCGAAGAACCTGCCGATTATCTGTAATCCTACAGGTAACCCCTCGGTGAAGCCGCACGGTATGGATAAGGCTGGTACACCAGCTAGGTTCATTGGAACGGTGTCTACGTCAACCATGTACATCGAAAGCGGATCCTTTATCCGCTCGCCAATCTTAAACGGCGGCATCGGCATGGTTGGAGCGAGTAATGCGTCATACTTCTTTAAAACACGTTCGAAGTCACGTTTAACCAAGGTTCTAACCTTAAGCGCCTTTAAGTAGTACCGGTTATAGTAGCCAGCTGAAAGGGCGAAGGAGCCTAATATTATCCTACGCTTTACTTCAGCCCCGAAGCCCTTCGCCCTTGTTTTAGCGTAAAGAACGCTCCAATTACCATCACCCTTAAAGCTAAACCCATACCTAACCCCGTCGTACCTAGCCAAGTTTGAACTCGCCTCTGAAACAGCTATTAAGTAGTAGGCTGGTAACGCGTAGTTAACGCTAGGCATACTAACCTCCTCTATCGTTGCTCCACCCCTCTCAAAGGCTTCAACGGCCTTGAAGAAGGTTTTAGCTACACCTTCATGTGTTCCTTCACCTACCAATTCCTTCGGTATTGCCAACCTTAAACCCTGAAGGTCTAAGCCGCCTTCAATATTAAAGCTGGCTTCAACGGGTATCGATGTGGAATCATGCTCATCCCGACCGGCTATAACACTAAATAGTAAGGCGCAATCATCAACGGTTCTAGCCATTGGCCCTATCTGCTCCAAGCTACAGGCGTAAGCTATAAGCCCATACCTACTAACAGACCCATAAGTAGGCTTTAAGCCTACGACTCCGCAAAAGGAGGCTGGACATCTTATCGACCCCCCGGTATCGGATCCTAATGCTAAGGGGGACATGGCGCACGCTAAAGCAGCAGCACTCCCCCCTGATGATCCGCCTGGTACCCTTTCAAGATCCCACGGGTTACGCGTAGGGCCGAAGGCACTGGTCTCCGTCGAACTTCCCATGGCGAACTCATCCATGTTGGTCTTACCGATAATCACGGCTCCCTCCCTTTTCAAACGGGTTATCACCGTAGCATCGTAGGGTGGTACGTAGTTTTCAAGGATTCTAGAGGCGCAGGTAGCCCGAACGTAGGCGACGCAGATATTATCCTTAACCGCTACCGGTACGCCGGCTAGCCTACCCGGGTCTTCGCCTCTTCGAACCTTCGCATCGACTTGGCTCGCCATCTGTAGTGCTAACTCCTTAGTTACCGTTATGAACGCGTTAATCCTCCCATCAATCCTCTCGATCCTTTCGTAGAAGTAGTGAAGAACCTCTTGAGCGCTAATATCTCCATCCCTAACTCTACGCGCTATCTCCTTAGCCGTTAGATTCTCTAAGCGCTCCATTACTTAACGCCCTACTTTAACCTTGGAGCCTTAATAAAGCTTCCCTCAAGCTCAGGTACGTTGAGTAAGGCGTCTTGAACCTTAAGTCCCTCCCTCGGGACATCGTCCCTAAACACGTTTTTAACGTCTAGGACGTGGAAGGTTGGTTCAATACCCTCAGTATTAACCTCGTCTAAACTTCTAAAGTAATCAAGAACCCTTCCAAGTTGTTCAGTAAAAAGTTCCTCCTCCTCCTCAGTTAGCTCTAACCTCGCTAACCAAGCTACGTGCTTTATGGTTTCACGCCTAACTTCCTGAGACATCTTTAAGCCCCGGCTAAAAACCGTATTAAACCCGTACGACCAACTACCGTAGCGATTTTAAATACCTTGCTACTTATAGTTAAACGCGTAGAAAACGTATCGGATCTGGTTGTAGACGCCGTTGAAGGCCTTAGGGTTCTCTCCCTCCGTAGGGTTACTTAACCACCATTTTTTAACACTCCCCCCATACTCCGGAGAAGTTATGAGGCTCACACCGCGTAAAACGATTTTAGCGCTCCTACTACTCTTGGTAGCGGTTACAGTACTAACGGTGGAAGCTAGGGAGTATAACATCACGGAAAACCCGGAGGAATACATATACAAGTACGCCGAAAAACGTGAACTCGACATAAAGCGTTTCTTCTATACAAAGGTTGAGGGTACGGCTAGGGCCGTGTTTGAGCCTAGGGATCCAGCCGCAATGTTGCTTGATTTTAAGCCTGTGCGTGTATGGGCGCATACCGGTAGCTATCCTGAGGGCTTTCTCGACGGGCTTCCCACCTGGTCGATCAAGTCGAAGGCTAAGGCTTGGTACAAGCTGCCGATGGAGGATCTGCCGCCGCTTATGTACGTGGACGTGGAGTTTAAGGGTGGGGGTAACGGCACGTATTGGGTTGACAAGCCCTTTAGGGCTTGGGGCCGAGCCTTCTACAACGTTTTAGGCTCGGAGGGCGACTATACGTTCTTCACCGAGTGGCCGACCCTCCCAGTATCCGGGCGCGTTGAGGAGCAGGCGTACATGGCTTGGCACTCCCCCTGGGGCGCTGTGATAAACCTAGGCGCGATGCTCCTCGGAGGTGAAGCCCATGGTGAAACCTCCCAGGAGGAAGTCCAGCTGAGTCCCGAGGTTGGAATGGCTGACGTTGACTTCTACAAAGGGTGGTGGATGGAGCCGTTTAAGCCGCCTAGCGGCCCCGTTACTTGGACTCCTCCGGGCTACGTATGGCATCCCGGCAACTACCTATGGTTTAAGGAGTTCTCAGTGAAGGGCTGGGCCATGGATGAGTTGACGGTTTCAACGCGTACGGGCGACGGTTTGGTGAACGTAGGCAGCGTCCTCTTCGAGCGTGAAGGATGGGAGGAGCTGGCGCCGCCCTCCAAGGTTATGGTTTGGCCCTACCGCCTCTACGGCGTTAAGGCTGTTCCACCGCAGGGCTACGCGTTTAGCCGCTGGGAGGCGTCGGGCGGAGCACGGGTCT